>Ga0185299_10003051_pt1 | contig 23535 bp, 22 predicted proteins | sample PaiPotPPA55metaG_FD_128002 | JGI IMG/M metagenome (GOLD analysis project Ga0185299, IMG submission 128002) | Iron sulfur acid spring bacterial and archeal communities from Banff, Canada, to study Microbial Dark Matter (Phase II) - Paint Pots PPA... ... | reverse complement strand
ATTCTGGCACGACCTGGAGGTTTGCGAAAGGCTTACACCCGTTGCTCGACGTTCGGCCGCGCGTTCGGCCCAAGGCTCCGCGTCGGGGCCTTTTGTCGATCGCACCGCACTTTTGCTCGATCCCTCGCTGATGGAGCAGGCGCGCCGATCCGCCGGAAAATTTCAACTTGAGCTGAACGCCGCCTCCGATCGAGTGCTTCGCCGCGTGTTTTCGCGCCGCCGGGAGAACTGACCATGGACGCACGCCTGAATTCTAGGGTCGTGCTTCGAGAACGATGTTGAACGGTGTTTCGGCAGCGCGGCGCACACTCTTGAAACCGGCGGCACGCAAGATCTTTGCCAGACGACCTTCGCCGGCCTGTGCTCCCAGCGCCAGTCCCACCTCCTGAGAAAGCGAAGCGGGAGTGCAGAGCATCGTCGAGGCCGCGTAAAACACCCGCCCAATGGGATTCAAATTGTCTTCGAGCTTATCGTGCGCGAACGGCTCGACAATCATCCAAGCGCCGTCAGGAGCGAGCGTTTCCAGGACGTGACGCGACGCACCTTCCGGGTCGCCCATGTCGTGCAAGCAATCGAAGAACGCGACGAGTTGATAACCCTTGCCCGAGTAATCCTTCGCTTTCGCCACTTCGAACTTGACGCGATCCGACACACCGGCCTTTTCCGCGGCATCCCGCGCCATTTCGATCGACTTGGGATGGTAGTCGGAACCGACAAATGTGGATTTCGGATAGGCCTGGGCCATTAGAATCGTTGAGGTACCGAGGCCGCAGCCAACGTCGGCCACTTTTGCTCCCGCCTTCAATTTCGCTTCCGTGTTGCCAAGAGCTGGAATCCATTCTTTAACCAGGTGCGCGCGATAGTTCGGCCGGAAAAAGCGTTCAGTGCCCGCGAAAAGACCTGAATCGTGCTCATGCCAGCCCACTCCTTTGCCGCTGCGGAAGGCTTCGGAGATTTTCGGCTCGTCTTTCATGCAGGCGGCGACGACCTGGAAAAAACCAGGCAAGAACACGGGGCTGGATTCATCGGCCATGGCGAACGCTTGCTCAGGTGGCAGCGTGTAGCGACCGCTTGCGGCGTCGTAGGTGACAAGTCCTCCCGCAGCTTGTGCGGAAAGCCACTCGCGGACATACCTCTCGCTAGTTTGCGTCCTCGCCGCAACCTCTGCGGACGTTAGTGGACCGGCGCCAGCCATGGCCTTGTACAGGCCGAGCTTGTCGCCGATGACAATGAGCGCCGCATTCATTGCGGCTCCCATTTCACCAACAGATTTCATCACGAATTCGTGCAGCTTTGCTTCGTTCAACGGTTGAGGCGCGGGTGCGGACATGGATTTTCCTCCGGATCAGTAGGAGCTGGGAAGAAGCCATAAATTGGGAGGAGTCTATCGCTTGCAAGTCGGACAAGTCAATTTTCGCCGGTGTGCCGCTGCAGTGCAGTTTTTGTTATTCTCGCGACGTGCAGGAACTCTTCTACGTTCTCGTTCTAATCCAACTTGCCTTCGGCGCCTACTCGCTCTGGGACGGCGTCGTCTGGCTTCAGATGGTGAGGCGGCGGCTCGGGTCGCACGCCGGGTTCTACGCGCCGGTTGCGGCAGTTCTATGCCCTTGCAAGGGTAATGAACCGGGACTCGAAGAAAATCTCACTGCGCTGACGCGCTTCGAATATGCGAACTACGAGATTTATTTTTCGCTAGCGACAAGTCTCGATCCCGCGCTGAAAATTATCGAGCGCGTAAAAGCAGCCAGCCAGCGCCCGGTTCACATCGTGATTGCGGGGCCTCCGGAGGATTGCAGCGAAAAGGTTTACAACCTGCGTCGTTCTGTCGAAGCACTGCCCGATAAATATGAAGTACTCGTGTTCACGGATTCGGACGTGCGGCTCACACGCGGTTGGCTGGGGAAGCTCGTGGCGCCTCTCCAGGATCCGCGCATCGGGGCAACCACGGCCTATCGTTGGTTTATTCCTAGTGGGAAGGGCATGGACGGGCTTGCCAGCGCTCTTGCTTCCACGTGGAACGCTGCCATTGCCACGATGCTGGGACGACCGCGCGAGAATTTCTGCTGGGGCGGGGGCACTGCCATCCGCCGTAAGACGTTCGACGACGTGGGGGTACTCGAAGCCTGGACGGGTGCGGTGAGCGACGATCTGGCGATGACGCGCGCGCTTGTGTTGGAGCACAAGCCCATTGTTTTCTGCCCCGAATGCCTTGCCGCGACTCTGCACCCTTGGAAATTTGACGGGCTTCTCGAATTCACAAACCGCCAGATTCTCATCACACGTGTGAATTCGCAAAGGCGGTGGCTCTTCGGTCTTATCGCGCACGTGAGTTACTCTCTCACGCTGATTTACGCTGCGTATGTGATTTTGAGCGTAATGATCGATGGCGACCCGTGGGTACAGTTGGTGCTTTGCACGCTGGCGATTCCGCTGCTGGCAGCCTTGAAGGGAGCTTTGCGCACGGTTGCAGTAGGCGAGCTGTTGACGGAATGGAAAGCCCCGCTGCGCGAATGGAGCTGGGTATATCCGGCGCTTGCGCCCCTCGTCCCATTTCTGTTCACGTGGAATTTTATTTCGTCGCTGCTTTCAAGGCGCACGCGGTGGCGCGGTATTCGTTACGAACTCGTGGGGCCGAACTCAACGCGCATTCTCAAGCGCTAGGCGGCGCAAATCTGCGTTCGATGCGACACAGAAGGTACGCCGTTGCCGCGCCCGCTGGAATTGCAAGCCACCAACCCTTCTCCAGTAGCATTTCTGTGCCCGCAAACAGGAACAACCCTGGAAGTCCCATCAGGAATTTTGCAAACCATAGGTCCCGTGGGACGGCTTCCCCTAGATATCTCCCGGTCCATCCAAATGACAGCACGAGCGCGGGTGCGGTAACCCCTCCAACCAGAGTCCAATAGAGAAAATTGTCTGAGTTCAGGGCCCGCATGATTCTTCGCAGAAGAAAACCTCCGAGAAAGGCAAGCGGCGCACCGAACAGAAGAGCGTAGGAATAGACACCGATGAGTGCGAACGTATAGTTGGTTGGCCCCACTTGAAATTCGCGTCCGAATAGCTCCTTCGTCCAAACTGCCAGCGTAATTGAAAAACAACCAACGGCCCACGCTGTGAGGTAATAAATCAAGCTGCCGCGTCGAGTCATATGCGGCGTTGAATGTTGGGGAAATCCACCCACACCTTCACGCCGCAGAAGTGCGAGCCTTCGGTGCAGATCGGAGTGGAAATCCCGGCACGGAGATGACAAGGGGGACCGGCATAGCGCGCGAGTTCGGGGAAAACTGCGCGCACCTGCTCCACTTCGTCCATTGATGCTTGATAAATTTCTTCCTGTGCGTTGAAACACGTCCGCATCGTCCACTTGTGCAGCAGATGCAAAAGCGATCCGGTTTCGACCAAACGGATCGACTTAGCATTCGGCAGCAGGTAAAGCGCGAACTCAAGTGGCACGCCGCGATCGAGCAATTCATTCTTTGCCCGCCAGGCTTCGTTCATCGCGCACTGGTAGATTTCCATCGCGCGCGGATTTTCGCGAATCAACATGGGTGCGATGTAATCAGGCGAGCGCGTATCGGCTAGCGTCAGGAGCGGACGCGAGCCCGGCACCATGCGGTGCCGCTGGTCCTGGCTGTCGGCTGTGTGGCTGATTTTCTTCGCGAACGTGAAATTCCCGTGCTGCAGCGCTCGCATGATCGGCGCGTGGACTCCGATATTCAAAGTTTCGCGCCGGTACGCATTCCGCGCGGGATTCAGGACGCGGTCGAGCGCTTCCGCGTCCGAACATTCTGCGGCCGTTAGACCCAGCACTGCGCGATAGGACTCCGCCATCGCCGGAATCGCTCGCGGCGAGAAATCGATCAGACGTGACGTCAAGCCCGCGAGATGATCGTCGAACTCCCGGTTGAACGCTTCGCCGTCATGACGCGGATCATTCCATTCAAGCGGTTCCTCCAAAGGTTCATTGTCGAAACGATCAAAAAACTGCGGGTCGATTTCGCGGACGCGAGCCACCATTTCGCCGATCACTACACGCGCCTCGCCGGGTGTGTCGCTCGCAGCCTGCATGCGCCACAATCGGTGCAGCACGATGCCGGACAGCGTGTGCACCATGGTGGTAAAGGCCGCCACAGGCAGGACGTACCTCGCGACCTCGATAGCACGTTTCTCCGACTGCCTGCTCACCTTTTGCACGCGCTTCGGATGCGACATCTCGCTTATGTGCCAGATGTCTCCCAGAATTTCGCGTGCCGTCGGCTCCAGCACCTGCGTTAATTTTCGGTAGAAGCCCCACGCGCGCGAAATAGCGGTTTCATAAATAACGCGTTCATCTGGTCCGAAATGAAGGCCCACAGGCGGGAGGTAGGCTTGGGCACGATCGAGACGAACGTAGCGTTGGCTCTGCTGCTCGGAGTTATAAAAAGGATGCGCGTGAAGAAACGACCAGACGAATTGCCGGCTGATGTTTTCGAGCCCGAACTCGAAATGCGCGTGCTGGTAGACAGTGTGATGTCCGCCGTAATAAGTGCCAGAGCCGATCGTTACGCGTTGTTTGTCTGTGATTTCTTCGGGACCGATGAGGCGCGGAGCATAACAAGTTCGCGCCGCGGCAATCGCCGAGTCAAACGGATGCGCAAAGGAGTTTCGCAGTGTAACGCGAGGAGCGGCTGTTTCAATCTGCGATTCGGGTGACGCGCCGGGCACAGGAGATAATTGCGTGGCCATTTCCTGCGGCATTGTACACCGTTGTCAGCGTTTGATTCACGGGGGTCATGAAACATAAAAAAAAGTCCCCAAGCTCTGGCCTGGGGACCTGTGTTCCGTCCATTTGAAAAGGCAGTTACTTCTTGGCGGTCGCCGCGGCTTTATCCGCATATTTCTTCTGGAAGCGCTCGACCCGCCCAGCCGTATCGATTAGCTTCTGCTTACCCGTGAAGAAAGGATGGCAGTTCGAGCAAATTTCCACGCGGATCATGTCGCCTTTGAAGGTCGACCGCGTATCAAAAACGTTCCCACAGGCACAATGCACCTTTATGGGATGGTAGTCGGGATGAATTCCTTCTTTCATGGGAGGCTCCTATTGCCGGCCGGTCTGCGCAAAAGAGAAGCTGCACTGCACAGTCGCGTCGCTAGGCCAGCGTTGAAACCTCTATTATACGACGTATGTTTGGATATTCCAAACAGGTGTGGGGCAGCGAATGGAGTGTCAATCGGCGGCGCGGCGCTAGGAAACGAACGAACAGCCAACGCGGGAGCGGCCGCTTTTCATTCGCTGCACGTAGGTCTTTTTCAGACTCACGCGCACGGGCGGAAGAATCGGGACGTGCAGTACGGCATTGAACTGATCGGCGATATCGTCGGGCTTCTCGATCAACAAAGCCACGCCGCCGTAACTGAGATCGATTACGTTCGCAGTTTTTTGGTTGCTCTCGCTCAGCACGGCGTACGCCTTCGTACCTGCCAGCGAGACGCGCTCCCACTTCCGATGTTCAGAATGTGCAGTTTGAGGTGGCGCCGGCTCGGGGCTGGGGCGGTGCGTCGCCTCCCGCGGATCAAAAGGCTGACGAGCCGACGCTGCAGATACGTCTTGCCCCGGATGCGCAGTCGTTTGGCGCGGAGGTTTTTGTGCCTCTCGCGCAGGGTGCGATTCCAAGGGAATCACGCGGGAACTTCCACGGCCGGCTTCCTTGAGTTTGTAGAGCCGTCCGTCTGCCAGACTCATCAGCGCGCTTTTCTGATCGCCATCCTGCGGATGGACCGCAACACCAAAATCCAGCGTCACTGGAATATCCAGTTTTAGCAGTCGGATTTCGCCCTCATATTGTGTCCGCACGCGACGGCAAAGAGTGTTTGCTTGCTCAGGATCCGTCTGCGGCAGCAACATCGCGAATTCATCCCCACCGATGCGAAACGCAAAGTCGGAAGCGCGGAGCGTTTTCCGCAGCGTGGCGGCAGCGAGTTGCAATACCTGGTCGCCTTGCAAATGCCCGTGACGGTCGTTTACTTCCTTGAGCTTGTGTAGATCGAGAATCACAATCGCCAGATGCTGGCCATATCGTTTCGCGCGGTTCAGTTCTTTGTCGGAGTATTCATCGAAGAGACGGCGATTGTAGAGACCCGTAAGAGCATCAGTGGCCGCGTTGATCTGCAACTTCTTAAAATCGTCGTACTCCATCAGAATCGGCACGCGCAGAAAGTCTGTGGAAGCCAGGATGTCTATGATGGCGGTCTTGAGTGAAACACGTTTGCCTAGACTGTCCGAAAGTTCACGGCGCCGCTCGAGGATTCGCTGCCAATACTCATTGCTCTGCGCCTCGCTCACATCGATTTGCGCGATGTTGCGAAAAAATTGGCGCAGAAACTGCCCACGAACAGCTTCTTCGAGTCCTTCGAGGGTCTCCACGAGGAGATCCAGGAACGACTCTTCTGCCGAGGGCTGCGGACGCACTTCGTCGCCGGGCTGGGGCATCAATATGTTCCGGAAAAGCTCTGCACTACCCTGAAACCAGGGGCACAGCGGGGGCATGGATACGAAAGCACGGGAGATTCCAATCTCAAATGGGAGTCTCAGAAGTCGAAGAGGCCGTAACGCCTTACCAATACTAGGATTACATTGGGGCTGCGGCGTGTCTAGGAGAAATTGAGGGAAACACGCGGATGAGCAGAGAAAAGGATTCCCATTTAGCCCGACGTGCTACACGCGCGCCTAGCTATTTCGATAGATTCTGCGACGTGGGGAATAGTAACTATCCAATCGGCTTCAGAAATTCGAGGCCTACCAGATGGACGTCTCCGGCCTCTTGTTGGCGTTTTACGCGTGCCTGGATAGGCGGCATACCGGCAGGAACCAAAGCCGACGACGTTATAGAAGGGGCCGGAATCGTGAGCGTGACAACGTCATTGACCGACAGCGGCCTGGGGCTTGTCACGAAAGCGCCTATCGCGCTGATATCTAATGTCTTAGCAAGTTCTAGGAACTGTTCGCCGTAGGCGTCTTTGCCGCGGATAAACAACGGCACCTGCAAATGGATTCGGGGAAAGCGGCGTTGCTCGTCATCGAGTTGAGACGTGATAGTTCGTTGATGGACGGCATTTTCTTTCATGCCACAAGTACCCCAGTTTTAGTACCGCTATGAGTCGCAATTTCAGGGCAAGTCGGCATCGGTTCTGCGTAATTGTTTATTGTCTTTTATTTCATATATTTAGGCACTTGCCTTCAGGGAGCTTGCCGATCCAATTGGCGACTAAATGGCACCTTAAGGCTTGATGTTTTCATCTATTGTGCAAACTAGGACGCATTTACCATTGACACTAATTGCCACCTTTTGCGAGCATAAGATCCCTCAAGCGCACTCTTACTTAACCTGGGCGCGCGTAAAGCGCTGGTATCTTTGCGTTTGGAAGGCATTCAGGAGACCATTTGCCGAAGAGTTTCACGCTCGATCAGCAAGCGACAGGCCAAGCGGCTTTTCAGCTCGTCTCCAGCCTCTTGAACGCTTTAGATCGCCCTTTGTTAGTCTCGGACCGAAGCGGCCAGATATTGTTTTCGAACCTTCACGCTCAGGACAAGTTGAACGTCCCAGGCTTGAAATCGAAAGAGGACCTTAATCTTTTTACGGACGTGTTGCAGACCGACCGCCGGGGAATCCTAGCCCAGCTCGAAGGAGGAGAGCAGGAAATCAATCTGCCGATCGAATTTCCTGAAGGCAAGAGCCGCGCACGAATCCGTTGGTTGCCGGAACCCGATTGGCTCGTGGTCTACGTGGAAGCTGCTCCCACTGAAGCTCCGGCCGACGAAGCGGAAATGCGCCAGACGGTGCAGGATCTGCTGCAGGAACGAGAAATCACCTACAGAAATTTGCTGGCCGCGTACTTGCGTCTTCAGGAAGTGAACAGGCAGAAAACGGTTTTTCTTGCTTCCGCGGCGCATGAATTGAAAACGCCGCTCGCGGTGATGAAGGGATACTACGATCTATTGCTTTCCGGATCGCTGGGAAAACTAAGCGATCGACAGCGCGACATATTGCGGGAATCTAAAGAGAGTTGCGACCGGTTGGTGCGCCTGGTATCGATGTTCCTAAACTATTCGGCGCTCGAAAGCGGAAAGCTGGTGCTGCAGTTGCGCGAAAACGACCTGAGGGACTGCGTCAACGATCTCGCTTGCCGCTGGCAAGATGCATTTCAGCGGGCCAACGTGCGGCTTGAGATCAAACTGCACGCCGATCTGCCGCTCTTCAAGTTCGATTACCAGAAGGTGCAGCAATGTGTCGCGAACTTGGTTGATAATGCTCTTAAGCACGCGCCTGAGGCGGGTTGCGTGACACTGATCGCGGAGCCGCACTTTTGGGAACGACGCATATCGGAAGCCCCTCCCTCGAACGAACGCCGCAGCCGGCGTGGCGGACGGCCGAACAGTGTGATTGTGTCGGTCACGGACACCGGCCGCGGTATCGCGGCTGAATATCATCAGGAGATATTCGAGGAATTTGTACGCGTTGACCCTTCTTCCTCCGGAATGGGCCTGGGACTTGCGATTACGAAAAGATTGGTGCAGGCGCATCGCGGGAAAGTCTGGGTCGATAGCGAAGTAGGACGCGGAAGTTCGTTTTCATTCCTGCTGCCCATGAACGTCGAATAAATCCGAGCGGAATCGCTCGACTGGAAGAACAGATGGCCGAAAAAGAAAAGATCCTTGTAGTCGACGACGAACCCAGCATTCGAAAGTATCTTCAGACGCTGCTCGAAGTGGACGGCTTCAACGTGAAGGCTGTGGCGAATGGAAAAGAAGCCCTGGACCACATTGGCGGCGGCGAGCGGCCGAACTACATCATTCTCGACGTGCTGATGCCGGAAATGGACGGTCTCGAAACCCTTCGCCAGCTGATGCAGGTGGACCGCACTCTAAATGTCATCATGCTTTCCTGCTCGAATGAAGTCACCACCGTCGTTGAAGCGATTCGCCTTGGCGCGCTTGATTATCTTACGAAGCCGTTCGAAAAGCCGGAGCTCGACGCTGCGATTCTAAAGTGCCGGCAGAAACAGGAACTCCGTTCGGAGAACAAGGCGCTTCGCGAATATTGCGAGCAATTGACCGAAGATCTTTCCTTCCTCGCCGCCAGCCCGCAGATGCTGAAGATTCGCCAGCAAATCTTGCAAATTGCCCCGGTGGATGTCCCCATTTTCATCAGCGGCGAAAGCGGAGTCGGAAAGGAAGTGGTTGCGCGAATGATTCATCTGCGTTCGGCTCGACGGCAGCAAGCGTTCGTAAAGGTGAATTGCGCCGCTCTTCCGGGCGAACTCCTTGAATCGGAACTTTTTGGCTACGACCAGGGCGCCTTTACGGGCGCCGTGCGAGCGAAGCCTGGCAAGTTTGAGTTGGCGCACAAGGGCACGATCTTCTTGGACGAAATCGCGGAAATGAGTCCGCACCTCCAGGCGAAATTACTGCACGTTCTGCAGGACAACCAGTATTCGCGCCTGGGTGGCCGCTCGGTTCTTCAATCGGACGTGCGCGTGCTCGCCGCTACAAACATGGACGTAAAGGAGGCGATGAAAACTGGTCGCTTCCGCGAAGACCTGTACTATCGCTTGAACGTACTTTCGATTCACATTCCGCCGCTGCGCGAGCGCACGCTCGAGATTCCGCTGTTGTTCAAGCACTTCCTCGCGAAGTACAGCGAGAAGTACAACAAACCCGCGCCCGATCCATCCAAACACCTCCTGGAAGCGGCGCTTCGTTACCCTTGGCCCGGCAATCTGCGGGAGCTCGAGAACTTTGTGAAGCGCTACGTGATTCTCGAAGACGATGAAGGTAGCTTCCGTGAATTGCTGGAGATGACGGGCGCGCAGCAGCGAGTCGCTCCGCGGGACGAAACTCCGGTTCCGAAAGAGCAAGGACTCAAAGCGCTGGTCCGTGGCTTGAAAGACGAAGCTGAAATGGAAGCGATTGCGGACGCTCTGGAGAAGACAAACTGGTGCCGCAAAGATGCGGCAAAAATGCTGGGCATCAGTTACAAAGCATTGCTCTACAAGATGCGACAATTCAATCTGGATTCCGGACGCGGGTCGCGTTCTGCTGCTGCGAAGGAAGCCGCAAGACAGGCAGCACTCAAGGAAACGGCGGCGAAAGAGGCGGCCGCGAAGGACATGGCAGGGAAAGAAGTCGTCCCGGTTTCCCCCGGTGTTCGCGGATCATAGAGCTGCGACTAGATGCCCCAATCTCGCTCCTCTGCGCCCTCATTGGGGACTTGCGTCTTCGTTATTAGGCGTTAACAGTCCTAATTTGGCGTTATAGCGGAAAAGAAATTTGTAACAGGTTGGAGACGAGTCCTAGTCCTATACCCCGTGCAAAGTATTGCACATCTAGAGCACACGCAGAGAAATAGCGCTACCCATCTCTTTTGAATTGTTCTAGTATTCGGCTCCGAAATGAGAATCTTGGGGTCGGCCTCGCCAATCAAGTTCCCTTTCTGTGCAACGAAGAAGACTGAGCCTATTGTTTGTTGCTGTTTTGAAAAGGTTTGCCTGTGCGGCACGTTGCGGCGCCACGGTCGAGTTTCGTCATTCTGCCGGGCACCCAGGAAAGGGCCGCTTCCGTCAGCGATAGGATCTTTGGTACAGAGATTGCTGAACTAAACGGTGGGGATTGTGTGTACTTCACTCTTGTCTTGGAGGAGCAGCGGGGATGACTGAGCGTCGCATGGCGCGCCGGTACGATTTGGCGCTACCGGTAAACGTCCGCTTGCCCATTAACCGAGAACCCGGGGCGCACAACGGCCAGACCCGGGATATCTCAACGCGTGGCGTGTATTTCACGATGCAGAAAGATCTAGCTCCCGGCACGGAGGTGGATTTCACACTTACGCTGCCGGCCGAAATCACTCGCGGTACCGAAGTCTTCGTCCGCGCCCACGGACGCGTTGTCCGAGTAGATAAGCAGCAAGACGAAGAACATGAAAGCATCGGTGTCGCTGCAGTAATTGAGCGGTACGACATCATTCGAGGCGAGGCGGCTCGCGTTTGAGTGTCGCCCGTCGTTTTGCTCTGACCAACCCTCAGAGCTACATCGTTTTCGTTGGCGAAAGTGGAATCGCACCGCGATCGAGCACCGCGGGATACAATCATTTCGATGGCATTCCATAAACGAATCGGTCGAGAGCCCCATTAATTCAACCGTTTAGGAGGGTCCGATGAGAGTTGCGGACCTAATTGCGACTCGTCGCGAAGTATATTCGATACCCGATGACACGACCGTTCACGAGGCTGCGCGCTACCTTCGAGACCACGAGGTGCGCTCCGTGGGCGTATGCGATCGTCAGGGCGTGCTTACCGGAGTCGTATCGCATAGTGATGTCTCCGACAAAGTAGCTGCCGAGAACAAGTGTCCAGCGTGGATGCGCGTCACGGAAATTATGACGCGGCAACTCGTGACGGCTACGCCCGACACGTCTATCGAAGACTGCTTGCGGTTGATGGATCAGCATGGAATTTTTCATTTACTCATCGTCGATCACGAAAAGGGTTTTCGCGGTATGATTTCCGTCACCGACCTTCTCGAATTGTTTGCGTCCGACCAAAAAGCTCGCGCCGACATGCTGGAAGCGTTAATCTTCCCTCAGCGCTAGTTTCGAGCTATTCAGGTTGATTGCCGCAGTGGCTTCTCCTTCTTCGCCGAACGACCGATTGCGCCAATTGTAGGAAGCTTGTTTCCCGAAAGTGCCCAGGCTTTTCTGGTTCCTCGATTAGCCAAGCTTTGGCTGAAACCGAGTCGGCGGCGTTTGATCGCAACTACCGAATTACATAAGTACCTCACAATAAGCATTTTATAGTCGCACCCGATTAGAACTTCGCCAGGCCTTGGACGGCAATTCGAGGCTCTGTTTGGCGTTTCATGTGCACCATAGCTGTGGGGAATGATCGTGCGCCCTGGGGGGGCGCTATAACAGAATGGCTTCCGCCGCCAGAGTACAACTGGCATCACCTATTTCCGCCGTTGAATTGCCCCCTGAGGAGGTTTACTTCGGTCCCTCGGAGGCAATGCGCCTTGTTCGCCAGCGAGTAGATCGCGCCGCGGGCCTGAACGTACCAATCCTAGTGCTGGGCGAAAGTGGAACGGGCAAAGAGGTTCTCGCACGGTTTATTCATCAGCGATCACCGTGGCGTGACGGAGCGTTCATTAAGGTGAATTGCCCCGCAATCCCCGGGACGCTTCTTGAGAGTGAGCTTTTTGGATTTCAGAAGGGTGCTTTTACCGGTGCGAATGCGGCCAAGCCCGGTCGGATCGAACTCGCTCAGGGCGGCTCTCTTTTCCTAGATGAGATTGGCGAACTCGACGCTTCGCTGCAAGCAAAGCTTCTCCACGTTTTGCAGGACGGACATTTCACTCGTATCGGCGACCAGGAAGAGAAGCGAATGGATGCGCGCGTAATTTGCGCGACCAACCGGCAACTCCAGCAGGAAATTCAAAGCGGCGGCTTTCGTTCGGATCTTCTCTATCGCATTAATGTGATCACAATCATGCTGCCTCCGCTGCGCGACAGGCGCGACGATATTCAATATCTAGTTGAGTATCTCCGCATAAATTACAACCGCCGGTTTCAACGCGACGCGCCTCCCGTATCGAGTGAAGTGATTCAAATCCTCCAGCAGCGTGATTGGCCGGGAAATGTCCGCGAGCTGGAAAATTGCATGGCCCGGTACGTGATCCTCGGGTCGGAAGAGGCTTTCTATTCCGAACGTCCCGAGAAGAAACCGTTCAGCTTTTCGTACGAAATGACCGAGGACGGCAAGATTCCATTGAAGCGTATTGCTCAGGAAGTGACGCGCAGGATGGAAAACGACCTAATCCTGAAGGTTCTCCAGGCCAACCATTGGAACCGTCGCAAGGCCGCAGAGGTTCTTAAGATCAGCTATCGCGCGCTTCTATACAAGGTGCGCCAGGGTGGCTTGCCCGCCAAGCGTCCGCAGCGAAGGATCGAAGGCCGCCCCGAGATTCCCGCGGACCAGAACTCCCGCTGACCGAATTCTAGCCTCGTCTCCTTTCCGAGCTATTCTGCTGCGCTATGAAACACTTCAATCAAACCGTAGGTAGCTTTAACGACGGTCACTTCTAGCTCGTACACACTTCCTAATGCTAGGAAAATGATTGACTCTGATGGTGTTTTCATTGTGATACTACATGTGTTTTCATATAGTTACGGACATAGCGATTGGCACCGAGACTGCTACTACACATGCAGCATATATCAGCTTTTTCTTAGGGATCAAGGAGCAATATCTTAATGAGAAATTTGGCAGCATCAATCTTTGCGGTTTTGGTTCTTTTTGTGGCGCCGGTCGCTTTCGCGGACGGCTCGAGCACGTTGACCCTAACGGACCCAGGATGGAATGTTATGGGTGGAGTGTACGTGGGACCGTACACGTTCACTGCGAGTGCGGGCGGACAGCAATCACAGGCGCTGCTGGTCTGCGACGACTTCAAAGACGATGTTTTCACCGGTGAATCATGGCAGGCCGTTACCTCAACGATCCCGAGCTTGACGAACGCCCAATTTACCGGCCTCTCCCAATATGAACAGGTTGCGTACCTGACGCAGCAAATGTTTGCCAACATCGACAACGCGCAAGCCGTGGCCGACATTCAGTGGGCGATCTGGGATATTTTTGACCCGGGCATTTCGTCGAATGATCCCTACGGCACAATTAGCGCACAGGATCAGAGCAATATTGCGGGCTGGTTGGCTGCTGCGCAAGCGAACGCCGCCAATGGGGATTACGCCGACGTTCTAGTGTTCACCCCGCTCGCCGGGACGCAGCCGCCACAGTCTGGGCCGCCCCAGGAATACGTTGCCGTAACGCCTGAGCCGGGGACTCTGGCTCTGTTCGGCATCGGCCTGGTGACGTTCGGCGTCATTGCCCGCCGCAAGCTCAAGGCCCCGCCCATGCAACAGAACATCGCTTAAACACCACTCCCTCTCGGCAATTCGCCCGGCTTGGCAGCTGACTGCCCAGGCCGGGTTTTTGTATTAGGGCCTATTCAGGTTGTGCATCCGTGAGGCACCCGTGTCTTGTACGAAATACCCTCGGCTGTCTTCCTTGTTCCCGTGCGCCAATTCCGCTAGCCTAAGTCAAGATGCCGAAAGCGCCGCCAAAATCGAGCTTAAGGGTCTGCCTTCTCTCGCCCCACCCGATGGTGCTGGACGAATTTCAGCGCCTTCTTTCCGATTCCGGGTTTCACATTGTGGTCCGGCAGCTCGATTCGATGCTGGCGCCTGACCTGCGGAATCTCGACGTGCCGCGCGCCTCGGTGTATGTGATCGATGCTCATGCGGCAAAGCAGGCCACGGGGGCGCTCTTGGGTAATATTCTCGATGGCAATTCGGGTGCGCGATTGCTGGTTGTGGGCGACAAGCTAAAGGAGAACGACAGTTACGCGCTTCTTCGCCAGGGCGTGAAGGGCATCCTGAATTATACGGAGGCGCGAGAACAACTGCCCCGCGCGCTGCCTCTTGTTGCCGCTGGAGGCTTCTGGGTACCGCGCACCGTGCTATCGCGGTTCGTGGACTCGATTCTAACTACTTCTCAAGGACGGCGCTTGCGCGGTGACTCACCCGCCGAACTGAGTCGGCGCGAACAGGAAGTGCTCAATGGATTGCTCGAAAACCTTGCAAACAAAGAAGTGGCCGACCGGCTCCACATCTCCGAGCGAACCGTGAAATTTCACGTTTCGAATCTTCTCGCGAAATTTGGCGTGCGTCGCAGGGCCGACTTGATCCTCCTCTGTTATCAGCGGCGCGGCGCCGGCGACTGAGCGCCTCGCGGACTTTTTTTCCTCAGACCCACGTTCCTGAATTCTCTCGGGTTCGCTGCTATAATTCCGACTCAGCGTTCTTGAACGAAGAACGTTCGATCGCATGGCAAAATTTTCAATCGAAAACTTCGGCTGCCGCGCCACCGATGCGGATGCTTCCGCTCTGCGCAGGGGACTCGTCTCGCAGGGTTTCACACCTGTTCGCGAACACGCGGGCGCAGATGTGGTCGTATTGAACACTTGCACGGTAACCGCCGCAGCGGATTCACAAGCGCGCCGAGCAGTGCGCAGGATTCATCGCTTGAATCCCACGGCCAGAATCGTTCTCACCGGATGTTACGCGCAGCGCGCACCAGAGGAATTGGCCGAACTACCGGGTGTGACACTGGTGATAGGCAATTCGCACCAGTCGGAAGTTCCTGATCTGCTGGGCAAAATGTCTTCACAGGATGCGTTCCCGCAATCGCGCTCCGGCGGCTTTTTCCCTCTCGCGCATTTGGAAGATGGCTCGATGTCGCTTGCTCGGGGCCCGGCGAAGATTCTAACTGCTGACATCTTCGCGCGCACGCCCGCGATGGAAATGCAATCGGCCCTGGGAGGACCCGTGGAAGGTGACCGTACACGCCCGATCTTGAAAATCCAGGACGGCTGTAACAATCGCTGCTCCTACTGCGTGATCCCGTTCGTTCGGGGGCGAAGCCGCAGCTTGCCGCCTGATTCCGTCGTTGAAGAGGTGCGTTCGCTCGCCGCCGCTGGGGCTAGAGAAGTCGTCCTTAGCGGGATCAATCTGGGCGCTTACGGCCGCGACCTCTCGCCGCGAGCCGACCTCACATTGGTCGCGCTTCGAATTTTGAATGAAACGGAGCTCGAACAGCTCCGCTTGAGTTCGATTGAGCCACAGGACGTGACCGAGGACTTCATCTCTCTCGCGTCCTCGTCCGATCGCATCGCACCTCACTTCCATATTCCGTTGCAGTCAGGCTCAGACGCAATCCTTCGCGCCATGCACCGTTGGTACCGCGCCGCGCACTACGCGGAGCGCGTGAAGCTTATTCGCCGCACCTTGCCCAATTCCGCGATCGGCGCGGATGTGATCGTTGGCTTCCCGGGGGAGACGGACGAAGATTTTCAGGCCACCGCGGAGTTAATCGAGCGGCTACCATTCGCCTATCTCCACGTCTTTTCATTTTCCGAGCGGCCTGGCACGGAAGCGGAGAGACTGGATCAACGCGTGTCCCATGCGGTCATTCGCGAACGAGCGCGCAAGTTGCGCTCCGTTTCGCTTGCCAAGTCCGCCGCTTTCCGCTCCTCTCAATCGGAGCGCCCGATGCGCGCGCTAACGCTGGCGCACAGGGGCGAGGCCTCAAATGAAGTTTGGACCGAAGCTTTGACAGGAAATTATCTGAAGGTGCGAATCGCCGGCCGACTGTCTGCCAACGGTTGGTATGAAGTACGCGTCGCGCAAGACGCGTCAGTCGTCCACCCAGCGCGCCCTCTAGCGCCCTTCTACGCAGAGGTCAACCACTCGTAGCGGGCGCTGCCTCCGATTTGCACATTTAATCCTCTGCGAAAGCAGTTCGCCTAGTTTTCGAAGATGACCTGCGCGAGGGCGACATTTCCACTGTGTGTAATTGTCAGCGAGATATTTTTCACGCCCATGCGATCGGCCAACTCGCGCGCGACACCTTCGAGACGAAGCGCCGGCTTGCCGCTTGGCTCCCGCATGGTTTCGATGTCGCGCCATCGCACACCCCCGCGCCAACCGGTCCCTAGCGCCTTCATCGCCGCTTCTTTCGCGGCGAAGCGACCCGCATAGCGCTCGAATTTATTCTTGTGTTGTTCGCAGTAATCGGCTTCCCTCGGTGTGTAGATTCGTTCGAGAAACGGAGCGCCGCGTCGCGCGATTGCCTGTTCGATCCGGTCGATTTCCGCGATGTCCAGTCCCAATCCTATGATCACGCTTTCCTCACCTGCGCCGCGGCCGGATTATACCTATAATTGAGAGGCGTCGGGATCGGACGCCGGGAGCCGAAAAGGAAATGGCGATAGCAGTCGCAAAGAAAAAGGTCGCGCCGGGGCGCCGGGCTAAGGATCCCTCGAAGTGGCGCGTGCGTCGAGCGCGCGGCTTGCACATTCTCGAAGCGCCCGCGCTGGCTAAGCTCGACTGGCTCGTGCACGGTTTCAGCACGCGGCCGGCAGGCGCGAGCGAACTTGAAACTTTGCGCGATGGCCGGAAATCCTTGGAGAAAGTATTGAATCTGGGATTCACGGATTGGGACAAGCGCGACCGAGTTCTCTCCAATCGGAACAAATTCTTCCACGCAACCGGCGCAGGCGAAATGCGAGTCGTTGGCATGCAGCAAATTCACTCCGACATCATTCACCGCGTGGACTCGGGAGATCTGACCGCAAACGACCGTCCCCGCAAAGGCGATGCGCTGATCACGCGCGAGCGCGGCGTGCTTCTTGTCGTGCAGACCGCTGATTGCATTCCGATTCTTCTAGCCGACACGAAGCTCCGGGCCGTTGCCGCCATTCACGCCGGCTGGCGGGGCAGCGTTCGTCGGATTGCCGCGAAAGCACTCGGCCGCATGCAGATGGAATTTGGCACGTGCCCCGAAGACGTAATCGCCGCGCTAGGCCCGGGCATCGGCCGGCCCTGCTACGAAGTTGGCCCGGAGGTCGCCAAGGAATTTTACGCGCAGTTTCCTAAGGCACGCGAATGGTTCGACGGCCCTTTCGACTCGCTGGTTGGGGATGGCAACGATCCAAACTGGCTTCCTTGGCTCACCATGAGGCCGCCTGGACACCAGCCGCCTCCGCCCGCCGCTCATCTCGATTTAATCGCCGCAAATCGCGCGATTCTCATCGCTGCAGGAATTCTGCCGGCGAAAGTTTTTTCGTCTGGTTTCTGCACGGCATGCCGTCTCGATCTTTTCTTCAGTTATCGCCGCGAACGTACGACGGGGCGCCAGATGGCCGCCATCGGAATTCTCTGATACTTCACCGCAATGGAAATACGGCGGACTTCTCAGAGCGAGGGTTTTCTTTGTGGAGGTCCCTACAGCGAAGGCGATATTTGCGCGAGAGACGCTGATGCTGGCGTGCCCAATTCGAGAAGCGCCAACTGCCCGCACGCTGCCATCACGTCCTGCCCGCGTGAATAGCGGATGAAAACCTGCATGCTTTTGTCCGCAAGAATCTTTCGAAATTCCTCGGTTCGCGCCGCATCCGGCTTTTCGTAGGGCAAACCCCCTGGATTCCACGGAATCAGGTTCACCTTCGCTCGCAAATTCGCGAGTAGCTTCGCCACGCGTCGCGCGTCCTCTGCCGAATCGTTGAATCCGCCCAGCAGCACGTACTCAAATGTCAAGTGCTCCCAGGTTCGCAGCGGGTATTTCGCGCACGCGTCGACCAATATCTCGATTGGATACTTTCGATTGATCGGCATGATCCGGTTGCGTTGTTCGTTCGATGAAGCATTCAGCGAAATCGCCAGCTTCGGCCGGACTTTTTCCAGCCCCATCCGCCCGATGCCTGGAACAATGCCGCTGGTGGATAGCGTGGCGTGCTTCGGCGAAATCGCCACCGCGTTCGGGTCCAGCAGGATTCGAAGCGCGGCCATCACCGCGTCGTAATTCAGAAATGGTTCGCCTTGACCCATCAGCACAATATTCGTTTGTGGTTTTAGCGTCGCACGATTGTCCTCGATCGCGACTAGCACCTGCCCGACAATTTCTCCCGGCGAGAGATTGCGTATCAGCCCCAGCGTTGCCGTCAAGCAGAAGTGACAGTCCACCGCGCACCCGGCCTGCGTTGAGATGCAAATCGTCTGACGGTTTTCCTCCGGCATGAAGACAGTTTCAACTGTTGCGGGCCGTGCCGCATCTCCGATAGCGGCAGCAGGACTTGGAAGTGCGAGGACGTAGCGCACGGTGCCATCGCTCGAGTGGTAGCGCCTGAGAATCTGGGGCAGCGTGATCGCCGCTTCGCGCGTGAGCCGGTCGCGCAGCAGCGCCGGCAAATTTGTCATTGCGGCAATATCGAAGCGGCGCTCCGCGTACAGCGCATGATAAATCTGCGCGCCGCGATATGCTGGCTCGCCGAGCGATTCCGCAAAGGCGCGCAATTCCTCCAGCGATTTTCCCAGCAGATTGAAGTCGGAATTTGGCCGCTGCGAAGCCATCTTGCAAACAATGATATCACGCCGTCCGCGCGCGATTTTCCAGCGCTGCTCCCGCCGCACAGAGATATAATATGCCCCTTGGAACCGTTCTTATTGCGTGAGGGAGGTGCTTCCATGCAATTGACCACTGAAATCGTCACGATCGACGAATGGGTAAAGCAGCTCTCGGCAATCCCCGTAAATGATTTCACCATCCCGCGCGTGCATGATTTTGCGTCCCACAAGCGCATCAACCCTGATTCTCTGGTTCCCTATCTCTTTTACGCCAAGAGCCACTACACGAGGAACCTCATCTACAAGTGCGAGCTTTTCGAAGTGATGTCGATTTGCTGGGAGGTGGGACAAGTAAGCCGCATCCACAATCATCGCGACCAGAATTGCTGGATGGCCACGCCCATCGGCAAGCTGCGCGTTCAGAATTTTCGCGTTGAGAATCGCGACGCCGCGCAGGGCACCTGCAAGCTCGTCCCCACCGACGCCTATGACATGGACGCCGAGCACCCCGCTGTCGTGCAGCCCGAGGAGCCTGTCCACCAAGTGCTGAACTTGCCCGAATTCGGTCAGCGCGCCACGAGCATCCATATTTATTCCTACCCCTACTCGAGTTGCGAAGTGTATCTCAAGGATAAGGGCGTCTATTCCGACGTTCCGCTGCACTACTCGAGCGAGTACGGGAAACTTTCGCCCGACGAAAAGCTGATGTAGTTCTGTTGCGCGTCCGCTCTCGCACTATTGCGCGGAAAGAATTTCCGCATCCTCACGCGGCAAGAAAGAAATCGCTCGGCGCGTGTGAAATGACTTTGCGACCCGCACGTGACAGAATACCGTCTGCATGACTGAAGAACCGCGCTCCGTTCACAAAGAAATTCTTTCCAACGGCCTCGTCGTGCTCACTGAGCCCATGGAGCACGTTCATTCCGTTTCCGTCGGAATCTGGCTCCGCACCGGCTCGCGCCGTGAACCTGCCGAGTTGAACGGCATTTCCCATTTCATCGAGCATATGCTGTTCAAAGGAACGCATCGCCGTTCGGCAGAAGACATCGCGCGCGAAGTCGACAGCGTCGGCGGAATGCTCGACGCGTTCACCGCGAAAGAAATGGTTTGCTTCAATACCCGCGTCCTCGACGAGCACCTCCCGAAGGCGTTTGACGTAATCGCGGACATGGTGCTGGACCCGAAATTCGCCAACGAGGACATCGATCGCGAGAAATCCGTAATCCTCGAAGAGATCGGAATGACGCAGGACAATCCCGAAGATCTCGTCCACGAGCTTTTCACCCAAAATCTCTGGAACCGCAATGCGCTGGGCAAGCCGATCCTCGGCACGCCGGAGACGGTTTCCGCATTCACACGCGAAACGCTTCAGTCGTGGTTTCGCCGCTGCTACTCGCCGAATTCGATCGTGATCACCGCGGCCGGCCACTTAGACCATGCGGATTTCGTGCAGCTGGTGAACGACCGTTTTGGAAAGCTCGCTTCCACCACCAATCCTGTGCCCGATCCGATACCGCAAGCGGCGCCCCACGTGACGCTGCGCACCAAGCGCGAACTCGAGCAGGTCCACATCTGTCTCGGTGTCCCGGCGCTGCCGCTCACTGACCCGCGCCGCTTCGTCGTTTCTGTTCTCAACAATGTTCTGGGCGGTGGAATGTCGTCGCGCCTGTTTCAAAACATTCGAGAGAAGCAGGGCCTGGCCTACGCAATCTTCAGCGAAATGAATTCCTATCGCGATACTGGGTTGCTCTCGGTGTATGCTGGCACGTCGCTGGAAACCGCCGCGCAGCTTGTTCGCAGCGTCCTTGACGAACTTCGGCGGCTCAAGGATGAACCGCTCAACGACGAGGAGCTCCGGCGCGCCAAGGATCATCTCAAGGGAGCGACGCTTCTCGCTCTCGAAGGCACCGGCTCGCGGATGAGCAGCCTCGCCCGCTATCACATCTACTTCAACCGCCATTTCACCGCGCAGGACTTAATCGCGCTTCTCGAAAAAGTCACTTCCGAGGACGTCCAGCAGCTTGCGCGCGAACTCTTTCAATCCGAACGCATGTCCGCCTCCGTAGTCGGCAACCTCGACGGCTTCCAGCTCACTCCCGCGCAGCTTACTCTTTGAACCATTCTGTTGACGCCGCAGCGCTGGTTTGCCATCATCCTCGCATCGTTGAGCGCGTACGTCGTGCGCCAGCGGCAGACTGAGAGCGTCGTATCTCGTTTCGCGTTTCCATCCTCGCTTCGGGCAGTTCGGGCAATGCAACGTTGCTCGAAAGCGGGCAGACGACTCTCCTGGTTGACGTTGGACTCGGCCGCAAGGAAATGCTGCGGCGTTTTGAAACGCTCGGTCGCGAGTGTCCCGAGCACGTCGACGCCATCCTGATTTCACACGAGCATTCCGATCATTCAAGCGGTCTGGCGCAGATGCAGCGCGAATGGGATTGCCCCGCATACCTCACCGAGCCGACGTACCGCGAAATCCTGCGAATGCTTGCGGAAAGTGGCGCGAAGAGAAAAATCGAGCGTGTGGAGTACATTCGCCCGGGCCTGCGGCTCCAGATCGGCGACATCGAAATTATTCCGTTTGCGATTCCTCACGATGCGGCCGACCCGGTCGGCTACGCCTTCCGCGCGAACGGCGTCAAAGTGGTGATCGTCACCGACCTCGGCTATTTGCCCGAGCTCGTGAAGCACCACCTGCGTGAAGCCGATTTCCTGATCCTCGAATCCAACCACGATCTGGAAATGCTCAAAGTGGGTCCGTACCCGTGGTACATCAAACAGCGCGTCATGAGCCGCACCGGCCATCTCTCCAACTCGATCGTCAGCGAATTTCTAGCCGATGCTGAACTCTTCGATGCGCGCGCCCGACACCTCGTCCTCGCGCACATCTCCGAACAGAACAACACGCCCGACCTCGCGCGCATTTGCGCCGAAGAAGCCCTCGGCCGCCGCCCCGGCGATTTCGCCTTCCACGGCACGCTGCACATCGCCTCGCAGCGCACTCCCCTAGGCCCCTTCGAACTTTAGCGGATCCCGCTCTGTGAATTCCTGCGACGAGTCAATCGCTCAACCGGCGTCCCTCGCCGTATTCGGGCAATCGCTAAGCGATCGAACGGCGGCTACCGCGATTCCTCGCGGTGTGGAATCGACGTAAAAAACATATCGTGCATCGCGCGCGTCCTGCCGTTCACAAGATCGGCATCGCGCACATTTAAAAGCCGCGGATCGAACAGGTTTTCCGAAGTCATCGCGACGCCCGGCGCTACTTCGATCTGTACCAGATCGCGCCCGCTGTGCCCGTCGCCGGCCATCTCTTGCAATCCGCGGCACTGGTAACAAAGGCCGTCTTTATTGATCAGCGCGCATAAGCCGCTGTAATCCTCAATCATGGTTCTCCGCGCTGCTTCCAGCCGGTGGCGAAACACGGGTTCCGAAACGCTCAAGATTCCAGCTGCTTCCTGCGCCGTGAATCCGAGCACTTCCTTCAGCATGATCGCAGCCCGTTCCTCGGGAGGCAGCGTCCGCGAAATGCATGAAAAACAAAACGCAATGTGCTCTCGAATCTCGAAACGAAATTCCGGCTTCTGCATCAGCGCGACCAAGCGCTCGTGTTCTGCGGGGTTGGCGCGTGCCTCTTTCTCGCCGATCAATTGCGCTTCCACGCGCCAGCGCTTCTTATGGCGCAGGTGGTCGAGGCACGCATGCGTCGCGATACCGAACAGCCAGCTTTTGAATCGCGCTTCGCCGCGATATTCGCGGATGTTTTCCAGCACGCGCACCAAAACATCCTGCAGCAAATCCTCCGCGTCTTGCCGCAGCGTCACCATGCGGTAGATGTATCCGAATAACGGGCCGCGCCAGGGTTCCACAAGCGATCCGAACGCGGCCGAATCGCCCTGTCGCGCCCGCTCGACCAGCGCTGTCTCCTGCTCTGGCGAAATTTGTGGCTGTGGATGAATCGACATGCAAATCTCCTCAATCAGCCATAGAACTTCTTCGCCTGCTCGAAATTCTTCACACCGAACCACGCAACCGTCATTTTCATGGCTTCTCTCCCTTTGTCAATCTTGCCCTGCTAGGAGTTAAGTCGCTTGAGCGCATTATTTCCGCCAACTCGATGACAAATCTCGCGTTAGCTATCATCACAGAACGCGTGGTCGCCTGCATCTCGGATTTCGGGTATCATAGAGCAGGGAATTCCCCCGCCAGCATCAAGTTTTAAAGGGCCGCCGCGCATTTTGTGCGCAATTGTGCGACGAAATTCAAGTCGCTCGCGCCCCGCAATCTGGTGAGCCGCGAGCCGAGGAGCGGTAATTGATCACGCGTTACACCCGTCCGGACATGGGCCGCGTCTGGAGCGAAGAAAACCGATTCCAGAAGTGGCTCGAAGTCGAGCTCGCTGCGACGGAAACGCTCGCCGAAGCCGGCATCGTACCGCGCGAAGCCGCGGCAAAACTGCGCGGTCGCGCACGTGTGGACGTTGCGCGCATCAACGAAATCGAATCAAAGGTGCGCCACGATGTGATCGCCTTCACAATCGCCGTCCAGG
>Ga0185299_10003049_pt1 | contig 23543 bp, 27 predicted proteins | sample PaiPotPPA55metaG_FD_128002 | JGI IMG/M metagenome (GOLD analysis project Ga0185299, IMG submission 128002) | Iron sulfur acid spring bacterial and archeal communities from Banff, Canada, to study Microbial Dark Matter (Phase II) - Paint Pots PPA... ... | reverse complement strand
TAACGTCTTTCCGGCCGCGTAAAGTCCCAGGATACGGAACTCTGTGGTCGACGTCGAATTTGTATGAGTTGAGCGCAGACGAGAAAATCGTTCAACGTGTCCTACGTCATGCAAAAGCGCCCGTGACCAAGGATCGTACATCAAAGCTTTTGACCCCGGCAGTGCTCGTGGCGATGAAGAGGATGGAGACGACGTACACCAACTGTGCACCAAATTAAACAGGGCATTGTGGTAAGCTGTTGAAATCACGCCGCGGAGAGGTGGCAGAGCGGCTGAATGCGGCGGTTTGCTAAACCGTTTTAGGGAATAAACACCCTAACGGGGGTTCGAATCCCCCCCTCTCCGCCATAGCTAAAATTATCAGTAAATATGCGGCGATTTGTGCCTTGCTACCAGCTTTTTGATAATTAATGTATTTATAGCTATAGTTTTTATTAATATATATCTGAGACATGCAACTCGCGCACGGTCTCAACAGCTATTTGTTTATCGCGGATCGATCTGCGCTTGGCACTTTCGATGGAATGCACAGATCGCAGCGTCTCAACTATCTTGTTTCATCCTCCGATGTAATATTCAATTTTTAGACTAAGTGGTCAAAACCGTAGAAGAGCCCTTTGCCGTGTATAGGATTAGTCCGATCAAAGGAATTGCGGCGCCCAGTATTCCGAACTCATTAAAGTGAAACACCATGGCCGCACCAATTCCGGCCCCCAAAACAAATGCGATCCAAATTCTCGAGAGAAGGCCTATTTGTGGATCGGGATCTCCTGCAGGCGTGGGAGGCGATCCAGAAGTGTATTTTTTGGCCTCGCTGGAGATTAGGCTGGTAATCATCCCTGTGAGGTAAGTCGTGTGAACGCTTGTGCCACCGACTCGGCCAAATGCTCCGTTTTGCAGCCCGAGTGCTAAAGACACAAAGACCACAAATATTTCAACTCGGCGGGCGGTGCCTGACGCCAACGCCGATGCCGCGGCCACTATCAGAATCACTTCTATCCCCATGATGGTAGGAAGTAACGGCCACGACGGCCACGCCTTTAAGGGCCGCACGATTACAATACTCAGAACCGCTCCTAACAAGAAAGTGATGATGGCCGTGAGATGTCCGAGCATCGCGCGCCAATCCTGTGCCGCTGCAGCAATTGCCCCAAGTACCAAATTGCCGGTCACATGTCCGGTGAACGTCTTGGCGAGAACAAAGCTCGCCGCGTCGCCATAGCCGCCAATAAAGGCAAGCCCAAAGGAAAGCCACGCGTCAGCTGGCCGATCAGATGTGCTCATGAAGCCTCTTAGATTCTGATGCGTAGAAAGAATGCCGGGCTCGTCAAATAATCTTTATAGCTGAACTCTTTTAAGATTCATTCTCTTGATTCTCGTGGCGAAAAGGGTATTTCCGGGGCTATCTAACCTTTGCTCAACCACAAAATAGTTGGAACCGTAATCGCCAAGGCGAGCGTCGAGATCAAAAGCATCGATGCGCTTTCAGATTCTGCTGCCTTGTACCGCGCCGCAAAGAGCACCACCACCGTAGCCAACGGAAAACTGCAACACACCAGTGCCTCTCGCGCGAAGGGACTTACAACATGCAACAGATGCAGTAAGGCGAACAGGACCGCGGATTGGATCGTGACTCGAGCAAGCGACCCCGCGAAAACTCCCGGGGAAAGGCGAACCGGATGAGAAGCCAAAACGAGACCCACAGCAAAGACCGCTACACCGGAAGTTGCTGAGCCTATCAACTCAAAGCAGCTGGCTACCACTGCTGGCAGATGGATACTCGCGAAGACAACAGCGATTCCAAGGATAGGCGCCCATAACAGTGGAGATTTCAGGCCTGCGCTTATTCCCGTCAGTACGGCGCTCGGCTTTGAAGGATCAATCGCGACCTGCTTCTGCTTCGCCGCTGCGTCCATTTCCAGTAGAACGACTGCCAGCGGTACTGTCAGATTGATTGCCAATGCCACAAGTCCGACAGTTCCCGCGCTGGTAGGCCCTAAGAGTGGTTCAAGAACAGCGATGCCAAATACGGGAGTAGCGGACGTCGACAGCATCAGTGCATAGATGATTGAACGAGTTCCTCGCAGGGACTTCACAAGCCCCAGAGCGAGCCATGAGACCAGGAAGAGACCGCCATGAGAAAGAATCAGTGCCAAAACCAGGCGCCCTTGCTGTAGAAGCAGATCCTTGCGGATATTCGTCATACTGACAAACAAAGAAGCCGGCAGTGCGAAGGTGAGTGCAAGCTTACTCAACCCGGCAGCTTGATCAGCATCAAAAGAATTGAGCTTGCCGGCAATATAACCGAGCGCCAAAACAAAAAATACCGGAAGCAGTGCCCCTACGAGTCCGCCGATGTTCATGAAGAATTCCTTTTCGTGTTTCTTAAAACTCCACCTTGGTTCTCAATCCGAAGACAACCGCGCGTTGCGCTCTTCCTCCGACGTTCGCGTAGTACTGAACCACTGGTTGCAAAAGCGCCATTGGTAAAACGTCGACTAGAACGTTGAATTCAACACCGTGCTCGGTCTTCCAGGCGGGCGCGCCGGGCGGGAGAAACTGTGGGCTCAAACTATTCCGCACGTAGCCCAGTGACATCGTGTTGTGAATGTGCAGAGGCAGCGGCTCGTTGAAGCGCAATCCGGCGGTCAGCAACGTGTAGTTCGGTTGATGCTTGGGGGACTCCAGTCGCACGCAAACGTCGCATCCAAACCCTTGGCTTCTTTCGGGTCCATTCGCCAGAGAGCCTGGCTCGCCATCCAGTACAGAAGATAGTTACGTGAGCGCGACGTCGCACTCATCGGCGCCGTGAACTTTGCGGGATTGTAAGAAGCGCCGAACTGGTAGAGCCCGGAGTATCCTTTTCGACTCTCAACGTTGTCGAACGCCCGCATGGACGAAGCCTTCTTTCCCGGAGTAAATCCAATTTCGGAAACACTCATGGGAGTACCGTTGAATTGCGGAACCAAGCCGGTCGGGTTTTGTGAAAAAGGTGAGCGCACTGCGGCCAGCACCATCGATTTCACGTAAATGTTGTGACTCGGAGCCACACGAATTTCCATCGCTGGCGTCGACGGTGGATCGAAAGACTCCAAGTCTGTGAACAGGTTGCCCAACGCATACCCCATCGGCTCGAAGATGAAAGATGCAGCGTAGTGTTGGGCTCCGTAGAAATCCTGGCCAGCAAATTGGCCAACGCGCGCAGTGATGCGTTCATCCAGCCAGCGCTTCTCGATCCACCACGAATCGAGTCGGCATGTATTTGCGCTGGACATCCCGCTGGGGCTGGTCAGTAAACCCAGATACACCCCGAGATTGCCTCCGCCCTGCCAAAGCGCGGTCGCATGGAAATACCATCCCTGCTGACCGATCAACGTGCCAAGATCGATGTCGAGCGTTCCTCGAAATCGGTTCCAACTCGCAAATCGCTCTTTCTGTTCGCTCTTGAGGTTCCAGAGGGAATCGCTGACGTACTGAAAATCAAATTTCACACCGCGCTCCAGCAGACGCGTTCTCTCGCCGCCCCAGTCTCCGAAGAGATGTCCGTGCGGTCCCTGACCCGTTTCGTGACTGTCCGGACCGGGAACCGGTTCCTCTTGCGGAGTCTGCGAACGAACCGGAAGAGCGAACAGGCAAACGCCGAGAACAAGAGAAAAAAGAACCGACATTATTGAACTTACAAGCAACACATCTCCTCACCGCCCAAGACGATTGGTCTGGCGTCCAGATGACAAAACTGGTGGGTTGTTGAATTGAACTAAACAGTGGGGCGAACCACGCAGGTTCGCCCCACGTTCTCAGGCGCTGGCCGCTAAGCCTTCCGCTTCGTTTATATATTCCGGCTTGTAGACCTGCTTGCGAATGAACGCAACCATGTCAGTCGGACGAGGAACAGTGGCTAGGTTGGAGTCGAAGACGAGTTTTGCAACTCGCGCGGCCGTCTGAATCTCGGCCTCGAGAATATTCGACTGCAGCGGATACAAGAGACCCTGCTTAAGCAATTCGGACGGCACCTGGTCCGCCACCGCTTGGCCGGCCTCTATGAACATCTCGTCCGTTACTCGCTTCGCTTGCGTGGCGAAGATCGCCATGCCGACCGCCGGGAATATGTAGAAGTTGTTCGCTTGCCCCGGCAGAAAAGTCTGACCGTTGTAGTGAACCGGGGCGAACTGCACACCGGCTGCGTAGATCGCTTTGCCTTTTGACCAGGTGTAGGCTTGCTCGGCCGTGCATTCCGCATGCTCGGTCGGATTCGACAGTGCAAGGATCACCGGGTGCTCGTTGATTCTCGCCATCGCCTCGATAACTCTTTGATTGAACGCGCCGCCAATCGTGCTCACACCGATGATTGTGGTCGGCTTGATGCTCTCGATCGCCGTGATGAAATCCCGCGTGGGCGCGTGCTGGTGAGCGTACGGCTTCTGAAAGTCCAGCAAGTCCGTGCGGGATGACTCGAGCAGCCCGTTGATGTCGAACATGTAGACGCAGGATTGCGCTTCCTTGAGGCTCATGCCCTGCGCCACAAGCGCGGAGCACAGCAAATCGGCAAGCCCAATGCCGGCAGAACCGGCGCCGAGGAACAGGTACTTTTCGTCTTTCAGTTTTGTGCCCTTTATCTTGGCCGCGTTGATCATCCCTGCCAGAGTGATCCCCGCCGTACCTTGCACGTCGTCGTTATAGACGCAGTACCTATCGCGGTAGCGCTTGAGCAGGTGCACCGCGTCCGCACCGGTCCAGTCCTCGAAATGAATGCAACACTTCGGGAACACGTCCTGCACTGCCTCGACGAACTCATCCACGAAAGAATAAAGGTCCGCGGTTGCCGGGCGAGTCTTGCGCATTCCCAGATATAGAGGATCGTGAAGGTATTGCTCGTTGTTGGTACCGGCGTCGAGGTACATGGGAAGCAAGTACTGCGGAGGCACTCCGGCGCACGCGGTGTAGAGCTGTAGTTTGCCGATGGGAATGCCGGCGCCGTTTGCCCCGAGGTCACCGAGACCGAGAATCCGGCCGCCGTCCGTGACGCAGATGAACCGAACATCTTTCTGCGGCCAGTTTTTCAAGACTTCCTTCACCTTGCCGCGGCGCGTGATTGAGAGATACATGCCACGCGGTTGGCGGTAGATATGCCCGAACTTCAGGCATGCTTCGCCAATGGTCGGGTCGTACACAATCGGCAGAAAGCGCGCCGGATCCGACATGACCGTTCGATAGAAAAGTGTTTCGTTGTGATCGAGCAGATTGTTGAGATAAATGTAGCGTTCGAGGTCGGTGTCCTTCTTGCTGAGCTGCAACGCCACGCGTTGCAACTGCAGTTCCTCGGTCTCCGTTACGTCGGGTACGAGGCCAACAAGACCGAGCGCCTGTTTTTCTTTTTCGCTGAAAGCGGTGGACTTGTTTAACGATGGGTCATGGAGCAATTCGATTCCGCGTTTGGTAGTGCTAGTCATGTTCGTTTCCTCTCTTTTTTTTTAATGCAGGGTTTGTGATTTTTCTGCTTCACGATCAGGCGGCAGCCGTCGCCACATACGGTTTGACCATTTTTTTCGGATCGACCACCCGATCGAATTCGGCTTCTGTCACGAAGCCGAGCTTCAACGCGGCGGCCTTCAATGTGAGGTCGTTGTCCAGCGCGTAGTGCGCAATCTTCGAAGCTTTGTCGTAACCGATGACCGGCGAGAGCGCCGTCACAAGCATCAGCGAACGCTCCACGTATTCGTTGATCTTCTTCACGTTGGGCTTGGTCCCCTCCACCAGGAATTTGCGGAAGTTGGTGCATCCGTCGGTCATGATCGTGACGGAGTGCGTAACATTGAAGATGATCAAGGGTTTGTAGACATTCATCTCCAGGTAACCGCCTGCGCCACCGAAGCCCACCGCGACGTCGTTGGCCATCACCTGCACGGCGATCATCGTGAGTGCTTCGGCCTGGGTGGGGTTTACCTTGCCCGGCATGATCGAGGAGCCCGGTTCATTCTCGGGAATCTTCAGTTCGGCGAAGCCCGCTCGCGGACCGCAGGACATAAGTCGAATATCGTTGGCGATCTTGTAGAGTGAAACGGCCAGCGTGCGTAGCGTTCCAGAAAGCTGTATCTGCGCATCGTGAGCGCCCTGCACCGTGAACTTGTTCGGCGCGGTGACGAACGGCAGGCCCGTAAGCTTGGCGATTTCGGCCGCCGCTGCTTCGGCGAAACCGGGTGCAGAATTTATTCCGGTGCCCACCGCCGTTCCGCCGAGCGCGAGGCGGTAAACGCCCTTGAGCGCATCCTCGATCCGGTCGAGATCGTCCGCGAGCATGCCTTCGTAGCCCGACCACTCTTGCCCGAGCGTCAGTGGTGTGGCGTCTTGCATGTGTGTGCGGCCGATCTTGACGATGTCCTTCCATTGCTCGACCTTCGCGGCGATGGCATCGTGCAGCGCCTTCACCGCTGGGATAAGTCGTTGCTTCACATTGACCGCCGAGGCGATGCACATCGCGGATGGAAACGAGTCGTTCGACGATTGCGCCATGTTGACGTGATCATTGGGATGAACCGGGGCCTTGCTCCCGAGCGGCGTGCCAGCGATCTGACAGCATCGGTTGGAGATGACCTCATTCACATTCATGTTGAATTGCGTGCCGCTGCCGGTCATCCACACATGCAGGGGGAACATCTCGTGATGCTGGCCGGCGAGGATTTCATCACACGCCTGAACGATCAACTTGTGACGCAGCTCATCGAGCCGTTTGCCGGCATAGTTGGCATTGGCGGCCGCCTTTTTCAGAATGGCGTAGGCGGTAATCATCTCTCGCGGCATTAGGTCTTTGCCGATGCTGAAGTGCTCAAGCGAGCGCTGAGTCTGGGCGCCCCACAGTTTGTCCGCTGCAACATCTACTTCGCCGAGGCTATCGGTTTCTTTGCGAATATCCGTCATCTTCTTTCTCCTTCACTTCTTGTCTCTCTGTTGTGGATGATTTCCTGACTGTTTCGTTCCTAAATAAATCCGAATTTCGCAAGTTATCTAGCCTGGCTACTTTGAGTGGCCTTAGACTGCGCGCTTCGCCGTAGCTTTTCCAAGAAAGCTCGTCAACTCAGCGTTCACTTCGTCCGCGTGTGTCCAGGTTATGCAGTGCGGCCCGTCCTTCACCACCGATAGGCCCGCTCCCTTGATCAGCTTGGCAGTCCGGGCCCCCGAGGCGGTGATGGGCAGAATTCTGTCTGCGTCCCCGTGCATAACCAGTGTTGGCACATCAATCTTGTTCACGTCCTTACGGAAGTCTTCATGCCAGGTTGGCACGCAAGCGAGACTGGCCGTGGCTGAAGCACCGGCGGCCACGTTCCAGCTCGCCCGCACAACCTGTTCGCTCACCCGCTTGGTGGTGGCAATGTCCCGCAAGCGAAAGCTAAAGGCGCAATGTCCGAGAAAGATCGACTCCGTAGGAGTGCAGCGATGAAAGCGCACTGGAGAAAGAGAAGGGCTGCACAGCACAAAAAGAAATAAGTTTAGTTGAACAGCGTGAGGCTTCCGCACTTGCCTGTCCGTGGTGCTTTACGCATCCTTAGAGCTTTCATCTCGCTGGGAGCAGGCCAAGACTCCCGGTGAAAAGAACATGGGAGTTGCGGTACTCTTCACGATATTTGGCATTCCAATGCTGATTTCTGCTGCTGCTGGAGTTCTATGCTTGCTCGTCGGTACGTTGGCGTTTGTTTACGTGCGGTTTTTCCGGCGCATTTCAAGCTGAGCCATTAGCCGCCAGTAGGAAACCCGGGGATTCACGATGCCTTTTCCTAAACTCAGCGACGAGCAAGTAGAGTGGTTCATTCAGCAAGTCTTGGCCTACATCGACCGGCAGCGCCAGACCTACAGAGATAGGGCAGTGCCCTTGGACACGACCCAACTGGCGATTATGCGCCCCTTCTTTCCGGCGTCAGCATTGAACTCTGCGCGAGTTGTAACGCTTGCCGCAGAACGAGTAGGCAATCCGCCCTTTTATGGAGAACTCGCGAAAATAGGTTTCAAGGCTGGCTCGCTGCCGGAGTTTGCAGAAATGGCCGCAATCACGTTCGTTGACACCGTTGTTTCGCACGGTCCCTATGAGAACAGGACACTCTTTCACGAACTCGTCCATGTCGTTCAGTATGAAAAGCTAGGATTAGCGGAATTCGCAGCCAAGTATGTGAAAGGCTTCTTGAGTGGCGGCTCCTACGAGGCCAACCCATTGGAGAGAAACGCCTACGAACTGGACGCACGTTTCGCCGCTGCGCCAAAGCCCTTTTTAGTACAGGCAGAGGTTCAATCGTGGATTGATGGGGGCAGGTTTTAGGCAATGGGAAACCTAGCAGCGTCAAGCGAGAGCGTGCATCCATCCGATTTGTTGCAGAAGGTCGAGGCCGATGGATTTGCTATCGTCCCTTCATGCCTTGACGACGAAACCGTAGAACAACTTGGCACTCATCTCAGCAACAGTTCGTATGGGATGAGAAATCTTTTGGCAGTGCCGCTGGTTCGTGAGTTGGCTGCCTCTGCTTCGGTGCGGATTCTGGCCGAGACGGTCATAGGGAAGAATTGCTTCGCAGTCAGAGGTACCTTCTTCAACAAGACGCAAGAATCGAATTGGAAAGTTGCATGGCACCAAGACCTGACCATCATGGTTCAACAGCGTCATGAGGTTGACGGTTTTGGCCCGTGGACGATCAAGGCGCGTATCCCGCACGTGCAACCGCCCGCGGAAATCTTGAGCCATATCATCGCGGTAAGACTACATCTTGACGAGAGCGGGCCGGACAATGGGCCGCTGCGCGTGATTCCCGGCTCACATCACGAAGGCCGTCTCTCTTCGGAAGAGGTCGCCAGACGACAGAAGAGCAACAGCGTGGTTTGTTCAGTTCCTCGGGGCGGTGCGCTACTTATACGACCGCTCCTACTCCATGCTTCCTCTGCTTGCGTCGTTTCCCGACCAAGAAGAGTAATTCATCTCGAATTTTCTTCCGAGGAACTGCCAAACGGATTGCAATGGCATGATCGGGTCTAGGGCAGGGCGACACGCAGCGAAGACCGTGGAAGAAGTTGTGTCCAAGGGTATTCCGTTGAAGCGCATTCGAAAATCGATAGGGGAACAAGCAGGATAGCGCCGACGTGAATGCGATATTTCTGGGTGGGTCAATTTCGCTCGCGATAACCAACGCCACGTCCAAGTGGATAGGATGTTGTCGCTCTTCGTGAATTCCTGCACGCGCAAAGCTACGGAGAAATAAAGCTCGAAGACGCCCGACCTTGGAATTTTGTCATGGGTGATGAAAATGGCAGAGAAATTGATGTCCATGTCATCGTGCTAGATGACAAAGGAAATGGAATATATGGGCCGCCTGAAAAAGGAGAGATGTATCCGGCTGCATCCTTGACGGGAACTGGCAAGATACAAGGCAAGAAGGTGAGGTGTATTTCACCGGAATGGATGGTGAAATTTCATTCCGGTTATCAACTCAAAGAAAAGGATTTTCGGGACGTATCCACCTTGTGCAGCAAATTTGGGATTGAGCTACCAGCAGAGTACGAACGGTTCAAGGAACACATTTCAAAGCCATCCTGAACGAGTAAGCATTTCGAGTGCGGTGTCCGTAACAGACCGATTCTCGTTGCTCAGTGCAAAATCCTCCAGACGCGTGCAGTCGAGTATAGCGTTCAGTTCCGCAACACGAGCCACGAAGGTGTTTTGCAATGCGCCCATCTCGAGGCGTTATAATCGCATGGCACAAGGAGGACAGATGGCGGACATCAAGCGAATCAGCGTGCAACAAGCGCACGCAAAGACAAAGGCAAACCAAGCCCTACTAGTCTGCGCCTATGAGGACGAGGCCAAATGCCGGATGCTAAATCTGGACGGGTCCATATCCTTCGCCACCTTGCAGTCCCGGGCGGCGTCGCTGCCGAAGACACAGGAAATCATTTTCTATTGAGGTTGACCCGGCGAAGCGAGCGCTGCCGGTCAGGCAGCCAAATATCAGGCGCAGGGCTTTACGAACGTCAACGTGCTAAAGGGAGGTGTCGAAGCGTGGAAGGCGGCTGGTTATTCAATGGTCTGAAAAAAGGAGCTTCATGAGCATTCCCAGCCCTTACCCTGCTTACACCACGTCCGCTCGATCAACAAATCTAATCAGAGTGCGCACGTGCTCTGTGAACGGGACTCTGCGGGCCTCAGCGTATCAATCCCAGAGTACAGTATTTGTCCGTTTCGCTTGAGAATGTCGCCGGGAATGCATTCCGTTAAGATTTCTTGTAGGTCGGTGTCTGTCATCGCATTAAGGGACATTCGCTTTCCCGGTTGTAATGGGTCGTTCGAACTTTACACTCCAATATTTCAATTCGACGATTTTTCCAAGAACGAGTTCGAACTGCCGCGAACGAGAGTTCTTCCTAACTCTCGTTACCATTAGGGTGATTTCCGGCGCGTTCGGCTGCATTCCATTTATCAGACGGAGCAAGAAGGGCACCTGAACTTGAGATAAGCGTTTTGCCCAATAGGGCTTGAGTTCTCGGTACTCTACGCGCTTCGTTCGGTTGGCTATTTTCTTAAGCCACTCCCTCTTGATCGTCGTAGTGATTTTGTCCATGTCTACTCTGCCCCGCTTTCGCGCAATTAATCGGATCACGGGGTATTTCTCATTTGGGCGGTTGGCTGCTGATTCGCTCGGCTTCTGCGACCAATCGACTCATTTCGCGGAGAAGCGTTCTTCTGCGGTCAGGGTCGTCCGCGGTCTTTTGTTCTGAAGCAGTTGCCTCAAGCTGCTGTTGTACTTCGTAGAAATCATCCGTGGCCATGTGCGAACAGAATCTATCGAATATAGTCCCAGCATGCAATCCGGCGTTCAAATAATCGGCTTCAACGTTGACGACCTGCGGGAGCGTCTCCGCTTAGATGTCTGACGGAAAGGTTCGCGAGTTGGGCGAAGCTGCGCGACGATCAGTCCAAAGGCGAACTTCGGCAAGCCGCCGCTACCCGTTTATGTTCTGTGATTAGAAGAGGCCACGGCTGAGTGGCGACCGCGTGGACTAGAATCATGTTCAATGGCTTTGGTCGCCTGATATTTCCGTTCCGCATGTGGCTCTTTGCGCCGACCAAGACCAGAATACATCTTACAATGCTCACCGATGGCGGCGGCACAGGTCGGACAGGGAACGGATAGCTTCTGTTTGGTCGTCAGTTCGCTTCTCTTCATCGAATTAGGATAACCAAAAATCCAATCAAAACTGTTCCATTTTGGATAGGTGTCGGGTTACGGTGATCATCTGCACGGTTAATATGAAACTATATCGTTTCAGACGAACCCTGAAATTAGCGGCGTTGTAATAAAGCCTTAACGCTTTCTTTAAGCAGGGGCATTCCGCGATCTTTTGCGACTACGGCATCGACGCCTATTTCATGCGCATCAAAACCACGCATAAGGCCTTCATGAAAAGTGAATAGGATTATTGGGGTTTGAGGAAGTAGTTTCTTCAATTTTGGAGCAGCATCAATTCCGCTCATGCGCGGCATGGATACATCAAGAATTATCAGGTCGGGCTTTAAATTCTGCGCTTTATCGATGGCGTCAAGACCGTCAGTGGCTTCCCCACAGACGCAAAACTCTGTTTCGGCTTCGAGGAGATCGCGGATTAATTTCCGTATTTGCTCAAGGTCATCAACAATGAGGATGCGCTTCGGCATTGTCCTGCCTCGTGCCGGGCATCGGGCTGACGTACCCAACTCAATCAAGGTATCCCGCCAGCGGCGTCGTTTCATATACCTATGTGCGTGTACAAAGACTGAGACTTTTGCGCTCGTAGAGTGGCGAACTATTACCAATCTTCCGTTTAAGATTTAAGACAGAATGCCTTAATCGCAGGAATCAAGTCGGAAAAAAGCCGCGCTTTGTCTATCAAGGCTTTCGCACCGAACTGTTCCGCTAGTGCCTTCGCTTCGGAATCGTTCCAGACGGATATGGCTAAAATGCAACCCGCATGTTCGAGCACTTGCAGCTTCACACTTTCCGGCAGGTAATTCCGCTCGTCGGGCATATGGAGATCGAGCACCACGACGTCTGGCTTCAGGCTATCAACAAGTTCAAGGGTTTCCGCGAAGGTCGTCGCTTCGCCTGCCACCTCAAGATCGGTGTCGGTTTTCAGCATCTGTATAATCCCCAGACGAACTGCGGCTTTGTCGTCTGCAACCACGACTTTGATAGGCATTGTTTTAAATGGGCGGGAGAGGTCCGAAGCTTTATCCAGCGTGGGCTCGCTTGAACGACGTGCTTCGGTCCGATTTGCACCGCATAATTGCAGGAATCATTTCGTCAAACAATTTCATCTTATCCAGCAGCGCCACAGCACCGTAACTTTCAGCAAGCTGTCGGGCCTCAGTATCATTTGAAAAAGACACGGCGAGCGCGCAGACGCATGCAAGCTGCGATTTGACCAACTCCGGCTGGAAAGCTCGCTTTTCGGCCATGTGTAAATCCAACAGCAACACCTCCGGTTTTAAATCCCCAATCATTTGGATCGTTTTCGCAAAGGTTGCAGCCTCGCCTACAACCACGATGCGGGGTTCATCTTCCAATATTCTTCGCATCGCTGATCGCATCACGTCACTATCATCGGCCAAAAGAGCCTTAATAGGCATGGCTTCTCCTTTGAGGCAAAGGATATTTTCGGTACCTTATACCGTTTGTGTTAGCGGAGCAAAGTGAAATTATTGTGTCGGATGACCTACCCAAGCTGGAACCCTGTTGTTTCAATGGCGGCAGAAATGCCCCATAACGAATCGCAGAATCGATCTTGAGGTGGTGGGATGTCGCTCCCGCGAACTATCTGCTTCGACGTGTGCGTTAGATAGCAAAACCGAAGCCGCGGCAGAATACAATTCCCGGGTTCGGTTTGTCGCCTCCCGCAGGCTCGGTTTTTGGAGGTCCGCCGAAAAAAGTTCCTCCGGCCAATATCGCATCGATGGCTTGTACCAAATGGCGGACAGCTTGCGATTTAAGGACGTATCCTTGCGCTCCAGCGTTACGAACTTCCGTAGCTAACCTTTCCGAGTCATGGGTTGTAAAGATGAGAATAGGGATAGTAATTCCTAGTTTTCGCATTCGCGACGAGGCTTCAAGTCCGCTCATGCGCGGCATCGTAATATCGAGAATCAATACGTCGGGCTTTAACTCTCTCGCAAACTCGATAGCTTGCTGCCCGTCCGTACCCTCTCCACAAATTTCCCAATCCGGGCGCGCTTTTGCCAAATGCGACCTCAGCCCTTCTCGTACGATTTCATGGTCGTCAACAATTAAGATTCGTGTTGTCATGTGAGGCTCTTTAAGAGTGCATGGTCTCCGTAGTGGCTGGAGGCAGGTTTTGCAAAGGCACAGTGGCTCGAACTTCGGTTCCGCTCTCATTTGAAAAAATCTGAAGCATGCCACCCAATGAACACAAGCGTTCGCTCATTCCCCGCAAACCAACCCCAAGCGATCCCGTCCAGTTCTGATTACCTTCTTCAAGTATTGAAGTCGGCATTCCTTTTCCTTTGTCTATGACTTGCAATGTGACCACATCATTCGCATGAAAAATGTTGATCTCCGCAGTTTTGCTCCCGGAATGCCTCTGAACATTCGTCAAGCTCTCCTGAAGTACTCTGAACAGAACTAATTCAGCATCGCGAGACAGTCGTTCGAAATCGTGTGGCGCGTGAAATGCCGTCTGGATTCCGCTCCTTTTTGAAAAACCTTCCAAGTACCACGGAATGGCGGATGTAAGGCCCATTTCTTCGAGCATAGGAGGATACAAGAGATAGGACAGGGTGCGAACCTGTTTCACGCACTCTTCGGCAAGATTTGCGCATTCGCTGGTCTCTTCAGGCGTGGGAGGGGTAACGTTCATCGCGTCAAGCTTCATTTTCAGCACGGAGACATATTGGCCCAAGCTGTCATGAATTTCTCTTCCGATTCGACGCCGTTCCTCATCCTGCGTACGTAGCACATGGAGGGAGAGCGCGCGAAGCGACTTTTCAGATTCCTGCAACTTCCGCTGCGTCTGTTCTAATGATCTTTGCGCGACCATCCGCTCAGTGAAGTCTCTCGTAACCTTGGTGAAGCCCATCAAAGTGCCCGCATTATCTTTGACGGCAGTTATAATTACGTTGGCCCAAAATCTCGACCCGTCTTTCCTAACGCGCCAGCCTTCATCCTCAAATCGGCCTTCCTTTGTTGCAGCCTCCAATTCCCACGCTGGCTTACCGCCGCGCACATCCTCGTCAGGATAAAAACGGGAGAAGTGTTGCCCAATAATCTCCGAGGCTTTGTAACCCTTGATACGTTCGGCTCCAGTATTCCAAGTGATAACGCAGCCCTCGGGGTCCAATAGGAAGATCGCGTAGTCCTGAACGGCTTCGATAAACAAACGTGAACGTTCTTCACTACGGTGTAGGGCTAATTCCGCATTGCGATGCGCCGTCAGGTCACGTGTGACTTTTCCGAAGCCGATGAGCTTGCCGCTCGCATCACGAACGGCCGTGATCGTTACGCTGGCCCAAAATTTTGAGCCATTTTTTCGGACGCGCCAGCCTTCGTCCTCTACGCGGCCATCCTTCTCAGCGAGAGCGAGAAGCTTCTGTGGTTTGCCCTCAAGAACATCCTCTTCTGGATAGAAGCGGGAAAAGTGCTGCCCAATGATTTCCGAGGGTTTATATCCTTTCGCTCTTTCGGCTCCGGCATTCCAAGTGGCAACTCGGCCATCGGATTCCAGCATGAAAATCGCGTAGTCCTGCACACTCTCAATAAACAACCGGAATAGTTCTTCGCTCTGTTGCCACTCTGCCTGCGACAACGCAATCCCTCCTTCTTGCGACCCAGTGCGGCGACCATCGTCATGGGAGTTAGACAACACAAACAGTACTCATTCCTTCAGAGGATAAATTCGATCACTCTGATCCAGCGGCGCAGCACACACGTTAGGACTTCTGAATTTACATTTTCAAGGATGCCGAAAAGCGTTGAATGAGCGTATACAGGGAACACCGTAGCGAAACCTATCGGATTATCCCCGGCCCATTCCAAGCCCATCCTATTTCTATGCCCCTGCCTCGTATCGACCCGGCCAGCCTGACGCTGGTACGCGAACCGTTCGATTCGTCCGGAGTTCCTGTTTGAACTTAAACACGATGGGTTCCGGGCATTGGCGTACTAAAGACCGTAAACCGACACCGCGGTGAGCCGGAGTTTCTCGGCGGTCTCCGGGTACTTCGAGATGAGCCGCCAAAAGTTGCGGCGTGCACGCGATGAACAACGATGACCTTTGATCCTGCCACTCGGCAAGTGTCGCGCGCTGCTTTGCCACCGCCAGCCACAACCGAGGGCTCAGTGATGTCGCCTGACGGAAAGTGGATGGCCTTTGAGTCGATGCAGGCTGGGCCCAAGCAGATTTGGCTGCGAGATGCGGTGAGTGGCAAGACAGAAGTCGTGGCGGGAGGAGACTGCAATAGCTCCTCACCTGCATGGGAAGAAGGTTCACGCACTTTGATTTTCGCCAGCGATTGTGGACGAGGTCTCGGCCTGCCGGTGTTATATCGCGCGAGCTTGCCCTTAGACACGCACCTCAACTGAGGCTCCGGCGTATTCGCTACAGCAATCTAGAAGAACCCGGCAGGGAGGAAACCGAATCAGTACCCATCCCCGCCGTTGGACATAATCCTTGAGTTCCGCTTCCTGAGCCTTCGTACTTTGCTGATCTGTACTAACCCGGGTATAGCAAAAAAGCTTTTTTGGTTCCTTCATACTATTCTACTATAGTTACGTACCTATAAGATAATAATTGGAAATCGCGACAGAAACCAGCGCACCCTTTGAGGAAATCCACTTGATTGGTTACGGCGTTATTCGTCCAACTGGATTGATTCCGAGAGAATAAATCGTCGCTCTGTGAGCACGGAAGCTCAGAAATAAGAAGAATATTCTTACAGCGAGAGCCCCGGGCTGAGGCCGACCAGCTTCTGGAAAGCAGGGTCATCGTGTAAACAACCAAGATCAGGGTCCTTGGTCGCCCAATTCATATTGTTGTATCCGGCCTCGACAGCCTTCTTGAATGATTCAAAGGCCTGATTCTTTTTTCCGAGGATGCCGTAAGTGCAGGCAGCATTATAGAGGGTGTTGGGATCGCCAGGCCGCAGAGCTACAGCAGTTTGCAGGTGCCTCATGCTCTCGTCTGCATCTTGCCCGGAGCAGGCAAGGCTGTTAGCCAACAAGATGCGCGCACGCACGTCCTCTGGCACCAACTCGAGTTGTTGGCGGAGGATCTTCACCATGCGCTGGCGCACCTGCTCGGCGTGTTCTTTTCTTCCCAATCCTTCCAGCGCTCGGCTAAAGGGAATATATGTGTTGTAGTCGTCGCCATTGGCTTCGATGGCCCGTTCCGTGAGGGCAGCGGCCTCTTCATTACGCCCGGTGGAGAAATACGCGCGGCCGAGCATGTTCCAGGAACCTTCACAGTCGGGCTTTCGTTCGATTGCGCGCCAGGCCAGCAACGCGGTCTCCTCGTATTTCTTCTGCGCATAGCAGATGCGTGCGCGAGCTACCAGAACTTCGGGCAGGTCGGGTGCCAGGGCGGTAGCCCGATCGCAGGCCGCCAGACCTCTTTCGATCCATTTGGGGTTCTGCTCGCGGATCTCGTAGACGAGACCACACAGGTGGGCAATCCCGGCGTGTGCAAGAGCAAAATTCGGGTCCAGCTGAATCGCCTGCTCAAACATCTGCAAGCTATAGTCCAAATTCTCCCGTCGCGCGTAGCTCCTACCGCGAAGATAAAAATCGTACGCCTGAGGGTTTTCGGTCGGCCTCCGGGCGATAGTTTTTTCTTCCTGAGGAGTAAGCGTAATCCGTAAGGCTTGGGCTATGCTTCGAGCGATTTCTTCCTGGATCGCAAACACGTCTTCCAGTTGTCGATCGTAACGTTCAGCCCAGACGGAATGTCTTGTCGAAACTTCCACCAACTGTGCCGTGATGCGTACGCGATTGCCAGCGCGGCGGATGGAGCCTTCGAGCACATAACCGGCGTCAAGCTGCTGGCCGACTTGTAGCGCCGAAACCGCCTTGTCCCGGAACGCGAGCATCTCGGAACGGGGGAAAGTTTCCAATTGGGCGATCTTGGAAAGCTCGGTAACAATATCCTCCGTAATCCCGTCGCGGAAGTACTCGTCCTCTTTCGCACCGCTCTGGTTTTCAAAGTAAAGGACCGCGACTGATTTTCGCTTGGAAGGAACCGGATACGCGCCGGAACCCTTGACGCCCCTCTCCGTGGCAGGCCGACGGTTTGATTCCAGATCGCGGCTGAGGCGTTTCATGTCGGCCCGGAGTTCCGCAGAAGTCTGGCATCGCAGGTCGGGGTCCTTCTCAAGTGCCTTGCCCAGAATATTTTCCATAGCCAGGGGCAGACGGGCGTTCAACTCCCTCACCGGCATTGGTACAGAATGCAAGATTCCATCGAAAATGACGGCCGCAGTTGGCCCAGGGAACGGCACTGACCCAGTAGCCATTTCGTAGAGCACGACACCGAGTGAGAACAAATCCGAACGTGCATCCAACTCTGCGCCCCGCGCTTGTTCCGGTGACATATAAGCGACGGTCCCCACAGAACTCCCCGGGTTCGTCAGTTGCTCTCCATACGCCATTTGCGTCCCATTGACCGATTCAACAGTTCGTAGGACGGTCGGCGCCAGCTTCGCCAAACCGAAATCAAGAATTTTGGCCTGCGCCCGTTCCACGAGAAAGATATTCGCGGGTTTTATGTCGCGGTGCACGATGCCCTTCGAATGGGCAGCATCAAGCCCACTGGCGATCTGAATACCAATTTCCAGGAGCTCGGATATTTCGATAGGTTTCCCGCTAATACGGTGTTTAAGCGTCTGGCCCTCTAGCAGTTCCATAGCGATGAATGGCCTACTTTCGAATTCTCCAGTATCGTAGATAGTGCAGATGTTCGGATGATTGAGAGACGATGCAGCGCGTGCTTCGCGCCGGAATCGTTCGGTGGCTTGCGGATCATGTGAAATGTCCGGGGGCAGGAACTTCAGCGCAACATTGCGGCCGAGGCGCGTGTCCTTTGCTTTGTAGACCACGCCCATGCCTCCCCCTCCCAGTTTTTCCAGGACTTCGTAGTGGGAAATCGAGCGGCCAGTAATGGAGGAGGTATCCGTCATCGGCCATGGAGTGTACCCCAGCACTTTAACTGCAAGCAAACGCATGGACCAAGAATTGTGGCAGAAGACAATGTCATATCGCGGGCAATTATAACCTCACGTATTCCAATTTAGATCATATGCGCTAGTTTATGCTTGGCGGGATCACTTGAGGCGTGCTCAGGACTTAAGCACATGACGCAACGGCCGTGCGTTAAACCGGCGGATGCGGACTGTCTCCTACTCCTATGCGTCGATACCCACATCACCAGGCGGCGGCAGCATGCACGAATGCCACTGCTCACACCCGCGAGACCCAGAAAAATTAATCCGGCAAACGAGAGCCTGCCGCTGATTGAGATCGGGTTACTTGGCCGGCATGTAGCTCAAATCCGGGCGAGGTTGAATGAGGTCGCTGTAGGTGCTCTCGATGGAGCCGTTCAGACGTTCGATCACCGACATGGATTCCTGCTCACCGAATGCTTCACGCAACCTGTCGCGCAGGGGCTTTACTGCCGGATCATCTTCGAACGAAGCCCAGTTCGTGTGGTCGAAGGTGAGAACATAGGTCCCGCCGGGCCCACCATTCGCCAGGCGATACCATGAGTAGTGAGTTGCCACGTTCCACGTTCAGACTGTCACCGGCATGTAGTGGGTATTGAACGACTGCGGCGTCAACGCAGAATGATCATCATGATGGCGGATGTCGCGCAGAAAGACCGCTCCGTCGGGGGCGTCGGAAAACTCGTCGGACTCCTTCAGCGGAAGTGCATTTTTGGGAGCCCACCAGGCGTAGAAATGACTGCCTTGGCTGCCACAGAGCCGTGATCGGCGCCAACCGCGGTTGATACCCGCAGTCGCCTTGTAGTGCAGGCGGCGGGCATCTACCGACAGACGTTGCATCAGAAAAGCGGCCCGCCTCCCAAGTGCATCTCTGCCATGCTCTGCCAGCCTTTCCAGAAACTCCTGGTGACAGAAAAGTGGGTTTGGCGGCCGCGAGGTTTCGAATTCCTCGAGGAATCCAAGCTGTTGGTTTGTACGCATAGAGGCTTTCAGAATCACCACCGAGCTATACAGGTGCAACCATCAATCACCCGCATCTGGCAGGCCTCCGTGTCGCGCCTTACCGGCAGACTGCCCAGTTCGGAGACGGAAGGAGTTTGGACCGCTTTGCCTTTGGTCCCTTTTTCTTTTTGATTCGCGCGAAAGCCGTTTATCGCTACCGGTGCGAGTGTTCCGTTGTGCCTCGAACTCCCGCCAATGCTCAATGCAGACACTCCAGTGCGAATCAGGGTCAACAGTGTTGGGACGCCACCAATGCTGATTGGTGAGATTGCCCAGCGATTGCATGACTGCAAACTGAACCCCTCGGTCGGGGTCGTCCAAAGCTGAGAGCAGAATATCCAGAGCGGTTTCCGAGTTCGTGTATTCCAGAAAGCTAGCCGCAGCAAGCCTATCCTCAGGCTCTGGCGATTTCAGAACGCGAGCGAGCAAAGGGACTGAAATTGGCGGTTCAAGACTGGATATTGCCAGCACCAAATTCGATTTCGGATAAAACGATGACTGCACAGATTGGTCGAATAGGTCTTCTTCGGCGAGCGACAAAACGCTCAAGTCTTTCCAATGTAAAAGGTCACTGACTATCGCCATTCTCAAGGTCGGGTTGGACTTGACGTTTGGAAAATTTAGCGCGGCTTTCAGGAACGGCGCGGCAGAGGAATCCTCAGTCCAGTTCAACACAAATAAAGCCGGCTGTTTTTCTTCTGGAGTGGAATCCGTGCAGAGCAAGTCTAAGAGCCTTTGCAACACTTTATGATATGCGTCTTCACCCAATTTCACTTGCCAATTGGCACCACACGGCATTGGGCTGGCGGGAAGGGATGGAGAATAAGGGCTAACGAATTTATAGCCCGAGGCAGTTTTGTTGAGGAATATAACGCGATACGTGTTCGGCGGTAGGCCGCCTTGCGCCACGTTCCCCCATGCGTCCGTGGACGGTGCGGAAAAAGTGAGGATGAATCTGTGAGGAAGCTGTTCTCCCTTAATTATCTCGTCGACGCTTATATCCGCCGTATAGTCCCGACGCGGATAATTTACTCCGTTGTACGTGATGTCACCCGAACCTGTTTGCTGTACACGCTCCACCTTCCCGACGATTATCAAATCAGCGGAATTGACAAGGCCTTTAGTCGATAAAGTGGCACGATGTCTGCAACCGCGAGGGTCGCTCCGAAGACGAGAATGGCCAAAGCTGGGTTGGGAAATCTCACGACTCGATTATTGGAACACAGGACCGGATTCTCGACCACTCTTTGGCAGTAACTCCTGATTTGTCGCATTTACCGTCCATTTGCCCGGCCAGCTTTCGCGACAGATTTCACTTGTCCGCGATCGGCGTTAATCAAGCGTTGACGAGCGGAGTGTAAGTCTGCAGCCCCTTTTTGGTAGGATTCTCGGGGAAAGCGGTTACCCAATAATGTCGAAAAGATTGCTTCGATTTGTGGCGTTTGTCGGCCTCTTATGCGTTCCGCGGTCGGTTTATGCGCAGGAAAATCCGATGGAAGTAGCCGGATGCAACCTCGCGAGGAATCCAAAGGCTTTCGACGGAAAAATGATTCGCGTGCGTGAAACGCTGAATGTTCACTTTGAGGATTTTTCATTAGGAATTAGGAATTGCGATACACAACAGAGTATCTGGCTAGCTTTTGGCGGAGACGTGCCGGGGATAGTGGCCTCTACGGCGAACGATTCTTTCAGAAAGCGCGGCTCTGATATCAAAGTCAATGGTGTCTCGTATGGAATCAAGAAAGATGACAGCTTTCGTAAACTGTACGCCTTAATTGCTGCGCGTCACGGAGACAATCCTGATTACAGCGTTACCGCGACGCTTAGCGGCATGTTTTTTGCGGGTGAGGAAAGTAGAACTGCAAAGGGAGCCGTTGATTTTGTTGGATATGGGCATTTAGGCTGTTGTGCGCTATTCGTGATTACGCAGGTTTCCGAAGTGGAATCTGTCCCACCCTCAAATCTGAATCTTCGTGGTGTCTTGATTGGTGCTGATGGTAAACCGGTCGAAGGGCTGACGGTGTTTGACGATGTACTCGGGGTTCACCTCCCGAGCGTCAGAAAACTGTCACGAACAAACAGGGAGAATTTGCGTTTTCCAACTCCGGACAACAGTTTCGGTTTGAAAATCCAAACTATCGTCCTCTGGCTCTCACTGTGGAACCAGGAGGTGCACCCATTCGAGTGAGGCTGCAGGACGCAAAGCAATCAGATTGGGTGATTCCTACTTGCGGAGAAACTACTTCTTCCAGTCGTATTGGTTTTTCAGTCCTATTCGTAGTACCGCAGACTATGGAATCCAGTCCTTTTAATGATGCCGATATGCAATCCGTCTTTATAAACCCTCGAGCAGGGGAACCATCCTCGGCCGAACTAATCATTTCTAGCAGCTCCGAGGAAATAAATGACGCCGCTGATTCACTGGAATCCGAGCGGTTTGAGGAACGATGGATCAAAGACAGTGCGGGGAATGTCGTTGGTATCGACGCCCGGGGACGTATGAAAAACGGCGGGTACGGGTATTGGCGCACATCTATTTTCTCGGGTCGTGACACGGCAAGCTACCGGCTGCAGTCCGGGAAAGAGCCGAATACGTTGGACCAGATTATTGACTCTGCATGCATCGCAAAACGGTGACCTTTCGACTCCAAGTCCCGATAGGTCGCGTTCTCGGAAAAGTGGCGGTCACGGGGTTGCACTGCAACAAATAGGGCGTTTCCCAAGCGGAATTCCGGATGGGCTAACCTGAATTATACCCTTGACAGTATATACCCTATGGAGTATAGTCACAGGGTGAGATGGGAAGTCCTGATCGGAGATGAGTTCGAGCCGGAGTTTCAGGCCCTGCACGTCGACGTGCAGAACGAAATTCTGGCCTTGCCATACTGTTACGCCAGTTCGGGCCACAATTGGGACGACCGCGCGTAGACACGTTGAAGGATTCCCGCCACGCGAATATGAAGGAATTGCGCTTCGATGCGCAAGACGGCGTCTGGCGTGTTGCATTCGCTTTCGACCCGAAGCGCCGCGCGATCCTGCTGATCGCCGGCGACAAATCCGGCGGCAGCGAAAGGCGATTTTACCGCGAATTGATTCGCAGGGCTGACGGTCGGTTTGATGCGCACCTTGAACGGGTGAAGCAGGAACGAGAGAAAGAGAAGCACAAGAAGGAAAGGAAGTAGCACAATGGCGAAGAACGTAAAAGAGATCATGAAAGGCCTGCCGGTATCGCGCCGCAAAAAGATCAAGGCGCGTGCCGCTTTGCTGATCGCCGAGGAAATGACGCTGCAGGAAATGCGCAAGGCGCGTGAACTGACGCAGGAGAAATTGGCGAAATCTCTTGGCGTCAATCAAAAGCAGGTGTCCGCCATCGAGAAGCGCACCGACATGCACCTCTCGACACTGCGACGGACGGTCGAAAAGATGGGCGGGCGCCTCACGCTTGTTGTCGAGTTTCCGGACCGGGAACCGGTCACCCTTGCCGGCATCGCAACGACGGAGCCCGAATCCACTCCTCCGACATCCGGTCAGCGGCGCGCGCACGCGGTCAGAGCCTAGCTACTTTCCGTCGCAAATATAGAGCATCCTCCCCCGGGTGTTTGTAGACATCCAGTTGGCGCGAAAAAAGAAAATCCAGGTTTGTTACTCATGTTACTTTTTTTGGGCACTTTCGATGTCCATAGGAGAGACTGGAGGGCATTGCTGAGACGGATGCGACTGCTGAGACTCGGTCTTAAACGACAGAGAATGCGGATTTGGCTCTGTCTCGATTCCTGTAGAAAAGTAGAAGGCGTATTCTCCTGAGAAGTCAGTGAAGGAGAAAGCCCGGAATCTCTTAGCAGGAGGTTCAGGGCACAGGAGGAATACGCCATGGCGAAGACTAGCACTGCAATGGAAGTGGGCCAAGAGTGTTCTCTGCGAGAGGGGTTGGAGGCAACGATTCGGGAGCGGGTGCGGGAGATCATCGAGATGGTTTTGCAGGAGGAAGTGGAAGCAGCGCTGGGTGCGGGACGCAGCCAGCGCGTGGTAGAGCGAGTTGGCTACCGGCATGGATCGAAGCAACGGAAGCTGACCCTGCGCACGGGCACGGTTCAGCTGGAGGTGCCGCGGGCGCGGCTGGCGGAGGCCGATGGCAGCGAGCGCGAGTGGCAGAGTCAGCTGGTGCCGCGGTATCGGAGGAGCAGCCGGGAGGTCGAGCAGAGCGTGCTGGGAGTGTATCTGTCGGGGTCGAACACGCGACGGATCCGCGGAGCGCTGGAGCCACTGCTGACGGGCGCGGCGTTGAGTAAGAGCGCGGTGTCGCGACTGG
>Ga0185299_10003048_pt1 | contig 23543 bp, 25 predicted proteins | sample PaiPotPPA55metaG_FD_128002 | JGI IMG/M metagenome (GOLD analysis project Ga0185299, IMG submission 128002) | Iron sulfur acid spring bacterial and archeal communities from Banff, Canada, to study Microbial Dark Matter (Phase II) - Paint Pots PPA... ... | reverse complement strand
GCGCCCGCTCATGTTGTGCTCGAAGTCGGTACGGGTTCGGGCTATCAGGCCGCCATCCTTGCGCACCTAGCGCGAAAGGTCTGCACCATCGAGATTATCCCGCAATTGGCCGAGGCCGCCGCGAAAACACTCAGAGACCTCGCGTATGACAACGTGAGCGTCCGGCTTGGCGACGGCTATGGTGGCTGGCCGGAATGCGGTCCTTTTGACGCCATCGTCGTGACCGCCGCGCTCGGGCAGGTACCGCCGCCACTGATTGAGCAGCTTAAAGTGGGTGGCCGGCTAGTGATGCCGGTGGGACCTGCTTACACCACTCAGCACCCACCGTGGTCGAAAAAATCGGCGTTGGCAATACGACAACGCGCGCCGTCGGCCTCGTGCGCTTTGTGCCCTTTACGCGTTCGCAAAATTAAAAGAGCCAATGAGCGTTCAGTTCTTGAGCAGCGCTTGGGTTCGCCTAGGTGGCTGGAGCCTTGCGGGAATGCACGTTTGGAACGGCAGCAATTGGAACGGCAGAGCGGACATTCACCAAAACACCGACATCAGCTAGGTGCCAAAACCTGAAATCTGCTCCAATGCTAAGTCCGTAAACGCGCCGTGCGTCTTCCGCGCCGCGGCGGATTCGACTTGTCGCTTGGCCAGGAGCTTTGCGACCTCGCGAGCGTACTTGGTAAACAACAGCGTCAGCCGGCTGATCGACCGATGTCGCCAGGTAACCATCTCTAGAACGAGGTGCGACGTTCCCATCAGCCGCAACGGCCCAGGTGGCCGATCCTTAAACCTAGGTATGCTCGTCTCAACCAAATGTAACGGATGGATCAACCTCCGTGCAATGGTCCGCTCCATCTCTCAATGATTACGCTTGGGATGTAACTTGGGTGACCGAACGGCAGAAGAGCTGTCTGGAACTGCCATACGGGAAAAACCAAAAAGGTGAGGGACGAGTCATGGGCTGGATGTTCGACAGTGCCGGACGTTTGATTGCCCGGTTGCAGAAGCCGACCAACCACCGTGCGCCGTTCACTGCTAACGATTTGACGGCCTTACGCGACACCCTTCAACCTGGTGATGTTTTGCTCGTCGAGGGCAAAGGCCGTATTTCCGACAGCATCAAATATCTCACTCAATCAACCTGGTCGCATTCCGCGTTGTACGTCGGGCCGATCGCCGGCACCGCAACCGACAGCGAGCCCCACGTCCTGATTGAAGCTAATATCGACGAAGGTGTCGTGTCGGCGCCATTGTCGCTGCATTGCCAAACCCGCATCTGTCGGCCGGTGGGCTTGAGCGACGCGGACTGCGAAAAGGTCTGCCGTTACGCCTCCGAACGCATTGGGTTCGGCTACGATTTCAAGAACGTCATCGACCTGATGCGCTATCTATTCCCATGGCCGGTCGCGCAGCGTTGGAGCCGCCGAACGATCGCACTCGGCTCCAGCGATGCCAGCCGCATCATCTGTTCTTCGCTGATTGCGCAAGCATTCGACGCCGTGCGTTACCCGATCCTGCCTAAGATCACGCGCGTCGAGAGTCAGACGGCGCCGCGCGAAATCGCCGAGATCCGTCACTCGTCACTTTATGCGCCGTGCGACTTCGATATTTCGCCCTACTTCATGGTAGTGAAGCCCACGCTCGCGCGCGGCTTCAATTATAAAGTCATGCATTGGGCCGATCTTCCCCAGGTTCTCACCGCACAGGTCACGCTCGCTCCTGAAATCGAAGGCGCGATCGCGGAGGTGGCCTAGCCCGAATTTACCGGATGAGGCACTGAGTTGCGCAACGCTCGCGCCGTTTCAGATATGGGCGTCAGTACTTTGTCCTGGATCGTGCGAGGCCGCGATGGTGAACCCGGCAGCCCAAATCCACTGCCGTTGTCAGTCGCCTCACCAATCGACGTCCGGTGAACGAAACGGCCGCAGCGCAGCGCTCACGGCTTGAATCGCTTGGTTATTGATCGCCGTCTCGTCGACCACAAGTCTGGAGATTGATATGTCTAAACCACACCTACTATTGATCCATTGCTCGGACGACATCCTAGCGGGAACGAAGGGCCGGGAGCGCGGCCGCAGCTTCCGACCTTTGGTTATTCGTGGGGGCGCGCGAGCGAGATCCGTACCGAGACAGAGTTCGTGGGAGGCTGCGCTTGAACTGATTGATCTTGGTTTTTTAGTTTCCCATGCAAGTTACCTTGCCTTCACGCAGGCGAGTTTAACAGTTCTTGAGGCCTACAATTGGACGGATCCTGAAAGGACCAGCTAGCCACCGGGAAAACTTTGCCGGTACCGAGCGAAAAGGAGGGGATCGATTGGGCGGCCGACGCATCATCGGAGACATCGGAGGTACGAACGCACGGTTCGCGATCGCCGAGGGCGGCAAATATCGTGAGCTCATGCATGCGCGATCTGTACTGCGTCGCCAGCGAACCAGTCCGGCAACTGGAGATTGTTGTCTCTGAAACTCCAGAAATGCCTGCCAATTGCGGTCTTGTGCAGATTGGCGTTCCGTCTCTAATCTCCCAATTGGGGCAATTTAAGAGCGAAATCGCCGATAGTCTCCGGCAGATATTTAAACTATTCCCGTTTTTGGGAGACTCCGACGCGGAGACCCGGTTCGATCTACACTGCGTGGCGGACGCGGCAGTGCATTTGTCGTATATTGAGATATGGCAGATGGTCAGGTCGTACTGGTGACAACTGAACCATTGGGGGCGGTTCGCCCGTCCGCTCGGTCTACTTCGTGGCCGAAAAGGATCCTGAGAAGGCCAAAGCAATTATCGGTGCAGTGATGGCTCCCAATGAGAAGGTCGAATCGTGGGGCCGGCTTCCGGAGGCAGCAGTCAAAGGTCTCGGATTGAAACCTGGCGATTTCAAGCACGGCTGACCGGCATCGAGTGAAATTATGAGACGGCGCAAACTGAACCGGATTGCCGTCAATGACGCACGCAAGATATACGCTCCGAAGCGTAATGACTTTGTCGTCAAGACGGGCCTAAAGTGTCTCGGAAAATGCATCTCCCAGGAGGTGACAATGAAAGACCTTGTGCAGTGCCGCAAGTTAGAGGCTAAGTTTCGCCAGCTCGCAGTGAGCGACCCGACTAAACGTTTCATATGGCTCGCCGAAGCTGAAAAATGGGAGAGCGAGGCCGAAGCGGAAATCGCCTCTCACTTCGAAGCATGCAATGCTGTGCGAACTACCGGTGCAATTGACCAATAGCCACAAAATCTAGTGCCTCCCCCTGGAGGCGCCCCTTTGCGCTACGCCGCAACTTGAAATCACCACACTGCGCGCCTAGGTAATGCGGGTTAGCATGCTCACAATGCTCTTGATCAAGCGGCGAGCCCAGTCGCACACGGACGACTGTTTGGCTGCTACGCAGACCGTTCCGTCTTGTGCATGCGATTTCGAAAGCAAGCGCCGCTTGAGGTTGCCGATGCGGCCAGCGATCCGCCACAAGGCACAGCACGCTCACATATCGACGGTACGACTAAGGCAACGCCGCGATAATCCCGATTGGAGACCTAACTCTTCCGGGTTGACTTGAAATAACTGCGCAAGTTCGTTGCCGCATCGCTGTGCTAATCAGCATGACCCTTTACAACTTCCATATAGGAGCGAGCCGTGTACGACGGCTCGAGAACAACCATGACCATGAATCAATCCAGATCCGCCGCGCTGTCGCGAAGACGGGTGGAGCGCTCACCTCCCGCGGAGGGGCGTTCCAAAAGCCGCCAAAGCGTGAGGACGAACTATGAGTGGTATCTCGCGTTGGCTCGTGCGCAAACTCTAGCCGGCGATCAAGTCGAGGCGGAGAATTCCTACCAACACGCCGAACATTATTTCCGCTCCATGCGCGAGAGCGCGCGGTAACCGAATGGGAAGCGACTATCCTTTCATCGTAAGTCTCCCGGGTTAGCTTTTGACAGCCGCAGGCTGTCCTCAAACTCACCCTGATCAGCTTCAGGCTTTTCACTGGTTGCGCGTCAGTCATGTCGAATAGCTTTGGCTAAGGAAAAACGAAGTTCCCGCCTTGGACCGCAACGGATATCGGTCAACTAAAGTCTCTAGCAAAGCAAAAAGCGGCGCTAAGAAAATCGCAAAGGCATTGAATCGCACTCCGGGTGCGACAACGGTAAAAGCGCATATGAAGGCAAAGGTCGCGATTATTAGCAAGTAGTCTGCCACATTTGAATTGAACGGCTTTCTTTTTGATTTCCCGGAACGAGCCACCGTATGCTCGGTTGTCATATGTTCCCGACCATTAGGGAGACGTGATGACAAACAGAATGATCCCAACAAGTATGATCAGCAGAATCGACAGGGCGATTGGTCCACTAAGTCCGGCCAGAATCCGAATCAGACGCCTGGCCAACAGACGCAAAATCCATACCAGGGCGGCCCGCAGGGCGGCGGCCAACAAAGAGATCCGCAACGTTGATGGAAACGAACTGCTCGCTTCGACGAGCAGTTTTGTTTAGCAGAGCTCTTCCGGCTCACGATCCGCCTTCTTCGACACTTCCCATTCTTAGGCGCACGAAGCCTTCGGTCCATGCCCTCAGAGGAGGTAGCTATGGAACATCAATTTTTCATTCGCCAGCAAAACCTTAAGCTCTATCGCAGTCTCGTGGCTGCATCGGAAGCGGCGGCAGCGAAGCTGACGCGCGGCAGGAGAAGCTTTTAAAGCTACTGGCAGAGGAAGTAGCGAACGAACCGCCGCCCAGAAAGAACTAAGGCACTTGATGCCGGCATGACCCTCGCCGCGGGGCGAGGGGAATCACGACTGTTTGTCGAACCCGGCGATTATCGCTGCCGCTGCTATCGCAGGATTTGTTAATGTACCCGCCCATCGGCCGGGCCGCTGTTGACACACCGTGCCGCGGTCAGCAGGCCGCCATGATCGAATCCCGACCAACGAAGAGTCGTCATTCACCAGCTTTCGAGCACGGACGAGTTATCTCAACCTCATCGCCCCATTTCGTGGGTGCCCAGTGTAACCGCGAACTCTCCTGTTTCATTTCCCCGCACCATTTATAGTCGACGCCTCTCCACCGGTCAGAACAAAGCCGAGTGCGCGACGTAGAGGCTGACCGCCACTTGATGGATCGACTGGATCAGGAATATCCGCAATGGACGAAGCCGGTTCATGGGCCCCGAATTGCGACGCTACCATTCGTGGAATAGGTACCTGTGTTCCCGGTTTCGTCAGGGATCTCGCAAACGACCCGTGCCAGGATGCAGACTGTAAGAGGGCCTCATAGGTGTCAACGTTCTACGGTTCCGGCGCCCGATTGGTGATCACGGTCGCGCACTGAACAAGAGGAGAGTGACGCCATGCGAGAAATCGAAATCCATGACTATGCGCGGCAGTTGCTGGAAGCACACGGCGCGAAGGCCATTGCGGAAGCCGCCCAGAACGCCATCGACCTTGAAGCAAAGGGCGAGTTGGAACTGGCCAAAGACTGGCGGCATGTCGAAGACGCCATGAAGCTTATGCGCGGCCCGCACCAGAGCTGAAGCTGCCGATTCGCGCGCGACAAAGGTGTGCCTGCACCGCCAAGCCGGATCAGGCCGGTGCGGCAGCGGCCGAAGGTGGAACGCGGACCAAAATCCGTTCCAGGCCGCTTAGCAGCGGCTGAACGGCGACACGATCTTCAAAGCGCCCTCTCGGTTACAGGAGCAAAGCCATGGTTCCGAATTGTGCGACAGCCGAAGATCTCCTGAAGGCGATCAAGGACGAGAAAGTCCAGATGATCGATCTGCGGTTCACCGACTTGCCGGGGGTCTGGCAGCATTTTTCCGTTCCGCCGAGCGCGGTGAATACCGATGCTCTCGATGAAGGCATCGGGTTCGACGGCTCATCGATCCGTGGCTTCCAGGAGATCCAGGAAAGCGACATGCTGGTCGTCCCGGACCCGACGACCGCCTTCGTCGATCCATTCACCCCGGCGACGACGCCGGTCCTGATTTGCAACATCAGGGATCCCTTGACCGGTCAACCCTATAGCCGTGACGCCCGCTATATCGCCCAGAAAGCCGAGACCTACCTCAAGAGCACCGGCCGCGCCGATACGAGCTATTTTGGCCCGGAGGCGGAGTTTTTCGTATTTAACGACGTGCGCTACGGACAGGGTATCAACTACGCCTTCCACGAAATCGATTCCAGCGAAGGCAGCTGGAACACCGGCAAGAAGGAAGCGCCGAATTTGGGCCACAAGCCGCGCCCGAAAGAGGGATACTTTCCGGTTCCCCCAACCGACAGCATGCAGGCGCTCCGCACCGAAATGGTACTGACGATGGAGTCGCTGGGGATTGCGATCGAAGCCCATCACCATGAAGTCGCGACCGGCGGCCAAAACGAGATCGACATGCGCTTCACCACACTCACCCGCATGGCCGACAACCTGATGATGTACAAATATGTGGTAAAGAACACCGCCCGCCAGCACAGCATGACCGCGACGTTCATGCCAAAACCGCTGTTCGAGGACAACGCCTCGGGAATGCATGTTCATCAGAGTCTGTGGAAGGGCGAGACCAACCTGTTCCACGACAAGGCGGACTACGCCGAGCTGAGCGAGCTTGGCCGCTACTACATCGGTGGGTTGCTGAGTCACGCCTGGGCGTTGTGCGGGCTTTGCGCCCCGACCACCAACTCCTATCGGCGTCTGGTGCCGGGTTACGAAGCTCCGATCAACCTGGTCTATTCCCAGCGCAATCGCTCAGCCTGCTGCCGGATTCCGATGTATTCGCCGAATCCGCGGGCAAAGCGCGTCGAGTTTCGTTCGCCGGATCCCTCCTGCAATCCCTATTTGGCCTTTGCCGCGATGCTGATGGCCGGCCTTGACGGCATCAACAACCGGATCGATCCGGGAAGGCCGATCGACAAGAATCTTTATGATCTCCCGCCCGCAGAGGCGAAGGAGGTGAAATCGACGCCCGGATCGCTGGATCAGGCGCTTGACGCGCTCGAACGCGATCACGCGTTCCTGTTACGCGGCGACGTGTTCACCAGCGACGTGATCGAAACCTGGCTCGACTACAAGCGAAAAAGGGAGGTCGATGCTGTCCGGTTGCGCCCCCATCCCCACGAGTTTCATCTCTATTACGACATCTAGCGCACGTTCCCCGCGAGGGCCGCACGAGTGCTGGTCGTTGGCTGGTACCCATGGGTTGCTGGGGGCCACCGGCGTGTAACTAGATCCACCGACCGTAGACACAAAATTGGCGGCGCGATCCCGGCTTTCCCATTTTCACTCCTACGACTAGCGCTCATGACTCCACGGGAATAGAGAGGCCGGGAAATCAGCCGCATAGCGGTGACCTATCGGCGGGCGGGGCTGTTCTTCCGGAGGATTCGGGTCGGGCTCCACCAGCTTCCGATAAAGATGCCAGGTGGCATGACCGAGCACCGGGAGGACGACAGCGAGACCGACGAAGAACGGTAGCGAACCGATCGCCAGCAGCACCGCAACGATCAGGCCCCATACGGCCATCGCAAATGGATTCTCCCTCACGGCCCGCAGCGACGTCCGGATTGCATCGATCGCAGTCGCGTGCCGGTCGAGCATCAACGGAAACGACACAACACTGACGCACAGGGCCACGACGGCGAACAGGAAGCCGACGCCGCAGCCGATGATGATGAGCGACCAACCTTGCGGTGTCGTCAGCACACGCGTCGCGAAGTCAGGGATGGTTGCAGCCGGAGCGTGGCCGAAGGTTGCAACGTAGATCGCGTCCGCGACGGCGATCCAGGTCCCGAACAGAACGAGCAGGAGTATGCCAAGTTCGAGCATGGCGCCGAAAGACGGTGCGCGCAGCACCTGCATAGCATCCCACGCAGCGGCTTCCTCGCCGCGCTCGCGGCGGCGGCTGAGTTCGTAGAGGCCGAGCGCGGCAAAAGGACCAATCAACGTAAAACCGGCTGCCAGCGGGAAGAGCAGCGGCAACACGGAATAGCCAACAACCAGTCTGAACAGAACAAGACCGAGAACGGGATAAATCACGCACAGGACAACGGCGTGAGTTGGTACGGCCTTGAAGTCTTCCCAGCCCAGGCGCAGCGCGTCGCTTAAGTCGGAAAGACCGATTTTGCGAACGACGAATGCGGTGGGGACCCCGAACACCTGTAGTTTAGGTGGTGCGAAATACTGTGTGGCCATGGTCCGGTCTCCTTGCTCGTGGTCGCAGCGGGAGGGCGCGCCTTCAAGTCGCGCGCATCCCCTCATGCGCGAAAATCGCGATTGAGTCCGGCAAACCAGATTCAACGAGAAGGAGCTTTGCCGGACGACACCTGTCGCGACCGGTGCGATCAGCTTACTGCTTACTGCGGCGGAAGCAAGATAGCGCTCACGGTCGGGTGAATGGTTGGGTGAACTGTGCATCTGCACACAACGTTTGCTGCGTTGCATCACCAACAATTGGTGCCGACCGATGTTCGTCGGATTGCGCATTGCACCCGCCAGACCAGAGCGTGACATAGCCTGAGCTATTGACGACAGGCTCGACGGGGATCATCCTCAAATTCTGAACGCCCCTAGCTCCTATGAGATGGGCGGCCGTGACGTGTACTCAGTGTCAAGCTTTTGCGTCGCGACCGGTCGAATGGGCGAGACAAGAGGCTCGACGATAGCGGATGTGGAGTCCGCCCTCGCCACAGATGTGAGCTCCGCCCTTTGATTCGTCTCCGTAGCCTTCAATGGCAAGGATGAATGAGGGATGGCTGTCGCAATCATACTGCTTCTGGTAGCGGTCGCCTCGGTGCTGTTTCACCTCTTCAGCCCGTGGTGGTGGACGCCGATCGCGTCAAACTGGAGCTACATCGACAACACGATCACCCTGACGTTCTGGATCACCGGGGCGGTTTTCTTCGCGATCGTCGCGTTCATGGCCTACTGCGTCCTCCGCTTTCAGCACAAGGAGGGAAGGAAGGCAGACTACAATCCCGAAAACAAGAAGCTCGAATGGTGGCTCAGCGTCGGGACTGGCATCGGCGTCGCAGCCATGTTGGCACCCGGGCTCGTTGTCTGGCACCAGTTCGTCACCGTTCCGGCCGATGCGACCGAGGTCGAGGTCGTGGGACAGCAGTGGCTCTGGAGCTATCGGCTTCCCGGAAAGGACGGCCGGCTTGGGACCTCCAATGCCCGCAACATCAGTTCCGAGAATCCTCTCGGGTTGAATCGCGACGATCCCGCCGGACAAGACGACATCGTCGTTGAAAACGACGACTTGCACCTGCCAATCGGAAAGCCGGTGAAGATATTGCTCCGCTCAATTGACGTCTTGCATGATTTCTATGTGCCCGAGTTCCGGGCGAAGATGGATATGATACCGGGCTCGGTGACATATTACTGGTTCACGCCCACCCGCACCGGAACATTCGAGGTTCTCTGCGCGGAACTCTGCGGTGCCGCACATGCGCAGATGCGGAGCAAGGTTATCGTAGAGGAAGAGAAAGATTATCACGCGTGGCTGGGGCAGCAGAAGACATTCGCCGAGTTATCGGGGCAGCGCAACGTCGCGAAAGCGGCCTACAAGTCTGGAAGCGAATGAAAGTACCGACGAGGAGACGCTGCATATCGTGAGGTAACTCTTCGCTGAATAGAGGAAGGCCAAGGAGGGTATTCCGATGGTCGATATACCGTTTGACACAACCGCAGGCATCTCGCCGGCTGAAGTGGGTGAGGTCGAGCTCTATCATCCGAAAAGCTGGTGGACGAGGTACGTCTTTTCGCAGGACGCCAAAGTCATCGCCATCCAGTACTCGATCACGGCGTTGTCCATCGGAATGGTTGCGCTGGTGCTGTCATGGCTGATGCGCCTGCAACTCGGGTTCCCCGGCACGTTTTCGTTCATCGATCCGAACCAATATCTTCAGCTCATCACCATGCACGGCATGATCATGGTGATCTATCTTCTCACCGCGCTGTTTCTGGGAGGTTTCGGAAACTACCTCATCCCGCTGATGGTCGGCGCTCGGGACATGGTTTTCCCCTATGTCAACATGCTGAGCTACTGGGTCTACCTGCTCGCGGTCGTGGTGCTGGTCTCGACCTTTTTCGTGCCCGGCGGGCCCACCGGCGCCGGCTGGACGCTGTACCCACCTCAGGCGATTCTCTCCGGCACCCCCGGCGGGCAGGATTGGGGCATCATTCTCATGCTGGCCTCTCTGATCCTGTTCATCATCGGCTTCACCATGGGCGGGCTGAATTACGTGGTGACGGTGCTGCAGGCGCGCACGCGCGGCATGACCTTGATGCGTTTGCCCTTGACGGTGTGGGGCATTTTCACGGCCACCGTCATGGCGCTGCTGGCCTTCCCGGCGCTCTTCGTCGCCTCGGTGATGCTGCTGCTCGATCGCATTTTGGGAACCAGCTTCTTCATGCCCACACTCGTCGAAATGGGCCAGCTGACGAAGTATGGCGGTGGCAGCCCGATCCTGTTCCAGCATCTGTTCTGGTTTTTTGGCCATCCCGAAGTCTACATCGTCGCCTTGCCGGCCTTCGGCATCATTTCCGATCTGATCAGCGTCCACGCGCGGAAGAACATCTTCGGCTATCGCATGATGGTTTGGGCTATCGTGGCAATCGGCGCCCTCAGCTTCGTTGTATGGGCGCACCACATGTATGTGAGCGGCATGAACCCGTATTTCGGGTTCTTCTTCGCCACCACGACGCTGATCATCGCCATCCCGACCGCGATCAAGGTTTACAACTGGGTGCTGACCCTTTGGCGCGGCGACATTCATCTCACCGTCCCGATGCTGTTCGCGCTGGCGTTCATCGTCACGTTCGTGAACGGCGGCCTGACAGGCCTGTTTCTCGGCAACGTGGTTGTGGACGTACCGCTGTCCGACACGATGTTCGTTGTCGCGCACTTTCACATGGTGATGGGCATTGCGCCGATCATGGCCGTGTTTGGCGGAATCTATCATTGGTATCCGAAAGTCACCGGACGAATGCTCAACGAGGCGCTTGGACGATTCCACTTCTGGGTCTCGTTCCTGGGAGCCTATGCGATTTTCTTCCCCATGCACTATCTGGGCCTGCTGGGCGTGCCCCGCCGCTATTACGAAATTGGCGAAACGGCCTTCGTCCCGGCGTCCGCCCATGACCTCAATGCGTTCATGAGCGTGGCGGCCTTGATTGTCGGCTTCGCCCAGCTTGTGTTCCTGTTCAATCTGATCTGGAGCCTGTTCAAAGGAAAAGAGGCTGGCGGCAATCCGTGGGGAGCCGCGTCGCTCGAATGGCAAACTCCGCAGACACCGCCGGGGCATGGCAACTGGGGCAAGGAGCTCCCGATCGTCTATCGCTGGGCCTACGATTACAGCGTACCCGGCGCCGCTCGGGATTTCGTGCCGCAAGATGAACCGCCGGCCGGATTGTCGGCGCAGGGGGCCCGCCCGTGAGCGCCATTATCTTGTTCATGGCTGGAATAGCGGCAGTTGCGGGATGGTGGCTCTCGCAGCAACGGCTGGGAGCCAAACCCTGGCTGGAGGAAGGAGTGGCTGTCGATTTTCGCGGCGACAATGCTTCGTCCGTGCCGTCGGCGAAAATCGGATTAGGCGTATTTCTCGCGGTCGTCGGCTCGTTGTTCGCACTCTTCATCAGCGCTTACTCCATGCGTATGAGCATGGTGGACTGGCGGGCGCTGCCCGTGCCCAGGCTATTGTGGTTTAACACGGGCGTCCTGATCTTGAGCAGTGTCGCGTTGCAATGGGCGCACGTGGCCGCGCGCCGGAACGACATGGACGGTGTCATCGTCGGCTTGTGCGCAGGGGGAGCATTCGCCGTTACATTCCTGGTTGGGCAGCTCCTGGCGTGGCAACAGCTGCGTGTAGCGGGGTATTTTCTGGCCTCCAATCCAGCCAATTCCTTCTTCTACCTGATCACCGCGGTGCACGGGCTGCATCTTATGGGCGGTCTGGTGGCCCTCGGCAGAACGACTGCCAAAGTGTGGCGTGGCGTGGAGATGACCCGGTTGCGCCTGAGCGTGGAACTCTGTGCTATCTATTGGCATTTCCTGCTGTTGGTCTGGCTGGTCTTACTCGGTCTGCTGACGGGCTGGACAGACGGCTTCGTCGACATCTGTCGCCATTTGCTCACGTAGGGGGTTGAGATGCCATGGCAGAGACCGTGCTGACAGACACCGGAGCATCGACCACGCGGCCCGCAGGCTGGCAAGGCATCGCCGCCGACTGGTCGTCGGATCAGCGCGCTTTCAAGAATGTTTCCTGGGGGAAGGCCATGATGTGGATCTTCCTCCTCAGCGACACCTTCATCTTCAGTTGTTTTCTGCTGTCGTACATGACGACGCGAATGTCCACGACTGTGCCGTGGCCCAACCCCGGCGAAGTCTTCGCCCTCACGATCGGAGATAAGAAAATCCCGCTCATCCTGATCGCCATCATGACCTTCATCTTGATCAGCAGCAGCGGGACGATGGCGATGGCCGTCAATTTCGGCTACCGCCGCGATCGTGCGAAAACCGCCGCCTTGATGCTGGCCACAGCGGCATTTGGCGCAACGTTCGTCGGAATGCAGGCCTTCGAATGGACCAAGCTGATCAGGGAGGGCGTCCGGCCCTGGGGTAACCCCTGGGGCGCGGAGCAGTTTGGTTCAAGCTTTTTCATGATCACTGGCTTCCACGGCACCCACGTGACGATTGGCGTGATTTTCCTGATCGCCATCGCGCGAAAGGTTTGGCGGGGAGATTTCGATGTCGAACGGCGCGGTTTTTTCACGAGCCGGAAGGGATATTACGAGATCGTCGAAATCACCGGCCTGTACTGGCACTTCGTCGATCTTGTGTGGGTGTTCATCTTTGCCCTTTTTTATCTCTGGTGAGGTCGGCGCATGACAAACGCAGCGGTACATTTGGAAGGACAGCAACATTCGCTGCAGGCTCACGTGCACGACGCAGTCGCATCAGGCACCTCGCACACAAAGGGCCAGCAGCATCCGATCAAGCTTTATCTCGTGGTCTGGGGATGGTTGTTCGTTCTCAGCACCTGCTCCTATCTCGTCGACTACTTTGGCCTCCATGGCTATCTCAGATGGTCACTGATCCTGCTGTTCATGGTGTTGAAGGCCGGTCTGATCGTCGCTGTCTTCATGCACATGGCCTGGGAGCGGCTGGCCCTGGCCTACGCCATCCTGCTGCCGCCGGTGCTGGTGTTGGTATTCGTGGCGATCATGGTGTTCGAATCCGACTACACGCATATCCTCCGGGTCATATTTTTCGCGCCAACGGCGTAGCTACCATTGCCTCGTACCAGAAGGAGGACGGCTATGACCACCTACGTCATGCTTGCAAATTGGACCGAGCAAGGCATCCTGAAGGCGAAGGACTCGCCGCGTCGTCTGGACGCTGCGAAGAAAGCTCTGAAAGAAATGAGCGGCGAGTTCAAGGCCTTCTACCTCACCATGGGCGACTATGACATGGTTGCGATCTACGAAGCTCCGGACGATGCTGTGGCGGCACGCTTCAACCTACAGCTGGGTATGCTGGGAAACGTTCGGACGTGCACGCTGAAGGCGTTTTCTGAAGAAGCTTATCGGGAAATCATCAACTCGCTGGGCTAGTCGGCTCACGGTGTGCGCAGGAAGATTTTGCTGGGCGATTGAATCGCAATATTGGCGAAATCGTCACTGCGGTTCGGCGCGAGTATATTCGCGATCGACCATGGAGACAGCCGATGCGCGGTCTTGTTCTAGTGCTCGGAGCCGGAATCTTCGCAACCGTCCCTGGGCACGCCCAGGACGCAGCTTCGGGCGAGAAAATTTTCGTCCAGTGCAGGGCGTGTCACCAGATTGGGCAGAACGCAAAGAACGCCGTGGGCCCGGTGCTCAACGGGCTGTTCGGGCGAAAGGCCGGGATGATTGAAGGCTACAGCTATTCTTCCGCGAACAAGAATTCCGGCATCACCTGGGATGAAGCCACTTTCCGCGAATACATCAAGGATCCGAAGGCCAAGATACCCGGCACCAAGATGACGTTTCCAGGCTTGAAAGACCCGAAGCAAATTGACGATATCGTCGCCTATCTCAAACAGTTCGACTCTACAGGAAGGAAGCAGGGGGCGGGGATTGTCCCTGCCGGAAAAAAATTCGCGAAGGTGCAGTAGCGGCGCAGTCGGTGAAACCGGGCCTGTCGCCTTTCGGAGACTGCCTGACAAGAGTGTTTTACAACCGATGGCTTTTGTGAGTATCGGACTGAAGAGGTCGCCATGTCGCTTACAAGACGAGGCATTAATCTCATGCAAATCAATCGTTCAATTCTTCGCGGGAGCTATGCCAACATCGGGGACTATGTCGCGCTGACGAAACCGCGCGTTATGTCGCTGGTCGTCTTTACTGCACTAGTCGGTCTCATGGTCGCACCAGGGGGCATCGATCCCTTCACAGGTGTCGTTGCTCTTCTTTGCATAGCTGCCGGAGCTGGCGCCGCAGGTGCGCTCAATATGTGGTACGACGCCGACATCGATGCGCTGATGGCGCGTACTGCCATGCGTCCAATTCCGAGCGGCCGTGTATCGCGCATGGAAGCATTAGTTTTCGGACTGATGCTTGGCATGTGCGCCATTCTGGCCCTCGGCACCTTACTGAACATGGCCGCGGCTACACTGCTTACCTTCACAATTTTCTTCTATGTCGTGGTCTACACGATGTGGCTCAAACGCCGGACACCGCAAAATATCGTTATTGGTGGTGCGGCTGGCGCACTCCCTCCGGTGATCGGCTGGGTTGCGGCCGCCGGAAATGTCGGGCTCGAACCGCTCATCCTGTTCCTGATCATCTTCCTTTGGACACCACCTCACTTCTGGGCACTGTCGCTCAATCTTGCCGGAGAATATGCTCGCGCCGGTGTGCCGATGTTGCCGGTCGTGGCCGGCAGGGCCGAAACAAAGCGCCAGATTCTTCTCTATAGCGTTCTTCTGGTTCCGACCTCACTGATACCCTGGGCGCTGGGGTTCGCGGGGGCCATCTATGGCGCGGCTGCGGCGATGCTTGGAGCGATCATGATTGTTCTCGCATGGCAAGTACGTCGGAGCAATGACAAGGAAAGGCGGCCCGCTCGTCGCCTGTTCGTGTTTTCGATGCTCTATCTGGTCCTGCTTTTTGGTGTGCTGCTGATGAATGCCGCGCCCCACGCTCAGTCCCACTAGAGCGAAGTCCTTCGCTTCGTTTTGCGGTGTTTTCTGCAAGTGACAAAGATGCGTAGCACATTGGCCGATTCAGTCACGCGCCGCGGAGCTTGCGAGTCCGCGAAGCTGTGTTGTCAGCACGTGCTGGGTGATGCCGGGGATCGCGCGCCTTCGGGACATCGGAGTGCAAAACGCACTCGACGCAAGCCTAATCGGCAGCAGCCCACTTCTGCAACACAATCTGCCGTTAGCGGAAGTAAACGCCCGAAGCACATCGATGTCGTCCCTTTGCCTCTCCGCAGGATTACGAAAATCTCTGTTGGGGAGATCGTAGATTTCGATAATGCGTTGCATGACCTCTTCCGCCCTGGCGATGACCTCAGTGGGAGCGAAGAGCCGCAGTCTCCCGATAAGTGCGTAAAGCCGAACAAATTTTGATGGGTCGTCGAGCTCATGGGTAAGGGCATCGGTAAATAATCTCGATGCCTCTTCGATGAACTCTCCGTACAGACGCTCGCGGCGAGTCATGGCCTGGGCAAAGCGTTGGGTACCCACAACGACCAGCACCCAGGTGAGGTCGGCGGCGCTGAAACCTGCGACCCGTTCGGCGAGCGGCGCGATATAGCCGTAGAACGTCATGAAGCCGACCCAGCCGAGCGCGGTGATGGCCAAGCTTGCAAGGAGGTTGCGGTCTCGGAATGCGGTGAGTTTTCCGCGGATATCAGGTGCCGAGCCTTCCTGTCCCTGGGCCGGGACAAAGAGTGCAATCGCGAGCGTGGCGATCAGACCCAGCAAACTGATGACGAGGAACGTCATGTTCCAGCCGAGCGCATTCCCGATCCACGTTGCGCGCCGGGCAGCAAATCTCTACCAACGAAGTTCTCAAGGTCACCAGCTGGTCGGAATTTGAGCCGGGCGCAGCTGCGCCCTGTAGTCGGCCTCGGACAAAGGACGGGATGCGATGCCGATCGTAGTCACGGAGCCATCCGGCCTTTGCTGGACATTTGGGCGCTCATGTCCTCGACTCTCGAAAGGAATAGCTTCAGGATCGGCGATCTATTCGCCTTGTTGTAGCCGACAACCAAGTCGATCGTTGGGGCATCTCCTCGGATCGGACGGCTGGTTACGGACCAGGGAAGAAGATTATTTGGGTAGGCGGGCAGCAGCGCTACGGCGCCGGTCGACGCGATAATGGACACCGCATGGGTAATGTTGTCCACTTCGTGATCCGGAATGATATTTAGGCCGGACCGCTTCAGGTAGTCCTCGATCACAACGCGTGAGGTCGGGGCCGTCTTCGATGGTATGATGAATCTTTCGCCCACGATCTCTCGCAACTCGACGGCGTCATGCGCGGCAAGGGGGTGGTCGCTGGGGAATATGACGACGAACGGCTCCGTAATCACACGCCTGTAAACCAGCTCGTCCGCCCGCTCTTCCGGCCGCATGAACGCGGCGTCGAGCCTGCCCCGCATCAAGGCGTCAGCGAGGTCCGGGGAATTCTGGCTTGAGACCGTGACCTCTATATTGGGCAGTTCATCGTGAAGGATCCGCATCGCTTCGGGCAACCAATTTATTTCTTTCCCTGTGAGAAACCCTAGAGCGAAGGTCGGCTTGGCGGGTTGAGCCGCCCGCCGCGCTACTTCCTTGGCTGCCTCTGCCTGGGTGAGCGCCAGCCGCGCATGGTCGAGAAAGGCGCGACCGGCGGCGGTCAATTCGATGCCGTGCACGCTGCGGCTCATCAGCTGAACGCCGACCTCATATTCGAGATCTCGGATTTGGCGACTGAGGGAAGGCTGCGCCGTGTGCAGCCTTTTCTCGGCGGCAAGCGTCAGGCTTCCCTCCTCGGCGACCGCAATGAAATAGCGAAGGTGCCGAAGCTCCATAGCGCTTTCCATATCTCCAAGGCATGTCCCCCAGCTTACAAAGTATTTTAAACTGGCGCCAGGGGAGACTACATGGCCTGGAATGAGTGCACCTGCGACTACCGGCGGTCTCTAAGAGCCGCGGACTGAGCGTTCACTTTCATACTCTGCCGGCAGGGCGGCAAATCGCGAGGACCACAAATGAGCAGACCCGTAGTGTTGATCACTGGGGCCTTGAGCGGCATCGGTCGCGCCGCCGCCGTCGCCTTCGCAAAAAAGGATGCGAACCTGGTTGTCGCCGGTCGGCGTGACGAGGTCGGCCAGGCGCTGGTTAAGGAACTGCGCTCCTTCGGTTCGGAGGCCGAGTTCATCAACGCCGACGTCCGCAAAGAGGATGACGTCCGCGCCCTGGTCGATCAGACCGTCGCACGGTTTGGCCGTCTCGATGTCGCGGTGAACAATGCCGGCACCGAAGGCCGGGGTGGCCCGATCACAGACCAGACCGCGGAAAGCTATGCGGCGACGTTCGACACGAATGTTCTCGGCGTGATCCTGAGCATGAAGCACGAAGTGCGCGTCATGCAAGCAAAGGGCAGAGGTAGCATTATCAACATCTCCTCGACCTACGGGCACGAAGGTGCGGCGGGGGCCTCTATCTATGCTGGCAGCAAGCACGCCATCGAAGGCATCACCAAGTCGGTGGCGCTCGAGGTCGCCAAGTCGGGAATCCGTGTGAACGTCGTCGCACCTGGACCTACGGACACTGGCATGTTGACCCGTTTTACAGGCACGCCGGAGAAGAAGGCGGCTCTGGAGACGGGTGTTCCGATGGGGCGCCTTGGCCTCACGGAGGAACTCGCCAACGCGATCGTCTTCATCGCGTCGGACCAGGCTTCATTCATCACCGGCCATGTCCTCAACGTCGACGGCGGTAAAAGCGCCGGCTGAAGGCACGTCCCTTTCACGCTTCATCGACCGGGATTGCGACCCACACCCCATCAACGCGCAATACATATCAAGTCGCGGGAGGACTCCTATGGCCAACGTGGTGAAGAAACACACCGTCTCTTCCGAGCTGGCACAGAAGATGGTGGATCAAGCGATGGCGAAGGCCAGACAACTCGGCGTTGCCGAAAACGTCGCGATCCTCGATGAAGGCGGCAATCTCAAGGCTTTTGGCCGGATGGATGGCGCTCCGATCCTCTCCATCGAGATTGCGCAGAACAAGGCCTACACAGCCCTGTTCGGCGTCTCGACGCAGGATTTTTTCAACTTCATCCAGCGCGACCCGTCGCTGTTGGCTGGCATTCCCACGCTTGCGCGCGTGGCGGCGTATGGCGGAGGGTTTCCGATCAAGGTGGACGGAGAGATTGTCGGCGCGATCGGGGTGAGCGGGGCGCCCACGGTGCAGAATGACGTTGACTGCGCGAGAGCGGCGCTGGCGCTCGTGTCCGATGCCGTGCCGGCTGAGTAGGCGGGCGCGACCATGATGATTCATGCCCGACCGGAAATGATGCTGGGCCGCCAACTGGACCATCATCTGCGCTTCGTGATGGTCAGCCGCGCGGAGCTGTGTGAACCCGCAGCGAACGCCCTCACCAACTGAGGGCTAGACTTCAGAGTAGGCCAGTGCTCCACCTCGTGCCCCGAGAACGGCAGCTTCTGGCGCGAAGCGGCCGTTCATACGCAAACGGGATCTCGTGGTCGATAACGAATGAGTAGAAAACTATCCAGTTTCCAACCGGCAAGGAGATCGTAAAACTTTGTCAGTCTGCGCAGGCGCGGGCAGGGCGCGCGCCAAGGGGCATTCGTGGAATATTGGATATGGAATGAAAGCACTCCCTTCCGCCTGATCCAAGCCAAAGCGGACATCGGTGCCGTTTGGTGAAAATTTTTCCCGAAAGGGGTTTGTCCCCCTGTCAAAGCAAGCCATTGAACCTATAAAATGTCACCTTGGGGCGAGGTCCCCCACTGCATTTTTTTGAGGTGCGCCACCGCAAAGGTTTGTGATGGAAAGGGCAAGGTTTGGTAAAGCTAAGATTTCCGCTTTTGGCAGCGCTCGGAGTGCTGCAACCTACTTGGTCGAACTTTCAATAGTCGCCGCGAGTTACGTTGGCCTTGCCGAGTCCGCGCTATTGCTGCCCGCAATTAATCCGGCCGCGACACCGTTGTGGCCACCTACCGGGTTCGCGCTCGCGCTGGTCCTGTTGCGCGGCTACCGGATTTGGCCCGCGATTTTAGTGGGGTCTCTTTCGCCTTGCCTCATGGCCGGTCGATCGCTCTTGGAGTTGGGCTCCGTCGGGATCAGTACTCTCCTCGCTGCGTTTGCCGGGACATGGCTGATTAGTCGCTGGTCGAACGGTCGCCAGACGTTTGGTACCCCCTCTAGTATCGCAAGATTTGCAATCATTTCCTTTGCGCCGACCGCGATAATTAGTTCAACCATCGCCATGGCAGGATTCATACTCGCCAACAAACTAGGTTTTTCCGATTCTGTCGGCACCTGGTTAACCTGGTGGCTTGCAGACGCGGCTGGGACCTTAGTCATTGCTCCGGTCGTCGTGCTCTGGGTGATGATGCCCTTACGTAGTTTTTCCAAATGGAACTCGTTGGAATCGGTCGCGGTCTCTGTTCTCGTGAGCGTTATCGGGATCGTTGCTTACAGCCCGCTCATCGGCAGTAACCTCATCAGCGACGACCTCAACGTGCTGCTGCCGTATCGGAGCCTTCTCGGCTTTCTGGTTTTACTACCGTTGATGTGGGCCGGTTTGCGCGGTAATCAACGCAACGTCGCCACGGCCGCGCTCATTTTCTCGGGAATCGCTGTGTGGGGTTTCGCGGTGGGTAGCGATCCATTTCCGAAAACGGACCTGAATGGAGCGCTATTATCGTTACTCGTGCTTTCGATCAGCGTATCAGTGCTGCCGCTCGCTTTGGCTGCGGCAATTGCGACACACCAGAACACGGAAGCCCATTTGCTTTCTATGCTGGACCAATTGAACCGTCAGATTGAACGGAAAAATTTGGCGCTCAACAGCGTAAAACGCCACTTCCAAATTCTAATCGAAGGCGTTGTCGACTATGCAATTTTTGCGATCGATAAAGAAGGGCACATTGCAAGTTGGAACAGCGCCGCACAAAAAATCATGGGCTATACCGCGGAAGAAATTATAGGCAAGCATTTTGGGATATTTTATCGACCGGATGAGCGCCGCGCGGGCTCACCGGACCGCGCATTGGAATTGGCTAGCCAAAGAGGCAAGTACGAAGTTGAGGGTTGGCGCATCAGAAAAAATGGCACGCCGTTTTTCATCACCGGCTCGGTCTCTTCGACCCGTGATGACGCAGGAAATCTGCTCGGCTTTATCAATATACTCCGGGATGCAACCGAGCGACGCGACGCGGAGGAGAAACTGGTTCAGGCACGCGAACAGCTCGCGATGTCGCAGAAAATGGAGGCAATCGGCAAACTGACTGGCGGGATTGCCCACGACTTCAACAATCTATTGATGATCATTGGAGGCAGTGCTCAGATCTTTGCACGCCTGCTTGATCCGAAACTGCCAAGAGCAATCGAAGCCATACAGACCGCGGCCAAACGCGGAGAAAGTCTCACGCGCCAATTGTTGACATTCTCTCGTCATCAGCATCTTAGCCCGACGGTCGTCGATTTGAATGCTTCCATAAAGAATATGCGGACCATGATCGAAAGCTCGCTGCGCGGGAACATTGTGTACAACGAAAATATTGATGACGGTGTTTGGCCGGTTAAAGTGGACCTCGCCGAACTAGAACTTGCGATTGTCAATATCGCCGTTAATGCGCGGGACGCAATGCCAAACGGCGGCACGTTCACGTTATCCGTCAAGGACGTGACGGCAAATCAGGAAATCGGCGATAGTCGCCTTGAAGGAGCCTTCCAAGCGATAGCGTTTAGCGATACGGGCACCGGTATTCCGCCAAATCTTCTGTCCAAGATGTTCGACCCATTTTTCACAACCAAAGAGGTCGGCAAAGGAACCGGGCTCGGTTTGTCGCAGGTTTATGGTTTTGCCCACCAAGCCGGCGGAACGGTAACGGCAGACAGCAAGGTCGGAGAAGGAACAACGATTACAGTCTATTTACCGTCTTGTGCGGACGAGCAAATCACCGGCAAAAAGGTCTCCGCGGCTAAAACAAAAGCACGGCATTCGCAAGGGCAAACGGTCCTCGTTGTCGACGACAGCGCCGATGTGGCGGAAGTGACATCCTCGCTGTTCGAGCATCTGGGCTATGAGACCATCTATCGAGATTCGGCCGAAGCTGCATTAAAACTGCTTGAAGCCGGTACGAAGATCGATCTCGTCTTCAGCGATATCGTCATGCCAGGGACCATCGACGGCGTCGGGCTTGCGAGAGAAATCCGTTCGCGGTATCCCAATTTGCCGGTGGCCCTTACGACCGGTTACAGCGATGCAGCAAATGAAGCTCCCTCAAATCTGAGAATACTGCGTAAGCCGTTCGATACCGAGGCGCTGAGAGATTTTATCCATGATATTACGGCCTCCGAGATTATTGAAACCATCCGCCGTGCCGCTGGCGTCAAGCACGGCTGACGCTTTGCGCTGAAGTTGATCGACCGTGGCCAGCGGTGTCATCGCGCCATTGCTCGGCCGTGTCGACGCAGTAATCGAACGGCCTTCTCTTGTCGCAGTGCATGAGTCCGGTTTTGGCGCGAAACGGACATGGTGAGGTGTCGTTTGGCTGGTGAGAAGTGCCGATCAAGGCATAACGAGTGTTATGACACCGTCGCCGACGCTCCTGCTGTTGATGCCGTCGCGGGCCATCGACTCAATGACAGACCATTTTTGCCGAAAGAGAGCCGACGCCTCGTATATGTTTGAGGCGTCTACCTTGACACAACACGCCCGCCGTCCACCCTCGTTCGCTATCTGAAAGAAGAAGGTGTAGCCAACCGTCCCCCCATCGCCATTAATCGGCGTTCGTTCTTGTCGCATTCAGTATCCCCCTGATTTGCGTCGAACGGCAGCAGATTGCATTTTAAATTTAGATTTTCGTGCGGCGCGATTGTGACGCAGAAAAAATTGGTGCGTGGTGTTGCAAACATCTCACAGCTGGAACGGGGCTCCGAATAGCTGAGGAAAGCCCGCGACGCGTAGGAAATGGAATATGGGGCAATGAGCGCCGCACGTCGATCTTTTCCGAGAGTAAAAGTCCGAAAGGTCCAAGGTATGGGCGTTTAGATCCCGCAGGGTCAAAAGCCAACCTCAAGGCAATGTCGACTTCTGATGCGCAAGCGACCACCGGGGTGGGGCCGGATTCGATGGCTAGAGCTCAATTTGCCCGGCGATTTGTAGAGCATCGTCCACCTCGATCCCGAGATAGCGGAGCTACCCTTGAACACAACTGGTCCGGCGGCCCGCTCTCCGCTCCTCAAGTCTGGCTCTGGGCCTCGTTGGCGACATCCAAGGTGCGGGCGTGCTACGAGATCGCAATGATCTCCAACTCTTGACCCGATGTACCGACTACATCCCCAACAGCTTTACCCATCAGAATCCTTGCCACTGGGGATACGAAGGAAATAGAACCGGCCTTAGGGTCCGCTTCGTCCTCTCCCACGATACGATACTTCTGTACGCGCCCATCGTCGCGCCTGAAAGTCACCATGCTCCCAAAGGCAACAGTGTGAGTTGACGCAGGCTTGGCGATGACCTGAGCCGTTCGAACTCTCGTCGCAAAGTAGCGCGCATCACGCGAGGGGGTTGCCGCTTGCCGCCGTCGCTCATTCACGTCTTCGATCTTCTGCGCCGTCTCGTAAGCCTCGCGAGCTTGGTCGAGTTGAAATTCCAGCGCCTTTAATCCCGCTTCCGTAACAAGATTCGGATGAGGTGAAACCGGGCGGTCGGGTAGCAGCGTCTCCGACGCAGTTTCGGCACTGTCTTCCTTGGTAAAGGCAACGCTCAAGCTCAGACTCCTTTGGGTGAGAAATGCCAAGAAATGCGTGGTCAGTGATAAGAGCGCGGACTCGTCAAGGGAACTGTAGCACAATGCTCAGCGCCTTTTGCGGATCACATATCGCGGAGCGAGGCGGGATTCATGCTCAAGTTACCCGTTTGTGTATCATTTGGATCGAGAGGTCGCTCGCTCCTGGCGCGAGGCGGACGTCCGGCAAGAACATCGATGTCGGTGAAGTGCCCGAAGCAGTCGCCAACACTTCAGTCCTCGTCGAGCTCTCCAATATGACGCCGGGCATATAACTCGAGGCCGATCCTCGCGACGAGATCGATCTGGGTTTCCAGAAAATCAATGTGCTCTTCCTCATCGTGCATGAGTTGCTCATCCGTTTCAACGGCTGACGGTTCGCGCGCGACTTCCGCCCGCAGTCAGCCACCTGAGGTCCGAGATGGGTGGTCAAAACTGACCTTAAGGGAACGTCCGGTTGTGGAAGGCGGACATTCCTAAGCGCTACCTTTAGCATGGTTAGGAAGACGCAGATCCAACGATCCTTTCGCTGCAGGCCAGACAGCCGGTTGCAG
>Ga0185299_10003047_pt1 | contig 23545 bp, 29 predicted proteins | sample PaiPotPPA55metaG_FD_128002 | JGI IMG/M metagenome (GOLD analysis project Ga0185299, IMG submission 128002) | Iron sulfur acid spring bacterial and archeal communities from Banff, Canada, to study Microbial Dark Matter (Phase II) - Paint Pots PPA... ... | reverse complement strand
ATCTGGGCGCGCTGAACCAATCGAAGCGGGACGCGTCGTCCCGCGGCCCATTTGTCTAGCACCGCTCGTTCCTCGGGGGACAAGAGGATGGCTTCGGCAATTCTCACTGGCAGACAGCATAAGAATACGGGAGTTATAAGTCAATCTATTTATGCGACACTACACTAGCTTTTTGTTCTTGTGGCTTATTTCGGAGGACCAAGGCCGCGAAGGATCTTCAGCAGGTTCCTTCGCCTCGCACTGTTTGAGAAGTTGACAAATGGTTGACAAATCGGTTTTTTGAGGGAGATCCCCGGAAAGGGGAAAAGTGAGAATCGCGGCGTATTTACTGATGATTTGAATGGTGGGCCTGGGTGGACTTGAACCACCGACTCGCCCTTATCAGTATTGAGGTCGTAGGTTCCGCCGGGTTAGCATTGGCGGAGTACACCTACTATTTGCACTTGAAATATCCCATACGATGTGACATCCTATGTGATGTTACATGAGAAGGATCGTTCTCGACACCTCGGTGGTGGTCGCCGGACTTCGCACCCAACTGGGTGCGGGAAACGCTGTTCTGCGGTTGGTCGCCACGCGGCGGCTGATAGCTTTGGCGACGCCGCCTCTTTTTTTGGAGTATGAGGATGTGCTGGAGCGTCCCGAGCATCGGCTAGCGCATGGCCTGGCGCTCGAGGCGATTGAAGAATTTCTGGCGGAGTTAGCCGCGTTGATCGAGCCGGTCGAAGTTCATTTTCAGTGGCGGCCGCAGTCCCGGGACCCGAATGACGAGATGGTGCTCGAGGCCGCGATCAATGGCCGGGCAGATGCGCTGGTGACTTACAACGTCGCAGACTTTGCCGGACCCGCGGAGCGGTTTAGGATTTCTGTACTGCGTCCGGGCGACCTGTTAAAGAAGGTGAAACCATGAGCAAAGCTACCTATCCATTGAAGCTTCCCCTCTCCATCAAGAAGGCTGCCCAGCGGCTCGCGAAAGAAGATGGCGTGTCTTTGAACCAATGGATCGCGGCAGCGGTCGCCGAAAAAGTTGGAGTGGTGGAAACCGCGGCCGACTTTTTCAAGAAGCGGGCAGGCAAGGCCGCCGGGGAAGGACTCATGAAGTTTCTTCGTACCGCACCCAAACTCGCGCCCGAGCCGGATGACACACTCCGATAGCCAAAATCAAATTCCCCGTCGAAGCAGGGCTTGGCCGGCGCACCCTATGGACCTGCCCACGATTCGAGTGGGCCGTTGCCGGCTAACGTGAGTGGCTCGAGCGAATGACTGAGGCACGGTTGGAACTCAGGGCTAAAGGATCAGCTGCATGTGGTTCGGACCAGGCGAGCCCGCTAGGCGGTGCAGTCAGATTGCCAGATACTCGGAATCGCTGATCAGGAGAATCAAGAACGTTTTGATAGCTCACGGATACGTGCCTGCGCGTGCGCTTTGCGTTTGGGACTTAAGGCCGGATTCTTTTTTGAAAGCGCTTTCTGGTAGTCGGCGATCGCGTTCGCCCGGTTGCAAGCAAGATCTTTCGTCTTTTTGACTATGTGGTCCTTGAGGAATGAGCGGAGAGGACCAGGAGCGCCGTGGTCAAAGAGAATAAGCGTTTAGGGGTGCGCTGGAGTTTCCAAACTGCGCGCAGCAAAGTCTTCTTACCTAAGACCGCCACCTGTGCATCTTGCGATGGTTCCGAGCATCGGCGAGCGCACGGCCTGGCGCCCGAGGCGATTGAAGAATTTCTGGCGGAGTTAGCCGCGCTGATCGAGCGGGTGAAGTAGGGAACGATGGCTTGCCGGCGAAGAAGCGCGGCAGGAGTTAGCCGACGCGCCGAGCACGGTCATTACTGGAGCCGGAGTTCTCGGAATTCATCAATGGCTGACCCAAAGCGGGCATCGTGGTCCCGGAATGACAAAAGTCATCTCTGCTGGAGTGCGGCCGTCTGCGACTTTGATTCGTTGGTCGGGCCTGGACTCACGTGATTCGATAACCTTACCTGCATCGCATTCAACCGAAGCCACGGCATCATATTCAAAACCTTTTGGAAGTGTGAATTTTCCTGAGCCGTTGTCGATCTGTGGCGCGGTTCCTCCATGACGTGGATAAAGAATATTTTTGAAGTAGATCTTGCTTCGCTCGGGCCGCGTACCATCAGCCCACAGAACGTTGATTTTTATCGTCACCACCTGGAGTTTACGCAAGCGAAGAGGAGAAAGCCGCAGAGGTGATGATCGGACGACTTTTACGACAGCAGCTTCCGATTCGTTCTCAGTCGCTGGTTATTATCCGGTCGCGAAAGGTCGCTCCGCGTCTGGCGCTCCAAACGAGCTAAACGCGTTAGCGCCTAGGAGATATTCGCCTGGTTCCATTCGATTGAGATTGTATCTTCCTTGATCGTCTGTCCATTCGCTGTGAGTGCCATACCAGCGTGCGTCTCCGGTCTTGTGAACGGGAATGAGGTCTACTTCGATATGGCTGATCGGCTTACCGTTTTCGTCCACAACGGTCCCATGAATGCAACCAAGACCGTAAAGACGGTCTATAGCACATTCGTCATAGTTAGGAGGCGGATTCAGAGATTTATCGCAACGATGTATCACAAATACGTAGAGCGCAACGACGGCCACGCCAATCATGGGTAGCCGATATTTGTGGCGGCCCTCTATCGCTGGCGCAATTCTGTGTTGAAAGAGTCGCATCGCCGAAATCAAACAACCACTAGCGAGGACCAGACACCACAAAACTGGGCCTATAGTTCTGAGAAGGGTCGGCACACGGAACGGTGAAGAGTTGCGACCATATTCCATCCACCAGTGGAGTTCACCGAGGCTGGCGCGAACCGCGGCATACAGAAGCACGAGGCTCACTGTGGAAAGACCGCCGGCAACCAGCTTCGCATGTCGAAAGCTCCGGCGACCTAGGATGCCGAAATCCATTCGCGTGCCTATCCACCACCACCACCCCACGATCGCCGGAAACCAGACGCCGTATTGCAGGGAAAGCGTTTGAAGGTTTAGCAGTTTGAGGATTGGCATTGACAGAACAAATGCGGGAGCGTTGATCGTGGACAAGAGAAGGTAGATCGCTTGATAGGGCCAGAACGGCGGGCCCATATCCTAGCCCATCCCCATCAATCCAACCATTCGATTGTTTTCATAGTCCCACGTCATCAGCACGGCCGCGAGAAAGCCGAAGACCACGGGGAGCACCAATCGAAAGCGAATCCAATCGTGCTTCATAAGGATTTAGACACCGACGGCGCACTTTCCTCTCAAAATCGGTGGCCCGCCTGGATCGTTGATCTCTGTACCGGTGGCCCGAATTGTCCTGAAGCTCCGAAACGCACGCTTGCCAGCCGTGGAAGGCTGGCAGTGTCAAACGCCGCGAACTTTTGGCAAATTTTTGGCAAATTGCTTTTTTGGAGGAGGACCCGCGAAGGGGAAAAGTGAGAATCGCCGCGTATTTATTGGTGATTTAATGGTGGGCCTGGGTGGACTTGAACCACCGACCTCGCCCTTATCAGTATTGCGGTCGTCGGTCTCCCATCAAGTGGTAGCGGATCTTTGAAGAGGACGTGCACCGATTCTTCTCGACTAACAGGACGGCGGAGGCCGAGCGTACGGTTGACATAGCTATATTAGATAGCTATCATCGAGAGTATGAAAGTTAGCGTGGCAGATGCCAAGAACAAGCTTCCCGAGCTAATCAAGGCTGTCGAGGATGGCGAAACAGTGACCATCTACCGCCGGGGTGTGCCTGCCGTGGATATCATCCGAACAAAAAAGCCTGGTCGCAAAAAGCGGAAGCTCGGGACACTGAAAGGCAAAATTCAGATTCTCGATATCGACTGGTGGAAACCCATGTCGAACGACGAAGCCGACGCCTTTGTAGAAGGGCGAGACTAGGTGCGGTTGCTCTTGGACACGGTCGCATTGATTTTCGCTGTTGAGTCACCAGAACGGTTCACCAAGCGCGCGACCGCCATTTTGCAGAATACAGAAAACATTCTTGAACTAAGCGCCATTTCTCTTTCCGAAATCGCCATTAAAGCAGCCCGCGGCAAGTTAAAATGTTCTGCAGCGGACACGCGCCGCGCACTTGAAGACCTGGACCTTCGCGTACTGCCGTACACTGCGAACCATGCATTCTCTCTTTTCGATCTGCCGCTCCTGCACGCGGATCCCTTCGACCGTCAAATCATCGCCCAGGCTTTGTCTGAAGAGATCCCGGTGATGACTTGCGATGAGAAATTCAGCCTGTACAAAGGTCTCAAGGTCCTTTGGTAATTTTTCGGATTTTCGTCCCTTTCCAGAATGGTTCTTAGAAGAGAGATGTCTCCTATAGGCAAGAGTTAGATGGAAGCTCTCAGGAGAGAGATATCTGCTGCACCGGCGACCTACCTCGCAGCAAGCGGATCACGAGTAAGCATGCCAGGAGCAGCAGGAGATGAACTGCTTCGAGAGAATCGGAAAATGGATCCCGGTTGCGTATATGAGTACCAATGGCGCCAATCATGATAGCTGATAAGCCAAGTGCAGATGGAATTGCGGTTCGTGGAGAAAGTAGGCCGACGGCCCCTACTACTACTGTGCTATAAACAATCAGAGGCGCCTTCCACAGCAAAACGGACAACACGGCAACTGTTTGAGCAGAGCCCTAGCGATTTTGATGCGAACTGTAGCGATGGAATTTGGATGATGACGTTCAGCGCGTACGCGGCGAACCGCGGGGTGCAAACTGGGACGGAAGTTTCGCGGTGCGTAGCTCCAGTCGACCGGCTCGTGCAGAGGGGGAAAAACGACTTCTTTCCGCAACAAGGAAGCCGTAGGCGGCGATACATAGCGTGGCGTGATGATGAAATCCTCGCCAGCCTCGCCCTTCGTAATGGCCCAGTCCCAGTTCTTGTTTCAGCTCCTCGTAGTCGCGTTCGATGATCCAACGATGCTTGGCTAGCTTTACTAGCTCTGGCAGCGGGGTGTCAGCGGCCTCGCTTGAAAACCAATATTTGGTCGGTTCGCTTTCTCCGTTCGGCCATTCGATCAACAGCCATTGTTCAGGGTGGGGTTCGCTCCTCTCAAAATCGCGATGTGCTGGCCGAACGCGCACGGCGGCAAAACGGGAGCGCAGTTTTTTTTTGCTTCCCTCGCGCCACGTTACCGTTTTCCATTTCCGAGACGGCAGCGATTCTGCCAGTTGCTTGGTCGAAACCGGCTGATGGTTTTTATCCTGCCGCAAATATTTCGTTGGACGTCCCATCTTGCCTGGTTTCGCTGGCAACGGTGCTTTTCCCGGAGGCCAAACGGTCGTGGGTCCTCGTACACCAACGCTGTAGGGCAGTTTTAGCTCGCTGATGCCCTCGCGAAATTTCGTGTCGTCACCATACGCGGCATCGGCCAGCACCGGCGCCACCGGAACTCCCTCTTCTACCGCTTTGCGAATCTGTTCGAGTGCGATCTGTGGTTTGGTTTGGAAGGAAATCTCCGGCGGAACACCCGTCTTTTCCCGGCGCTCTTGATCCTCGGCCCATTCTTTCGGCAAGTACAAACGCCACGCGATGGGTAGACTCGCTTCTGCGGTCGTCAGTGACAAACTCACCGCCACCTGGCAGTTTTCCTGTTTACCTACCTGTCCGCAATACTGACGCACCACGCCGACCGAATGCGTTCCTTTCTTCACAAAGCCAGTGTCATCGACAATCCAAGCAATCACCGTTGCGTTTTTCTCCATCTCCGGAAGAACCGACTGGCGTACTTGGTGCAGTAAAGCTTCGTCACTCCACGGCGCATGGGCGACCACATGATGGAGAGACTGATGCGTCTGCCGCACATCGTGAGGCGCCAGGCGCGCTGCCATGGGCTCGACACTCTTCCGTTCTCCGGGAAGAAGAAGCCCCTTGCAATAGGATTTCAGTGGTTCGACACGATCTGCATGCTCCGCGGCCTGCGCCAGGCGATCGAGATAGGCCGCAAAGCGTTTTTCCTGCCCGCCTGGCGCCGAAGAAGAAGCGCTCATGCGCAAAAGAGTACCCGGGAAAGCACGGCCCCTCAGTGTTTTTGGTGAAGGAATGTGTCCAGTTTATAACACAGTAGTACTAAGCACCCACCACCTACGGCTCATACCAGAACTGCAAACTCACCTGCACATGCGCCGGAACAGCTTTCCCATTTTTTTCCGCCGGCTCATAGAGATACTGCTTCACATCCTCAATCGCCGTGCCTCGCAATTTCGCGGGACCGGAAATCACCGTCACGGACTTGACATGTCCCGCCGCGTCCACCAGCGCATCCAGGTTCACGTTTCCGGTCACATAATTCTTCAGAGCTTCCGCAGGAGCCACCGGTTTCACCCCGTGTACCAGTTTTGGCCCGACGTAACCGTTCCCGTCCGGAATCACTCCAACTCCAGGGTTTGGATCCAAAGTCGATTTCGTACTCGAAGCCGCTCCTGCATTGCTCGCAGCTCCCGCCAGCTTATTATTTATTTCAGAAGCGGGCTGAACCTTGCGCCGCTTGGCGTCTGCAGCGGCCACAGCGTCTCTGCCATTAAACCAGTTTCCTGAAGCCGATCGCATCGGACCTGGAATAGTCGCATTCAATGGCAAACCAAGTACGCCTACGGATGATTTTTTGTCCGGCGCAACAATCGAGCCTGTATTCACAGTGGTATTTGTCGGCGCGCTTTCAGGCGGCGCAGGAGAAATCTTTGCGCTGTCATTGTCAGAACTCGGCACAACAGATGCGACCGGCGTTTTCTGTGCGCTTGCAACGGGCGCTGGCAGTATCGCATGACTCGGCGCAGCTTTTGCCGCAGCCGTTTTCTTCGGGAGCCGGTCAAACGCGCCAAACCAGTTCGCGCCGGCCGCCAATAGCGCCACCACCAGCGCCGCGATCAGCGATTTGCTAATGCTCTTCTTAAGCGCCGCCCGGCTCGCGGATTTTTGCGGATAAGCGACTAGCCGCTTCGGCAAGTTCGATTCTTCCTGCTTGGCCTCCAGCGCGAAGAGTTCTTCCAGCCGCTTTTCTTCTTCTTTTCTCGCCACCTCGGCGCTGATTTGCGCCGCGGTCTTCACATCGGATTGCCCTGCTTTTCGCGCAGCTCCATTTTCGCCGGGCGGCAGCAGCGATTTCAGCTGGGTCTGCAATCCGGCAACTTCTATCTTCAAGCGTTCCACTTCCTGCGCGCTTGGAGGCAGCGCGGCTTTGTCGGCGCCGCTTACGGAATCTTCATCGCCTGAAAGTTTTTCGGTGACGTTGTTCGGGGCGGATGCCTTGGCCGGTTTTCCAGACTTAGGGAATTCGATTCCCCAGAAACCTGGGCACGGTTCGGTGAATTCCAGGTCGATATAACAATTCGTCGGACGGAAGCTGCGCTTGCGTAACACTTGCGTGACCACTTCTTTGCCTGTGGCCTTGTTGGTGAGGAACAGCAACTGCCCGTCGGCAACCGCCGCGGAAAGCCGTATTACCGCTCCGTTCTCGAACACCAAGACGGTCCGCGTCTCTTCGGTAAAGAGCTCGCGCTTCGTCCCCCTATCTCCGGGGCGCGCTCCGGTAGCAATCACCGTGGTTTCCAGGGCCACCGGGTCCTGGGTGGCGCCTTCTTGCGGGCGCAATGCGCCTACAGCGGCCAGACCAGATCGTAAATTCACCGAAGATGCCAAATCGTATTCCCCGTCAAGAGGAGAGAGATATGCCGACTGCCTCGCCAATGAGCAAACCAAACCCCACCGGCCGCGAGGCGGCGCTCGCCTTCCGATGCTCACAATATGCTGGGTCGCTGGCTATAGTACCTGCGTACTGCCAGTAAACAGGTCGGCTGCCAGTGCAGTTCAAAGTTTGCAATCGCGTTTACGTTTCGGAGAAAGTCCACGGTCTAGCGCGGACTACAGCTGACAGACCAGCAAAGCGCGTCCCCGCCCGTGTGATTTTTGGCGCGTGGCGTTAAAACATTTACTACGTTTATATGTAAATGTATGTACATAGAGAGATACATAAGTTCGTAATGCGGGAGTGGCGGAACTGGCAGACGCGCAAGACTTAGGATTCCACGTCAGCCGCGTTTCAAACATACTCGCCGATACTCAACATTACACAGCGTTTATCGCGATCAATTTATTTCCGCTTTCACCGTTACTCGTTCTTGCTCATGTTTGCTCATCACTTGGTTACAGATAAGCTAAAGCCATTTGTTGATAGGTGGCAACATCCAGTGATAGGGTTCAAGTCGTGAGTCCAGACCTTTACACGACAGTCCAAGTCGCCAAGATGACGAAGATTCCGCGAGCAACCTTGCAACATTGGATTGCTACGCGAAAGATCATCGCTCCACGGGTCAAGCTTGTGAAGGGCAAGGCTGTAAGACTTTGGAATACGGCACAGATTGAGAAGGCCCGCGAACTGAAAGGCACTCTCAAGCCAGGGCCAAAAAAGAAGTAAGAGCAAAGCGGGACGCGCCGGCGTAATCAGCACCGATGCGCCCCTAGACTCCGGGCCGGTTCGCGCCTGGGCTTCTTAGGCGTCCGGCGCGGGCGCGGCCTATCCGCTTGTTCAAGAGGGAGAAAAGAACATGATGGTACTCGAAGTGGCTCTTGGCGTTTTTTTTCGGCGGTCTACTTCTCTGGTGGTCGGTCATTTCAGGTTCGATTCAGGGCATGTTGAAAAAGCAAACATCCGTCATCGCTTCTGAGGTGGAATCGGCAATGAACAGCGCGATAGAAAATAGCGGACTTGATGCTCTTGGCGAAGAAGCCCCCGTAGAACGGCAAAAAAGAAGACATCCAGAACTTTATTCCGACGCACCTTAAGGCGCTCGCCTCACCTGGCGACCACCGGTATTTGGCGTCTCCCCAGAAACGCTTGGGGGGTAGGGCAATCCTATTTCGTGACAGATTCTTCTGCAAGTATGTACGAGTTTTTCATAACCCTCAGCTAGTACTTCGTTTAAACCAAATAAGTCGCTTATTTATGGGCACTTACAAGGGCATGAATCCCTTGTGTTTGGTCGCTGACTTGCTCGGTTTATAGCGTCCCCAGACCTCAAAATTGCTCGTAGAGCCTCGTCAACTTGCTGTGCGGGAAGCGGGAGGTTGAGGATGGGTCACCGCCTGCTGTCGCACCGGTCACGCCGACGGATAGCGGATTTAGAAATCGCGATTTTACTTGTGATATTGGGATTTATTATCGCAGGAGCGTTGATAGCATTCCTTGTCTAAACCGCCCGCGGTAAGAAAGACGATTCGACAGTCGCTCAACGGCATAATTGGGTCACGGCCCGGACCTGCCTCGGATTGCTTATTTTGGGTCATAATTCGGTAATACCGCGCAAGTTAGTCTGGATTAAGAGCCAGAATTTTGAGGGCTTCGGATGCTCTGAACGTTAATGGGTGTTCAATCCTACTTGTAACGACTGAACACCTGCGGCTTATTCGGACGCCTCACTGGTCTCAAACTCCACTTCTACCACTTCGTCGGCTGTGTTTGATTCTATTTGATTATGCGGGGTATCTGGCGCGGGTAGCGCGAGCTTCCTGGTAAGGGCGTCTAAGGCTGCCAATTCTTTTCTTGTCAGACTTTCGCCCTCGAAGCGGCATTGACATTGAATAACGTGGGGAGTAGGTTACGAGGGCTTTCGATATTCGGGCCGTGAATGTTAGCGGGGAGTCGGTCTATGGAGGGCGAAAATGAAACTCGCAATCGCCTGTGCAGTTCTTTTCTTCGCAACTCCGGTACACGCGGACACCCTCACAACCGTTAATGGCACGATCGTCTATCCCAATGGTAGCGTGATAACGTCTGAGACCATTGTTGTCCCGACATCGAGCAACGGATTTGAAGGTTACACGGAAATAGAGTTCCAGTTCCAAGACGGCTCCGGGTTTGCCTTGAGCGATTCCGCCGACGCTCGTGGAGAGTTTGGACTCATCGCGTTTACGGCGCCGGTATCGAATCTGTCGGTCAACTGGGAAGCCCAGTACGGCATTTATATGAACTTCACCGATGCTGGCAGCGAATTAGAATCTATCCTTGCAGGCCCCTGTGAAACTTATCCCGTTACTACATGCAGCGGTACGGTGGGTTTTCCTGGCCCTGGCACCTTTGGCATGACATGGGATACGAGTCAAGCGAGCTTCGACTTTGCTGGATTTGGGGGACCCAGTTCGCTGACCTTCACGCCGGTACCCGAGCCGAGCGGCCTTCTTCTACTTGGTGCGGGACTGTTAGGACTCGTAGGATTATCCCGCCGCAAGACTTTTGTTCACCGCTCGCTGTAGAACCTACTCCACAATCCCTAAGTTAAGTTACAGTCCAGCTATTCCACCTGTAACCCCTGTGCTATCAATCCGTTGTGGCGCAAGATGCACAGTCTTGCGGGTTTATCCAGAACAGCCCCATTTTGCTTTCGATTTTCTCCTGTAGATCACGGAAATTCTAATCCTCGTCGAGTTCGCGTCGATTCTGGTCTTGAAATAAGGCCGCGAAGTGTGAAGGGTTGCTCTTTCACGACCTGCGCCACCGCTCGGCCGTTCGGGGCATGATTCGCGCTGGAATACCGGAAGTGGTTGGAATGAAAATCAGCGGCCATAAAACCCGCGCCGTGTTCGACAGGTACAACATCGTAAGCGAGCGCGATCTCGCGGACGCCGCGAAGAAATTAGAGTTAAGCCAGAGTTTGGTTAAAGTGGAGCAAGTTGCCGAAAAGCCCGAGGCCGAGGAACATGCTACTATTCAACGAGTTAGCCGACTTTGCGGGAGTGGCGGAACTGGCAGACGCGCAAGACTTAGGATCTTGTGGCCTAAAAACCGTGGAGGTTCAAATCCTCTCTCCCGCACCAACCTCTGGTGGTGGTCTTTTCCGCTTTGCAAAACTTCGCTTTTCACGCTTAAATTGCGCAGAGAAACCATAACATTAAATTTGTAGCCGCTCGCAAGAACGCAAAAGGAGTGCCCATGGAGCGCAGCGTTGAGTCACTGCTGAACCTTTATCGCGCAGAAAATCCTTTGGAGAAGGCCTCGACGATTCCGTCGCCCTGGTATTTCGATGCCAGGATCGCGCGCCGCGAAAATGAACAAGTGTTTGCGCACACCTGGCAGGTGGCCGGACGGGTAGATCAAGTGCGCGAGAAGGGGCAATTCTTCACAGGGCAACTTGGCGACGAACCGGTCGTGGTGGCCCGTGGAGAAGACGGCGTGCTGCGCGCGTTTTACAATGTGTGCCGCCACCACGCAGCTGCGGTAGTGACTGAAGAGCAGGGTTGCGCCAAGCAGTTTCGCTGCCCATATCACGGATGGACCTATGGAAATGACGGCGCCCTAAAGGGCATGGTCGAATTCGAAGGAGTATGCGATTTCGATCGCGCGAAAAATGGATTGGTTCGCGTTGCGGTGGATACCTGGGAAAATTTTGTATTCGTAAATCTGGATGGAGCAGCGGGATTGTTGCAGAATTTTCTAGCGAAAGTTCCGGAACTGGTGGCGCCGCTGCGCCTGACCGAGAAATTGCAATTTTTCGACCGCCGCATCTACACCTTGAATTGCAACTGGAAAGTGTACGTTGACAATTATCTGGACGGCGGTTACCACGTCCCGCACGCGCATAAAGGACTCAGCAGCGTAATCGAATACACCAGCTATACCATTGAGAATTTCCAGCGCGCGTGTTTGCAGTCCAGCCCGCTCAGTTCCGGCGCAAAATCTGAAAAGGGTGTTGCAGCCAGCCGCCAGGGCCGGGCGTTTTATTTGTGGCTGTATCCGAATTTCATGATCAATGCCTACGAAGGCGTGATGGACACCAATCTTGTTTTGCCGCTGGCCGTGGACAAGTGCGCCGTGGTCTTTGACTACTATTTCAGCGACGTCAGCAAGAAAGCCCTAAAACGCAATCAAGCCAGCATCAAGGTCAGCGAAAAAGTGCAGGACGAGGACGTGGCGATTTGCGACGCTGTGCAGAAGGGCCTGGCGTCCCGTGCCTATTTAGCCGGGCGGCTCTCCGTACGTCGTGAGGCCGGAGAACATCTGTTTCATCGATTGTTGCACGCGGATTTGACTCGAGGAATAGCGCGCCACGAGAACTCAGCGGCAGACTGAGACGAAGATGGCCGCCTGAAGGCCGCCGCTACACTCTTAAATCGTTGCCGCAGCAGCAAAAAATATTTCATTCGAAGATAACCGTATTGTTAACTTAAACAGCTAAAGCGTGAGGACCAATGTTTTTTCTTTCTAAGCCCAGCGAAAATGTTGTGCAACATTTCCTTGCAGCACAGGAATTCTCGCGATTCTGGTACTCCAATGTAGGCCAATCAAGAGGCGGTGCAGGCCCCGCCGGACGTACAAATTGACCACCGCCGAGTTCAATTGGGCCTTGGAATCGAGGCGTTTGAGCGCGCGAAAATTGCCCTCCGCCAGTGGAAGATGTTCGCTATGCCCTGGGTGCACTTGTGTTGCTCAGATGCGCCGATCCGAGTGGGGCACAAATGTCGCAATTCTGATTTCGCATTTCGGGTTTTGGTCGCTCAACGCGCCAGGATTGTTTACGTCCTGGAGGATTCCGGATGCGAAAGATACGGATTCGCATACGGCACGTTACTCGAACACGGCGAGCGGGGAGAAGAAAGGTTCAAGGTTGAATTTCACACTCGTGACGGAACCGTTTGGTACGACTTGTTCGCATTCTCTCGCCCCGGCACAGCCGCTCGTTTTGCATACCCCTTGGCAAGATCTTTGCAGAAGCGATTCCGTGTAGATTCACAATGCGCCATGCAAGATACCGTCAAAATCCTTTGAGCTCTGTACTTACCTACGCCACCCGCCCGCCATCCACCACCAGCGTATGTCCCGTCAAAAATTCCGCCGTAGCCAAATAAATCACGGCATCCGCAATATCCGAGGGCTGCCCCGTCTTGCGCAGCGGCGCCAGCTTCACAAACTCCTGCTCCCACTCTGGCGGATCGCCCGGCATGGTTATCGTTCCCGGGGCAATCGCGTTCACCCGTACCTCAGGAGCCAGCGCTTTCGCCAAACATTTCGTCAACACCACCACTCCCGCCTTCGATACCGAATGGGACACAAATCCCGGCCAGCCCAGCAGTCCGCCCGTGTCCGCAAAATTCACGATCGAACCCTTCGAACGCCGCAGCATCGGCGCCGCCGCCTGCGCACAAAAAAACGGTGCCTTCACATTCGTATCCAGCGAAGCATCCCAAATTTCTTCAGTAGTAGAAATCACGCTGCCCGGCAAAAAGTTCGCGGCGCTGTTCACCAGCAAATCCAGTCGCCCCAAATCATTCCCCGTCTCCAAAAACAGTTTCCGAATCTCATCGACACTCCGCAAATCCGCGCGAATCGCAACCGCCTTCTGCCCCAACTCTTCGATCCGCCCCACAACTTCTGCGGCGTCCTTCGCCGAATCATGGTAATGCACTGCCACGTTCGCGCCCTCTTCCGCCAACCGCAGCGCAACCGCCCGCCCCAGCCGCTTCCCCGCGCCAGTCACCAGCGCCACTTTGCCAGTCATTCTCTTCGCGTCACTCATGACTCGTCGCCTATTTCGTTTCTCCAGCGTCAACTTAACACATCCCCTGATACAATTTCTTCGTTCGTTCTTTGCTTTCTTTTTTTGTGCGCATTGTGCGACGGGTTTTGTAGTGCGCTTTTGTAGCGGCCACCTTCACGTGGCCATCTGCTTACTCGAACGCACCATCACTATCACTGGAGCCCCCATGACCCTCGACCTTCTAGCCATCGCCGCCCATCCCGACGACGTCGAACTCACCTGCGGCGGCACGCTCCTCAAAGCCCACGCGCAAGGCCACAAAACCGGCGTCCTCGATCTCACCGCCGGCGAAATGGGCACTCGCGGCACTCCCGAAATTCGCGCCAAAGAGGCCGCCCTCGCCGCAAAAATCCTGAAAGTTTCCTGGCGCGGCACCATCAACGTTCCCGATTCCGACGTACAACCTTCCCGCCAGCACAAACTGGCCCTCGCGAAAAAAATCCGCGAACTCCGGCCGCGCACCGTCATCATTCCCTACTGGGAAGCTCGCCATCCCGACCACTATCACGCCTCGACCCTTGCATACGAGGGTTGCTTCCTCGCCGGACTAAAACAGCTGCCCCTCGAAGGCGAACCTTTCCGCCCTTTCAAAATTCTTTACTGCACTTCCTTCGAAGGCATGCCGCCAACTTTTGTCGTAGACATCACCAAAGAATACGAAACCCGCCACCGCGCCATCCTGGCTTATCGCTCACAATTCCGTCCCGCCAAAAGCGAACGCAAGCAACGGGTTTTCCTCGCCGTCGACGAATTAGATTCCAGAATGGATTTGCTCGCCCGCCACTACGGCAACTTGATCGGCGTCAAGTACGGCGAACCCTTCCTGCAAAAAGAACCCCTGCAAATCGAAGATGTAGTCAAGCTTCCCGTGCGCTCGATCTAGACATGTTTTTCGCTTTTGTAGTGGCCGGTCTTCAGACCGGTGCAGTTTCCAAGTCTCGAGTTAACAAGGGCGGCTCCTTGCTCCGACCAACTCACCGTCCCTACGTTCATCAAGCACAAAAAAACGGGGCGATTCCGCCCCGCCACTCTGGTCTACTCTCTAATCCCTAATCCAACCTCTCAGATCCTCTCATCCTCCTGCGCCGGAGAAAAACCAACCAGCGTCTGCCCTTCCGCCGTCCGCTCCACCTTCACTCGCACCAGCGCCTCGGTCTCCGAACCTGATTTCCGCAGCGTCGCCATCGTACTCAACGCCTCCGAATACACTCGCGTCACCAGATAAGTATCGGCAGTCCCATCCTTCTTCCACAGCTGGCCAATCTGTATTTTCGATACGCTCTTTGTCATCACCTCGACTCTATTGTTCCCACCCACTAGTGTCAACCGCCGCTGCGCTCGGCGTTGTGACAACGTCACTTCAGGACAATACGCCACATCAATAACGGTAATAACGGTCGCCGCGCACGCGTAATTTGCTGGTGGGTCAGTTTCCGATAATCCTACCAGGAGTTGGCCTTGGGCTTGCAGCGCAGCTTTTAAACTTGCACGCTTTAAGCCTATACTGCGGAGATCGGAATTGGTCCTGCGCCAGCGTTAGCGCGAGCTTGTGAGCGACGGAATGTTGAAACCTCCGGTGCAATCCATCCACACGACACTGGGCTGTGACGAAACCTTTACAACTGTCCTGTGGCTGTGCGGCGGGCAGCGGCGTCCAACTGTTTGTACGTCAAATCGAGGATAATTTGTTGCATCACTCCTATTTTCTAGCGCTCTTACTGCTGTTGAGCCCGGTCGTCGGTTTTGCTCGGGAAACGCCCGGCTTCGAGTCTCCGGGCTTCACAACCGTACCAGAGCTTAACGCTGGATTCGATCTCCTCTACCGGCAGAGATTCGCCGAAGCACGCGAAGCTTTCGCGAACTGGGAATCCCGCAATCCGCAACAGCCTTTTGGTCAGGTGGCAATCGCCGCCGGCTATCTCTTTGAGGAGCTATCCCGCCAAGGCGTACTGACCAGCGATTTTTTCCTGAACGAAAAGAAATTCCTGCACGGGATTGAGGGTAGCCCGGACCCGGAGCGCATGAGCCATTTTCGCGATGCGGTAGCTCGCGCTTGCGAACTCGCCAGGGAGCGGCAGAAAACAAATCCTAAGGATGGAGAAGCGCTTCTGGCGCTGACGCTGGCCGCTGGAATGGAGTCGGACGCAGAATCGATTCTGGAGAAAAGGCATCTCGCCGGCTTGAAGAGCATGAAAAAAGCCAATGGATATGCGAAGGAATTGCTGGCGCAGTACCCGGACGCGACAGACGCCTACGTCGCCACCGGTATCGCAAATTACGTTATCGGATCGCAGAGCGGCGGGACGCGCGTCGCGCTCTGGTTTGGTGGAATTCACGGTGACAAAAAGCTCGGTATGGAGCAGGTCGCCAAGACCGTGGAAAACGGACGTTATCTCCGGCCATTCGCCAAAATTATCCTTGGCCTAGCCGCACGCCGTGAAAAGCAGGGTGCCCTGGCGCAAAGATTGTTCCGCGAATTGAGCGTGCAATATCCGGATAACGAGCAATTCGCTTCGGAATATGCAAAAGCCATGTCCGCGCCTTCTGCTGACTGAGTGCGGAAAGCCCGTTTTGGTTTTGGAGACCTGCTCGATTCAACTTAAAGCGCCTACGGCGTCCAGGGTGTGACCGGCAATTCAGAAGTAATCCACATGATTTAATGCGCTAACCAGAACTGACCCGTTACCCGGAATTTCCGCGAATTGACGGTACACTGCACGTCCTGTAATTTGAATGAACTGCGCGGCTTCCTCATCCCAGGCAAGCCCTACGGGTTTCAGGGTTTGTACTTACAAACCCTGACATGTTAAGGAGATCGTCGTCATGGGTTTTGCTACCAATGCCATCCACGTCGGGCAGGAGCCCGATTCCGCCACCGGCTCCATCGTCCTCCCCATCTATCAGACCTCCACCTACGTCCAGCAGGAGCTCGGAAAAGACAAAGGTTTCGACTACGCGCGCACCAATCACCCCAATCGCAAAGCGCTGGAAAAAACTCTAGCCAAATTGGAAGGCGGCCACGCCGCCTACGTTTTTACCTCAGGCATGGCCGCCATTGACTCGGTATTTCGTCTCTTGCGTCCCGGCGATCACGTGGTGCTTTCAGAAGCCGTTTATGGCGGGGTCTATCGCATCGCCACGCAACTTCTCGTCCACTTCGGACTCGAATTCAGCTTCGTCGACACTTCTTCTCCCGATCTCGTACTAGCCGCCATGCGCGCCAACACTCGCATGCTGTACATCGAAACTCCTACCAACCCCACTCTTCGCATCACCGACATCGCCGCCATGGCCAAGCTGGCCTCCGACCGCAATGCCATGCTCGTCGTGGACAACACTTTTCTAACTCCCTATCTGCAAAGTCCCATAACTCTCGGAGCCCACATCGTCGTCCACTCCATGACCAAATACCTCAACGGCCACAGCGATTGCACCGGCGGCTGCGTAGTCGTCACCCGCCAGGAAGAAGCCGAAAAAATTTATTTCATCCAGCGCTCCGCCGGAGCCGGCCTGTCCCCCATGGATTGCTTCCTGGTTTCTCGCGGGCTCAAAACCCTCGCCGTGCGCATGCTGCAACACAACGCCAACGGCATTGCCGTCGCCCGCCACCTCGATGCTCACGCGAAAATCCGCAGAGTCTTCTACCCAGGACTGGCATCCCACCCCCAACACGACATCGCCCGTAAACAACAGCGCGGCCCCGGAGCCATGCTCAGCTTCGATCTAGGCAGCCTCGAAGCCGCCCGCCGCTTCCTAAATCAAGTAAAAATCTGCGCTCTGGCAGAAAGCCTCGGCGGCGTAGAATCCTTAATCTCCCTGCCCGCACTAATGACCCACGCGTCGATGCCGAAAGAGGTCCAGGAACGCATCGGCATCACCGAAGGGCTGGTCCGCCTCTCCGTCGGCATCGAAGACCTCGAGGACATCACCGCCGACCTGGACCAAGCCCTACTCTACGTCTGATTGTTTTGGAAATTCTTTGTCAGAAAAATAGTTCGGGCGAGACATGGAACCGCACAGCCAATCGCTTGATGTGTTCTTTGTCCGTGCTGTTCCATTAAAAAACGCAGCACATCAAGTTGCTTTGAACGTGGCAACTGATAGCGCTTTTCCTCAGAGTCTTCAATCAGCAGCGTCAATAAATCCGCCAGCTCCTTCTCCGCCTGCGACAAGCTCTCGCTGCGCCGGTCGAGATCATAAAGGATTTCCGTATATGCCTCGTTCTCTTTTTCGGTCCGAATTACTTTGCGCGGAACCTTCCTGAGCAATGCGGGGTAGTCCGCACCTACAGTTAGCGTGCCCATTGTTTCCAGCCTCCTTTACGGTAAGCAGCGTGGGTCAGTACGTGGCGAATGAAGATTTTTCCCGTTTTGTAATTGATCTCAGTAATCAGCCGATAGGCGTTTCCCTTGATGTTGAAAATCGTTAATTCCCCCAACCGGGACTGCAGTCGGAAACAGTTGCCGTACCCATCAGATTTTTCCATGCGGCCCTTTTTGCGAGTCGGTACCACACATCAAGGGGCACGCCAAGATCGCCGTGTTCTTCCGTCGCCTCAAGCAAGTCGTTAGTTCGCGTCTTGCGAACCAGCCTCAGCCGGCTGCCTTCGCCAGCCAGTCTAAATAGCTCCGCGACCCGCCATCCACACACAGCACCAAAAACTCCGGAACCTCATAGCTGTGCATCCGCGCAATCTCCTTCTCTAGCTGTTTCACCCGAAGCAGCGTCGTTTTGATGATGAGCAGAATTTCTTTCGAGCTCTCCAGCTTTCCCTTCCATCGATAAATCGATTCCACCGGCGCCGACGTCACATTAACGCAAGCCGCCAACCCTTTCGTCACCACCGCGCGAGCAATCTTCCGCCCCTCCGCCAAACTCCCACAAGTAACCAACACCACCCGCGCAGTCGTCGTATTTCTGCCCATCAATCACCCTCTTGCCTTAGGATTCCGTTTCTTTAATCCGTCATTCCGAGCCTGCCTGGCACAGGCGGGAGCAGCGAGGAATCTCTCTTCTCTTCGGCAGCGGAGACCGAAGATAAGTTCTCGCTGGTCCGGCTCAATGATTCCTATTGCCCAATCCTGCTACACTACAAAATTATCGAGGTAAGGATATGACCGCTTCCCCCGCATCCCCTTCTCCATCCGCTTCCCCAATAAAATTCGGCACCTCCGGCTGGCGCGGACTCATCGCCGACGATTTCACGTTCGCCGCCGTCCGTCTAGCCGTCACCGCCATCGCCGAACACGCCAAAGCCAAAACCGCTAAGCCCACCATCCTCGTAGCCTACGACACCCGCTTCTACTCCGAAGAATTCTCTGCTCTCGCCGTCACCATTCTCCAGCAACACGGCATCCGCGCAATTCTCTGCGACACTTTCACTCCTACTCCCGCCGTAGCCTACGAAATTCAGCGCAGCAAACTCGATGGCGCCGTCAACTTCACCGCCAGTCACAATCCCGCGCAATATCACGGTCTAAAATTTTCTTCCGCCGATGCCGGCCCCGCTCTCCCCGAAGTTACCAAAGACATCGAAGCCCGCGCCGCAAAACTTTTCGCCGCCGGCGGCGTTCCTCCGTTAAAAACTCATTCCGCGCCCGCCGAAACCACCAATCTCCGCGCGACTTACCTCCATCGCCTCGAACAACTAGTAAAATTCGACATCCTCGCCGATTCCAAAAAGAAATTTGCCGTTGACGCCCTGCACGGCTGCGGCGCGGGCTACCTCAACAAAATTCTCGCCGATCACGGTGTCCCCGTAGAAACCATCCGCGGCGACCGCGACGTGCTCTTCGACGGCACTGGCCCCGACGTCAGCGAAGAAAATCTCACCCCGCTCCGCAATCTCGTTCTCTCCTCCAAAGCCACCGCCGGCTTGGCCACCGATGGCGACGCCGACCGCTTCGGCATTGTCGATTCCGACGGCGCATGGATCCAACCCAACCTCATTCTCGCGCTGGTCTACGACTATCTGGTCGAGTCCAGGGGATGGAAAATGCCCGCCGCCCGCAGCGTGGCCACTTCCGAACTTGTGGACGCCGCCGCAAAATTCCACGGCCAAAAAGTTCACCAGACTCCCGTCGGCTTCAAATACATCGGCCAACTGATCCGCCAAGACAAAATCGCACTCGGCGGCGAAGAAAGCGCCGGCCTCACCATTCGCGGCCACATCCCGGAAAAAGACGGCATCCTGGCCTGTCTGCTGGTAGCCGAAATGCTCGCTGCGCGCAACGCTTCCATCAGCGAACAAACTCAGCAGCTCTTCAAAAAAGTTGGTCGCTCCTTCGCTCCCACCCGCGAAAATCTTCATCTCACCGAAGAACAAAAAGCCGTCGCTATCCAGAAATCCAAAACCGACGCTTCCACTTTTCTCGGCCGCAAAATAAAATCCATCGACCGCACCGACGGCGCAAAATTCGCCTTCGAAGACGGCTCCTGGATGCTCCTCCGCCTCTCCGGCACTGAACCTCTCCTCCGCCTGTACGTCGAAGCCGAAACTCCCGCGGCTTCCGCAAAACTAGTCCGCGAAGCCACCGACTGGATTCTCTCTTCGTAGCACCTCTTCATGTAGCAGCGGCTTTACGCCGCTGCTCTTCCTTACCGTACCGCCGCTCGTCAGAAAACATCCCAGAGATCGTTCTTGACTCCGCACAGAACATTTCTTAACTTCGAAACACAACCCGCAATGCCCGAGCAAACAAAATTCGCCGCTATCTGGACCCAATACGGACGCTCCATCCTCGTCCTCTGCGTCTTCACCCTTTTCCTGCATGACATCTTTGGCACCCACGGCTACCTCGCCATGCGCCGCACCAAAATGGATATCGAACGCGTACAGTCCGACATCAACCGCCTCGCCAAAGAAAACGCCGAACTCTCCGATGAAGTTAAATCCCTCAAAACCGATCCCCACAAAATCGAATCCATAGCGCGCGACGAACTAGGCCTAGCCAAGCCCAACGAAGTCATCATCAAAATCCCCCAATCCCAGCAATCAAAGCCTTAAAGCTTTTGTGGCGGCCGACCGGAATTTATCCTGACCCGCTCGGGAGGTCGGCCCTTTTCTCTCGTTTTGTTTCTTCTCTTACTCTCTACGCTTTGTTCCGCGAGCCTCTGCACACTCAGCGTCTCTGCGTTATCTTTTACCTCATCTTTTTCCACTCCGCTCCCTACCTCAGCAACTCTCTCCGCGCAGTCCACCGCGTCCGCGCCATCGACAATCCCAGCATCGCCACAAAAATCACGCACAACCCCGCCGTAGCCGCCGCAATCCCGCACTTCCCCTTCGGCAATATCGACAATCTCCCATACACAAATTCAATATGCACCCAATACACCAGCAACGACGTCCTCCCCCACTGCTCCACTGGACTAAATCCAACCTGTCCCCATCCCCACCGGCACCATGCGTAAACAAAACACAAAATCACCACGATGACTCCGCACCGCGCCAGCAGAAAATTTGGACTGGTATGCCAGTAGTCGTACGCCGCATACATCGCTGCGCCCCAACGATCCAGCGCCAACGCCGTACAAAACGCTGCCACGCCTGCCAACGCCAGCGCCAAAAATCCCAACTCCTCGCGCCGCTTTACAAAATCCGTCAACAACCAAAATCCCACCGCCAATCCCACAAACGCGAACGCCGCCCACGGAAATATCGGGAACAGCCAGACTTGCGGCTTAGCAAAAATGTGCACGCCATTCACATACGACTCTAGTTGCCACGGCAAAAATCGCGGCCGCCATGTAGTCCACAACGCGGGAGTCATGATCGCCACTACCGCAGCCGCCACCAACGCCAAAACTAAATTCCGCGTCCGCATTACTGCCGCAACGGTCGAACCACCGCCTCCCGCCACCCAGCACAAAACTCCCATCAAAATCATGGAAACCCCGAGAATGTTCAGCACATCCACCCGCAACAAATCCGTCCACGGCGAAATCGGTATCCCCAAAATAAATTCCTGTATGCGAAACAATACTCCCAATCCAAAAATTTCCGCTCCCCGGCGCATCACCTGTTTCGCTATGGCGCCACGCGCTACTGCCCTTCCACGCAATTTCTCCGTCACCAGCGCCACCGACACTCCCGCCAAAAAAATAAATAGCGGAGCAGGCAGCGTTCCACCCATCTGCGAATACCGGAAAAATTCCTTTTTTTTCGCGTCCGCGCTCAGCCACGAGTCATAACAATGCGTCTCGAACATCAACACGCAAGCCAACCCGCGCATCCAATCTATGTAGGCCAGTCTTTTCAATCTGCTAACCTTCAGATCAATTTAAACTCACAAACGGAAGCACTCCCAGCACTGCAAACCCATGGCATTGCCCGACCTTGACCACACCAGAAGGTAGCCAAGTCCGTAAGCAGCACCGTAGGTGCGGCATGCGTTAGCCCAGCTCCCGCAAGGGCTGGGTGAATCAACGAGCAAAATCCGAGCGCCGTAAGCGCGCACGGGCCGCTCCGCCGCCCGCGCTACAATACTCATCTTGCCATCCGCCCGCCAACTCGCCTTATTCCCCATGCTCGCTCTGTGGGGCTCTCTCGTCGCTATCTTCGTCCTCTTCGCAGTCTTCACCATGCACGGCTCTGCCCACGGCCGCGCCTTTATAGCCACTATCCTGGCCTTCGCTTTTCTTCTTGCAGTGATGTTGCTCTTCGCCGCGCGCAACCTCCCTGACCGTATCGCCGCCATTGCCGGACCCGCCTCCGGCTGGCTTCTCGCCGTCACCCTCTTTTTTATTTTCCTGGTTTACGCCCTCGGCACCGGCACCGCATCCTTCGCGCGACTAGGCGCCGTAGCCGCATTCATCTTTCTCCCGTTAGCGCTTCTCTCCAGCGCACAATCCTCAGCCCCCGGCGCCTGGCAAGACCTCTTCATCCTCGTCGCCATCTGGGTCACCGTAAAGTTCGGCCCGTCGCACTGGTTCTGGCCCTATCCAGGCGGTCGCCTCGCCTACATTTTCACCGTCATGCTCGCCGTCAACATCGCCATCGCCGGATTCATCCTCCTCCGCAACACAAAAAATGTCGGCTACAACATCGGCTGGGGCACGAATTGGACCCTGTACATTCTCGGCTCGCTCGTCCTGATCGCCTGCATCGTTATTCCGCTAGGCCTAAAACTCCACTTCCTTATCTATTCCCCGCACCTCTCGCAATGGAAATCTTTCATTCCACTTTCCATCGCTATACTCTTCTTCACCGCCTGGCCGGAAGAACTCCTCTTCCGCGGCCTCCTACAAAATTTTCTCTCCCGCGCCTCCGACAACGACACCGCCGGCTGGATCGCCGCCTCCATTCTCTTCGGCCTCTCTCACATCACCAATATGCATTTTCCCAACTGGCGCTACGTCCTCCTGGCCACCATCGCCGGCCTCTTCTACGGCTGGACCTGGCGCAAAACCAACTCCATCTTCGCCTCCGCCATCGTCCACGCCTCCGTAGACATTCTCTGGCACTTCCTGTTCCTCACCCCATAATTTGTCTTGGTCAACGCACAATCTTTCGGTTCTTCTCGAGGTTTTTTGCGGATTCTCTGCCAAATGTAGCAGCGGCCTGCCTGCCGCAGGCAAGCTTTACGCCGCTGCTCTTTCTTTTTTCTTTCTTTTCTTTTCTTTTCTTTTTCTTTCCTGTAGCCGTCATTCCGAATGGAGCGAAGCGCAGTGAGGAACCTCTCTTCTCTTTTCTATTTGGCGTGCGCACCATCGAACCTCTTTCGCCCGTTCCCCAGTCATCAATCAGTCCCGCCGCAATCGTCTCCAATTTGTCAAGCAGCACGCACGAAGGACGAAAAGGAAAATACCTTTTCCTAACCTCCCCGTGACAACAACCCTCGCCCACAACGCTACCGTTGAACCATCGAAAGGAGTCCATACATGGACACGCTATCGGCAACTTCTTCATCGACAACCAGGCACTCTGTAAGCAAGGGGTTTCTGCGCCTCGTTCTAAGTCTTCCTCTTATTTTACTTGCAGCCGCTCAGGCTTCCGCGCAATACGGCGGGGGAGGCG
>Ga0185299_10003044_pt1 | contig 23561 bp, 11 predicted proteins | sample PaiPotPPA55metaG_FD_128002 | JGI IMG/M metagenome (GOLD analysis project Ga0185299, IMG submission 128002) | Iron sulfur acid spring bacterial and archeal communities from Banff, Canada, to study Microbial Dark Matter (Phase II) - Paint Pots PPA... ... | reverse complement strand
TCACCAGCGCTCAAGTGAGCACGCTGCACTTTGTGCCTTCGATGTTAAACGGCTTTTTGGCAACCTTGGGAGTCGAAAGCTGCACTTCATTGCGACGAGTTATCTGCAGTGGTGAAGCCTTAGCTCCAGACAGTGTGCGCCAGTGTCAACGGCTTTTGCCAAAGAGCCGGCTCTACAATCTCTATGGACCGACCGAAGCGGCAGTCGATGTGACCGCCTGGAGTTGCCCCAAAGACTTTGATGGACCCACTGTGCCGATCGGGCGCCCGATCGCTAATACTCAGATCTATATCCTGGACCCTCAAAGCCAGCCGGTGCCTTTAGGGGTAATCGGGGAACTCTACATTGGGGGAGCGGGTGTAGCGCGTGGCTATCTCAACCGGCCGGAACTGACTCGCGAGCGGTTTGTGCCTGATCCGTTCTCTAGCGCTAAAGCGCGGATGTATCGCACGGGGGATCTAGCCCGCTACTTGCCCGATGGCAACATTGAGTTCTTGGGCCGTAACGACAGCCAGGTTAAGCTGCGCGGGTTCAGGATTGAATTGGGTGAGATCGAAGCCCGGCTGCGGCAATGTACTGGAATTAAAGACGCGGCCGTCATCGCCCGGGAAGATGTTCCGGGAGACAAACGTCTGGTCGCCTACTTCACGACTGTCAGTCAGGATCAAGAGGAAGCGGATCGGGGAGTCTTTATCAGTGCGCTGCGCGCCGAGTTAGCAACGCACTTGCCCGATTACATGGTCCCGAGCGCTTTTGTGCACTTGGAGGCCTTACCTTTAACGGTCAGTGGTAAACTGGACCGTAAAGCCTTACCTGGCCCGGATGCCAGTGCGCTAATACAACGCACTTACGAGGCCCCTGAAGGCCACATCGAACAGGCTCTGGCTGCTATCTGGACTGAACTGCTTGGACTGGAACAAGTCGGTCGTAACGATCACTTCTTTGAACTGGGCGGGCACTCACTCTTGGCTATTGTGCTCATGGAGCGGGTCCGCCGGCTGGGATTAATCCTGGAAGTACGCGATCTATTCAGTGCTCCAACCTTGGCTGCTCTGGCCGCAACCCTCAAGGAGGGGAGTGGGATCCCGGTTCCGGCTAATCTCATTACTAAAGAGACTGAGCGCATTACTCCGGAGCTCTTGCCCTTAATCGAACTGGAGCAGAATGAGGTCGATCGCATCGTCGCTGAGTTCACTCTAGCCAATATCCAGGATATCTATGCTCTGTCCCCGCTGCAGGAGGGTATCCTCTTTCATCATCTATTAGCGACCCAGGGTGACCCTTACCTGATGATGGTCCAAATGGCCTTGAGCGACCGCGCAATGTTAGAACGTTATGTTACTGCAATCCAAGAGGTCATTGATCGGCATGACATCCTACGCACCGCTTTCGTATGGGAAGGGTTGCCTGCTCCAGTTCAAGTGGTGTTGCGCAAGGTCAAACTGGAAGTCATCGAAGTACAACTCCAAACCCATGAGGGCGCTCAACATTTGTCCCAGCGTTTTGATCCGCGTCAGTACCGGCTCGATCTGACTCAGGCTCCACTTTTACGCCTGGTCATCGCCCAGGAACCTTCAACTAGTCGCTGGCTCGTAGTGCTCTTGCTCCATCATTTGATCGGAGATCACTCCACCCTCCAGCTCATGCACTCTGAGGTGTTGGCTCTGCTTGAGGGCCGCGCTCAGCAACTCCCGGTCCCACTGCCTTTCCGCAATCTGGTAGCCCAGGCACGGCTGGGTTTGAGCCCTCAAGAACACGAAGCGTTCTTTAGCTCCCTTTTAGCCGATATCGATGAACCGACCACTCCCTTCGGTTTAAGCGATGTCCGCCACGACGGTAGCCAGATAGAAGAGGCACACCTTCCTTTAAGCGCTTCACTCAACAACCGGTTACGTTTCCAGGCACGCCAGCTTGGGGTCAGCTTGGCTAGTCTCTGTCATTTGTCCTGGGCTGCGGTGGTGGGCTCTGCCAGCAGCCGCCGTGAAGTGGTCTTTGGCACTGTGCTCTTTGGTCGGGCCCAGAGTGCCGCTCTGGACCGAGCCATGGGCTTGTTCATTAACACTTTACCGATCCGCCTAGATCTTGATCAGAGGCCAATCAAAGAGGCGGTGCTTCATACTCACCGCCTTTTAGCCGAGCTCTTAAGCCATGAACATGCTCCTTTGGCTCTGGCTCAACGCGCCAGTGCTCTCGCTGGTGGAGCGCCCCTGTTCAGTGCACTACTAAACTACCGCCACAATAGTAGTACCGCTTCACAGAAGGCTGCCAGCCATGAACAAACCGTCGAATGGCTGGGAGGCCAAGAACGCACCAACTATCCCTTTACTTTATCGGTGGAAGATGGGGGAAGTACCTTAGGCTTAACCGCGCAAGTGTTAGAGCCGATTGGTCCGCTGCGGGTGTGCGAGTTCATGCAGCAGGCTCTTGAGGACCTGGTGGATAAGCTTGAAAACGCTCCAGACACTCCGGTCTGCGAACTGAAGATTCTGCCGTCCGCTGAACGCGAACTCTTGATTGACTGCTGGAACCGGACTGAAGCCCTTTATCCAAAAGAGCTCTGTTTCCACGAGTTGTTTGAACAACAGGTTGAAAGAACTCCGGAAGCGAACGCGGTAGTTCAGGGAGAGGAGGCCTTAAGTTATGTCGAACTTAACGGCTTAGCTAACCGACTAGCTCTTCAGTTGATTGAACGCGGGGTTAAACCTGATGCGCTAGTGGCGGTCTGCACCGAACGACGGCCTTACCTGGTAGTGGCTCTCTTAGCGATCCTTAAAGCCGGCGGCGCTTATCTGCCCCTGGATCCAGCGTTGCCTCACCAACGGCTCCTTGGACTACTCCAGGATGCTCAACCTTGCCTTGTACTAAGTGACTCTGTCGGGCGTAGCGCCTTGGGCCAAGAGGTTTGTTCTTCCTACCCTGGCTTAAGCCTGGATGACGTTCTGACTCTTGAGCCGATCCAACTCAATCCCAAAGTGCCGGAACTCAAGTCTTCGCACCTGGCCTATGTGATCTATACCTCGGGTTCAACCGGTAAACCCAAAGGGGTCTTGGTCGAGCATCGTAACGCGTTGAACTTGGTATCCTGGACCACTGAAGCGCTCAAACTCGGGTCTGAGAGCCGAGTGCTCCAATTTGCTTCCTTGAGCTTCGATGCATCGGTGTGGGAACTGCTCATGGCACTGGGTTCTGGAGCAGCACTCTATCTGCCCAATGCTCAAGAGCGACAAGGTAGCGCGTTACTCGATTACGCAAAAACTCAAGGACTTACTCATGCGCTGTTACCTCCAGCGCTTTTACAGAGTAGCGCCGAGCCAGAGCGCTGGGCTAAAGCGCTCCCTACCCTGATCCTGGGAGGAGAAGCGCCTTCCAGAGAACTGCTAAAGACCCTGGCTTCGGGGACGGCTACCCTGTTAAACGCCTACGGTCCCACTGAGATCGCAGTGTGCGCGACTCTGTGGCGTTGTCCCAAGGACTTTGATTCCAGCCCGATCTCTATTGGGCGGCCCAATGCTAATACTCAGATTTATATCCTGGACCCTCAAAGCCAACCGGCGCCTTTAGGGGTAATCGGGGAGCTCTACATTGGAGGAGCCGGTGTCGCCCGAGGCTATCTCAACCGCCCTGAACTAACCCGCGAGCGGTTTGTGCCGGATCCCTTCAGCCCTAACGCGCAAGCGCGGATGTATCGTACGGGCGATCTGGCCCGTTACCTGCCCGATGGCAATATCGAGTTCTTGGGCCGTAACGACACCCAAGTTAAGCTGCGCGGGTTCAGGATTGAATTGGGTGAGATTGAAACTCGGCTGCGTCAATGTGCCGGAATTAAAGAGGTGGCGGTGATCGCCCGGGAAGATGTTTCGGGAGACAAACGCCTGGTCGCCTACTTCACGACTGTCAGCCATGATCAACAGGAAGCGGAGCGGGGAGCCTTTATCAGTGCACTGCGCGCTGAGTTAGCAACGCACTTGCCCGAATACATGGTGCCGAGTGCTTTTGTGCACCTGGAGGCTTTGCCGTTAACGGTCAGTGGTAAACTCGACCGTAAAGCTTTACCTGCCCCGGATGCCAGCGCGCTATTACAACGCACGTACCAGGCTCCGGAAGGCCACATTGAACAAACTCTAGCAGCTATCTGGGCTGACTTACTCAATGTCGAGCGGGTCGGCCGAAACGATCACTTTTTCGACCTGGGAGGTCACTCGCTCCTGGCGGTGCGTCTCATCGCTCAGATGCAGGAGCGCTTAGGGGTCGAACTACCTTTAGCAACGCTCTTTGCTCATCCAACGCTCTCGGACTGCGCTCAAGCCATTAGCGCTTCAGGTGCACAGTCTCTGCCTCCTATCCAACCGGTCTCGCGCGATGAACCGCTCGCCCTTTCCTTTGCTCAGCAACGGCTCTGGTTTTTGGCTCAGTTTGAACAAACCATCTATCATATCCCGATTGTTTTACGCTTTAACGGCGCCCTGGACAGAGTCGCGTTGCGCCACAGCCTGGACCAGTTGACCGCGCGGCACGAAGCGTTGCGTAGCCTCTTTAAGGTTTCAAATGGCCAGCCGCAGGTTGAACTCTTAGCCCCGGACTGCGGCTTTAGGCTCATCGAAGAGGACTTTAATCCCGAGGATCAACAAGGGTTGCAAGAGCTGATCTTTCAAGAAACGCACGCTCCGTTTGATCTGGTTCGGGGCCCCTTGATCCGAGGCCGTCTGCTCCGGCTCAGTGCTCAAGAACATCTCTTCGTTTTAACCCAACACCACATCGTCACCGATGGCTGGTCAACCGGAGTGTTTATCCGGGAGCTGAATGCGCTTTACGCTGCCTATGTTCACCCTCAAGCCGGCGAACCCCTGGCGCCTTTGCCCATTCAGTACCCTGATTACGCAGCTTGGCAACGGCAATGGCTCTCCGGTCAACGGCTCCAAAGCCAAGTTGATTATTGGCGTGAGACCTTGACCGATGCGCCGGTGCTTTTGGAGTTGCCCACCGATCGGCCTCGACCGGCGGAACAGTCTTTTAGTGCGGCAAGTGTGCCCATCCACATCGATAAAACGCTCAGCACTGAGCTTAAAGCGCTGAGCCGCCGCTGTGGATCTACCCTGTTTATGACCCTACTAGGGGCCTGGGCTGCGGTGCTGGCACGGCTCTCAAACCAACCCGAAGTGCTCATTGGCACTCCCAGCGCTAACCGTAACCGGGCTGAGCTCCAAGACTTGATCGGCTTCTTTGTTAACACCCTGGCTTTGCGTATCGATCTGTCGGGTTCACCGACAGTGTTGGAGTTCTTAGAACGGGTCCGGCACACAACGCTGGGAGCGCAACAACACCAGGATCTACCTTTTGAACAGGTCGTTGAGATCGTGCAACCGCCGCGCCGGCTTGATCACAGCCCGCTATTCCAGGTGATGTTCAGCTGGCAAAACCACGATTACCCTGCTTTGGAACTACCGGGCCTGGAAGTCAGTGTAGCTGGTGGAGCTCTTGATCAGGTCAGGTTCGATCTAGAGCTGACCCTGGCCGATGACCCAAGCACCGGGGCTATCAGCGGAGTGTTGAGCTACTCGACCGCGCTCTTTGACTCCGCAACCATGGAGCGGCATTGCTCTTATTTGCTGCGCTTGCTTGAGGGCATGGTGCAGCTTCCCGACAGGCCGCTTGAGCAGATTGAGCTCCTTGGCGTAGAAGAAAAAGCGCTGCTAATGAGCGATTGGAACCGGACCCAGACGCCCTATCCAAACGAGCGTCCGATTCATGAGTTGTTTGAAGACCAGGTTGCGCGCACTCCGGAAGCGGTAGCGGTAGTTCAGGGAGAAGAATGCTTAAGCTATACCCAACTTAACGGCTTAGCGAACCGGTTGGCCTATCAACTTATCGGGCGAGGAATCAAAACTGGCACCTATGTTGCCACTCTTCTGGAGCGCGGTATTGCGTTAGTGATCGCTGAACTTGCTATTCTAAAAGCGGGTGGCGCCTATGTGCCGCTGGATCCGAAAATGCCGGCAGAACGTCAGGCATGGATGATCGCTGACTGCGCGGCTCACTTAGTGATCACCGACACGCCGGCCGCTTTGCCCAAGGGAAATACGCCGGTCCTGATCATCGAAGCGATCTCGGGTAACTCGGGTACTGACTCAGATCCGAACCTGCCATCATCCAGCGAGCAGACTGCCTACGTAATGTATACCTCGGGTTCTACCGGGACCCCCAAAGGGGTTCTCGTACCTCATCGAGCCGTCAACCGTCTAGTCATCAACTGCGGCTATGCGCATTTTGAGGCTACAGATCGCGTAGCCTTTGCGTCTAACCCGGCATTCGATGCGACCACCATGGAAGTCTGGGCCCCATTACTGAATGGAGGTTGCATCATCGTCATTGATTCGGAGACATGCCTAGATGCGCAACGCTTCGCGGAAACGTTGTCGCGACAGGCGGTGACAGCTCTTTTCCTAACAACGGCACTATTCAATCAGCACGTTTTATCCATACCAGCTGCACTGGCGCGATTGAAGTACCTGTTATGCGGAGGCGAACGCGAAGATCCCGAGTCTTTCGCGCTTCTTTTGAAGCAAAGTGGTCCTGAACACCTCATTCATTGTTATGGCCCAACTGAGACTACGACATTCGCTACGACTTATGTTGTACCCCGGTCCGACAAACTAGTGAATCGTCTGCCGATTGGTCGACCGATAGCTAACACGCGCATCTACTTATTGGATGCCTACGGTCAGCCGGTGCCGCGTGGGGTAACGGGCGAGCTCTATATCGGCGGGGAGGGAGTGGCGCTTGGCTATCTCAATCGCCCGGAGTTGACTGCCGAGCGCTTTTTAAACGATCCCTTTAGCCGGATTCCTGGGGCACGAATGTACCGGACCGGTGACTTGGCCCGTTATCTACCTGACGGGAACCTCGAGTTTCTGGGCCGGAACGATTCTCAAGTTAAGATCCGTGGTTTTCGCATCGAACCCGGTGAAATCGAGGCGCGTTTGATCCAGCATCCGGCGGTGTGCGAAGCGGTGGTGATAGCTCGAGAAGACACCCCGGGTAACAAACGATTGGTGGCCTATGTCACCACCGGTCAAGATGCGCCCCAGGATCTCGCGTCTGTGCTACGCGCTCACCTGAGCAGTACTTTGCCCGAATACATGGTGCCGTCTGCCTATATGCGTCTGGAGACTTTACCTCTAAACGCCAATGGGAAAATCGATCGGAGGACGCTGCCGATTCCTGACGATGAGGCCTATGTCCGGCAAGCTTATCAACCACCCGAGGGAGAGATAGAGATCGCTTTAGCGCGACTGTGGGAAGAACTAATGGACGTCGAACAGGTGAGCCGTAATGATCACTTCTTTGAGCTCGGGGGGCATTCGCTGCTGGCTGTGCAGATGATCGCTCGTGCGCAAGAGCTAGGTCTCAAAATCGGCGTTAACGAACTATTCCATAATCCTTTATTGCGGGACCTGGCCAAAATCGCTGTGGGCGAATTCCATTCTTCGGATCCAGCCCGAGCAATCCCCGCCCGTCGAACCGGAGTTCAGCGTCCCCTTTTCTTTGTGCCTACGGGTCTAGGCGATCCCACTTATGTATTCGAGGTCGCCAAAGATCTCGATCCCGAGATACCTGTTTACGCGCTGCCATGGCAATCGTTGGAAGAGCCCCAGTTGCTAACCATGCAGGCGATGGCTGCCAGAATGGTCGCCATGATTCAAGCGATTCAACCGCAGGGTCCTTATCGCCTGGCGGGTTATTCGTCAGGCGGGATCTTGGCTTATGCTATTGCCGAGCATTTCCTTGGCATCGATCAGGCTATCGAGTTTCTGGGGTTCATCGATGTGAAACCGCCACCTGCAAAAGGCAAAGAGCCCACAACGGCTCGACAGATGCTCCTTGACTACATCAAGAATAGCGAACATCCAGAAATCAGAAGCCGGATCGATTTGCTAAGCCGATTGGCCGCCGAGCTCTCGCCAGCTGAGTTCATGCAGGAATGTCAGGAGCGTGGGCTAATGCCAGCAGACCGAGATCCGCACGCCGAGGCCATGAGTTGGGAGCAGAAGGCGATCTTCGACAACGCCGTTAGTTCCTACCGGGCTTCCGCGCTACCGGTGATCGTTCACCAGTTTCACGCCACCGAGATTGTTTCAGCTCTTGGCGCCGATGACCCAGAAACCGCCAAATTGATCGCTGAAATTCGAACCGTGAGAAACGGTGCCGAGATCGATTCGCGAATTCTCGATTGGGAAAGGGTACTTCCTGTCTCTTCGATCCAGCTCGTGCCGGTTCCCGGGAACCACATCACGATGGTGGCAGAAGCTGCTCATCGGAAGGTGTTAGCGACGCAGTTTTCGGAAATCCTGCGTTCCGAAGCTCAGCCCCGTAGCGCTGAAGCCTTCATTTTCAACCCCCTCATTTCGTTGCATGCACCGCGCAGTTCAGAATTCCCGCTTTTCTGCATTCCCGGAGCAGGAGCAAATATTACGACATTTTCAGATCTTGTTCTAGCACTTGATGGTCGTTTGCCGGTGTACGGTTTTCAACCTCGAGGAATCGATGCGCTGAATCCGCCTCATCACAGTGTTGAAGCTGCTGCTACTTGCAATCTCCAGCGGCTCGCCCGGTTGGAAGCGAGCGGCCCGGTTCATCTGCTCGGCCATTCTCACGGCGCGAGCGTAGCCTTTGAGATGGCTCGCCGCTTGCAAGCGGAAGGCCGTCTGGTTGCGTCCCTCACACTCCTTGACGGTGAACCACCTGATCCTAAGGAAATGAAGGTACGCGACCTTGGTGATCGACAGATTTTCGAAGAATTTGTTTCCGCCATCAGCCGGACATTCGAGCGGGCAATTTCGATCGATGAAGAGCTGCTGGTGACTGGCCAATCCGAATTGCTGTTAGCGCAACTGCACTCCCAACTGCTTGCTGCCGGAGTGCTGCCGCCGCGCAGTCGTCCCAGCCTATTGCGCGGGCCCCTGACGACATTCGCAGCCGCGCGCAGAACCGTTTATTCTCCGGCGACGCCTTACAGAGGGAAAGCTCGCCTCGTGCTTGTAGATGATCCAGCGTTGGATTCCGATGCCAACCTGAAACAGCGGCAACTCTATCTGAGCGGCTGGCAAAGCAGCGTTTCAGAGCTCGATATTTGGGATGGGCCGGGAAACCATTACTCCATGCTCCGTCGGCCCCATATTAATGCGCTCGCGAAATGGTGGTGGGACGGTTTATCTAGGGCTGCATTTTGACGAATTGACTACGCTAACCCAGCGCGAGAAATGGACTCACTTTATTTTGGCAAAGAACTAACCCTATGAGTAGTGCAACTAAAGAAGCGGATGTTTGGACGATCCTGAGAATGCCCCGCTTCAGGAATGTTTGGATAGGAGCTACGATCTCGCAACTAGGCGACGTTTGCTTTCTGATCGCAGTTCCCTGGCTGGTTCTACAAATGACGGGATCCGGCCTGGTCTTAGGCTCCCTGGCAATGGCCGTTGCTATCCCTCGTTCGATTTTGCTGCTCTTTGGGGGCGCAGTTAGCGATCGGTTGCCACCGAGTGTGATTTTGATCGTGGGGAATCTGGTCCAAGCCGTTTCCGTTGCGATTGTGGCAATTCTCGGCTGGAACAAGATGTTAGCTCTGTGGGAGCTCTATATCCTTGGTTTTTGCTTTGGCGTAGCCGACGCATTTTGTTCTCCAGCGCTGAACGTCTTAATACCCGATCTCGTGCCCAAAGATAACCTGCAAGCGGCCAATTCATTGCTCCAAGGCACTGCCCAAATATGCCTCCTCTTGGGAGCAGGGGCGGCGGGTCTTCTGGTCGATAAATTCGGCACCATTCCTGCCTTAGCCATTGATTCGATTAGTTTCCTTTTTCTCGTCACTGCTTTACTTGGGATTCCCATCAAGCGTAATGCATCGACTGCCAAATCGGGGATCTTAACTGGCGTGTTTGACGGTCTTCGCTACGTTTACAAAAACGACCTGTTACGTTCATTAATCGTCTCTGTGGCGTGCATAAATTTTTGCGTGAACGGCGCCATTCAGATCGGCTTTACGGCGCTGGCTAAATTCAGATTTAACTCCTCGACTGATTTCGGAGTATTGATCACGACTGCTTCTCTCGGAGCTTTGGTAGGAACGGTGGCAGCCGGCGTGTGGCGCATCGATAAAGACTTACGATCAATGATCCTAGTGGCTTGTTCAATCATGGCCTTGCTGCTGCTTGTCTTGGGTCTGGAGCTTCCATTTTGGTCGGTCACGGTGATATCGGGTCTATTGGGCGTCGTTGCTGGTTACACAAACATTTACGTCGTTTCCTGGTTGCAGGGGCATATTGATACAAACTTCCGGGGCAGCGTTATGAGCACTCTGGTACTTGGTTCAACCGGACTCGCCCCCATTTCCCTTGCGGTGAGCGGCTTCTTAGTACAATTGGGGTTTCCAGCATTATTCGTTTCTGCAGGGGTGACGCTATCGATCGTGGCAATATTTATGGCCCTGCGCGGCAAAAAATGGTCCCAAGGGACGACGCCAGTCGCTTTATCGGACGCCACCTTTGAAGGTGACCGCTGACACGTGTCACCGGTCAGGGCGCAAACATCATTTAGGAGCACACGCTGGGCACGGCTCGGCGCGCCCTTCGACCTACTCAGACGATGCCCCAGATTCAGCGAACGGCTCTGCGGATGCGCGCGCTTGTTCCGGAGCCTCGCCCCACCAAAAAATGGATCGGCAGATCCTTACCAATCACCTTTCACCAATCACTTCTCACCTTTCATTTCCCGTCTCGTCGCACTTTCTCTTTCTTCTCTTCCCGTTCTTCATTCAGGCGGCGCAGCTCGGAGGCCAATTGTTTTTGCAGCTGTTCCACTTGATCGAATTTTCCCTTGGTTTGCTCGTGGGCGATTTCGCTCTTCAACAGCAGTTCTTTCTCCGCGATCTTGGCCGTATAAAGAGAATCGATTTCGGCCATCTGAGCGCGTTGCTCAGCGTTTAAGGGGACGGACGGTGCATCTTTTTGCAGACGCTCCATAGCGAGCTCATAAGCCGATTTCATAGGGTTCTCTCCGAGATATTGTAGGGCCTGACGACAGTTTGCAACTAGCGAAGCGCGTCCGACGTTGGTAGGGCGAGGGCCTGCCGCGCCGTAGGCTTGGCGAAGGCGGGCTCCAAAACGAATGCGGCTCCCGGCGAATTCGCCATTTGTTTCGATTGCACCCAAAGATGAAAGCAACATGGCCTAACCGCTGCGTCGCGCCACCCCCGGCTCGGCCATGCTGTTACACGTTCTGGAATGATTCAAACCAAGCAGCCAATTCACCAGCGGTTGGTCATGTTTTGGAGCCTCGCCCTACCAAATTTGGGCCCCCACCCCTACGCTTTCTTGAACTCCAGCTCTTCGCCTTTGGCCTCCGCTTCGATTGTGTCGCCGGGCGCAAATTTCCCCTCCAGGACCGCAAGACTGAGCGGATCCAACAACAAACGCTGGATCACCCGTTTTAACGGGCGGGCGCCGTAGACCGGGTCGTATCCTTCTTTCGCCAATAAATGCTTCGCATTGTCTTCGAGCGTCAGCTTTAGCCCCTGCTGCTGCAGCCTCTTTAACACTCGCGCCAGCTGGATATCCACGATCTTGGTCAATTCATCTTCGGTCAGTCGATCGAAGATGATGATGTCATCAACCCGGTTCAGAAATTCCGGACGGAAATGGTTACGGAGCGCTTCCATGACTCGCCGATTCCGAACTTCACGATCGGTCGCATCCATTATGAATTGGCTCCCGATGTTACTGGTCATGATGATGACCGTGTTTTTGAAATCGACGGTCCTACCCTGACCATCCGTGATCCGGCCATCATCCAAAACCTGGAGGAGAACATTAAACACATCCGGGTGCGCTTTTTCGATCTCATCAAAAAGCACTACGCTGTACGGTTTGCGGCGGACGGCTTCACTCAATTGGCCGCCTTCCTCGTATCCGACGTAACCGGGCGGCGCACCGATCAGGCGAGCCACGGTGTGTTTCTCCATGTACTCGCTCATATCGAGCCGGATCATGGCGTTCTCATCATCGAAAAGAAACTCGGCCAGGGCGCGGCTAAGCTCGGTCTTACCCACTCCGGTGGGCCCGAGGAAGATAAAGGAGCCAATGGGCCGGTTTTCATCCTGCAGACCGGCACGCGCCCGGCGCACCGCATTAGAAACGGCCTTGATTGCCTCGCGCTGGCCAATCACCCGTTGCCCTAAACGGTCCTCCATGTGCACCAGCTTCTCGCGTTGGCTCTCTTGCAGCCGCGAAACCGGGATCCCGGTCCAGCTCGCCACCACTTCGGCAATATCTTCTTCGGTGACTTCTTCTTTCAGGATCTGTTTCGACTTCTGCAGCTCGCTCAGTCGCCGGTTGTGTTCCGTCAGTTGTTTGTTTAGTTCCGGTAACTGCCCATACTGGATTTCACTGGCCTTACCTAAGTCACCGCGCCGTTGGGCCTGTTCCAATTCCAGTTTGAGATTCTCAATCTGTTCCTGGAGCTTTCGGAACTTCTCGATCACCTGTTTTTCGTTCTGCCATTGAGCCTTGAGCTGGGCACTCTGTTCCCGCAGATCCGAGAGCTCTTTCTCGAGGCGTTCTAATCTGCGCCGGCTGCCTTCATCTTTCTCATTCTTTAACGCCTGCCGCTCCATCTCTCGCTGCATGATCTCGCGTTCGATTTGGTCGATCTCCGTGGGCATCGAATCGAGCTCGATCTTGAGGTGAGAAGCGGCTTCATCGACCAGGTCGACGGCTTTATCCGGCAGAAAGCGGTCGGTGATATAGCGATAACTTAGGGTGGCAGCCGCTACTAGAGCCGCGTCCTGAATCCGGACTCCGTGATGAACTTCATAGCGTTCTTTTAGTCCGCGCAGAATGGCGATCGTATCTTCGACACTGGGTTCATCCACCATCACCGGCTGAAAACGGCGTTCGAGCGCGGCATCTTTTTCGATGTGTTTCCGATATTCATCGAGGGTGGTCGCACCGATGGTACGTAACTCGCCGCGGGCGAGCTGAGGCTTCAGCAGATTGGAAGCATCAACTGCGCCTTCGGCAGCTCCCGCTCCCACGATGGTATGCAGTTCGTCGATAAAAAGAATGATCTCGCCCTCAGATTCAGTGACCTCTTTGAGAAACGCTTTCAGCCGATCTTCGAATTCGCCGCGAAACTTCGCTCCCGCGATCATCGAACCGAGATCCATCGCAATGATTCGCTTCTTTTTCAGCCCGTCCGGAACATCGCCGCTCACAATCCGCCTGGCTAACCCTTCCACAATCGCAGTCTTCCCCACCCCCGGTTCTCCGATCAGTACGGGATTGTTCTTGGTTCTTCGTGAAAGCACCTGCATCACCCGCCTGATCTCTTTATCCCGTCCAATGACGGGATCGATCTTTCCCTTGCGCGCTGCTTCCGTGAGGTCGCGTCCGTACTTTTCCAGGGTCTGATATTTTCCTTCCGGATTTTGGTCCGTAACTCGTTGAGCCCCCCGGACCGCCTGCAGCGCCTGCATCATCCGATCTCGCGTGACCCCTAGGCTGCGCAAAATTCTACCGGCGGGGATGGATGGCGAATCGATCAACGCCAATAGAAAATGTTCGACGCTGACGTAGTCGTCCTTCAGTTTCGGCATCTCTTTCTCGGCCTGATCCAAAACGTTCCGAAGATCGGTACCTAAGGTCTGGCCAGCGTTTCCACCGGTGACCTTCGGCCGGCGACGAAGTTCGTCTTCGATCTGCTGTTCTACGGTGCCAGGCTGGACATTCAGCTTCTCGAGTAATGGCCGAGCTAACCCGTCCGGTTGCCGCAGCAGAGCCAGAAGCAAATGTTCCGGGCTCAGCTCTTGGTTCTGCATTTCGGAAGCCAGAGTTTGGCTTTCTTGCAGACCCTCTTGCATTTTCGCAGTAAATCGATCGATCCGCATGACACCAATCTAACTAACCTTGTTTAAGAATCTAGGTGGAGAAGGAGCGCGCCGAATATATCGATAGTTTGAAAAGGCAGACGCCTTTCGGGTAGCAAATGGTAGGGCGAGGCTCCTGCCTGGACACTTTGCAGAACAAGTACCCGTCCCGAAGGGACACCAGGACTCAGCCCAGGGTTTTAACCCTGGGTACCGGTTTGAAAACGCGACCGCCCTCACAAGGCGGTTCGCGTTCGGCGTTCGGCGTTCGTGCTCGTGCTCGTGCTCGAACGTTGTTGCTTGCAGAAAAGGCGTGTCAACCCAATTAGAAGCGCCAAGCCCGAATTGCACCCCGCGTAGCGGGGTTGGAGGTGCTGAAGGGGCGGTAGATCGGTATTGCGGAGGTGAATGGAGACGAAGACGTTTCCCTGGGGTTAAAACCCCAGGCTGAGTCCTTTCGCCCCTTCGGGGCGGAATCGCTGATCTTACGTAAAGAAAACGTCCGGCAATTGGATGCCAATTGCCGGACGGTTAATTCAACGAATCCTTTTGCCCAAGATCACTTCGGCAGAGGAAGCGATAGAACTTGGACGGCGGTATTCAGGATGTTCGATTGGACGTTGTAGCTCGGGTCTGGCAGGACGCTGACCAGGACGCTCTGTTTCGAACCGTCACTCTTAAAATCATTTGCCGAATCGAGACTCAGCGAGACGACCGTAGACGATGCTCCGGACGGGATCGTAACCGTCTTTTGCGTGCTGGACGATGACGGATCCGCGGCTGAGCTATCCGTGATGTTCAGAAATACTTGCAATGCTTGGGAGACATCACCGCTGCGCGAAACCCGGAAGGTGCCTGAGAGCCCGGCAGAGGAACCGCCAGAGTTGGTCACTTGTTCCAAGCGAACCTCCGGCAAGCTTGATACAAAGAGCTCCCCGTGCGGGCTCTGCAATCCCGTTATGATCGGAGTGATTTTTCCGGTTTGCAGGTCGATTCTACCGACATAGTTGTTGGTATCGCTAGCAGCAGTGAAAGCGGAATTCGGAGGAAAGACCTTGCTGGTCACAGCGTACACAATGTTAGCCGGCGTATCCGCCACATAAATTGTGCCAGACGCCTGAGTAGGGAATACCGTGTCATCCACTGCCACCTGGGTAGTGCTGCTACTCGACAGATGGAGCCGATACCCAACCTGATTCGGGAAGCCAGGGCCGTTCAGGAAGATCAAATCCCCGTCCTGCTGGCTGTCCAGCACGAGGTTGCCTGACGGATCAACCTTCAGGGAGTCAGGATCCGATTGTTGAGAGACGACGGTTTTGCCGGTCGTGATATCGATCAAGTTTGCGTTACCGATCAAAACCGGAATCACATCGATCTGATTTCCGACCAAGGTCGCCTTAACGATCGAGGGGAAGATGTTTTGTCCGTTCGGCGTTTTCGGGGTAGGAGGCTGCAGGATCGGATTAGACGCACTGATGAAAATCTGCCCATTAAGAAAGACGATATCGTCATAACCTCCCCCATGTAGTGGCGGAGCCGAGTAAGTAAATTTTTTCATGGTTCCCGCTACCGGGTCGATCAAGACCAAGTTGGGATTGCCATCCTCGTTCTGCAGAGCGTAGATCTTGCCGTCAAACGGGTTAAACTTCAGACCGTCATTCTTACCGACAACCGCGTAGGTCTTAAGTACCTGGCCGCTGGGGCTGAATTGCACGATATCACTGTCACCACCGCCCCCAGTCGGCGTCGTATTGTTAGAGTATCCTACAAAGATCGTTCCCTGGAAACTGGTGATTGAGTCAGGATTGGTAAATCCATTCGGAGCATTAGCAAACACCGCTACCGAATAGTCCGAACTGGTCGCTGTCGGTTGTGCCTTAATCACTTGGCTGAAACCGAACAACACGAGTGCAATGCAACTGAGGTGGGCAATCCTTGCGCCACCGAGTAGGTATCGTTTCATAATAGTGCGTTTTTGCCGCCGATGTCTCCTGCTGAACGCGGACGATTTCAATATCGGCCCATTGATCAACCACCCTCGTTTTCCTAGCAGGTGAATGGCTGCGACTTACGCGCAACTAATCCCCTGCAACCCCGGGCAAGTCTAAGCCCCATCACGTGAATTTTTCGTAACGTTGGTCCGAATCGCTCAGAAATTCGCCAAGATCGGCAATTCTTGCACGGAAATATGACAAATCTGTGAGGCGTTAGTAATTTGCTTGTCACGCATTTCCAGAAAACCATCCTGCTGCCATGTCTCCAGAAGTTCACCGCCTATTTTCGAGTGAAATCCGCGATCAGTCTTTTTCGCGGTTTCGTGTTACCGACGCTCGCCTGATTTCCGATTGGCACGCGTTCACCTTCGATGCGGAGACCTCGACCGGGCCATGTATCTTGAAAGTGGCCCATCCCTCCCATCGTACGTACGAGCACTTGGAGTCCGAGGTTGCCTGGCTTAGTTATCTAATTGCGAAAGGAGTGCGAGCGCCGGGCAATCACCGCTCCATCAACTCGCTATTTGTTGAACGAGTTCCGGCAGCAGATAGTTATTTTAGCGTCGTCAGCTACGAAAAACTCATTGGCGAGACAATCGAGGACGCCCTCCTGGCCGAGGCCTTATTTCGACCCCGGGGTACACTGATCGGCCAGCTGCATCGCCTGTCGTCCGGGTATCTTCCAAAAGCACAACCTTATGCCTGGTACGAATCGGATTTCTTGGACGTGGAACGCTATATCCCAACCGACCACGATATCAGGAACAATGCTCGAAGGATAATCCAGGATGTAAAAGAATTGCCGTCGTCGCAGTTTCAGTACGGCCTGATTCACTCGGATGTGTATCAGGAAAACATGTTCCTGGCTGATGGTGAGCTTTGGCTGTTCGATTTCGATAACTGCGAGTACGGCCATTATATCTCTGATATCGCGATCGCCCTGTACGCAGCTTTGTGGCGGGTTCCAAACGAGGCTGACCGAGCCGAATTCTCGGAAAGATTTTTGCGCTCGCTTTTGGTTGGATACCGTGAACAGCACCAACTTTCACGAACCGAGATAGAGGCATTACCCCTTTTCCTACAGCTTCGGGAAGTGCTGATCTACACGGTCGCAAAGAAGATGCTGGACCTTAAAAACCTAACGCAAATTCAGACCCGCTTGCTGACGGAACGCGGAGATCGTATTCGCAACGGTCAACCGATTGTGGATCTGAGCCAGGTATTGGGGTCGTTGTGACAGGCTCCTCCCATTGGCAGTTCGCCGTTTTATTAGCCAGGAGGGGACGCCTTCTTGAGGCTGCTCCCCTGTCAACCGCGCCTTGGCTGTCACTAACCGTTGCCAACCTTCTACAGCTCCTGGACATCGACTACCACAACCACTCCATCGGCGAGGTCCGAGATGTAGCCGTACTTGCCATTTGCAGCTATCGCCATTTGGGTTACCCCTTTACTCGCCGTAAACGGTTTACCAACCTCCGAGCCAGTAGCAGTGTCAACCGTGTAAACCAAGCCCTGGGAGCCCTGGAGAAAATACGAATATTTACCGTCCGCGGTAACGGCAAGACCACCAGTTTTTCCAGTCACTGGTATGTTACTTTTCGAGAGCACGCGGGTTGTTTTCGACTTTACAACCGTTATCGTGCATTGCCGGACTCCGCTCACCACCCTGTTGCGTGATACGTAGAGCTGATTAAGCTCTGGATTAAAGGCCATCGAAGTGTTTCCCACTCCGACAATCTTTCTGTAAGAAACCAAACTCTTAGTAGCAGTATCGATAAGGCTCAAAAATTCGCCGGGGCGGGGTTACCGATCTCGAGAACGTAAGCATCAGCGCCGTCAGGCGTGAAGACGAGCGTGCCTGCTCCGTAGCCGGTGGGACCAAAATTCCCGAACGTACCGATAACTTGCTCTGTCGCGGTATCAACAATGTACATCGTCTCGTTGACAGGACACCAGAGCTGGCTGCCATCGGGCGTCACAGCTAATTGACCTGCACCATTAGAGCCGAGCGTCATGACAGAGGTTTTCGTATCAGTCGCCGTCGAAATGACATCTATCGTGCCGTTATCTGCGCTGTTTATACATGACACATAAAGAGTGCCGCCGTCGGGTGAAATCGCTAATGCCAGCGGAAGACCATCCGTTGGGATTGCTATTGAAACGCTGTTAGTCGCCGTACTGATCACAGAGATAGCGTCGGATCCATAGTTTCCTACATACACTGTCGAGCTATCTGGGCTAACCACGATAGGGCTTGGCTCACTGCCTACCTGTATCGCTGCGACGACCTTATTCGCAGGTGCTCCCGCGCGAGCCACGTGGAACATTGCAAATAACGCGCCTCCCACAGCCAGCGCAGCGCGGACATGACAAGAATCACAGAAACCAGGCTGGTTCTTCATTTTGTCTCAATCGCCTCAGAGAGATATGAAAATCGCGAGCCTAAATAGGGCGCACTGGGCTAACACGTCGTTACTGTGAAAACAGATCGGCGGTCGTAGTGAAAAATCTTCGGGGCGTAAGCTTATGCAGGACCCGCCTATCGCCCGAAGCGGACATTGATCGCCACGTGTCACTTTTCACCTTCTCGCCTACCCCCTACTCAAACCTAAGTGCTTCGATAGGGTCCAGCGATGCCGCTTTATGCGCGGGATAGAGTCCAAAAATGATACCAATCGCGGAACAGACCAACACGCCTACGATTGACCAACCCCAAGGGAATACCAATTGCGCTTTGACGAATGCCGCGAAGCCGTTCCCGGCAGCCACTCCAAGAACGATTCCGCTAAAAGCGCCCAAGAGCGAAAGAAACAACGCTTCCAGAAGGAATTGGAGTCGAATATCGCGCTGTCTCGCTCCTAGCGATTTGCGAACCCCGATCTCCTTGGTTCGCTCAGTTACGCTCACCAACATGATATTCATAATACCAACACCGGCAGCAATTAAAGCGATAGTGCTGATAACAAAGGCGCCGATTCGCACCATGCCCGCAATGGCATGGAACGCGGAAGCTAACGAATCGTTGCTATAAATTTCGAAATCATTCGGATCTTCCGGTCGCAATCCGCGGGCCTTACGAAAAGCACCAATCGCGTAGCCCATAGTCTTTTCATAAACTAGTTGGTTTCGAGCTTGGATCGCAATGTTCACGGTCCGATTCTTAGAGCCATAGTTCTCGAAGAACTTGGTGACAGGAATGATCACCTCATTATCTTGATTTGCGCCAAAGGCTTCGCCTTTCGGTGCAAACGTTCCCGCCACTTCATAGCTCCTTCCATCCAGTCGAATGGTCTTGCCGACGGCGCCCCCTTCCGGGAAGAGGCGATCGGTCGCCGACTTTCCTATCACGCAAACGTTCCGGGCGAGTTCAACGTCGTTAGCAGTCAGATTTCTGCCGGTAGCAATGGAGTAATTATTTGAAACAATAAACCCTTGATTGGTGCCGCACACCTCCAGGTTCGGATTTGTCTTTCGGTTTTCGAACACCGCTTGCACATTGTCATCGAAAACCTTTGGCGTTATCAGCTCAACCCGATCCCCCATTAGCCGTGCAAAGGTGAGGTAATTCTCATAATCAATATTGCGGCGATTTCTGAAACGTTCGTCTCCGAAAGCATTGATGGTCCCCGGATACTTAGCGAATTGAAAGGTATCAGCGCCAAGGAAACTGAGCCCGGTCTCAATCGAGCTCGACAAGGCCGAGATCGTAGTCATCACGCTAATCACCGAAAATACCCCGACGGTAATACCGGAAATCGTCAACCCCGATCGCAGTTTGTTGGCTCCGAGCGATCGCCACGCCATACTGATGATTTCAAGGGTGAGCACGGTTAGGGGTTAGAAGTTTTAGGTTTTAGGTTTTAGGTTTTAAGTTTTAAGTTTTAGGTTGCAGGTTCGCTATCGGCTGTCGGCTATTATTCATACCGGAGCGCTTCAACAGGATTCAGGCGAGACGCTTGCCAGGCAGGCGCGAAACCGGAGATCACACCGGTGATCACCGAGATCACCAAAGCAAGCACAACCAGGCCCGGCGAGAACGAGATGGGAAAGGAAGGAAACGCGATCTTGACCAGACCAAACAGAAGGAACGCTAAACCTAAACCGATTATCCCCGCCAAGAGACAGACCGATACCGCTTCAATCAAAAATTGCAGGAGAATCGTTCGTCGGCGGGCTCCTAAAGCTTTGCGGGTCCCGATTTCGCGGGTGCGTTCTTTCACACTAACAAAGGTGATGTTCATGATCCCGATGGCGCCAACGAACAAGGCCAGACCGGTAATGAAAAGACCCGCCACCGCGAGTCCGGCTTTAACTGGACCAAGAGTCGATCGGAATGCTTGTTGTTCGTTGATCGTGAAATTGTCTTCTTTCTCCGGCAAGAGCCCTCGAATCCGCCGGACATCGCTACGCAGTTCCTCCCGGGCTTCGGCCATTCTTTTCTTGTCTTTCACTTTCACCCGGATGGAAGCGCTCTCTGCACCGGTCTTGAAGTATTTTGAATACGCGGTCAGCGGAATCACGACCTGCGAATCAAAGCTAAACAAGCCGAGAAAAGAGCCCTGTTTCTCGAACAACCCAATCACTTCAAATTGTTGTTCTCCGACGCGGATCTTCTTTCCGACGGGCTCGTCCCCGCCAAACAGACCTTGGGCCACGTCAATCCCAATCACGCAGACATTGCGGCCACCCCGGCTCTCAATCTGATCCAGGAATCGGCCCTCGCGACAATTGATCGGGGTAATCAAAGCGTAGGCGTCGGTTGTCCCCATCAAGTACACGTTGCTCAGTTGACGCTTCCCATACGTGATCGTCTCGAGGATGCTAGGCGCTGCTACCGCCAGCTGGAGCAGCGAATTTGGCGTATCGGCGATAATCTGGTTTAAGCTATCGGCCAGCGAAGGCCTGATATCTGGTCGATTTTTGTACAGCCAAAAGTCGTCAATGGCGGTCCAAGGGTATTGCTCAACGTAAAGAACGTCTTCTCCAAGCAAGTCCATGCTTTGATCGAACCCGGTATCGATGCCTTTAACGGCGATGCCCATCAGGGTCACCGCGATGATACCGATAATGACGCCCAGGCCGGTCAGAAAAGAACGGGTGCGGTTCGCCTGAAGTTGTTGCCCGGCGATCCTGGCGCTTTCGGTAAGTTCCATCCAGGCTCGCATAGCTCAAAAATGGTTAGCCATTTTTGAGCTATGCGGGCTCGAGAGAAGCTTCGTACCGATTCTCTTCATCTATTATCCCCGCTCAGCTCAACCAAAGATAATCTGGTCGCTCTCGATCACGCCGTCCCGTAGGCGAACTACCCGGCGCGCATGTTCGGCGACTTCTTCCTCGTGAGTAACCACCACAATGGTGTGACCGTCCTCGTAGAGCTTTTCCAGAAGCGCCATGATTTCTTCGCCGGTCCTTGAGTCCAGGTTCCCAGTAGGTTCATCCGCCAGGATAAGCGAAGGCCGATTAACTAGCGCTCGAGCAATGGCGACCCGTTGGCGTTGGCCGCCGGACAGTTCATTGGGTTTATGATCCATACGGTCCCCCAAACCTACCGCCGTCAAAGCATCTTCCGCTCGTCGCCGGCGCTCCTGAGCCCCCAATCCGGCATAAATCAAGGGTAACTCCACATTCTGCAGACTGGTTGATCGAGGCAACAAATTGAACGTCTGGAAAACAAAACCAATCTCCCGATTTCGAATCTCGGCTAACTCGTCGTCTTCCATGCTGGCCACATCCTTTCCATTAAACTCGTATCGGCCCGAGCTCGGAGTATCGAGACATCCGAGCATATTCATTAGGGTTGATTTCCCGCTGCCGGACGGCCCCATCACCGCTAAGTATTCGTTCCGAAGAATCAATAGATCGACTCCGCGAAGCGCCTGGATGACCGATTCGCCCATCACATATTCCTTGGTGATCCCTTCAATCCGGATCACCACATCGTCAGTCGGTCGAAACATCTCGGCTGAGTTACCAATGACCGAACTACTTCGCATCTTGCGGTTTCTCTATCTCTACCTTCGAGCCGTCTTTTAGATCCTTGCTAATCGCCGTGTAGGGACCGCTAACTATGAGGTCACCGGGTTTCACACCAGACAGGATTTGTAAATAGTTGTCATCAGCGATGCCGGTTTCGACCCGGACCATTTTAACGGTGTCGCCCACCTTCACAAACACAACCCGTTCAAGCCGTTTGCGTTCTTTCCGCTCCAAATCCGTAACCGCAACACCACCTTGATCGGCCAGCTGTTCGTCCTTCATTTGGTCCGGCGTCTTGCCAGTCGATCGGTCCCGGACTGTCACCGATTGAATCGGTACCGAAATCACTTGCTGAACTGATTGCGTTTCAATTTCAACCGTGGTGCTCATCCCAGGACGCACCTGCAGGTCCGGGTGAACGATCTCGATACGCACTTCGAAGTTGGTCACCTCTTGTTGAGTACCCTGGTTCTGAATGGTCGCTGTGCTGGCGATTCTTTTCACCGTCCCCTTGAGCACGCGGCCAGGGTACGAATCCACGTGTACCCGCACCTGGTCCCCCAACCTGACATTTACCACGTCGTTCTCGTTAACGTCGACCCGTGCTTCCAAGAGCTCGAGGTTCGCAACCCGCATTATCTCCGTGCCGGCAAAGTCGTTGGTGGCTACTACTCTTTCGCCTAACTCGCTGTTTAACGCACTGATAGTTCCATCGATGGGAGAGTAGATCACGCACTTATCCAACAAGACCTTGGCTTGATCCAACGCGCTCTGCTGGGCCGCGATTCGATGTAAAGCAGATTGATAGGCCGAGTCGGACATCAGGCTCTTCGTTTGAGCTGCTTTGTAATCGGCCTCCGATATCAGCCGCTTTTGAAACAGATCTTCCGAACGACGATAATCGAGCTGATCATTCAACATCTGCGACTTACGTTCCAGAGAATCGGCTTGCGCAGAGCTGAGCCCAGCCTCGGCTTGGCGAACGCCGGCGATATAGTTGTCCGGTCTTATTCTGACCATTAAGTCGCCTTTCTTGACGGGTTGCCCGTCGATGACCGGTAACTCAACGATCTCGCCCGCAACTTCTGGTGATATTTTTACTTCGATCTCCGGGCGAACCTTTCCAGTAGCCGATACCGTCTGGGTAATGTCGGTGACGGCCGCGGGTTGTACCCTGATCACGACCTTGTTGTCCTTATTAAATAACAGAACAGAGCCGGCAACCAACGTCAGGAGGACCCCGACAATGATCAACCGACGCCGCCACTTCGGACGCTTTCGTCTGACCGCCGCCAAAGGCGGCGCCGCGACCTGTTTATGCATAATCTCTAGCTTTGACATCACCACGCGCGTTCATATGGTACCCACACAACCAGCCCTTAGTCGATCCCATTCGCGAACCCGCGCCACGCGTGGCCTTTTGGACATATACACGTCACGAATGTTCATGGTTTCAGAAAAAGGGGGGGTGGTGGTAAATACCCACAGATGTCTTCAGTTCGAACCCCGCCGCCGGGGAGCCGGCGTATCAGATAGCAGATCAATAAGTCGGCAGCAAGCGGCTCCCCTCCAGAGCGCTGGGCTCCCAGAAACCAAGGTCTACCCCCCACGAGCACGAGCACGCCCACTCGCCCACTCGCCCACTCGCCCACTCGCCCACTCGCCCACTCGCCCAC
>Ga0185299_10003042_pt1 | contig 23566 bp, 27 predicted proteins | sample PaiPotPPA55metaG_FD_128002 | JGI IMG/M metagenome (GOLD analysis project Ga0185299, IMG submission 128002) | Iron sulfur acid spring bacterial and archeal communities from Banff, Canada, to study Microbial Dark Matter (Phase II) - Paint Pots PPA... ... | reverse complement strand
CGTTGCTCGTCTGTCTTGGCTAATTGGGCAAAGCGACGGCATTCTTCCGCGAATTTGCGGTATTGTGTTGACGGCTCCATAAAAATGAAACCGCTTGTTTGCCCGCGACGTTCCAGAAAATAAAGACCGAGCACGTTGGAACTGGCTTTTTGCAATGTCGTCTTTTGGCCAGATGCGAAGTGCGAGAATGTCCGCCTTTGTACCGCTGTTAGCGTACAAGCAGACGTGACGCGCTCAGAGGTGTGCGCTCGCGGCGAAACGTTTCAGTTCAGTGTTGAAGCGCAGCGGTTCTTCCAAAAAGGGGGCATGACCGACGCCCTCGTACCACGACACTTCCGCGGTCTTGCAGTGGTTCAGTATGTAGTGGGCCATGGTTGGGAGCACCACAGTGTCCGAGCGGCCATGAGTAACGAGGACGGGCACTGTAATTCCTTCAAGGAGCGACGCAAAATCAAGTGCGCGTTGAATCATAGCGTCGCGCACGCTTGGCTTTGCTACCATATTGAAAGCCAAGATTTCCTCGAAATTGTCCTGCGAGATTGGCTTGGCCGTGCAAGCGCGCAGGAATCTGCGAATTGCCGCAATGTTGGTCGGAAGATCGTCCTGACAGGCGCCCGGTGCGTTCTCCAGAAAGCCCGGCCCCACAAGTGGACCAGCCTTCGGGCCGAGGACGACAGCGGCGGCCACAAAATTGATCCCGGCAATCTTGGCCTGGCCGTTTCTACGAACATAATCCGAAATGATGTAGCCTCCGTATGACCAGCCGACCAATATCGGTCGGTCAAGCGCAAGCTGATCGATGACGGCTGCTATGTCATCAGCCCATTTGTCGCCATCGGTATATTGATCGATCTCGGCCGGCGCATCTGACATTCCGTGACCGCGAAGATCGAGAGCGACGATGCGTGCGTCGTCTTTGAGGACGCTTTCATATTGCTTCGACCAACAGAGATGGCTTTGTGACCATCCATGAATTAGCAGGATCGGAACTCCGGTCGATTTTCCGTACTCGCGCACGTGCAATTTGACGCCAGCAGCACCTTTCACGGTTCGAATTGTCATCTCGTGCCTCCCGCATCAATCAATACGGCCTTGGCTTTCGCCTGCTTCAACGGATCGTCCAAAGAAACTCCGGTCATTTTTTATCTAGCCGGACGAGCGTAACGAAAGAGCATGTCCGTCTAGGCCATTGATGTCCCTTCTCGGAAGTCGCGCGATGTCTGAGTTACGTCCGAGATGGGAGGTAACGCGGACGTATGGGAGGTAACGCGGACGTCCGATTACCTTCGATAATCTTCCATTATCGGAGCCAATTTCTCCTCCGTCGTCTTCGTCGGCAGCCGCATGATCCGCGCGCGCAATTCACTTGCCTCATGCCCGGCAAAAGCTATCGTTCTTCGTCATCTTAATTGAGAGGACCAGAACCGTGTCTAAGAAGAAGCCGACCGATCTCACGCAGGCGGAAATCGACGAGATTCAAGCCAAGGCCATTACCGAGGTCGAGGTTATCGCCGCGCAGGTGGGCCGTATTTTGGGGTTGTCGGTGTTGCCTGTGGTTACGCGCGGCCCATACATAGTTACGCCGTGGATACAGAAACCTAACTTTATTCGTGCGAGCGCCGATGCCCAGACTATTATTGACAAGATGTCCGAGTCTGAAAAGACCAGAGAAACGGTCGGTCAGTATCTTCTTGCTGACCCAGACAGACATGGTGGCAATTTTCTGGTCGATAAAGAAGCCGGTAAGATTTACGATATCGATTTGGGCGGTTCATTTAAGGGGAATGACGCAGGTGGGACAGTCGGGACTAATGCGTTTGTTCAAATGGCGTATAGAATATACGGCGGTAAAGGCCGATGGAATTTTTCTGCGAAATTAGATCGTGGTGTTTTGCAAGACCTTGCCGACAAACGTGAACAGGTTTTGAGCCTGTTGGGCCCTTTTCATTTTAGCGAAAACATGTCTCGGAGGTTTGATATCGTAGCCAAATTAGCCAAGATGGATGAGCCAACTTTAGGTGATTTCCATGAGTTGGTAGGTGGGTGGTACTGATGATCAGGATATCTGATATGGATGGGCGTTTGGCCGACGTCGAATTGTGCGACGGCAAGCTGGTTTTCCGCCGTGTTGTCGTGGATAGGATCATTGATACAATCGAGTCTGTGCGCCGAGGCCGTTCAGATAGTGAGTTGTACGACGCCTTGCCGGAGATATTTGACGGTCAAACTTGGGCCGAACACGTACCTCTGGACGAACAGCCAGACCCAGACGACGAGATTGTTGAGCCCGACTGATTTCTGTCGACAAGCACAAGGCTATAATGACTGCTTGTTGATAGGTTAAATCTTATCGAGCAGATGATGCGTCGTGGCGAGCCGGCGCCGAAGACCAAAGTAAAGTGAATTGCAAGGCAAGAAAGAGTTCGTTGTGTTCATTCCTCGTTGGATTTGACGATAGACAGCACGATTGACGAGTCTCAGTTGCCGCGTCGCAGACGTTGGTAGATACCAATGGTAGAGAAGAAGATGAGAATTGTTCGGCCCGAACGATCCTGACTTCAAGGAGCTTCTGGAGTCTGGCGTCCGCAACAATCAGACTGGCATCCACCGCGAAGCCCTCGCCACCAACCAGGCCAGCCCCAATGCAAGCGCCTACAACACGCTCAAACACGCTGCGGAAGATGCCGCTGTCGCGGAACCGCTCATTGCGCGCCCGCGAAAACGCCGAGTGATCCGGGATCTTGTCTTCAATCGAGAGCCCACAAAACCAGCGATAGGCAAGGTTCACTCTCACATCACGGCATAGCGCCCGCTCCGATCGGATCGCAAACACGTAGCCGACAATGAGCATCCGGATCATCAGCACCGGATCGATCGATGGCCGACCGACCTGAGGATAATAAGGTGCCAGCTCGGAATGCACCCAACTTAGATCAAGAACCGCAGCGATCTAGCGGACCGGATGATCATCCGGCACCGCCTCATCGAGGCGAAATGAATAGAAAAACTGTTTCTGGTCGTGATTGAGCCGCCCCATCATGGCCCGCTCCCGTCGCGAATCGCATCACAGCAACGGAATCACTACCAAAAAAGACTGCAACGGACTTCTGCAACAAAATTGGTCAATTGCGGACTCATGCACCGCAACAAATTACTCCTATTGGATTATCCGCTCGGCGGCAATTTAACGGCGGCACTATGCGGCAATTGGTTGCCGGCCGCTAAGGCCAGAGCGAGAATCACCTGATCTGCACCGGCTTCGCCCATAAGAGACAACCCGATTGGCAGGCCGTCGACTTCTCCGACTGGCAGGCTCAGCTGTGGGGCGCCGGTCATGCCGGCGATGCAAGTAAGGGTAATGACCGAAGCACGAAGTCTCCACATGCGAGAACGTGGTTGCCCCGCAACGGGTGCGGGAAACGGCGTAGTTGGCAAACAGACCACCGTTTCCGGATCGAGCAGTCGCGCGAATTCAGCGCGACGTTCAGCGCGAAATAAAGCGGCTGTCTTGACCGCCTCATCATCAACACGCATGCCGCGCAAGAAATTGTCTGCCACCTCGAAAGCAAAACGTGGATTGTGATTGTCAATCCATTCGCCGAATGTCGTCCACGCTTCACGGCCTTGAAGAGCGCCCTGGTGGCGTGACCATTCAGTGAGCGGCACTGACGATACTGTTCGTGTTTCACATTTGCCGATCAGCTTTGCGAGGTGTTCGACCGCCGGCGCAAGTGCTGCGCGCGTTGGCGCCTCCGCTATTGCGAACGCATCTTCGGCTACGATAAGCCGCCGCGCGCGGACTGCCTGCTCGGCATTTACGCCCAAGAGGACATTGGCAATTCGAGCAAGCAGCTCCGGCGTGCGCGCGAGCCAACCGATTGTGTCGAAGCTCGGGGCTTGTGGCAGCACTCCCTCAAATGGCAAGCGTCCATGGCTGGGACGAATCCCGTAAATTCCGCAGAAACTTGCCGGCACTCGCACCGAACCCCCGGTATCCGTCCCCAAGGCGAAGTCGACGAGCTCGCCAGCCACCGCTGCGGCCGACCCACTTGAGGACCCTCCCGGCACACGCCCAGGCGCCTTTGGATTGATGGGCGTTCCGTAATGAGCATTTTCGCCGAAAATGCCGCGAGACAACTCATCGGTATGAGTTTTGCCGACCAAGGCAGCGCCCGCGTCAAGTAGCTTCTGCACGACTGGGGTCGTCTTAGTCGCCGGCGCGTGTGAGGCCAGCCAATCCGGATTACCGCCGCCGGTGATCTGACCGGCAATGTCGAAGAGATCCTTGGCGGCAAAGGTAAGCCCCTTAAGCGGACCCTCGACTGCCCCGGCGAGGCGGCCAGGACCGTGCGCACAGAATGCACCATAAGGATCGCGCACATTAACCTCGCGACTGAATCCCTACGATCGGCGGCCATCCGATCGGATTCATGTGTTCGACGAATTTGGCGACGCGAAGCATTTTCGGCTCCGCAAACCGAGGCCCAACGATTTGCAGTCCCACCGGAAGCCGCGTCGCCGTGCGTCCGCACGGCACAGATAAAGCCGGCAGGCCGCTAAGCGTGACCAGAAAAGTCGAGGCAATCCAGTCGATGTAGGTAGACATTTTCCGGCCGGCGATGCTGTCCGGATAGTTTTGCTCGACGGGAAAGGGTGGAACGGACGTTGTCGGCGTGAACAGCAGGTCAATCCGCTCGAACAAGACCCGCCACCGGTTCCACAATTCCGCACGCTTGCGCTCGGCGGCGACCACCTCCTTGATTGTCAGCTTCAATCCATAATCAATGTTGCTTTTGAGATTCGGTTCAAGCTGATCGGTTTTATCTAAGTGTTCAAAAAAACGACCGACCATCGTTGCTCCGCGCAACGCAAGATAGGCGTCGCGTCCATCGGCAAGTGAGAATTCCAATTCTTCGACCGTAGCTGCATAATCGGCAAGACGACTGGCAGCCGCCCGGCAAGAGCTGCCGATAGCCGGGTCAACACCGACGCCCGCAATGTCGGGCGCAAAACCGATCCGCATGTCCTTAAGATCCTGCGCCTGTGTCACCACTGTCGCAAGATTTTGCCAGGGCGCCGGTACCGAAATCGGCGACAGGCTGCCGTCGCCCGTCATCGCCTCGAGCATCAGAGCGGTATCTTCGACGGTGCGCCCCATGGGCCCCTGCACGGTGCCGACGTCCCACGGCAGTGGGGTCGGGTAGCGGGGCACAAGTCCGGCGGTCGGCCGCAGCCCGACGACGCCGCAGAACGCTGCTGGGATCCGCAGCGAGCCGCCGAAATCCGTACCTTCGGCGAGCGCAATCATGCCGCATGCGACCGCAGCCGCACCGCCGCCCGTTGAGCCGCCGACGCTCAGTGCCAGATTCCATGGATTGCGCGTTGCGCCGAATAGCCTATTCACCGTGTTCGCACCGGCGGCAAATTCCGGTGTGTTGGTCTTACCTAAAATAATGGCACCGGCTTGTTTGAGCCGCGACACGACCGCAGCATCCTCCGTCGGAACGTTATTGGCATAAAGCGGTGACCCGAAAGTCGTGCGAATTCCGGCGGTCGGCGTAACATCTTTGATGCCGATCGGAAGTCCGTGGAGCGGGCCAATCGGATCGCCCGCCATGATGGCCTGTTCTGCGCGCTTGGCAGCGGCCATGGCTGACTCCGCGGCGAGCGTGCAGATCGCGTTCACCTTCGGATTGAGCCGTTCAATGGCTTGCAGATGCGCCTGCAATACCTCGATCGGGCTGATCGACTTGTCGCGAATGAGGCGCGCCAACTCCGTCGCCGAGCGCCGGTTCAGTTCGTCAGCGCTACGCATACGGTCACTTTCCGGACCAATGGACGAAGCTCCGCTCCACCAAGAGAAACATGAGGTTGAGGCCATAGCCGAGGGCGCCGGCGGCAAAAATTGCCGCGTACATGTCGGCCATCGCAAACACCTGTTGCGCCTCAAAGACCCGATTACCGAGGCCATCGGTAGAACCGATGAACATTTCGGCGACAACCACAATGACCAGCGCCAGCGAAACGCCATTGCGTAGTCCGACGAAGGTTTGCGGCAACGATTCCAGCAAAGTCACGTCCATGAGAATACGCAACCGCGATGCCCCCATGACTTTGGCGGCCAGTAGCCGTGTCTTGCGTGCATTCATGACGCCATAGGCGACGTTGAACAGAATCACCAGCGCAGCGCCAAAAGCCGCAACTGAAATCTTGGTACGGTCGCCGACGCCGAATAGTACCAGGAAAAGCGGAAACATCGCGGAAGCTGGCGTCGAGCGAAAGAAATCGATGACAAACTCTACCGAGCGATAGAGCCGATCTGATGCTCCAAGGAATATGCCAACCGGGATTGCAATCACCGAAGCGATAATCGTCGCCAGAACGGTGCGCTCGACCGTGTGCAGAAAGTCGCTCCCTAGCTTTCCGCCGATCATGCCCGTCCATAGGGCGCGGAACGTGTCGGTCGGCAATGGCAACAGCACCGGATCGACGATCCTTATCCATACGGCTACATACCAGAGCAGGATAAGCCCGGTTACGCCGATGACCGGCAGATAAGGGTCGAATCGCCTCATGCGCGCCTTACTTCCCTTTGGAATATTTCCAGGCAATGAGCCTTGGTCACGATGAAATCGGACTGCGACAGCGTATCATCGTTGCGCGGTCGCGCCGCAGTAACCTGGACGTAGTCGGCAATACGAGCTGGATGGCGCGAGAGCAGCAACACCCAGTCCGCAAGGTAGACTGCTTCTTCGAGATCATGGGAGACGAGCACGGTTGTTGTTCTCGTTTCCAGAAAGACGCGCTGCAGCTGATCGCGCATGAACAACGTCATCTCATAATCGAGCGCCGAAAAGGGCTCATCCAAGAACAAGACCTCCGGTTCGACAACAAGCGCGCGCATGATCGAGACGAGCTGCTGTTGGCCGCCCGACAGCTCGTATGGATACTTGGCGAGATCAATGGCGACGCCAAGGCGTGCAGCTAGCTGCTCGACCCGTACCCGACGCTCGGGCTTAGGCATGCGCATCAGCTTGAGCGGATATTCAATATTCTCAAAAGAGCGAAGCCATGGAAACAACGCCTCGCGATAGTTCTGGAACACGTAACCGAACTTGATCGCGCTCACAGGCTTGCCAGAGAACAGAATTTCGCCGGCATCCAAGGGAACGAGTCCGGCGATCAAATTGATCAGCGTACTTTTCCCGCAGCCGTTCGGCCCAAAGATGGAGATAAGTTGACCACGCGGGATGTCGAGATCGAAATTATCGTAGACTGTGACATCGCCGAAACGTTTGCTCAGGCCGCGGATCGTGACGTGCGCTGGAGTGGCAATCGTCGTTCCAGCTTTGGCGCCAATTTCTGTCCCGGCGCGTGTGAGCACCAGCTAGTCTCCGCGTTTCCTCTAAAAAGCTTTCAGGTATTTTGTCACGTCTACGTTCTCCGGCAGAGTTCCCGTCTTGACCGAAAAGTCGATAAACTTCTGAAACTCGGCTTTGTCTTTGGCGGTCAAGTCGCCGGCCATGTAATAACGGATCATCGGCACCGTATCGACCACATCGGGTGGCGTGAATGTGTTGTTGAGCAGATGCTTACGTGCTTCCTGAGGATTGTTGTTGATCAAGTTCACTGCTTTGGCCCAGGCCGCCGCAAAGCGCTTGGCGACGTCGGGCCTGCTCTGGATGAAATCACTCGTCAGCGCGCAGCCACCGACAAAGGCATTGGCATTAGGGTCGCCTAAGATGTAATGGGCGATGACGCCCGCCTCGAGGGTCGTCGCCACGCCCAACTTGCGCATGGTAGAGGCGTTCGGCTCGAGCGTATATCCGGCGTCGTACGTGCCGGCCTTCATGACGGCGACGTGCTGCGACATGTCAAGTTGATCGATGGTGTAGTCGCCTTCCTTCAAACCCACGGCGGCGAGCGCTGCCTTGGCCATCGTCACGTTGGCCGGTCCGGGCGCCGACATGATCTTGGCGCCTTTGAGGTCCTTGAGCGACGTCGCGGGGTACCCCGTCCGGGCCACGAACTGTTCCATTTGGTAGGTCTTGTTCTGGCTGTTAAGCGAAATGTACATCGCCACGCCGGGCTTTTTCAGATCGGCGTTTAATCCTTCGATTGTTACGAGCACCGCGGACGCATCGATCTGATTGGTGATCATGGCCGCGACGTTGGGCGGGCCGCCGATCAGCTTCACCATTTCCGGCGCTATATTCTGTTCTTTGAAGTAGCCGTTTTCGAGTGCCACAAAGTACGGCAGCGTCGAGCTTACCGGGAACACGCCGACCGTCACTTTGTCTTGCGCCGCAGCAGTGTTGTGGGACAACAAAAACGCGGCCAAGGCGGCCATTGCGCCGATGATCCAGTTCCGAGAGCTTTGCATGACCATCCTCCAACTATGTAAACGCGACGGCCCGGCAGAATGCGGCTTCGCCACCTTGAAACTTCCATGGAAATGCACCAAGCGTGATACGCTTATTGTGCAATGTCTTCAGCCCGATGTCGCCGCCCAGGTTTTCCACATGGATACAGTCTTTGGGAAATAGCGCGTTATGGGTGAGCTGATACGCCTTTTCCGGAAACAGCTCATCGATCTTGCTCTTGCCGAACTTCTCTTCGCACTGCCGGCGCACGCGCGCCCAGTGCTCGAGCCCACCTCTGCCCAGGAATCGACCGATCGGCAGATTCATTGGATGGTCGGTCGAAATCATATCGACCCCCCAAATGTGAATCTTTTTTTTCAGTAGCCAATCGCAAATGTTGTAATGCGGGCCAGGATGGCGGTGAATATATTTCTCTTCGTCTGCATCCGGACTGAGAAAAGAATAGCGATGCCAACCGGTGTGAATGAAAAGAATGTCCCCATCGCGCACTTCAGCGCGCTTCTCGATGTCTTCCGGTCCGAATAAATCGAGTTCCCCCAGCATATCGCTTAGATCGACAATAACACCGGCCCCGTAACACCATTCTATAGGTATCTGATCGATCGTCTTGCCATTCGACACGAAGTGACGAGGAGCATCGAGGTGCGTTCCCATGTGATTGGATGTCATAATGTACTGCGCATTTACGCCGTGCTCCGACTTGCGCTTGATATATTTGACTTCAAATGGAGGGTAGAATGGCCAGAACGAACAATCTTGGTTGAGTGGCTGGGAAAGATCGTGGATCTTCATAAAAGTCTCCGTCATTGTCCGCAGTATGATATTAGGCAAACAATATCGCAACCGGGCCGATTGCGCTTGGCTTTGTACAAATCCCATTCATGGAATCCGTTGCGAAAGTTGAGCAGCTCCGTCGTCGACTCCCGCCGTTCTGTGGGGTTTTCTCTCGTGCCAAGGATTAGTCATTTAGTTGAATGAGAGCTGTGCCGTGCACAGCAGCAATGACAGAGACGGAGCAGGGATGTGTCGTGAGGGGGTGCAGGGATGTGTCGTGAGGGGGTGCAGGGATCAGGTTGCCGGGTCAAGTAGCGTCTGTTGTCGGTCAAAGTCGGTCTTTTGATCATATCGGCGTCACGTCTGCTTACACCCCAAGAGCGGCGCGAAAGCAGACATTCCGACACTTCGCATTTGGGGCAACAAGAGACATTCCCCGGCCGCGCGAACCACCTGGGAAATAGATCACAGACCCTCATTTTTGAGGCATGATATCCTTCCCTGCATTGCAGTGGGGGTGAAACGCGGTGTCGCAAATCTCGGTCCAGAACGTCAGCAAATATTGGGGCTCAACCAGAGCGGTGGGTATGGTGAGTTTCGAGGCCGACGCGGCTTCGCTTCTCGTCCTGCTCGGCCCGTCGGGCTGCGGAAAATCAACCACGCTACGCCTGATTGCTGGTCTTGAGCGGGTCTCAAGTGGCCGCATTTTCATCGGTTCGGAAGACGTGACCGAGCTCCCGCCTGCCAAGCGCCGGGTGGCGATGGTATTTCAATCTTACGCTTTGTTCCCGCACCTGACGGTCGCCGAAAACATTCTTTTTGGACTGCGTGTACGCAAGACACCGGCGGCCGAACGCTCGCGCCGGCTCGCCCGCGTAGTATCGCTGCTGGGTCTCGATGGTCTGCTGGCACGCAAGCCATCCCAGCTTTCGGGCGGGCAGCAGCAACGTGTGGCGCTCGGCCGCGCCATTATTGCGGAGACGCCAGTCTGCCTGATGGACGAGCCGCTATCCAATCTCGACGCGCAATTGCGAGCCGAGATGCGGCGCGAGATTCGCGCGCTCCAGCAAAAGCTCGGCATCACCATGGTCTATGTTACGCATGACCAGAGCGAAGCAATGAGCATGGCGGATCAGGTCATCCTCATGCGCGATGGCCGCGTTGAGCAGTCGGCAGCGCCCGATGTAATCTATGCCCGTCCAGCCACCACGTTCGCTGCCCGCTTCATCGGCACGCCGCCGATGAACATTCTGTCGCTCGCACCCGCCCCAGGCGGCGCCGTGGTCGCGGGTACCGCCGCACCGGTTTTGCCCGGAGCGGCTGAAAAGCTTCTGCTTGGCATCCGACCCGAGGATGTGACACTGGGCGACGGCGGCATTCCAGCGAGCGTCCAAAACACGGAATTCCTCGGGGCCGACACGGTGATTACTTTCGTGCTTGGCAGCCAAGCACTCACGGCGCGTGTGCCGGGTAAAGCAGCGCTAGGTCCCGGTGCCTCGATCCGGGTCGGCTGGCGCCCTGAGAACATGCATTTTTTTGATGCCGCGAGCGGATTGCGCCGCGACGACGTGCGCACCCTTGCCGACACAAAAACCAGCTTCTTTCAAAACTGTCCCGTTTAAGGAGGAGAAAAATGTTTTACGCGAGAGTGAAGTGGCTGATTCCGATTGTCGGCGCCGTCACGATGGCTCTGACATCCGGCACCATCGCGAAGGACATCGAGCTTTCCTTTTACTATCCGATCGCCGTCGGCGGCCCAATCACCAAGATCATCGACAACGACGCGGCCGCCTTCGAAAAAGAGAATCCTGGCATCAAAATCCACGCGATCTATGCCGGAACGTATCAAGACACGCTGGTCAAGGCGCTTACGGCGTTCAAGAGCGGTGCGCCGCCGGACATCGCCGTACTGTTGTCGACTGACATGTTCAGTTTGATCGATGAGGACGCGATCACGCCATTTGACGCCTTGCTAAGTACGGACGACGACAAGGCGTGGGCGAAGTCGTTCTATCCGGCCTTCATGGAGAACAGCCAGACCGGCGGCAAGACCTGGGGCATCCCATTCCAGCGTTCGACGGTCGTCATGTACTGGAACAAAGACGCATTCAAGGCGGCGGGTCTCGATCCTGACAAAGCGCCCGACACGTGGGACGAGTTGGTCGCAGATGGGGGCAAGCTCACCAAACGCGACGCAGTGGGCAATGTCAGCCAATGGGCGATCGAAATTCCCTCGTCCGGTTTTCCCTACTGGCTGTTTCAGGGGCTGACTACCGCCAACGATGTGCGGCTCATGAATCAAGCCGGCACCAAGACCTATTTCGACAAACCGGGCGTCATCCAGGCGTTGCAATTCTGGGTCGACCTCAGTCGCAAGGACAAGATCCAGCCGGAAGGCACGATCGAGTGGGGCACGACCCCGAAGGATTTCTTCGAGCGCAAGACCGCGATCATGTGGACCACCACCGGCAACCTCACGAACGTGCGCAGCAATGCGGGTTTCCCGTTCGGCGTCGCAATGCTGCCGGCGCATCAGGGTCGCGGCTCGCCGACTGGCGGCGGCAACTTCTACCTCTTCAAGAAGATGACGGATGAAGAGCGCAACGCGGCGTTTAAATTCGTCAAATGGATGACTACGCCCGAGCGCGCGGCGGACTGGGGAATCGCGACCGGCTACATCGCTGTGCGGCCCGATGCCTGGGACACTCCCGTCATGAAAAAATATGTGGCTGACTTTCCGGCTGCAGCGGTAGCGCGTGATCAGCTCAAATATGCCGTCGCCGAATTGTCGACCCACGACAATCAGCGCGTCACCAAGGCGCTCAACGACGGCATCCAAGCCGCACTCTCGGGTACGAAGACACCTGAGCAGGCGATGAAAGACGCGCAACAGGAAGCCGTCCGCATCCTGCGTCCCTATCAGTAATGCTCGCTTCCAAACCCATCGCGGTCGCCGCGGCGGCGCCGCTGAAGACGCCTCGCACGCGCGGCGGGCCGATACAGCTCTCGGCGCACATCTACGGCTGGCTGCTGTTGCTGCCGGCCGGGGTGCTGCTCGTCACTTTCACGCACTATCCCGCTGTTACGACCATTATCGACAGTTTCTTCTCGACACCCAAAGGCCATCGAAGTGCGGTCTTCATCGGCCGGGACAATTATCAGGCCATGCTCGACGACCCAGTGTTCTGGCGTGCACTGGGTAACAACATCGTCTATGCGACAAGCGTGATTCCGCTGACCATCGCGCTGGCGCTGTTGATGGCGATATTGATCAACGGAAAGATCGTCGGCCGGCCGTTCCTGCGCTTGTCGTTCTTCACGCCAACCGTGCTGCCGATGATCGCGGTCGCCAATATCTGGCTGTTCTTCTATTCGCCAGGCTACGGGCTGCTCGACCAGATCCTCAGTGTGTTTGGCATTGCTACGCATAATTGGCTCGGCAACGAACATACCGCGCTCGCCTGTCTGATTGTCGTGGCGGTCTGGAAGGATGCCGGTTTTTTCATGATCTTTTACTTAGCGGCGTTGCAACAGATGTCGCCGCAGTTGGCCGAGGCGGCGGCGATCGAAGGCGCCAGCCGCTGGTATTTCTTTCGCCGGGTGACCTTCCCGCTCTTGATGCCGACGACGCTCTTCGTCCTGATCAACGCCATCATTAATTCGTTCCGGCTCATCGATCATATCGTGGTCATGACTCAAGGCGGGCCCGACAATACGACCGCATTGCTGCTGTTCTACATTTACGAAGTCGGCTTCAAGTTTTGGGACACCGCTTATGCGGCGACTTTGACGGTCGTGTTGCTCGCTTTGCTCGCTGTCCTGGCGCTCGGACAATTCCTTCTCCTCGACCGCAGGATTCACTACCAATGAGCGCGCTACAAACAACAGGCCGCTCTAATGTGGTGCTAGAAACCGCGGGCTCATGGCTTTTGGCGCTCCTATGGATCCTACCGCTTGCCTATGCGGTGTGGGCCGCGATCCATCCGAGCATGTACTCAGCTCATTTCGTCCTCAATGCCCCGCTCACAGTGGAGAACTTCGTCAAGGCCTGGAATGCCGCCCCTTTCGCACGCTATTTCCTCAATACCTTCCTGCTGGTCACCATGATCCTCGCCGCGCAGCTGGTGCTGTGCACCCTTGCCGCCTACGCCTTCGCGCGCTTTGATTTCGCCGGCCGCGACGTCGCTTTCATCCTCGTCCTGCTTCAGCTCATGATCATGCCCGACGTGTTGATCGTCGAGAACTATCGAACGATGAGCGCTTTGAGCATTGTAGATACGATACCCGCGATCGGCCTGCCCTATATGGCGTCGGCCTTCGGCATTTTTCTGTTGCGCCAGACCTTCAAATCCGTACCGCGCGAGCTCGATGAGGCCGCGCGCGTCGAGGGCGCAGGTCCACTTCAGGTGCTGCTCAAGGTCTATGTGCCGCTCGCAAAGCCCATCTACGTCGCCTACGGTCTGGTTTCAGTCAGCTATCACTGGAACAATTTTTTGTGGCCGTTGATCATTACCAATTCGGTGAATACGCGGCCGCTGACGGTAGGGCTTCAGATTTTCGCTTCTTCCGATCAGGGCATCGATTGGTCGGTGATCAGTGCTGCGACGCTGATGACCTCGGCACCGTTGCTAATCGCTTTCCTGTTGTTTCAGCGGCAATTTGTGCAAAGTTTTATGCGCACGGGGATTCGCTGACGGAGTGGCTCAAGGCAGAGCACAAATGTCTGCTTCGCCCCCCCGTAATCCGACATCCGGACGTACAGTGCGTGGATCGACCCGACGGTAAGGCGTTTTTACGGCGCAACTTGCTGAAGCGCTTCGACGAACTTTGCCATTGCTGCAATCCAATCTGCTTTACGCGCCAGCAGCTCTTTGAGTGGAATGCTCGCCCGGCCCTTATAGCGGACATACCATCCGCCGCGGTCCGCAGATGTGTCCTTTATATCTGTGGAAGGTAGTAAGCTCGCGACTGTCCTCATGTATTCCTCGCCAAGGGGACGCCCGATCTGGCTATCTCGGGCTGCGCTGCCCCAAATAGTTACTGTTCCATCCGTGTTGATGTGGCCGAGATTGACCGACTGCCCAATACCTTCTGCATAAATCAGGTATGTCCGCCTCAATTCAGGCGCGCAACCTGCTGCCTTTGCTGCGTCGATCAACCCGCGTACTTCCCCCGGATAGGATGGTTCTACCGCTGCCAATTTTTGAAAGAATTCTTGTTCTGAAATAGTCAGAGGCTTCGTCGTCGGCTCCGTTACGTTCTCGATCGCCAATTTTCCTTCCTTGTCGGCAAGTATGAAAACCGTGCGGGTGACGGTCTCAGTCCGAAATAAGACGCGAGGCTGGGCATAAAATGGGCCCGCTTCGCCATTGGCGTAGAACGCGATTTCGACGAGACCAAGAGAGAATCCGAGTGTCGAGCGGTTCAGCAAATCAGCAATCTGTTGCAACCCTGGCCGGATACCATCACCCGCTATCAGCAGAAGGAAGGCACCATTTCGGAGGGACTGAGATAGTGCATCGATGAAATCCACTTTCTGATCGTCAGATGCGCCTTCGCCAAGCACGGTTTGAACTAAGAAATCCCGGTCATTCTTGTGACAGGCTTTCGCTGCGGCCGACTGCAGCAGAGAATAGGAGAGGCGGGAGAGCTCGGCAGCATAGTCAAGAACCTGGGCGACCACCTCACGAACTGCGTCGGGATTTCGCCAAAGCTTGCATTCGACGATGCAAATGCGGCCGTCAGGATTGATGAGGAGATTGTCGACGTACTTTGTGCCATTCGCCAAAGACAGTTCCTGACAGACCGCTCGCAAGCCTGAAAACGCCCGATCCAACTCCTCGACCGGCAAAATGCTCGGATCGGAGTGAATCAGCTCCTGCAGCAGCTTTTCGGGAAATTTGAACACGCTCTCCGGTGCAAAGGCGCTGATCCGCCTTAGCTTCTTTGGATTAAGCGGCAATGTGAGCCTTTCGAGCACGACCGGCGAAGCATGCTGGAGCATCGATCACCTCCTACATCTGCAGAGCCATATCCTAATTTGGGTTTTAGCGCCGAAGCAAGAAGCCTTTGGGGACTTAGATTCCCTGGGGCCAGAATGGCTAAGGCCAAGTTTTCACCCGCCTACGACGAACTTCGGTCGCTGCTCGTGAAAGCCCGCGAAAAGGCGGGCCTGCGTCAGGAGGATGTCGCCGCCCGGCTAAAGCGTCCTCAATCCTATGTTTCGAAGATCGAACTGGGTGAGCGCAGGCTGGATGTGATCGAATACATTGAATTCGCCCGCGCCATTAAAGCCGATGCAGTCCGCATCCTGCTCCGATTGATGAAACGGAGTTCTGAAGAAAAGGGCTGAGAACTAGGGCGTGCGAACACGGCCTTCAGGTTCTGGAGCCAGCTGCCAGCCGCGCAGTCGTTCCTCGTTTAGAATATGGCAAACCGCTGCACGATAGCCTATCACGAGGCCGGCCACGCCGTGGTTGCTCGCCTGCTGAATGCACAGGTGAACTTTGTTGTGATGTTCGCAACGGACGCGACGACCAAATCCGTAGTTCAGACGCGCTCTGAGGCGTACTACACCAATTCAGGGTCAGGCGAGCAAGTCACGGGTTTCGAGAAAGATATTAAAATCAAGCTTGCCGGTTCGCTTGCGCAAAAAATTGCACGACGTGGCACCGCCGGACGGGAAGACGATCTCGCTCAGGCAAAGAACATGGCACTTTCGATTGCCATGCTCAGGGCAGGTCTGGAGCTGCCGCCTCCCGGCGTTAGAGCCACCGTGACCGTCGATACTTCCATTTTGGATGAGGCTCAGACCATCCTCAACACGTTGCGTGAGGAAACCAAAGCACTGCTTACTGAAAATTGGCCGGCGGTTGAGCGTATGGCGCAAGCCCTCATGGAGCGAGATTTACTCGATCAGGACGATCTTGATCGTTTGATCAATGATGCGCCGGTACCAAAACACACCGTTTGAATCCAGTCGTAATTATATTGTGCCGGAGTGCGCATTTCATTTGCACCACGCATGGTCAAAGCTAACGTCTCCTCATACACAATATTCGGGGACACAATGACCGACGCGTTGGCGATGACGAAGCAACGGCTGGAAAGCGCGATTGCTGGCAGGAGTCTGCCTATCCTCGATCCGATCGTTGCGGACCCATGGATCGTTAGCAGCCTGCTGCAGAAGTCGATCCGTCGCGGTGAAACGAAGATCGCCCAGCGCGCCGCGCTCACGCTCCTGAAATTCCGCGGCTCGGCAATCTGGCAGCGCTTCTTGGTCATCGCGTTCGAAGATGTCGGTGTGGGTAGCATCGACGCCGTGACAACGGTCGTGGCGGCAAGCTCCGATGCCGCTTTGCGCAAATCCTGCGGCGGTGATGTACATGTGGCGGCTCATCTGGCCGGTCTGTTGGCAGATGCACCGAAGGATCGGTCCGCCGATTATCTCGTCGGGGCAAAAGATCATCCTGCTCTTGCCGGCTTCGCGCAGGCGATGGCGAACGCGCCTCTTCAGGTGAAGCTTTCCAGCACGCGCGACAAGACACTGACTTTGCCGCAGCCGTCGCGATTTGCGGGTCAGGCAGCAGCGATCGCGACGCGCTGCTGGCTTCGTTTCGTGAGCTGGGAGTTCCGGAAGATTTGGTCGTCGCAACGGGGATAGCGGCTGCCCGCACCCGGGAACCGATCACCCTGATGGTGCCGTTGATCTGGCGCACCGCCAACGAGAGCGAAGATGTAACGGTCCGCGATTGCCCGATCCCAGCGTTGGCGAAGATCGGCGACGTTCCGCTTTATGCCCTCGACGAGCACACTCGTCTCGGCCGCCAAGCTATATGGCGCTTGGCCTGCGAGAACGACGAGGTTCGGGCTTGCCTTGAGCGGTTCGTGCCGGCGACCCGGAGGCGGCGCGCGGCCTATGTCGCGGCCTTCTATTTGGACGCTGCCCCGGTTGCGCGGCGCCTGGTCTGGGAAAAGTCCAACGCCCTCGAAGCATTCGGCATCGAGCGCGACCTCCTCCATGCCGGGGTAGCCGCCGAAGGCATCAAGCCGCTGCTTGAAGTCATGCGCACCAATCTCGACCACCTCAACGAGTTGCGGGCCGACATTTTCCTCAAGTCGCAGGGCTTGCCGGCCGCAATGGCGGGAAAGCCCAGGAGCGCGCGGTGAGCGACGGCGCGGACAGCCCCGAGTTCGGGATTACCTCCGATAACTTTCACTTATCGGAGGTAATCTGTCCCGGCCTGCAGACCTCGAATGCAGCAGATTGCAATCGAACATCGCTCGCCGGCTGTACCGATCCTAAAATCCTCGAATTCATCGCCGCCGCAACCGCATCAAGCACGCGCCGCGCCTATCAGAGCGATATTGCGCACTTTCTCGCCTGGGGCGGCGGCATTCCGGCCACGACTAAGCAAGTCGCCCGCTATCTCGCCGACCATGCCGTGGTGCTCAGTATGGCGACGTTGGCACGGAGGCTCGTGGGCATCAGAGCCGCGCATGTTGAGCGAGGGTTTCCGGACCCGACTAAAAGCGAACTCGTCCGGCTGACCTTCCGCGGCATCCGCCGCAAGCATGGCCAACCGCAGCGCCGGGTGGCCGCTCTCGGCGCGAGCGACTTGCTGGCGATCGTCCGCTCGCTCGGGCAGTCGACAAGGGACATCCGCGACGCCGCCATCCTGCTGGTCGGATTCGCCGGCGCCTTCCGCCGATCCGAACTCGCGGCCGTTGATTGTTGCGACATCCACGCTGGTGAAAGCGGCATCCTGATCCAGATACGCCGCAGCAAGACCGATCAGGAAGGCCGTGGGCGCACTGTTTCAATTCCCCGTGCGCAAGGTCCGATCTGCCCGGTAGCGGCGCTTGCGCGGTGGCTGCTTATTTCACAGATCAGGGATGGGTCGGTGTTCCGGTCAGTTACGAAGAGCGGAACGGTGATGACGAGGAGGATTTCTCCTGATGCGATCGCCTGCATTCTCAAAACCCGTGTTCAAACCATCGGACGCGATCCCGTTCGCTATTCAGGTCACTCGCTCCGAGCGGGTTTTGCCACCGGAGCAGCGAGAATAGGTGTCCCGATGTGGAGGATACGAGCACAGACCGGACACCTGTCCGACTCCATGTTGGAAAGATATATTCGCGAGGGTGAATTAGCTTCGACTGATGCTGTCAAAATGCTAGTGGCATCAGGGGGCCAGCTATCGAGTTCTTTGCATGAAATCGAAACGAAACAAGTCTCGCCGACCTAAAGCTCCGAAGGGTCGCGAATTTTGCGTTGTCCACCCGGATGGACGCATCAGCGATGCCGCGCTGCATGAGCCAATGCTCGCGGGCGATCACCCATCGCGGATGAGATCGGTAAAGAAGTCGCGCGGCGGGCGGGCTGTCCGGAAGCTGAAATTGATAAGCTGTGCAGCTGATCGGCACTAGGCCACAGCCGATGCACCTGTTGCGACACTATAGTCGGAATGAATGCCCGACTGTTTCGTCTGAAAATCCGTGATGGTTTGCCTGAACGAATTTGCCACTTCGCCGTCACCGAAAATGCTAAATGATTTGCTGCGATAGCTTTCATTGAGCATGAACATCAATCTTTGAAGATCAATGTAGTCTGAGATCGACCCTTCGTTCATTTGAAGGAACGGAAATAACTTCCCGTTCAAAAGATGGAGATCGCGGACGGTGCCGTCTTGATCGCCCCAGCCGCGCTTCTGAAAATAGTCAAGATGTCTATCGAATAGCTCGGTCGATGGCACCGGGGCGAATAGCATCGGGATCACGGAACCGATAACATCCGAAACAAAAAGGGCTGTCTGCACAACGTTACTTATTCGCTCGCCCGAGAGACCATAGAGACAGTAACCGCTCAGACCAAACCGTCCGCGACAGCTACATGGACATAGCTAGGCAACGGCGCGCATTGGCCGAGCACGCAGAAGCCTTTGAACGCGGCATCCTCCAGCGGACCGTTAACTCGCCACAATTCAAAATGACCCACTACCCAAAAATCCCAAGGCGCCTGCAGTCAGACGCGAGGCCGAGGAAGATTGGGACCGCTGAATTGTCCGAGCGCAATTTTCCGCCGCCCTGGTCCGTCCGAGAATTGGAGGACCTGCTTTGTCGTGACCGATGGCGCCGGTCAGAAATTGGCGTTTGTCTATTTCGAGGATGCCCTTCTTTTTGTACGACGACCGGCATACGATGTAGTTGCTCGCTGCATCGACCCCCAGCGCCCCATCGCGTGTCGGGCACCAGATGCCGGCAAGCGCCGGGATGGAAGGCCCCTTTCGTGCGGGACCCCCCTTAAGCGAACGGGGCCCTTTCAATTCAGTCCGCCCGCCGCGAGTCGAAATCAGATGCCCGACCGTTTTCCGCCGCCCTGGTCCTCCAAGGAGCACTCAGCTTATTTTGTCGTGAGAGATCGCAACGGGCAGGCACTCGCTTATGTCTATTTCGAGGACGAGCCGGGCCGGCGAACGGCGGCCAAGCTACACACACACGACGAGGCGCGCAGGATCGCGGCCAACATCGCTAGGCTGCCAGATTTATTGCTGGGCCTCGAAAGCCACGGTCGCGCTTGATGGCCGCTCCAGCGAGCGATCCAATACCCCCGCCCTCAGCACAAGCCGCGGTCCCCGTTTCTTTTAGCGATTGCGTCCGCGGCGGAAGCCGGATTGCTCTTGCAGGCATCTATCTATCATGGAGCGGGCCTCAAACTCTGCATCTTCACGCGTTCCGTAAACTCGTTTGGCGGCGGACTCGACGCCACCCGGATGTATGGCGACAAACCACACGTTCGGTTCAATCCCACCTCGAATAGTGTAGCGCACGCCCTGGTGTTCCATTGAAGGATTCCCACTCTGCTCGGACACATACCGGAACGATGCTCGCCATACTTTGTTTCCGAATAGGCGCGCCGCGAATGGCCGCGCCCGGCCCCGGCCCATCCTTCAAAGCCCCAGCCCCGGCGCTTGGTCTTCGGAAAGTGTACACACCCGAATGAGACGCCTTCATCGTCAGAGACCGCGGCCGGCAAGCGCTCGCCTATGTCTATTTCGAAGAGGATCCGGGCCGGTGGCGGCTAGGCTGCTAAATCCGCGGTGAAGCGCTGCGGATCGCGGTTGAACGTCGCCAAGCTGCGAGCGTTGTTAAAAAGGCAAACGGTGAAGAATGACGTTTAAGGAAGGCAATCATGTTCAATTGAAAACCGGCGGCGCAGAAATGATTGTAACCAGAATAGAGAAAATTGGTGAACTCACTGTGGTTTATTGTGTGTGGATCGACGAAGATCACCAGCTTCAGCGTGCGCCGTTTCCTGCCGATGTTTTGGAGCCTGCAAAATCAAAATAATGTGCTCCAGCTTGAGCACGTACCCCCTGGTGAACATCGTCAAGCTGCCGAGAGTTACTGCGGCGCTAAACGCCGTTGAATCCCATCATCGGATTGCTACATGCGGTTCAATTAGGCCAGTCGCGCGGCACCCCATCCCCCGACAGAATGCCGCCCAGCTGAGAAGCCTAAGTGAGGCAACAAAACTCTCGAACAACCCCGAGCGTGTACCTTGCTTGGGGGTTTTTTTGTGGCGACAACACCAGCGTCAGTCTGATTTTAGTTTTTGCGTGGAGTGCCTTTTCAGCCAATCGTTCATCATGGCGCGAGCCTGCAATTCTGCGTCTCTACTGATCCGATGACTACCCTTCCCTTCATCTCGACGCCCGTAGGATGAATGGCGACGGACCATTGCTCTTGCTCGATCCGAGCGCGGATCGTGTATCTTATACCCCGGTACTCCACACGGTAAGTTTGGGCCCAAATCAGTAGCTGAGCAATGCGCAGTGGCGGTCGCGACGAGGCCCGGCGGATGGCGGCGAATATTGCCAAGCTGCCGAAGCTTTTGCGCACATAACCGAAGGCAATGCGAAAATTCGTGATCTGCATCACAGCGCTGGCGGCGATGTTCTCCGATCATGCAATCAGAGCAGTGGGCCAATCCACAAGCTCCCGGAGACCTCAAATGAAAACGCTGCTGACCGCCATCGCCTTTGTGATCGCAATCGTTTTCACGTCCCAAGCATTCGCTGCCGATCTGCCTGATTGCCCGAAGACGACCTGGAAAAACGGGCACTATGTGTGCGGCGACATTGACGCGAATTCATAGGCAGAAACAAAAATGCTCGTCGCGCATGTTCGATAGCGCGTTTAGGCGGCCAGCGTGAGGGTATCTTGGCCCGGTCCGATCACCACTTTGCTGTTCGGCGTCATTCTCGGCTTGATGCTGTGGACACCGGCGCTGCCGTGGTTTTTGGGTAGTGCCTCAGTTTGAATTGTGAGCGGCAAACGCTGTCTTCCCAGCCGTCGCGAGCAGCGATCCGATCAGCCTTTCGGTAAAACCGTTCTGCCAAGGTGACGCTGGTGCAATAGGCTTGTCGCGTATGCCCATGGCGCAAATTCGGCGTAGAGCAACCTCGCCATAGATACGGTCCCGATCTCTGATGAGGTAGCGTGGCGACTCATTCCAGGGGAATGTCTCGGTTATCTGGCGCGCGATCCATTCTGCCGTAGGATTTTGTGTAACGTTGATCCAGACCAGCTCTCTCCGGTTCAGCCGAACAACGACGAAGGCATATTGGTCGGGACAATGAATAGATCCATCGCGGCAATGTCCGGCGCGTGGTTGCGCAGAAATGTGCGCCAGCTCTGACTTGGCGGTCCATGCCGCTCGACCATGTATTTGGCGACGCTCGATTGCGCGACTTCAAACCCGAGCATGAGCAGTTCGCCGTGGATGCGCGGCGCGCCCCACAGCGGGTTCTCGACACTCATTCGCCGGATCAATGCGCGCAGCTCGGCGTCAACCCGCGGCCGCCCTCCAAACGAGCGCGACTTCCAACGCCAGTACCGACGAAAGCCGGCCCGATGCCAACGAACGAGCGTCTCTGGACGGATGACCGCGATGACCTTCAGAACCGACGGAAACCATCGATACAGCTGGATAAAGAATATGCGATCGCTGTTCGTAAGCCGGACGCGCCTACGCACTATCCGGCGCAACATAACCACCTGGTGCCGGAGCGCAGCATTTTCGGCTTCAAGTCGGCTCGTCGACTTAAATGGCGAGACCAAGACGTTAAGGACAAAGCATAGCAGCGCAATCATTGTGCGCCGACGTTAGGTGATTCCCTCCTCCAATCAATACGGATAGGGTTTTCGGTACACACAACCGCAAAGTGAACCCGCTGGGCTATGTACCGGCTCTTGTCCTCGACGAGGGCACGCTACTGACCGAGGGCGCAGCAATCGTTCAAAATATCGCCGATCAGGTGCCCTCGAAGAACCTCGCGCCCCCGAATGGCACAATCGCGCGGACAAGACTACAGGCGTGGCTGAACTTCATTTCGAGTGAAATGCACAAGGGCGGTTTCTCACCTTTGTTCTACAGAGGAATGCCGGAGGAAGGGAAGGACATCTTTCGGAAACGGCTTATGGATCGATTCGCTCATCTCGATCAGCATTTCAGCAACAACGAGTATCTTATGGGGCGCGAGTATTCGATTGCCGACGCGCATCTCTTCGTAGTTTCGAATTGGGCCGGTTGGGTGCACTTCGATCTGTCGCGTTATCCGAACGTTGCTACTTATCGCAGGCGGATCGGTGCGCGCGCTGCCGTTCAGGCTGCACTAGAGGCCGAGGGTCTTATTCCTTGGCCGAATTCACTGCCGTAGCGTTCAAGTCCGGTATAGGCCGATTGTGTTGCAAAAGTCGTTTTGCGTAGGGACACCGGCGCACGGAGCCGTGAACAAAGCTCCTCGTCCCCCTGACAGTCCGCTTACCCTTCGAAACTCACCAAATCTAATTCGTGTTTAATAAAGGCGGCGCTTTGCGCACTGGTGCAGTTACAGTTCGATGGGAATTTTCAATACGCATCGCCTGGGCGATATCGGCGAAAGCACGGTTGAACTCGCGCATACGATACAAGGCAATGCCGCGATCGATATAGGCCCCTTCAAAGTTCGGATCCAGCCGAATCGCCCGATCGAAATCGGCAATTGCCAAAGAGATGTCGCCATTATGGTATGACGCGCTTCCCTCATCATGAAAGAACTTAGCATCGTTTGGAAGGTTGGGAGCCAACCCATTGGAGGGAATCGGCTCGACAATGTTGCCGGTCGCCGTGAGTGCAACAGCGCTCGGCACGGGAGCCTCGGCGCCTTCGAGAGAGTCGCGCGGGCTCTCGCTAGTGGCCGCGTCAATTGGCGGCGGAGCTCGGGCGGCGACGACGTTGGCCGGTTCGTGCGTAGCAGCCGCGACCGCTTTCGTTTTTGTAACGGTTTTGTCTGAAATGTAAGGGAATAGCGTATATGCCGCCGCCAGCACGACCGCGAGGAGCACAACGACGATCGCATCGGAGA
>Ga0185299_10003041_pt1 | contig 23570 bp, 26 predicted proteins | sample PaiPotPPA55metaG_FD_128002 | JGI IMG/M metagenome (GOLD analysis project Ga0185299, IMG submission 128002) | Iron sulfur acid spring bacterial and archeal communities from Banff, Canada, to study Microbial Dark Matter (Phase II) - Paint Pots PPA... ... | reverse complement strand
CGCCGAAAGAGTTCGTCCTGGCGCGGGAACGCGACGTAGCGAGCTGAAAAAATCACAGGGTGAGCTGGTCTGAAAAACCACCCACGGTCAAATTAACACAACTTCACAGTTAATTGCTGCCTGAAATGTTAGCGCCGACTGAAAATTGACCCACCCCGCCGATTGAAAAATGACCCACCGGGGCCTTCCTCGGACCTTCCGGTCCATGTATACGAAGGAGCTCCAGGTGGAAATTCAAGTGCTAGCCCGTCATGGCAAAGGGATCCGGGAGATCGCCCGGATTATCGGTTCTTCGCGCAATTATGTGCGTCGTGTATTGCGCGGTGGAGCGAAGACGCACTACGGCCCCCGGCCGCGAAGAGCGCGCAAGCTCGATCCGTTCGTCGACTACGTTCGCGAGCGCATCGAGAGTGTTAAGCCACATCGGCTGGCTGCGACGGTGCTCTTACGAGAACTGCGAGAGCAAGGGTACGACGGCGGTTACACGCAGCTCACGGCGCTGGTAGCCGAGCTTGCGCCGCGGCCGGCACCTGAAGCGGTAGTGCGCTTTGAAACCGAGCCCGGCCACCAGGCGCAGATCGACTTCATCATCTTCCGGCGCAAGCCGTCGCTGCTGGCGGCGTTTACGGCTTGCCTGGGATGGTCGCGCTACGCCTATGCCGAGTTCACCGACAACGAACGGGTGGAGACGCTGATCGCGTGTCTGGAGAACGCGTTTGAGTTCTTCGGCGGCGCGCCAGGCAGCGTGCTATGCGACAATCCCAAGACCATCGTGCTCGCGCGCGATGCCTACGGTGAAGGCAGACACCGCTTCAATCAGGCGTTTTTAGACTTCGCGGGACACTACGGCATCCGCACGCACCTGTGCCATCCCTACCGGGCGCAGACCAAGGGTAAAGTCGAGCGCTTTCACCGCTACGTGCGACAATCGTTCTACGTGCCGCTGGTCAGCCGGCTCGACGAACCGCTTGACGTCGCAACCGCCAATCGCGAGATCCGTCGCTGGCTGCATGAAGTGGCCAACGTGCGCGTGCACGCGTCGACCAAAGAACAACCGCTCGCGCGCTGGCGACGGGAACGCGATCTGCTGTTGCCACTGCCCCCGCGCTACAGCGGCCGCAGGTTCGACGCACAACCGGTCGCGTCGGCGCCTGCGATGCCGTTGCCGTACGAGTCGCTGCAGCATCCCCTCTCGCGCTATCACGAACTGGTATTGGAGGTGGCCCGATGAGCTACAGCAACGAGCGCCTGCGAGAGTTGTGTTTGCAGCTTGGTCTTGAGGCGCTGGCTAATGACTTTCCGGGGGTGGCTGAAGCCGCCGCACGAGACGAATTGAGCTTCAGCCAATTCCTCGAAAACAGCCTGCGCCTCGAGCAGCAGGCCCGTCAGACTCGCAGCAGCACCTTGCTCACGCGCATCGCGGGTTTCCCCGCCATCAAGACACTCGACGACTACGATTTTGAGTTCGCCTCCGGCGCGCCCAGGCAGCTGCTGATGGAGCTTGCGACGCTTGCGTTTGTCGAGCGGGCCGAGAACGTGCTCCTGCTTGGACCCTCTGGCGTCGGCAAGACCCATTTGGCCGTTGCACTGGGGTACAAGGCGACGCAAGCCGGTATCAAGACACGCTTTATCTCGGCGGTCGACCTCATGTTGCAGCTCGCCTCGGCGCAACGCCAGGGACGCTTGAAAGAATCGCTGCGCCGAGCTGTGCAAACCCCCAAGTTGCTCATCATCGATGAGATCGGTTACCTGCCACTCGGACGAGATGAGGCCAATCACTTCTTCCAGGTGGTTGCCAATCGCTACGAGCGTGGCTCCATCATCATCACGAGCAACCTTCCACTTACCCAATGGGACTCGGCGTTTGCTGGCGATACCACCATGACCGCAGCCATGCTCGATCGACTCCTCCATCACGCGCACGTCGCGCTCATCACTGGCGAAAGCTACAGACTCAAAGAGCGACGAAAGGCAGGACTTCCTCACCCTACTAACTCATCAGAACTCCGCGTGGGTCAGAATTCAACCGGCGGATAAGCCCCCAAGTGGGTTACATTTCAATCGGCAGTGACAGGCCGGCCGCTCCACGCGAAATAGCTGCTGGGCGCAATGCCCAGCGCTTGCAGTGTTCGCTTCACCGGCCAGCCGCTGCGCTTGCGCGTCTGCTCGACCAGTTCGATGACCCGCTCGCGCAGCGGCGCATCGTAACGCTCCAGCTCCATCAATCCCCAAGAGTTTTTTTTAGCTCGATGTTCTCAAGCGTGATCTCGGTAATCACGCGGTGCATCTTGGCGATCTTGTCTTCGGCCTTGGAGAGCGCGATCGCATGCTTGTCGTGCTTGTGATTCTTGGCGCGGTGCTCGAGCGAATCCGCCATGCCGGCAAGCGCGCGTTTTTGCCAGTCGTAATACTGGGTTGCGGTGATGCCGTAGTGACGACAGATTTCGCTTATCGGTCGGGCGCTTGACATCCCCTCGCGAATAATCTTTGCCTTCTCGGCACCTGAGTACGTCCGTCTTTGCTCAGCCATGGTCTCGCGTCTCCTTTGGGGCCATTATGCCCCGGCGCGAGGCCGAAGTGCAACTATCTCAGCTCAGGAAAAAGTCCGGATCTCGGTGAAGCGGCACAGCGTCGCCAACGCCTCCTTTCTTGAGAGCGTCGAGCATATCGTAGATTTGCGTCTTGGACAGCCGATCTAGTTTAAAGTTCCCAATGTGGGGGTTAATGTGATTCGTTACTATGGCTTTGTAGAGATCGTAGGTTTTGAACCGTCTGGAGCTTTTTACTAACTCCAACCACCTGTCCAACCATTCGCGCACGATCAAACTCTCCTGATCTCGAACTAGTCGAGGTTTGCTTTGCTCAGCGAACAGCCTGTTTTGAACCTCCCGCTTAGTCTTGCCGTAAACATAAACTGGGTCATATCCGTCCGCGGAAAGACGGCCCTCCCATCGGCCGTCTTTCCGCAAACGGATGCAGCCCATGCCTTTGTCGCGGCGGATATGTCTCATTGTTGTTCTCCTAGCGGATGATGCGAGGCTTGCTGCCAATCCGCTGTCGATCGATGTAGGCCTGAATCGCCGCTAGCTCAATTCGGGTTGACCGACCGATTTTTACGAAGGCGAGCTCGCGCGTTCGCATAAGGTCGTAGACCTTCGTCTGCTTGATACCAAGCAGACGTCCCGCTTCCTCTACGCTGACGACGAATGGGTCCGAGTTGACTTGTCCGTTGAGGTTCATGGTTCACCTAGAGCTGCGGCAAAGAGGGGTCATCACTACGCATGATCGCCGGGATCATCCCGAGCTGCCTTGTTACGCCTCTGGTTTCACCTTCAGCGTTTGCCTGGCGCTGCGCGCTTGTCTCCAACACCGGCGAAACGTTTCCGCGTCCATCGCGATCCCGTGTTGACCCAAGAGCGTGATAATGTCCTCGATTTCATACCCTCGTTTGAATGCAGCTCGAATCTCACCCCGTAGTGCGCGGATCATATGTGGGCGCGTTACTTTTTCAGGAATCACCGCTTGTGGCTTACGAGTTTCTGCCAGGCGACGCAAGTCGGCCCTGGCTTGTTGAAGTACATCGCGCGTTACGAAAGTCATCTGTCGCCTCGCTCCCATTCGTTTCCCCTCTGACATTTTTTGTTCTTACATAATGTCGCGACAAGAGGTTGGGTTGTCTATGCCGCTCGCCAACGGGAAGCCCACTAAGTCGCAGGTGCCTTTGAGTTATCACACGTGCGCGGTGCTATCAGCTTTGACTTTCCGCTATTGTCCGCTGAGACGCACCAATGTCCACCTCGTATTGCGCTGTTGCATTACCCTTGAGCTTTCACCTCAAAGTAGTTCGAATTTTGTTCCCAATTCATGCAACCGTGCGCCGCGATTTCCGGAGCTTTTCCGCAAAAGGGTTGACAGATCACGTCGTGCGCCGGATAGTGTGTAGCGCATTGGAGAAAAAACGTAGGGGACAAGGTAGGCCGGCGTATATACAAATCGGCAAGCGATTCATATACGCCGGAGCTAAAGCAGCTCGGCGACTTCGTCTTCTCGCGCTTTCCGACTCTCCGCAAAGGTGCAGTTTCCGACCGCACTTTGGCGACACAATGACTCGTGTGATTTGACGGCTCTGAAGAGGGAGAAGGCTGTATATCAGGATGAGCGAGCGCGAGCTAGAAGTTATTCCCGCCGGTGGGAATGCGCGCTGTCGTCGAGGCAGTACGCCTGGAGAGATCTGCACTCAGCAAAGATATGAGCACGAACATCGATTCAAGAGGCACTGAGTGGAGTGCGCGGATCCACGAAGCAATCAGGCGGGTGTGCGGAGAAATTTCGCTTAGACTCGGCCAATTGCAGTCTCCGGGAGTCACCATAATGCGATGATCAACTGGGATAGAATAGAAGCTTTCATCGGCTACGGACGTTTGGACGCGCCCGTTGTCTTCATCGGTATGGAGGAAGGCTTGCAACAGCACGTGCCGATGGAAACTGACCTTATGCTGCGCTCCAGATTTGAACCCGTGATGGATCTTCGTGAAGCGCACCAGGGCATCGCTGGTACAGACAAGTTCTTCTCGGCGACACCGGTTTGCCAGCGGACGTGGCGTCCGATGTGCGATCTCATGTTGCGACGCGAGGGTGTCTGCGATCCGGAGGTTGCGACGCGCAACAGGTATCAGGCGACACGACTGGGCCGTTCACATGGCGACACTCTTATAGCTGAGATGCTACCCTACCCGATGAAAAACCGTCGAGATATCTCATCATGGCCGTACTCGAAATTCGGGCGATTCGAGACTAATCAGGCGTACCTAGCGACGATCCGACCACAACGGATCGAACTGCTACGCGCGGCGCTGCGCTGTGCGAGTCGAGAAGTTATTATTTGTCATGGAAAGGGGGAGTGGCCCCAGTTCCAAGCAATCTTTGGTGATGTACATTGGAAGCTTGAACCACCATTTAGCATCGCGTCTTGGAAGGGCGTGCGCGTGATCCTCACACCTCAGCTGAGCCACCGCGTGTTTAACAGTGATGATCAACTTGCACAATTTGCGGGTTTCGCACTCCGGTAGGAACACTTATTATTGCGATTGCTTTTCTTGTCAGCTTGGGAGTCAACCAATTGGTCGAGCAATCCGACCGATACAGTGGCCGATCTTGTCAGGTTAGATGGCAACGGAGCTAGAACCGGAGGTTGAAGGTCGGCAGCGAAAACTAAGTACCCCGGGAGCATGCTTTCGCAGGGGCCGACCCGGGGTCTACCCTCCTATCTTACCACACAGGTCAAGAACAATTCTGAGTTACGGGACATAATGTTCGACTATTCCGACGCATCGAAGTTCGCCCACATCCAAGCACATCTCGGCCATGACCGACTCACGCACTACATGACCGCGACAGCAGGCGACATTCGGCGCGCCATTGCTCTTTATGTCTGGAACACAACGGTGAGCGCAGCTTTCTACGGGTCCCTTCAGGCGCTTGAAGTCGGACTACGCAACGGAATGCATGTTGCCCTAAGCAATTCCTACGGAGCTACATGGCACGATAATCAATCATTTCTCGCGCTCGATAGTACCGGTGGCCTATCCAAGGACATCCAGGATGCAAAGGATGAGCTGCTCGGACGAAACCAGGTGCAAGATACACCACACATCGTCGCGCAACTCCACTTCGGCTTCTGGACCCAACTGACAAGTTCTCGATTCGAGACAGATCTGTGGTTGCCGTGCCTCCAGGCGGCGTTCGCCAACTACATCTTGGTTGAAGGACGGCCCCTCAGGCGCAACGTCGTTGCGAGAAACCTCATTCGAATCAGGATGCTCCGCAACAGAATTGCCCACCATGAGCGCATCTTTCATTACGATCTGCAGCTTAGATATGAGGAAATTCTGTCCGTGTGTGCTTGGATGTACGATGATCTTCGGGATTGGATTGAGCATCATTTTAGCATTCGAACCAACCTGTCGCAGCGGCCTTGCTAGAACGTGCGGAAAAGATTGAATCAGAAGGTGCATTCGATACTATCGCCCCTTGAAGTTTCCGCGACTGAGTGCCAGGATGTACCTGGGGAGGAAACAAAAAAATGGCGTTTTGGAGTGATACAAAACTTCGCGAAGAGTTGCCTCAACTCATCAAGCCCTTCCACCAAGATCGTATCGATTGTGCCGCATATCGGCTCGCGATAGGAGCCGAAGAATTCGTTTCAAACTCCAACCCCGAAGGCGCGCTGATTCAGACCATCACAAAACTTGCCCCAACGGACGCCTTTACCATTCCATCAGGACAATTTGCCTTTCTCTTAACGGAGGAGAGCATAGCAGTTCCGAGCACAGCGATAGCTTTCATCTCCATCAGGGCGAATCTTAAGTTTAGAGGCCTGATAAACGTTTCAGGGTTTCATGTGGATCCCGGTTATTCCGGGCACTTAGTTTTCTCCGTGTACAACGCCGGCCCATCGACCATCCATCTGCGAAGGGGAGATCAGCAATTCCTAGTCTGGTATGCTGATCTCGACCGACCAAACACTTCAGCTTATGCGCGAGCGTGCAAGGCACAACTCGACGCGGCTCTGGTAAGCAACATCGCACACGAATTCAAAACGTTAGATGGCCTTTCAAAGCACCTTGACACGATTCAAACGACTCTCGATTCGCCGAATTCACGACGTTGAAAAGGAACAAAGATCACTTGAAGCGACCCTGAAGGTTCACACGGGAATTGGCATTGGACTTATCGGCGTGATTATCACGGCGTTGATCGCCGTCCTATTACATTTTGCTCCGGTGGGGAGGGTTGCTGAAACGCATACCTATACGTCACCCGCGCCGGCGGCCTCCGCTTTGGGCTCGAGACCGCCAACCCAGTTGAGGACCGAAGCTCCACGGTCCTAGCGCCGCAACTATCAAGAAACCGCCGCAGTCGTGCCTGGAATCGTAGGAGACAAGTTTCCGATGCGGCGGTTTCGCTGCACATGGAATGGTCCTTGCTCAGACCTACTACCTAGCGGTTTGTGGATGAACGACGCACCGCTCGTGTTGCCACGCGATCATCTCTCCGGGGTCGGGCCCCATCAGCAAGCACTTGTTTGACCAGTGTTGAGTTACTCATTTTTCCCGTGTAGTTGCGTAAAGCTATCTCGCAGATGGCAGATATACACGTCCTTGATCCGTGAGCAATATCCCTGATTCGATTGGCGAGTGTGGCCTCGATGGAAATGCATACGCGTTCTATCGCCCGGTGTTTTGCGGCGTCTCTTGACAAATCATCTGCCATGAGTGTTAGTTAACCATAGAAGGCGGCTTTTTATCGCAAATAAGTCGGCATTGCACTTTTAATGCAAATAAGTTGTTCATACTTCATATTTCATACTTGCCAAAACTTCCTTTTTTTTGATAGTATCGTGAATATGGGCATTTTATCAATGGCTGAAGAGCGAGAGACTTGGTCCTAAGAAGTTTCGCTAGCTCATTGCCCCAAGCAGCGAGTGGCTTTTCAACAAATCGTGGACGATGCGCCAAGCTGCAAGTCGGGCACGGCAGGATGCTCCAGCCTACACCAGCATTCGAAACCTTTTGGCGATTCATCGCGGAACGGCAATCCATGTTTCTGCGACGTCTATGCGGCGCGGAGGTCGTGACACGCGATCCAATACTTGCGCGCTATCGGTTTACAAATGTCTTCAGGGCATCAGATCGTGTCAGCCAATACTTAATAAACCATGTCATCCCGGGGTCCCGCGACTCCTGTGAGGATTTGTTCTTCAGAATAATGCTCTTCAAGATACTAAATCGTGTTGATACATGGAAGTATCTATTACACCGTATGGGAGAGCCGCACTGGTCGATTCGGTGCCTAGAACAGATCGATGCCGAGTTAAGTGCAGCCCTTGCGGCGGGGATGAGGATCTACTCGGCGGCGTATATCATACCGTGTCCGTTGCTTGGCCGGATCCGCAAGCACTCGAACCACTTAGTTCTCTTGTCGCAAATGATGGCAGACCGTCTGCCCGCGAAGATTCAAGTGGCGAAATCGCTGCAGGACGTGTTTAAACTGCTACTGTCATACCCGTCACTGGGCCCATTTCTTGCCTTCCAGTTTGCGATCGACATTAACTACAGCAGGTTAACCGATTTCAGTGAGATGGACTTCGTCGTGGCGGGGCCGGGCGCGGTCGATGGAATTCAGAAATGCTTCGCCGGCGTAAACCGGCTTCAGTATGAGGATATAATCCGCGCGATGGTGGAAATGGCTCCCGACCGGTTCGAGGAGTTGGGCATCCCGTATCCCTCCCTTTGGGGCCGAGAATTGCAGCTGATAGATTGCCAGAATGTCTTTTGCGAAGTGGCGAAGTACTGTAGGGTTGCTCATCCCCAAATACGCTCGTGTAGCGGACGGACGCGAATAAAGCAGCTATTTGTAACCAATCGCGAACCGCTCACTGCGACCTATCCTTCGAAGTGGAGACTGAACACTTCCGTTGTCACTGAGCCGCCGCCATTAACGTTCACGCTTCCCGGAACTGCAGCAAACGTTGGCTAAGATCGCACTTAACGTAACCGCCTCGATGTTCGCAAAGCTTCTGCCACACTCGATACCCCGCTAAAATGGCGGATTCCCACTCACGAGCCGACCGCACGCGAACCTCGAGACCGGACGTTAGACTCTTAATAGTTTTTAATAGGTCGAAGTCTAGGCTGTCGATCCCCACGTAAAAGTTGTGCTTACGCGCGTGATCATAACACAGCGCCGCAATGGCTTCCTCAAAAACCCATGCTCGACCGCCATCCTCAACTTCATCTACCCTCTTGTCGCTTCGCCTTTTTCGTTTTAGATTACGGCGGGTTACAGGAGACCACGCTAAGTATGTCGCGTATGATAGATGAAATACATCATGGTATCGATACCCATCGTCGTCGTACGCAGCATCGGTCAAAGGATTTCCCACCGTTTGACCATTCCAAGTCATCGCAACTCTAAGGTTGCCTTGCTCTCCTTTTTCGCTGAAGCAAATCTCAAATTCTCGGGGCAGCTGCTCCGTCTCTGGAAAGCACGCATCAAAAAATGTTGGGCCTTCCGTGCCTAAAAAGCGATCGCGAACCTTCTTAAGATTGTACTGAGCCACGTCATCAAGCTTTAGCCCAAATTTTGACGCAACGTTGGAAATGTACCAAAGTATGTCGCCAAGCTCTTCGCAAACTTGTTCATTAATCAGCTTGTGCGCCGGTCCATCACGGAGAAACTTCTTGTATTCGCTAGCGAGAGTGCCAGCTTCGCCGGCCAACCCCAAAATCGGAATCATAAGAGCGTGCTCCCTGTTTTCAGGGTGCTGATCTGTTGTAGCTGCCTCAAGCTGATACTCGTTAAAGTCCATCGTCCGCTCCTATTCGATCTTCCATCCCCCCGCACGACTGCAAAGCCGATCTGACCAACCGAATATGCTTTTCGATCTGGGCATGACCGGCAACGACCGTTAGCACTCCGGGGAAAAGCGATGAGTGCTGGGCTACGTATCCGAGCAACGCGCCAAGGCCCACATAGTTTCCGTAGCCACGTTCAACAAGATAGTGATTTCGGTAGTATGCCATAAGGTGAAGTGAGTCGTCGTCACGCTGGAAACTTAAGAAGCTAAGGCAAGGGAATCCACCAATGGGCCGTTTACCATCTTTCTTGTCGGAGTATACTGTCATCGCAAGATCGTCGAAGTTGCCAAGAGCAATCTCATAACGTGCTTTTCGTCTAAAGGCCGACCGCAACTTGACGAGTACGCCGTTCAGCTGATCACTCTTGCCGTCGGTCGTAAGAGTCACCAGGCGCCCGAAGTATGTGCCAAACTTGTTCTGATGAAAACCGCAAATACGCGGGTACAGCCTCCGATATTCCGCTGCCAATGTCGACGGCTTTGGGAACCTCTCGGCGAGGCTTGCTGGAAAGATGGTGTTACGAACCGTCCCTACTGGCGCAAGGTCGACTTTTTTCAGAAGTTCATCAACGGCCTGTCGCACCGCAGGTTCTTCCTCGGTAGGTCGTTCGATCTGAGTTACCAGGTGGTAAGCTTCGTCTCCAGGCAACGTATCCAGATAACGGATGACGTTGACCCAAGCCTGAGACGTATTTCGCCCACTAACTATTCGCCGCGAGATCCTCATGGATGTCTGCGCCCGAGGATTGTAGCCACTACTATGTGTCGCTTGAAGTATTGCTCTGTTAAGAAACCATAGCCGCTATCACCCCAGGCCTTTCCCCACGAGTTTTTGATAATGATGGTCGTCGGAAGCGGTCCGGCCGGGGGGAGCGAACCCACTGCCAATACCGCATGTGCGCCGACTGTTGATTGCACTGAGTCATGAATCACGCCATCCTTCTGGGCCATGCTCCAGGCGATTGGCACAAATGCAAGCGTCAGAACGACAGCGGCTACTGCCAATTCGCTTACAACTCGCGAAATGGTTGGCCGAGGGATTGAAATCCACGTGCCTAGTGGGCGCTTAATTCCAGACGCAACCGCAGTCGGCGGCGACGCAGGAAAGGCGGGCCGACCGTATGGCCAATCTGCCCACAGGCAATGGCCCTCGAGTGATAAACCGCGCATTACCGCGTGGACGCTTGATGCCTCGCGCCCCGCATCACAACCATGGCGCTTTGCCGACCAAAGCGCGAACTCTTGTGATAGTGACGGGAGATCGCCCTCCATCCACTCGTGCGCGGCTGTAACAGCGAAAGCGGTACAGGTGGGCCGATTTTCCTGCGCCGCCACGGGAGTTTGTTCGTTACGGTGATCGTGGTGCGTCATGTGCTCTAGGCCGTCACGAAATGCGATTCGGAAATCCCCAGCCGCGGTGCTTGGACGTCGACAACGATGTCGAACGCGGCGTCCACCACATTTGGCTCCCAAGCTGGGCCCCTGACGAGCGATATTGCGGTACGTGTCTTCGCATCGCTTTCGTGTATGCCGAAGACAAAGACGTGTTCCGCCCGGTCTCCTACCACCATTAGCTCCGACAAGGGTTGGTCGGTGGGCACGTACTCGTCGGCGAGCATAGCTGCAGGGCTGCCCTTGTCGCCTGCACGCCACATGTAACCCGACGTGGGTATCTCATCGACCCGCACGATCACGCGGTCGCCCGGTCTTACCATGAGTTCTTCTTGCGACGCTCGGGATCGCACAACCCACACGTCATTTGATGCATTCTCCGGAACGAACTCGCCGCCAATCTCGCGCTTCACCTTAGCAGGTGGGGTGCGCACCCAAACGTTGGCGGTAGGGCGACTTATGTGACGAAGCGACTCAAGGTGACGGACGGTCGCATCGTAGCTTGTTCCCATCCGAAGTGAGAGCTGATATGCGTCGCTAGCGGACTTCGGTTGGGGAATTTCGAGTTCCGCGAGCGATTGACCAACCAACATTGCGGGCATCAGGAACCACTCGGCGAATGCTTCGGCGAGCTTCTCCTCGTCCGGCCAGCGCGAGTCACCACCGCGTTCCAGACGCTCGGGGTCTACGCTTGGACCATGGCCCATGAAGTAATGACCCAGCTCGTGCGCGGCCGTAAACCGCTGACGCGATAGAGGATGATTCGCGTTAACGATGATGCCGGGAGACGCAGCGGGTTCCAGGACAAGAGCACCCGACAACTTAGGCATGGGCTGGAACGCTAATATGATCCCTTGCGCTTCAATGATTGAAAACACGTCAACGCGCTTGGAAACGTCAACGGCGTATCGACGATGCGCCTTAGCGGCGGCAAGCATTGACAATCGGTGAGCGCTGACCCAGTTCACGGTTTTTTCTTTCCTGCGTCGCCGTAGAAGCGCAGGAACTGGGCGAACCGGAGAACCTCCTCACGATCCTTCGGAGTGAGGTCGGCCGCCGCTCGATTTAAGGCAGAAATTGTAGCATCGGAAGCCGATGGAGCATCGGACTCACCCAAGAAGAACGAGACGGGATAGCGATAAACGTGGGCGAGCCGTTGAAGTTCAACACTATCAACCTTCCTTGCCCCACGCTCAATATCAGCCAACGCGGATCTTGAAATGCCGGTGTTATCCGCAACAAACTGCTGTGAGAGGTTAAGATACTCGCGAACTTGTCGCAGTCGCCGCCTCAGTCGATCCATCTCTTGCTCTTTGCTCATGCTTTTGTTAACTCCGTATCTCGCTCGCGCATGAGCTCACGGATGAGCAAAGCCATCGATTTTACTGACCGACAAGCCTCTTCCGTCCGTTCATCGTAGGGAAAATCGATTCCGAAAGTCTCCTCGAGCTGCAACTGGATCTTTAGCATGTCGAAGGAGTCTACTGGCATCTCGCCGCCCTTTCTAAGCAGGCGAGTCTTGATAGTGGCCGGCTTCTTTTCAAGGAAGGCTGCAAGTGTGGCGATCACACTGTCTTCGATGTCTCGTATGTGCATTGGTCGGACCTCCGAATTTTCAAACGTAGATTGTTGGATTTTCCAACAGTATAACCTACCGGGCCGGGACCCGTCAACTGTCTTACCGCAGCGTACTAAGGGCGAGCCCGCTGGGTTCTTTACAATTGACACGCACTAAAAGCGAAGGACGGCGAGGACCTTAAGATCTCGCGGTTCCTTCCCGTTATTTCACATTGAGCCTAGTTCTTGCGTTCTAGCGGCAACGCCCTCAACAGGCGCTGTTCTGATTTCCATGTAAAGAGTCAGCGTTTCGGGTTAACTTATCTTCAGCATTAAACGTAGCTTGTAGACGGTAACAGTTCGTGACAGGGCTTAACGACTATTTGACCCCAGAGGGGCGAGCGCGAATCGATATCGATCGCCAGCTTGTGGGCGCGGGCTGGGCTGTCCAAGATTACCTGCGTGAGAATCTCAGGGCGGCACGAGGCGTCGCCGTCCGTGAATTTAAGATGAGAGACGGCTACGATGCGGCTGACTACCTTCTGTTTCTTGATGCCAAGGCCGGCGGCGTCATTGAAGCAAAAAAGGCCGGAACCACGTTGACCGGCGTCGAGCGACAATCTGCCAAGTACGTTGCCGGAATGCCGCCTGCAGTCTCGCTGCTAGTGACACCGCCGCCGTTTGCATACGAGTCAACGGGTATCGAAACGCGGTTTACAAATTTCTTGGATCCGGATCCGGCGAGTCGGCCCGTGTTCACTTTTCATCGGCCAGAAACGCTCGCGAGTTGGGCAACGGATTCGGGCACACTTCGCTCCAGGCTCCGCAATCTTCCAGCGCTTAACCCAACGGGATTGTGGCCAGCGCAGGCCGAGGCGATCCGTCATTTGGAAGATTCGCTGAGGCACGGACGACCGCGTGCGCTTATTCAAATGGCGACCGGATCGGGCAAGACGTTCACGGCAGCCAACCTCGCCTACCGATTGATAAAATACGCCAGTGCAGCGAGGATCCTATTCCTGGTTGATCGAGCCAATCTTGGACGCCAAACGCTTAAAGAATTTCAGGCATTCTCTACGCCGGATGATGGTCGCAAGTTTACCGAGCTCTACAATGTCCAGCATTTGAGCTCAAACCGCATCGATCGTGTTTCTCGCGTCGTGATTTCCACAATTCAGCGGTTATATTCGATCCTGAGAGGAGACACTGATCTGGCGCCAGAGCTCGATGAGAAATCAACTTATGACGCGGAGCCTTCCGCACCCGTCGATGTTGCGTACAATCCGGCTGTTCCCATCGAAACGTTCGATGTCATCATTGTGGACGAGTGCCATCGCTCAATCTATGGGACGTGGCGCCAGGTGCTCGAATACTTCGATGCCTTCATCATTGGCCTCACCGCCACGCCGGGGAAACAGACGCTAGGGTTCTTCAACCAAAACCTGGTGCAGGAGTATAGTCACGAGCAAGCAGTCGCCGATGGTGTCAACGTTGACTTTGACGTATTTCGTATTTCTACAAAGATCACCGAACAGGGCTCCAAAATCGACGCTGGCTTGGTTACACAGTTTCGCGATCGTCAGACGCGAGCCATTCGCCTGGAAGAGCTAGACCAAGAAATCGAATACGATGAAAGCGAGCTTGACCGCAAGGTTGTCGCCAAGGACCAGATTCGCAACATCGTTCGTGCCTTTCGAGATAACCTTCCAACTCTGTTTCTGGGCCGCACGCATGTGCCTAAAACGCTGATTTTTGCGAAGGACGACAACCACGCAGATGACATCGTCCAGATCGTTCGAGAGGAATTCGGGCGGGGGAACGACTTTGCGGCAAAGATTACGTACAAGTCCGGCTCGCAAGGGCAGAGTCCGCAGCAGCTACTCCAGGATTTCCGCAATTCGTACAATCCGCGCATTGCGGTGACGGTAGATATGATCGCTACCGGCACTGACGTAAAGCCCATAGAGTGCGTTTTCTTTATGCGCATGGTGCGCTCGCGCACGTTTTTTGAGCAGATGAAGGGCCGTGGCGTGCGCGTAATCGACCCTAATGAGCTTAAAGGGGTGACACCGGACGCATCGAGTAAGGATCGGTTTGTTATCATCGACGCGGTGGGCGTCACTGAAGCGAATCTTCACGACACCGTACCCCTTGACCGCGAGCCGTCCGTGCCGCTAGCCAAGCTCCTCCACCGCGTGGCGCTGGGCGAACGCAAGCACGAATTAGTCTCGTCCATCGCATCGAGGCTATCGCGGCTTAATTTACGTATTTCCGACTCTGACAGGGCGGAGCTCGAAAGCGCCTCGGGGATTACGCTACATGACCTTGCGCGACGCATTGTTGATGCCCTCGATCCAGATCGCCAGCTAGCTGTCGCTACAGAAGTAACCGGCGAGCCAGAGCCAAGTACTGACGACGTGAGACATGTTGCTTCAGAACTTATCGCGGCTGCCGTACAGCCAATTGCTGATAACCCGACGTTGCGAGCCAAGCTCGTCGAGATTGGTCGAGCTCCGGAGCAAGTCATCGACGAAACATCAATCGATAGTGTAACGAGAGCTGAACTGTCCGCAGACGCGACAGTGAAGGCTCGGCGCACGGTTGCGTCCTTCAAGGAGTTTATTGAGAAGCATAAGGATGAGATCACGGCCCTTCAGGTGCTTTACAGCCGGCCATATAAACAGCGCCTCACGTTCTCGCAGGTTAAGGAGCTTGCGGAGGCCATCGGTCGTCCGCCGTATCGCTGGACGCCGGAACAATTGTGGCGAGCCTACGAGACACTGGATCGATCTAAAGTGCGCGGCTCGGGCACCCGTGTTCTAACGGACATTTTGTCAATCGTACGCTATGCGATAAATCAGGACTCGGAATTGCGCCCATTCTCCGAGCGGGTAGACCAACGTTTTGACAACTGGCTCACTCAGCAGCGCCAAGCAGGCCGTGCGTTCACATCCGAGCAGATCGCTTGGCTTGAAGCAATTCGCGATCACGTCGCGAAGAGTGTTAGTATCGGCCTCGACGATCTACAACTTGCGCCCTTCGTTCAACGTGGGGGCCTCGGTAAAGCATACCAGGTATTCGGCGAGCAGCTGAATCCGCTACTTGATCAACTAAACGAGGCGCTTGCCGCGTGAACGAGCTTCCGACAGCGTGGGTGGAGTCCTCGCTAGGCGACTTGACAACCGGCGGACTCCTTATTGACGGCGACTGGGTCGAAAGCAAGGATCAGGATCCGCATGGCGACGTCCGACTGACGCAACTGGCAGACGTGGGAGAAGGAGTTTGGCGCAACCGTTCGGACCGGCGAATGAGAATGGATCAGGCACAGGAACTGGGCTGCACTTTCCTGGCGCCCGGTGACGTGCTCATTGCTAGGATGCCCGAACCTTTGGGAAGGGCCTGCATTTTTCCAGGCGACTCGCGACCTTCGGTTACTGCTGTTGACGTGTGCATTTGTCGACCCAGATCCGAGACTGTTGATCCGAAATGGTTGATGTGGTTCATAAATGCGCCCACGAGCCGGAAGAAAATCGAGGCACTTCAATCGGGGACAACACGCAAACGAATCTCGCGAAAGAACTTGGCGACGGTCACATTGCCCGTGCCACCCCGGGCCGAGCAACGGCGGATTGTCGAGGCGATAGAGGAACTGTTCTCACGCCTCGATGCCGCGGAGTCGAGTACATGGGCTGCCTGGCAAAAGTTGGTTCGCCTTCGTTCCACGGTTCTGACTAAGGCGATTCGCAGTAATCATGATGTTGTCTCGCTCGGCGACGTAATACGCTCGCTGAGAAACGGCATTTTCGTCTCGCGACCCTTACGTTGCCCACCCGGCATACCAATATTTAGAATTAGCGCCGTTCGGCCAATGACACTCGACACCAGCGATGTTCGTTTTGCACCCCTGGGCACACCCGATGCAGAGCGATATTTTGTGGACGAAGGGGATCTGCTCTTCACAAGATATAGCGGAAACACATCATATGTGGGATCGTGCGCCGTCGTGCCACGGCTTACGAGTCGCACGTTGTACCCCGACAAGCTAATTCGCGTCGTGGTCGACCGCCAGCGTATACTCCCCGAGTTCGTGAGCCTTGCGGTCAACAACGGTCCGGGCCGACGTGCGATTGAGCAACGTCTCAAAACCACGGCCGGCCAGGTTGGGATAGCGGGTGGCGAGCTTCGCACGGTGCAGATTCCCCTTCCAAAACTTGAAGAACAGCAGCGGATAGTCGATGGCATTTCTCGCCAACTTTCAGTGTATGAGAACTTGGTGCGGACGATCGACAATACGCTTCAACGCTCTCGGCGAATCAGGCGAGCGATACTCATCCTGGCTTCCACCGGTCAGCTTGCGCTACAGGATCCAAATGATGAGCCTGCACCATTGGTAACAGAACTCAGCAACACGCAACCCGCACAATTGAAGATTTAGGTCAGTAGCAAGAATGCGCAGAATGATCAAGCAGGAATTCAGTTCGTACTACGGGGGGACGCGTGAATAACGGCTCAAGCACACTAGTAGCCAAGCTCTGGAACTACTGCAATGTCCTGCGGGATGATGGCCTGTCCTACGGTGATTACATCGAACAGTTAACGTACTTACTTTTCCTCAAGATGGCAGATGAGCAAACGAAGCCACCATTCAGCCGAAAGCCTATCGTCGAAAGCGTGCTTGATTGGCAATCTCTACTTGCGCGCGATGGCGATGAACTTGAAGTGCAGTATCGTCACATTCTCACAGAGCTCGGGCGAAAGGCTGGTATGCTGGGAATCATTTTCCGCAAAGCACAAAATAAAATTCAAGATCCCGCCAAACTACGCCGACTTGTTGTCGATCTCATTGACAAAGAGCAGTGGATGACTCTCGACGTCGATGTAAAAGGCGACGCATACGAGGGCCTACTCCAGAAGAACGCAGAAGACGTAAAAACGGGGGCGGGTCAGTACTTCACGCCTAGGCCCCTCATCCGCGGGATAGTTGACGTCATGCAGCCGAAGCCCGGCATGGCGATATGCGACCCGGCTAGTGGAACTGGGGGCTTCCTGCTCGCGGCTTACGACTATATTACGCGCAATAATCTGCTCGACCCGGATCAAAAACGTCACCTGCAGTTTGAGTCATTGCATGGCTGGGAGATCGTGGACAACACCGCGCGTCTTTGTGCAATGAACTTGCTTCTCCACGGGATCTTCGCTGCCGACGCCGCCAGTCCAATTCATGTAGACGACGCGCTAAAGGGACATCCCGGAGAGTACTTCGACGTGGTACTCACCAATCCGCCATTTGGAAAGAAATCATCTGTTACGATTGTGGGCGAGGACGGCCGAACACAGCGCGACGACCTGACAGTAGTCCGTGATGACTTCTGGGCAACAACATCCAACAAGCAGCTCAACTTTCTCCAACACGTCAAGACGCTACTTAAGATTAACGGCCATGCGGCCATTGTAGTGCCTGATAACGTGCTCTTTGAAGGCGGCGCAGGGGAAACCGTTAGGCGAAGATTGCTTCACGAGTGCGATGCTCACACACTCCTGCGCCTCCCGACTGGGGTTTTTTATGCTCAAGGGGTCAAAGCGAATGTGCTGTTCTTCGATCGCAAGGCTGCATCTGAAACGCCCTGGACGCGGGAGTTATGGATCTATGACTTGCGGACGAACATGCACTTCACACTTAAGGAAAGTCCACTGGGACGCGAGCATCTCGACGACTTCGTCGCGTGCTACAACGCCAATGACAGGGGCAGGCGGAAGGAGAGCGAGCGGTTCAAACGGTTTACCTACGAAGATCTCATAGCCCGCGATAAGGCAAGCCTAGATATCTTCTGGCTCCGCGACGAGTCGCTTGAGGATGCAGCAAACTTGCCAAACCCGGTGACGTTAGCGGCCGAAATTGTAGAGGAGCTTGAGGCGGCACTCGCTGAGTTCAACGACGTGGCTGATGTTTTGCGAACCAAGCAGTCATGATACAAGCTGGTGTCTGACCACTTATTTTGACCACTTATCAGGCGCAGATTCGCGAAGAATGATGAAGGACGGCGAGAACCTAAAGATCTCGCCGTCCTTTGTCGCACTTGACTTTCCCTTATTTTTCGGCGATCTAGCGGCAACGCCGAAACACTTCGTTTCTAACTTACAAGGAGGGGGTCACAGGTTCGAGCCCTGTTTCGCCCACCAAACAATCAGTCCGATGGGAGTTTTGAAATCGACGTCCAGATAACGCCGTACGCTAAGCATCGAGGCCGGTTTCCGTTCGAACTAAGTTGTGGGCGACGATCCCTGGTCGCTCTACGCTGACGCTGACGGCGAAGGGGAGATTATATGTGTCGGACACGGAGGGGGAGGCCCCGAACAGCCGGGCTTGACAGGACAGGTGCAAGCAGCACCGTGCGTGGCGGGCGCGGGCCCACACCCAGCGATGATTACCACCGTCGCGAATACACAGGCGAGGCGCCAGAACGTGAGGATCCGCATCTTGGTTGGACAGTTAGGCTTTATTATGATCCCCTTATGCTGAAGTTTCGTTTGGACGACAACCTGCTCATATTATAGCTCAAACAGTCCGTCCTGGACTCCGCAAAAATACGGAGCCCCATCGCCCTGCAGCGTAGTTAGAACTGGTGTGATCTTTGAAATCCTGACCACTTATGGGGGCACATTCGCGAACAAAGATGAAGGACTGCGAAAATATGAAATCCCCGCAATCCCTCGTCGTGCGTAACATTGCGCCCATTTTTCGGCGTTCTAGCGGTAGCGTCAAGACGGGCTTTTCTAGCTTACAAGGAGGGGTAACAGTCTCGAGCCCTTTTGCGCTTACGGCCGCAGCCGTCGCTAAGTGGGAAAGAGCCATGAATTATCCGCGAGGGTCTTTTGTTTGTTGCGCGCTGCTCGTCTCAATAGCAATCTTTTTTATCGCGCAAATCGCTTTCAACGAGATCAGCGCCGCGTCGACACTGACGCCGACGGTCAGGATCTTTGATGATCGGCTGGTGCCGGCAGTCGTTCAAATTCCGCCACTCAGCTCTGTCACATGGATAAACAATGGGCACCGTACGCACGTTGTGCGGAGCACTAATGGGGGTTGGCAAACCTTTAGCCTACAGGCTCGCGCGAGTCGGCGCGTCACATTCCGCACAACCGGTGAATTTCCGTATAAGGTGGACGGAGTGCTCAGCGGCTTTGTGTTGGTCGCAGCCGTGCATTTGGGTGACCTCTCGCCGAGTTGCTCGAACTGGCTGGATTGTTGATTAGCCCGGGAAGCGCACACCCGCGTCGAGCGATGCGAAAATTTTTTGGCGAGCTGACATCCCGTACTTAAATTACGACACCGCCATTCGTCGAATCATCTTTCGGGTGTTCACCGGATTTGCCTGAGGCCTCAGCCTTGTTCTTATAGCAATCCTTGCAAACAGCTATGTTGTTCCCTTTCTCCGTGATCTAGACCATCCCGATTTTACGCGAGATCGCACCGAATTTCGTGTAAATTTCTCGAAGCGGCGTAATCCGTTGCGGGCATTATCTCACGCTGCCTCCGTCAGTGCAATAGTTCGTATCGAGTCAGCTAAAATCTTACCGAGAACCCTAACGTCGCGTCATCTCGAAATCTTACCCGGCGTGCTCCCCCAGGCACCTCGGAGGAGATTCGATGACCCAGGCGTCCAAGCATGAACTACGTCCTATCTTTGCTGTCAAGTATCGCCGCGCGAATCGGTCTGGGAAGACCAAACTTCTCAACGAGTTCTGTGAACTCACCGGCTATCACCGCAAGTATGCGATCGCATTGCTGAAGCAGGAAGAGCGCACGTCACCTCGACCTCGGCCGCCGCGGGAGCGGAGATACGATGACGACGCGGTGCAGATTTTGGTGAAGATCTGGGAGGCAGCAGGGTATCCGTGGTCGGTGCGGCTGAAAGCGTTGCTGCCGCTGTGGCTGCCGTGGGCCAAGCAGCATCTCTCGATCGCGTCGATGCAAAAGACACAGCTCTTGCAGATGAGCCCGAGCACCATGGATCGCGCCCTACGGCGCTACCGGGATACGCTGCTGCGTCGGAATTACGGTCGCACCAAGCCTGGGACCCTGTTGAAGCACCACGTCAAGGTGCGGACCGACAACTGGGATATCCATGAAGCTGGTTTTGGAGAGATCGATCTGGTCGCGCACTGTGGCAACCTTGCGTACGGTGAGTACATCAATTCGCTGAACTTCAGCGACATCGCAACGACCTGGACGGAAACCCGCGCCGTACTTGGGAAAGGCCAGCGTCCAGTGTGCGCGGCGATCGACGAGATGCGGGCTGCTTTGCCCTTTGCTCTCAGGGGTTTGGACTCGGACAACGTTCTACTAGCCATTGTCAAGAGTAAAGGAGCGATTGACCCTACTCGGACGGAGAACGAGAGGGCGATATCGGCGCGAGCGGCTCCCGCGATTTATAGGGATGCGGCGGTTACCATAATGCAGACACAAGGTCCTCAAAGGCCTTGATCGTTCTTAACACAGCGTTCGCTCCGAGCGGGAGACCCGAGCATTATCTACGAGGTCATGATTGCCTCAACGGCCCAGCGAAGGGGTTTTCCCGCTCGGTATCGCCGGTTCATAGAAACGGCGATAGCTTGTTCCGGCCTTGAGGATGCCATATGCGACGCGCGCGACCTTGGCAGCCACGGCCGTATACGCTTTTCGTTTCAAGTCTCGATTTTTTGGATCGTTGCTGGTATAGCGATCGAATTTCTGACGGAACGTATTCTCCCGCTTGTTCACCGCAACGGCTCCAGCCATCCAAAATGCATACCGGAGCCGCGCATTGCCCCGCTTTGACAGCTTCGTTGCTCCCCGAGCACGCCCCGACTGATCAGTGCACAGATCGAGGCCACAGTACTTGAGGAATTGGCGGTGATGAGGAAACCGTCGCAAATCTCCAGCCTCCGCCAGGATCGTCAGCGCAAGAACCGGTCCGATACCCGGAATAGTTTGCAGTCGCTGGAAATCCGGATGATCCCGCAACTCCAGAGCCGCCTGATCTTCGAGCTGTTCGCGAACTTGACAGACGTGGAGATACTCCTTGAGTGTGAGTTGGAAGGCCTTGATCGCAGCGCAATCGGGTCTCACAGGCACGCCAATGCTTGATTTGGCGGCTTCGTAGAAGTCGGCCAACCAACGAGCCCGATCGAACTTTCTGTACTGAATTGCGCTTGCCGCCTTGATAAAATCGCTCTTGGAATAGCCGCAGATAGCAGCAGGGCAAGGCGTCATCAGGAGCAAGCGGATGAACCAGTCGCTGCGCGAGCTGCTCATATAGGGTTCCGCTTCAGGGAAATACATTGGGAGATAGTGCGTCACGATGCTGTGGTAGATGCGAACCTTGCGTAGCGATGCCTGATGATAGGTGTTGGCGAGCTCTTGCAGATCGTGATAGCCGTTGACGAAGGGATCGTGATAGATCTGCGTGCCGCCGGTCTTAAGCAAATGCAAGATCACCTGAGCATCTTTTGGATCGTTCTTATCCCATGAGTTGTAGAGGGCCTCACGAGTCCGGTTGGTCGCGATGCTCGAGACGAGATGCAAATGCACGCCTGACTTGGTTGATAAGAATGCTGCTAGGGCGCGGTGGTAGTCGCCGGTCGCTTCAAACGCGACGTCCGCCGGCATCCCGGCGCGATCCAGCTGCTTGGCAAAGACCTCAAAGCCGTCACGGTCGTTGGAGAAAACTACAACCTTACGCCTTCCATTTGACGATTCAATCAAAGCTTGATGAGAGAACTTCGCAATATCGATCGCAACGCGGGTGATAGGTCCAGTAGTGGGCTCCAAGTAAGTCGGCATCGGGAGGCTCCTCTGGCGGCTTCAGTGCAATTGAAACCAACTAGGGGAGCCTCTCTGAGAAGCCCTTTACTATGGTATTATGGGAGCGAATTCATCAACATGCATCTCTTGCGATACTGCAATGAGCATGGCATTCAGCTAACGCGTGGGCGGGCGTACAAAAAAAACGACAACGCACACATCGAGCAAAAGAACTGGACGCACGTACGCAAATTGCTAGGCTGGCAGCGCTACGACACGCCAGGCGTGCTCGAGGCGATGAATGACCTGTATCGCAACGAACTGCGCTGGTGGATGAACTATTTTCAGCCGTCCGTGAAGCTCGTGTGCAAAGAGCGGATCGGTTCGAAGGTCAGACGGGTCTACGATGCGCCGAAGACCCCGTTAGATCGCGTGCTCGAATCGCCGAAGATCACGAAGGCGGCGAAGGCCGCGTTGCTGCGCGATCGCAAGGGTCTTGATCCATTCGTTCTGGCCGCGCAGATCGACGTCAAGCTGCGAGCCATCGCGGCGCTTGCCAACACCGAAGTGGGCCCGCCGGTAAAGCCGCCAGCGAGTCTGCGATTCAATCAGCTGGGGCCTCTGAGTCGTCGCGATTGGGCCGAACGCGATCAAGCGCAGAGGGGAACGGTCGGGTAAGACTTTGAGATGACAGGACGTACTTGCCTAGGGTAAGGTTCCTTGATGACTTGACACGTAGTTTGATAGCCATCGATCCGGCGCCACGTGTGCGATAGCCGCTCGATGAGTTTGAACACCAGGTAGAGCGCAGATCTTCCGCTTCTCAACCGCTTTGCGACGTTGGTGCGCAGCCGCACGCTCGAGAAGATCGACTCAATCGGATTGGTCGTGCGCAAGCTCTTCCAGCTTGCCCGCGGGAAGGCGAAATAGGCCAACATGCGATCGACGTCTTCGCGCACACACGCTGCCGCTTTGGGATAATCCGTCGCCAGCCAGTCGGCGAGTGCCTCGATCTGCGTCACCGCCTCACCACGCGAGCTCGAGGCTTGGATCTCTTTGAGCTGTCGATGGACCTCAGCTTTGAGACGCTCAGGCACTTTGTCCAAAACGTTGCGGGTTTTGTGCACCCAACATCTCTGCTGCGCGGTTTGCGGATAGACCGCCGAGAGCGCAGCCCAAAAACCGTTGGCACCGTCGGCGGTGGCAAGCCGTGGAGCTGGCAACCCTCGCTTTTTGAGATCGTCGAGGACGGATTGCCAGCTCAGCTCACTCTCGCTCATGGCTTCATCCAGCGCGATGAGATCTTTCTTGCCTTGCGGGTCAGCCCCAATAACCACAAGGATCGCACGACGTTCGTCGCCCGGACCTGCGCCCAGATGCACGCCGTCGCACCAGGTGTAGACGTAGCGCTCTTGATCG
>Ga0185299_10003038_pt1 | contig 23592 bp, 16 predicted proteins | sample PaiPotPPA55metaG_FD_128002 | JGI IMG/M metagenome (GOLD analysis project Ga0185299, IMG submission 128002) | Iron sulfur acid spring bacterial and archeal communities from Banff, Canada, to study Microbial Dark Matter (Phase II) - Paint Pots PPA... ... | reverse complement strand
GATTCGGAATACCTCGTCCCGTTGCTGTCCGCAGAAGGACCCCTGGCCTACAGCCCCACCAAGCCGCCGGCGAGGGACTACTTCTTCCAGTACACCTGGATCCTCCCGGGAATCTTCAATCCGCAGGTCAATTTGCGCGAGCATCGCTGCTTCGGCAGTCCCCTCAAGGACAGCGCACGCTTCCTTTTCGACTTCTGGGCAAATGCCCGCAGAGGAGATGGATCGGCACTGCAAAGATACTGCGAGTTCGGATTCTTTTCAGACAACGAGTTGAGGACGCCGATGGCGGCCTATCATCATCATGTCCGCGACTATCGCGACACACCCGGTTCCCTGCTCATACAACATGGTAGTTACCAGTGGGCCTCCCTGGAGGATCAGCCGAGCGTCCCGGCCGGAGAGGTCTCGCTTTATCGGGGCATCGGACAGGCCACTCGTTTCCGTTGCTTGCGATTCCGGCCCGAAGAACTCTCGCCCGCTAACGGGGAAATATGGCGAAAGTACCTGCGCGTCCAGGCAGACATGCTGTCGGACTCCATCCTGTCTTTCAACACGATTCATGACCGCCTCAAGCGCTGCGAGACCGCAGGCCTGCGCGACGGGAGTTGGGTGGGCGACGAGCTGGCGACGCATGCCGGATTAGACATTCAATCACCAGGCTTCGCCAGGGATCTTTGGCACGCCGCCCAGCAGTCGTATTCCCTCGAACGGGTGATGGGCGCAGTGAAGTTCGGTCCCCGCCATGTCGTCGTCAAGACCCCCCTGAGCAACATCCGGATCACGACGTTCTTCGCGGGTGAGTCGGAAGCAAAGATAGTGGATCCGAGCCGGATCTCGGAAGTGCAAGCCGTCGGCTGTGAGGTGGATTTCGCACCTCCAATGGAATAATCACCCTGTGACTCCCTATATCTCATGTTGACGAAACCGAGCGCCGAGCTGACGCTGTTCGACACACTTTCGCGACTCACTTTCACCAGAGCGGCGAAGCTGCTCGGTCCCGAGGGTAACCGCCTCATCGCCACAGGCGGCAAATTCGACATTGACCTCGCCACTCAGGTCAAATTCGATCGGGACATGTTCCGGCTGACTCTGGACGGCGCGACGGTCACGCTGACTTTGAGTCCGGCCGCCCGCCATCCTGTCGAATGGCGCTGCGACGCGTGCGAGGTGGGAGCCGGATCACAAACCGCATTCGTTCGTCCATCACAGAACTCTCCTTCCATGGCATCTCCTCTCCGCCCCCTTCGGGCCGAAAAGTGTAACCCATGTCTCCGGAACGTTCTGTTACCTATGTCTCGGAACGGACAGTTCTTTAACACGTTCCAGTCCGAACTCTAGGTCCTCTTCCTTCTGCGTCTTTGCACTTGCCTTCAACCACCCCCCCGCGAAACCAGCAGGGGAACCGAGGTTTCGACCGGTCTTTCCACCCGCTCCTTATTTCGTAACACGGAGATCAACTTCCTACAAGCCGATATCGGTACTGATTCCGTGGAGTCTCGTTTCGATCACTTCCGGACCTCCGATCATTCTTCCGCGATCTCGCTCACGTTTTATGTATTGTTGTCAGCAAAGATGAGCTATTTTCCGTTTTCGCTGTCTGGCCCATTAAGCCCGTAGATCATTTCACCTCGACGTTCATCCGCATCCAGGGATGGATACAGCATTCGAAATGGTGTGTGCCTTTCGACAAACCCGTGATCTGGACTGTGCTGCCTTGAAGAAGCCGAGTCTTGGCCACCATGACCGTTGAAAAGCCACCGGCACATTCGGGAACCGTTTCCTGTCCGTCGTTGAGCCCAGGTATGAAGCCTCCGCCGAACTTAACTACCTCAGTAAAGGTGTGTGGTTCGCCGCCCTGGTCGACTACGCTGACAATGGTTCCTTCCTTAATCTTGAGCGTGTCCGGTTCGAAGTCCCAGTTGGGGTTCGGAGTGCCAGCCGCCGCTTCTGCAAACAAGTCGGAGAACGTGGTGGAATATCCAAGTGCGATGTTTTTACAGAAATCAGGCCCCAGAGCGGCGTTAAAAGTGGTCGGATCGCATTCGTCCAAGGCAACGACCTGTGCGACACGCGCTGAATCTTCATGCGATCGATGGTCGTGCTCTGGGTCAGCTTGTCCAAGCGCGAGCATCGCGACGGCGAGTAACAGGCCGCCAGCAACTAGACAGAACTTCGCTATGGCAGTTCTCATGGTAGTCTCCTATGCCGCTATTCAGGATGGTGCGCTCGTTACGGTACGGCTGACCCGCTCGCTGGCTGGTCGCCACCGGCTCGTATTCGAGCGTCAGATTCCGCAGCGACTCTCGCTGGAAACCTCGAAGCAGTCAATCCTTCACGTCCCCATCAATCCCCAAAATTTTGTCCATTGCTAAGCTATTGAGAAGAAAGGGCGCTGGCGTCCCGCGCAGAAGGTGGGGACGAGGAATCGGGAACTGTGATAGCCTTTCCTGAGTTTCTTGGAAGTTTCCCATGGCCGCCACCGCGCCGGTTACGCGAACCCTTCGGTTCGATGTCTTTGAACTGAATGTCCGTGCCGGTGAACTGCGTAAACGCGGCGCAAAGCTACACCTGCGAGGCCAACCACTGCAAGTCCTCGCGATATTGGTGGAACGAGCTGGCGACGTCGTGACTCGCGAAGAACTTCAAAGTCAAATCTGGCCTGCTGATACCTTCGTCGATTTCGATCATAGCATTCACAACGCAGTTGCCCGCATTCGCGAAGTACTGGGCGATTCGGTTGAGAAACCTCGCTACATCGAAACGCTACCTCGCCGGGGATACCGGTACATCGGTCCCGTGGAAGATTCCCAAACACTGCGGTTGGGCACAGAAACCGACGACCATACGAGTCAACCGGTGACCCTCGTTACACCTCCAAAGCGGAAGACAAATCTCGTCCTTGTTCTGGGTGCTCTTTTCACGCTGGGACTCGTGGCCTGGACAACAACGTGGCACTATCTCCACGCGAGAGCGGCCGTTCCACCGATACACTCCCTTGCTGTCCTGCCCCTCGATAATTTGTCCGGCGATCCGTCAGAGGAGTTCTTCGCAGATGGCATGACGGACCAGTTGATCACGGACCTCGCTAGAGTTGGCTCGCTGCGGGTCATCTCGCGAACATCCGTCATGCGATACAAAGGCGCCAAAAAGGGTCTGCCGGAAATTGCGCGAGAATTGAACGTCGACGCCATCGTTGAAGGATCGGTTATTCGTTCGGGCCAACGAGTGCGTGTCACCGCCCAGCTCCTCCAGGCACCCACGGATCAGCACCTGTGGGCCGAGACGTACGACCGCGACCTGGACGATATCCTGAAGCTACAAGGTGAGGTGGCGGACGCCATAGCGCAACAAGTCCGCGCACAACTCACTCCAAACCAGCAGTCTCAGCTTCGCTTGGCCCACGTGGTCAACCCGGCGGCGTACGATGACTATCTCCGGGGACGCCTTTACTTTACTAACGAATTCACCAAACCTGATTCACTTAGGAAGGCCAAGCGCTACTTCGAAGATGCGATCCAGAAAGATCCAAACTTCGCTCTTGCATACGCGGGACTCGCAGACACTTACGTCTTCTTGGCGTATGCAGGAGCTTTGCAAAAAGATCTGGCCTACCGGTCGGCCAAGAATGCACTATCCAAAGCACTGCAACTGGACGACAGCATCGGCGAAGCCCACGACACCCTCGGCGTGCTGAGTTCCTTTTTTGACTGGGATTGGGAGACTGCCGATCGCGAGTTCAATCGTGCCATCGCTCTGGCACCGAGCTATAGTTGCGCGCATGAAGATCGCGCCATCTTTCTCGCCTTGGTTGGCCGACGGGCCGAAGCCCTCGCCGAGATCGCAAAGATCGACCAGGTCGACTATGGTTTCAGTGCGGCACATACCGAATCAGTGACCTACTATGAGCTGCGGGACTACCCTAGCCTGATTGATTCAAGTCGGAGAGCGCTGCTTTTTGACCCCAAGGATTGGTTTCAGCACTTCACACTCGGCGTCGGTTACGAAGGCACGGGCAAGCTTCAGGAAGCGATCGCGGAGTACCAGAAGGCAATTGAGACGTCGGGCGGTTCTCAAGACCCCACCGTGGCGCTGGCACATGCCTATGCAGCCGTAGGCAAAAAAGCCGAAGCGGAGAAGATCCTTCGTGATTTGGAGACCAACTCGAAAGCGACTGCTTCTCCCTACACTGTGGCCACGATTTACGCCGGGCTCGGCGAAAACGACAAAGCGTTGGAGTCCCTGGAAAAAGCCCGCTCGGAGAAGTCTTTCCAAATTTTATCGCTAAAATCTGACTTGCTGTTTGACACCTTGCGTACTGATCCACGTTTTCAAAACCTTCTTCGCCGGATGAGTTTGAACTAGAGTCTGATAACTGACAATCCATTCCAGCCTGTTCCTCCGGACCCTACCTAGGTAGGGGGTAGCCACCGATAGCTACAATCTGTTCTCGTCACCATGGCTTTCACCATTATCAAACAATCATTTCCAGCAGCTTTCCAGGTCGCGGCGTGCGATGGGACGCACGGTCTGATCGATTTCCTCCTTGCCAGACAATCATTCCAACAGCTTTCAGGTCGCAATCCGGTTGGCCGACTATCCACCCTGAACCTCTTTCCATTCACTTCCCCGAAGTTAGTTTGAACGAAGCCGCTTCGCGGCAGACGCTTTCGCGTGTATAGACACACGCGTCGGAACTTCCCTCTTGAAGAACGGATGGCGCCGGAGGTAAGATCAAGCCATGGTTGCAGAGAAGTCATATATCGACGAGCATCAATAACTGAATATTGGCGAAACTCCCTGTCTGGCAAGGCTTTTGAGACCAAACTCGATTCAAATTCCATAGAGTCCCCTCACCCACGGGCGGCTTCCTTCAAACAGCTGCATCGGACGCGCCCCGCACCACCTCACGAACCTACCTGCGCTCTTCTCATGGGCGCATCCGATACAGCACTAGCGTTTCTGGACAACCTGGGAAAACGGCGCTGGTGCCATATTCAAGATCACTCCTACGGGAACACTGAAGGTGCTGTACAGCTTCACCGGCGGGAGCGACGGAGCGAACTCGAGCTCCGGCCTAACGCTGGGAGAAGACGGGAACTTCTATGGCACCACGCTCGGCGGGGGCGCGACCTTTGATGGGACGGTCTTCAAGATCACTCCGGGCGGAGTTCTCACGGTACTCCACAGCTTCAACTGTACAGACGGTTTCGAACCGGTCGCCGGACTGATTCAGCAAACAAGTGACTCCGTATTGAGCGAATGCGGCTCAGACAATTTCCCGATTGCGACTAGGGCTGGATGAGGGTCGGCGCTGGCCTACCGTTCAGCACCGCCTCCACATTGTCCAGGGCCAGCATGCCCATGGCTGTACGGGTTTCGATCGTGGCGCTGCCGATATGCGGCAATAGAAATGTATTTTTCAACGAAATATATTCCGGGTGAAGTTTTGGCTCGTCTTCAAATACGTCGAGTCCCGCAGCGGCGACCCGCCCGCTCTTGAGAGCAGCGATGAGGTCGTCGTCGACCACCAATCCTCCGCGAGCCGTGTTCACCACGATAGCTCCGGGGGGCAGAAGGCTTATGGTTTTGGAGTTCAAGAAATGGTGGGTCTGAGGAGTCTCCGGAGTGTGCAGGCTCAAGAACTGGCTGGCGCGAAGCAGATTCAACGGATCCTCGTGGTAGACGGCATCGCCTGCGATTTCCGCAGGTAACTCCGAGGCGTTGGAATAGTGAATCCTCATTCCGAATCCTCGCGCTCGACGCGCCACGGCTTGTCCCACGCGCCCCATTCCCAAAATGCCGAGGACTTTGCCGCCGACTTGCCATCCCAAGAGCATGTCGGGGCTCAAGGGTCTCCACGCTCCCGTTCGAACCAGTTCCTGAGCTTCGTAAGCTCGACGCGAAGCACCCAGCAAAAGCAACATTGCGATGTCGGCCGTTGCTTCACTGTTAACACCAGGGGTATAAGCGACCGGAATTTTCCTGCGAGCGGCGGCTTCCAGATCGATATGCTCAAAACCCACCGAGTACGTAGCGATAACTTTTACAGTTGGTGAAAGTTTCTGGAAAAACCCAGAGTCCAACCGGTCTGCCGGCGTGATGAACAGGGCGTCGGCTCCCTCAGCTGCCGAAAGCAAGCTCTGGATGCTGAAAGAAAACTGGTTCGGATTTCTCCGAGCTTCGTAGTCGCGGTCGATGCGGTCTTCAACTTCCTTCGGATAATGGCTGGTTACCACCAGAATGGGTTTAGCCATACCCAACGTCTCCTTCCACGCGCCGAGCGCGATGCAAAGCTGCTCGGCTGCGTTCCGATAGTTGCGAGAGCAAACACATGGGAGGACGGCTCAACACCTCCGCCCGCCCCTAGACGTCTTTGATTCTGGTGCCTCAGGACAGAAATCCGAGTCGTTGTATATTCAGCTTCTCGTCGGATTCCTACCGGGCCGCATGGCTCAGACGATTCCCACGTTTCGCTCGATCTCCTTAATCACCGTATCCAGCCTGCCGCTCAGCACCTGCTTGGCGAAACTGAGGGTGAACCCCTTGACGGTGTGCAAAGGTGAATGGGACGGCATGGCAAGCGCCATAGGATCTACGACTGCGTCGACAACGACGGGGCCATCCTTGTACGCGAGAGCTTCAGCTAGACCTTTTCGAACGTCCTCGGGTTCCTCGATACGAATTCCTTTCGCCCCCATTGCCTCAGCAACCTTCGCAAAATTTGGATTCTTGAACTCCACGCCAAACGGAACGAAACCGGCCTCCTGTTGTTCGATATGGACGAAATCGAACTTCTCGTTGTTGAGAATGACTTGAACAACCGGAGTTCGTCGTTCTATCTGGGTCAGCAGATCGCCCATTCCCAGCATCGTGAAGCCTCCATCGCCGCATAAAGCGATGCACTGTCTCCCGGGATATGCCAGAGCACATCCGAACGCGTTTGGTGCAGCATTGGCCATAGACGCCCACGAGAATGAGCCAAAGAGCCTGCGGTTTTTTCCACCGTAGATATGTCTCGCGAGCCAGATACAGGCCGTACCCGTGTCCGCAAAAAACATCGCGTCATCCGCAGCAAGCTCGCTAAGCGTCGCGGCGAGGAATTCAGGACGTATCGGTTTTATCGTCGGTCCCTTCTTGACATAGTGCTGCAGCAGTTGGTGAAAGGATTCGGTGTGCGCCAGCTGTCTCGCTAGAAATTCTCCATCCGTCTTTTCCTTCACGGCTGGAAGCAATGCACTGACCGTCGACTTGATATCGCCGACAAGACCGAGATTTAGCGCTGTACGGCGGCCGATGTGCTTCGGGTTCTTATCGATCTGAACCTTTTTCACACTGGCGCCGGGCAGAAATTCGGAGAACGGAAAATCCGTGCCCAGCATGAGCAAGAGGTCGGCTTCATGGATTGCGTTGTACGCCCCCCCATAACCGATCAGGCCGGTCATGCCAACGGCGTTAGGATTGTCATGCTCCAGCCATTGCTTCCCGCGGAAGGCATAGCCGACGGGGGCCTTCAGCTTGCACGCCAGTTCAACCACTTCGTCGCGACCTTCTCTGCAACCGTCCCCACCAAAGATCGCCACCGTTTTCGCTTCATCGATCATCCTTACTAATTTTTCGAAGTCTGTATCGGAAGGTCTCACGACAGCTGGAGCTGCAATGGTGAAGTCGGTAGGCTGGTCTGGAGCATCGGCGGACGCGACATCGCCAGGTATGGCAAGAACGGTGGGGCCCTTTTCCACCACCGCCGTGAGGATGGCGGTGCTGATGACCGCGCGGGCCTGCTCCGGATTCACCAGCCGTGCGGTATAGAGAGAAGCCGCCTCGAAAAACTTGTACGGGTTCAGTTCCTCGAGCGCAGATGTGTCAATAATGCTCGACTCTACATCCCCGGCGATGGCGATAATGGGAGCTCCTTCTTTCCGTGCGTCCATCAATCCGTTGAACAAATGGACAACTCCGGGTCCCGCAGTTCCGCACACCACCACTGGGTTACCCGTGAAATAAGCTTCCGCGACCGCTGCAAATACTCCATACTCCTCATTACGAACGGGAACCAACTCGATTGCACCATTTCGGCGCAGTGCGTCCACTACTGGATTCAGTGCATCTCCGACGATTCCATAACAGCGTTTGACACCAGCCTTCGCCAGCATCTCCCACAATACGTCTGCGACTTTCTTCGACATAAGAAAACCTCCCTTAGCGACGTTTCGTAACGACCACTAGAACCTGTTCCAGCCGCCTACACAAGACTTAGCCCTTGTGGCTCACTGGTTTTACCTACCTATTCACCGTGTGAGTGAACGTTTCATCTGCCATCACCTTTAACCTCCTCGAGCAGGGTTTTGAAGAGGGCAGGGCTGCTCCCGATTATCCTTTGCGACTTTCCCTTGCTCCTGAATTCGGTACGCATGATGTCGGGTTGTGACGCACAATTGGGCTGGGTTGAGTCCTCAAAAATCCTCGCTCAAGGAAGATCGGCAATGCAACTTCAAACCCAGCGGTACTCATTTCCATTCCTTTCCATTTCAGCTATTAGGTCCTGCTGATCGTAGCCTAAGAAGCGCCGGAGACAATCTGGACTGCCCTCGGTCCTAATAGTGGCATCTTTCCAACTGACGTCCATCGCGCAAATGCTGTCACGCAGAAGATCGCCGGTTTTCCTTCATTGAGGACGAAGCGGAATATTAAGTTTGCGTATCCGATAAGCCAGGGTCGTCCGCTTCATACCCAGGCGCGCGGCCGCACCATTAAGACCACCGATCATCCAGTTGGATGCTCGGAGCGCCCGCAGCACGTGTTCGCGCTCCATTTCTTCCAGAGTGCTCATCTCCGTGCTGAACGTTTGTATAGCAGCCTGTTTCAGCTCAGCAAGAGGTGGACGCAGGACACTCCCCGGCGATAGAATCACCGCCCGCTCAATAAAGTTCTGCAGCTCACGCACATTACCTGGCCATGAATAACTTGTAAGAGTTTCCATCGCTTGGGGAGGAATGGTTTCAATACGGCGTTTCATGCGTCGAGCATATTCGTCCACGAAATGACGTACCAAGAGAGGGATGTCTTCGCGGCGCTCTCGCAAGGGCGGAACCGGCAATGGGAAAACATGCAGGCGATAATACAGATCGCTTCTGAACTCTCCATCTTCCACCATCTGCTTCAAATCCCGATGAGTAGCCGCAACCACACGAACATCCACCTGCTGTGTACGGGTGCTGCCTAGTCTTTCAAATTCATGTTCCTGCAACACCCGCAGCAATTTAGGCTGAAGCTCGAGTGGAATGTCGCCTACTTCGTCGAGGAACAGAGTGCCCTTGTCTGCAACCTCGAAGCGGCCCGCCTTGCGCATGATGGCGCCGGTAAATGCGCCCCTTTCATGGCCAAAAAGTTCGCTTTCAAGTAGACCGGAGGGAATGGCGGCGCAGTTCAGTTTGACAAAGGATCGATCCCGCCGGGCGCTCCGGTTGTGGATCGCGCGGGCGATTAACTCCTTTCCGGTGCCCGTGTCTCCTAGAATCAGTACACCGGAATCGGTCGGCGCCACAACCTCGACCTGCCGGAGCGCACGTTGCAGAGCCGCGCTTCTGCCCACGATCTCTTCGAAGTGCAGTTCGTTACGTATTTCATCGTCGAAACCTAACATGCTGTTCTTGAGGTCGCTCTCTACCAGACCAATTCCCATAACAACTCCATCCATCAAGCCCTTTCGGGCATCGCTGTACACTGGCGGAAGTGCAGGGTTCTCAGTCAACCCTGCACCTCCCGAACTACGGTTAAGACTGTCAGTCACACCAAGCATCTCGATATCCTCCTTCCTTCTATTCCTGGCTCCGACGTTTTCGTGTTGCCCTCTCCCTCGCGATCCATTCACCGGATATGGGCCCTGCAATTTCTGAGTTCCACTCCGTTCGGTTCGCGGAAACCGCCCTCCGTGTCATGCTGATTTGTTTTCCGGCGCCGTAAACGGAATGTCCCGCGCTGCTCGGGCGAAATCCATTTTCCGCTTTGTTTACGGAATTTCTCAGGTACACAGAACTCAATCACCTTTGCCATTGCCGTCACCATTCCCAGCCGCACTCGCAGCAAATGTGATCGGATAGCCTAACTTTCCTGAGTACCCGCTTACACGTAGCACAGCATCGCATCCACATGGTGGCTTCCTACATTCCTTCTTGTAACGTCTCGCTCGGCAGCTCTATTTGACGTGCGCCGATAGTCGCATGAGGCGGTTCTCGAAGAAACCCCAATTGGAGTCGGCATGCCCAGTCATTTCGGAGCAAAGCTAACGACCATCTTGAGCAGGCAAGAAATGCTATTTGGAGGAGGCGGGAAATACCTCTTTAGGGTTACCGGATAGTCGGAGCAACGCAGTCCTTCTAGGAATAACAGGAATACACTGCAAGGCGAAGCGTCAAGGTGGGTGCCCCCTTCCAAGATGCGTTTGACAAAGCACTAACCGCGCGGCAGGGCGTGCCTCTAGCGACTACGAATATTAATCCGCTTCCTGCCAAAAAGTCGGGCGTCTACAGACCATGCACCCGGTCCGAGCATTACCAGACTTACTCCAAGCGCCGCAAGCGGGAGGTACATTTCCGCTCGGCCCGCTTGAGTGACGGCAAACCAGACCTCGATCATTGCCAGCAAAGTTCCCGTTATGGGCGTCCACAGCCCTGCCAGCAGCGAAGCCCCGACGCCGGTCGTGACGAATCCCGTGTACAGCCCGCCGTGGTGCCGTCCCAGAAATTCGGAGTACCCTCCGATCAGCAAAGGAACGGCTCCTGCCAAACGTAGAAGCAACAGTCCTGCTCCTGGCCAACCGCCTGGAAACATCGTAAACAATCGTTGCAAGTTCTCCCCTTTACATCACACTAATGCGCACTCGTACGAGAAGAACATATCGGAATCGCCCAAGATCCCGAATCCCCAAATGTGGGGACCACTTTGGACTCTTTAGGGTTGTTATAATGAATTTATAATTCGATGATTCCGCGCCTCAACCCAACGGTTACTGCATGGGTGCGGTCATTGACATCAAGCTTGGAAAGAAGCCTCTTGACATGGCCTTTGACGGTATCCTCCGAAATCGATAACTCATCGGCGATGAGCTTGTTGGAATTTCCGGCCGCAATTAGCGACAAAACTTCGATCTCCCTTTCAGTTAAGGCGTCATCAGCAGCATGGCTGGCGAGTTCGGCAGCGACCTCTCCGTGAATGAACTTTTTTCCAGCGCGAACGGCTCGGATCATGTCCAAAAGATCCTTCCGCACGTTGCCTTTTAAGATGTAAGCTTGGGCGCCGGCCTTCATCGCCCGCTTGCACAGAACGTCGCCTGCGTAGGTCGTCAGCACGATGACCCGCGCTTCTGGAAATTCACTCCGAATCGCAATGAGGGCATCGATGCCATTCATTTCTGGCATCTGCAAGTCCATCAGAGTCACGTCCGGACGGTGCGACCGAAACTGTCCAATCGCCTCGGCTCCGGTGGAGGCTTCGGCCACCAAACGCATGTCCTTTTGATTGGCGATGAGCGCGGCGATCCCTTCCCTGATCAGTACGTGGTCGTCAACCGAGAGAACGCGAATTTGATCGGGACTGTTGCTTATCTTAGGAGGATTGCTGTTCATCCGTTTCCCCAGTCTTTCTTCGCAAGAACGAAAATCGGCGACGCCCTTTGAATCTTCCGTAAGCAATAGAAGCGGGGACGGTCAACTCGATTTCCGTTCCAGCTCCGTGCTCACTCCAGACTTCCAGCTTCCCGCCGAAGCTCTTCGCACGTTCCCGCATCCCGGAGAGCCCCCAGTGACCTGGACGGGCACCGCGGTTGGCAACTTGTGGAGCAATTCCGCTTCCGTCGTCTCGCACGCGCAACAGAAATTCGGAATCGCCATATGTGATTTCCGCTTCGATCTTCTGCGCTTTCGCGTGGCGGAATGCGTTTCGCAGCGCTTCCCGCGCAATGCGGTAGATTTCGTCGCGCAGCAGAGGATCGAGTTTTCGTGGTTTCCCTTCCACGAGGACGCGCACGAACTGCGCCGTGCCATTGTCGCTCTGGGCGGCCAGTTCCTCACCGAGGTCCGTCAATGCATCCGCTACATCTTTGTCGCCGACAATGGACTCACGCAAGTCCGAGACTGTGTCCCGGCCTTCCGCAATGGCTTTGTCACCGCGCTCCAGCGCAATATCCAGAGCCTCAATGACTTCGCTTGACTGCCCGGGAAGCAGGTCGCGCACCGCTTGCAAGCGAAACATCAGTCCCTGAAAACTTTGCAAAAGAGAATCATGGAGTTCGCGCGCGATGCGGGTCCGTTCTCTGACGCGCTCCTCCACCCGCATGTTGAATTCGCGCGCCAGTTGCATCAACCGCAGATGATACACCCCCACAAGCAAGGCAAAGAACGCGGCCACGCCCGACAGACGGAACCAAGTCGTTTGGTAGTACGCTGGTGCCACTGAAAAGTCTAGGAACGCCCCGGCTTCGTTACACACCCCGTCGTTGTTGCAAGCGGTGACTCGAAATCGATAACGCCGCGGACCCAGACCTGTGTAAAAAGCTTGGCGGCGGTTGCCAACATCCTGCCAATCGTGGTCCCAGCCTTCGAGCTTGTCCCTAAAGCGTATCTTTTCTGGCGCGACTAAGCTGAGCGCCGTATACTCGATCTCTAGCTCGCGCACCAGCGGAGGCAGGCGGGGATTCGATGGTGCGTCACCCAATAAATTTTCCCGGTACTCCTTTCGGTCGGCGATGACCTTCTCGATATGCACCGGCGGCGGGAGCTTGTTGAAGGGAAGGTGGTGCGGATCGATGACGCTGATGCCGTCTGGAACACTGAACCAGAGTTTCCCATCTGCTGACTTGGCGACGCGCGGCGTATAATCGCCAACAACAGCAAGAAGTCTTAGCCCGTCGGAACTATCGAAAACCGTGGCGTGGATTGTACGGGCTGTCTTGTCTGCAGCACCGGTCAACGCGTCCAACTCGGAGCGCGCAACCCGCACCAAGCCGCAGGGCATCATTATCCAGACCGATTGGGCATCGTCTTCCATGGTCCATTGGACCGCGTCGCAAGGCAAGCCGCTCTTGCTCGTTAACTTGGCAATGCGGCCGTTTCTCAATCGACCGAGTCCGCCCTCGGAGGCGATCCAAAGCGCACCTTGCCCGTCGAACCGAAGCTGATTGACACGGCCCTCGCCCAGGCCATCGGCGGCTGAGTAGGATGACTGGACGTGACCGTCACGAAACCAGGCGACGCCGCCCTGAGAAAATCCGAGCCATACGCCGCCGTGCAAAGGATCCGGAGCCACAATGACTGCGAAATCCTTGCGTCCGAATGCGGCCCATGGAATCTGCTGCAACTCATTGTGCCACGACAATCGCAAGAGGCCGAGGTTGCGGTTGGCGATCCAAAGATTCCCGGAAGTGTCCTCGGTCAGGGACTCCACCACCCCGCCGGGAGCCGCCGCAGGAATAAACCTGTCATTCTCCAGGTAGCCGATCGCGGTAAGCGTGGAAACCCAGATTCGCCCGCGAGAGTCCTGAAAAAGGGACCCCACCCCCTCATCCGGCAATCTGCTGCCGACAATCTGTCGCACGCCAACCTTGGCCCGGTGCTGGCGGTAAACCGTAACCCGGCCCTGATTCAAGCGGTTTAACCCATCAAGGGTACTGAACCAAATGCTTCCATCCCTCGCCGCTAATAGGCCCCCCCAAGGGATATCCGACAAACCTTGGCTCTTGGAATACGTAACAACTGGAAGCTCGCGAAAGCGGTCGAGCCCGTTGACGGTGGCGACCCAAATATTGCCCTCACGATCCTCAAACAAATCGTAAATGTCGTCGCCGGATAGGCCGTCGAACTGTGAAAACACATCGGTCCGTCCATCGTGTATATGCACAATGCCGCGACCCGCAGGACACACCCACAGATCGCCGTCGCGATCGCGGAGCATTCTTAGGAAACGGAACCCGCGCCTCGCAGTGGGGAACCGATATACCACTTCCGCTTTTCCATCAGCCAGGCGCATGACTGCGCCCGTTGTGGCGATCAAGAGCGCCCCGTCTTCGCCGTCCGCCATGCCCTGCATCCTTCCGTTTAGCATGCCTGGCACCGCATAGAATTTTGCCGGTCCAGGTCTCCATCGCCAGACTCCTGTCTCCAATCCGACCCAGAGATTCCCCTTATCGTCCTCATGCAATCCAAAGACGCCGTGGGTAACACCGCCAATTTCCGGGTGGCATCGGACGCTGCCATTTCGAATTTCGCAGAGTTTTCCATCGGGAGGCCCAGGAGCCCCATTCGTACCGGCCCATATCGAGCCCTCGCGATCTTCAACTAGAGCATAGATGGCTGATCCACCGAACTCCGCGTACTGAGTGAGCTTGCCGTCCTTCCATGTTGCCAGCCCATTCCGGGTGCCGATCCACAGAGTCCCGTCCTGCCCCGCGATTAGTCTAGTGATCGTGTTCGAGGGGAGATGCTGATTTGGCGGTGGCTGCCACAGGATATTTCGGACGCCATCGAAGCGATACAAGCCGAATGCTGTCCCTACCCACAGGTACCCGCCGGGTGTCTGCGCGATTGCGATAATGGAGCCTTTGGCAAACCCATCCCGGATCTTCCACGCCGTATGCGCGTACTGGCTGACGTCCAGCGCCGGATTCAGCGCAAACGCACAGGTTCCGGCCATCAGTATGCCGGCCAGCATCGAGCCCGCCAATTTGCCGTGAAATGTGTGCAAAGTCCCGCCCGGCGCAGGTCTCAACCCAACAGCCGGCCTCTGATACGCTCATACTATCCGACGCGGACTGATTCAATTAGCCAAGCATCGGCTCGCTTTTTCCAGCGATGTCTACCAGATCAACTTCAGTCCAAACTGTATCTGGCGTGATGTGGTCATCGTGGAGGTGAGGACGCCCGCGGAAAAAATTGGGGCTCCGTTGGCTCCAAACAGGCTGGTATTGTTGGTCGTTACCACCGGCGACGCAAAATTGGTGTGATTCAAGATGTTGAAGAACTCTGCTCGGAATTGTGCATGAAACTTCTCTAAGCCGCCTATGTTGCGAAGTAGCGATTCATCCAGGTTGAGAATGCCTGGTCCGATAAGAATATTGCGCCCCGCGTCCCCAAACCGCGTGCTCGGGTTGGGAAACGCAAAACACTGCGTTTTGATGTAGTCGAGCGGATTTCCTGGATTCACAAGAGAGCCTCTGCATCCCGGTCCGGTCAACACATCCGGCCGGTCGAACTGATCGCCCTTCATTCCTAATGGGTCTCCGGTGATTATAGGTGTGAACGGTTCGCCGGAAGCAACGTGCAGAATCCCACCCCATTGCCAACCGTTTAACGCCCATTGCAGTGCTCTTGGCCCGGCTGTGAAACTCCGGATTTCCCAGATGTAGTTGACCGAGAGGTTTTGTCGCATGTCGAAGTCGGCGAGTCCACGCCCATTTCTTTCATCGAACCAAAGCGTGGGGACGCTGTTCGCGAAAGTGCCCGGGTTGCTGTTCGCCGATTCGGAACCCGAGTCAATAATTTTGCCCCACGCGTATGACACCCCGGCTTGCAGGCCGTGGTTGAGTTGGCGAGTTGCCTGTACGTCAAGGGCGTGGAAAATGGAATCGGAGTTCCACATTGTGCCGGAAATCTGGCCTACGTTTGGGTTCAGAGGGGTTCCATTTACCGGCCATACGTAACCCTGCGGCGTCAACGTTGGAAGCACCATGTCGAAATTGTTTGTGAAGTAGGGAAGATGAACGCCGCGCGATCCCGTGTAGCCCACTTGCAGCACCGTATCCCGAGCAATGCTTCGCTGAATATTGAAGTTCCACTCCATGTCATAGCTGCGTGGTGGATTCGGCTGAATATACGCATAACGAAGTGTAGGCGTGGTCAATAGCGGAAATGCTCCCTTCGGAAACGACCCACGGGGTAGCGTCGTGAGGTCGCCCAACTCAAAAAAAGGAGCTGACAACAGGCTCGTCACCGCAAACAGATATGGGAGAGGTAAGTTGTCGAATATTCCAAATCCCGCGCGGATGGATGTCTTACCGTTACCTAGGGGATCCCACGCAAAGCCCACCCTCGGCTCAAAATCGAGATTTGTCGGATTCGAGAAGAAAGGATCTCCGAGGTGTGGGATTGTTGAAGTCAACGATGGCAGAATCGAGAGTTTCCCGTTTGCTTCGCTCGGGACGGTTGCCGCTTCATAACGCAGCCCCAGATTGAGGGTCAAATTGGGCCGCGCTCTCCAGTCATCCATAACGTATCCCGCATAAATGGACTGCCGGAGTGCGCGTGGGGTGATTTCACTTCCGATTGGCGCGTTAAACGACGTTGGCTGGTCCTGCAGGAAATCGGAAAGTGATCCAAACACGAACTGGCCTAGCGGGCTGGTTTTGCCCAATTCATTGTCCCGGATGTTCTCAAAAGCAAAACCAAACTTTAGGGAATGAGTTCCTAAGGTCGCGAACGCATCATCGTAGAACTGATACGAGTTCCAATGAAAATCGAACTCCCCGACGGCGCCAAAGCCCCCTGGAAACGTCGAGAGCTCCGCGTTCGTTATAGTTCCCACAGGCTGGTCAGGCAAAAAGCCGAGCGACGGATCCGCCGCCAGCGGGTTAATCGCCTTTAAACTCTCTGCCGCTTGCGAGACTACACGGCTGAAACCCAATCGTGCCGAGTTGGCCATGTGGGCGCCGAATAAGTGCGTTTCCTCGAGAACTGCGGCTTGACGGCGGGACAGAGTCCCGATGATGTTGTTATCGAAAGAATCCGGTCCCTGCGTTTTTCCATTGTCGAACATGTAGGCTCCAAACAGGCTATCGCCCTTCCCGATTGTGAAATCCGCGCGTGAGGTAAAGAAGTCCTCGTTGGTGTTCTGCGGAGTGGAAAGCGTGAAATTGCCGGTATCACCCTGGACCGGACCATTTGGAAGGGGATAGAGCGCCAAGTACGGCTCTACTCTTGGATCCACGGTAACAGTACCTGAAGTTAGATTCCCGGTGCGTGCCGCGGCAGAAGGCACAATGTCCACGGTTGTTGTTGAAAGCAGCTGGCGAATTCCTTCGTAATCGCCAAAAACAAACAACTTGCTTTTGATAATCGGCCCTCCAGCATCGGCTCCGAACTGATTGCGCCGGAATGGGGGCGGAGACGAAGTTGTGTCGAAGAAGTTGCGCGCGTCGAGCGCGCTGTTGCGAAGAAACTCATAAGCAGAGCCGTGTAGCTCATTTGTGCCGGAGCGCGTTATAGAATTGATCACTCCCCCCGACGTCCTGCCATAACTGGCTGGCGCGCTGTTTGTTATGACAGAAAATTCCTGAATCGCCTCCACGCCCAGCAAGACACCGAGAACGCTGCCGGCCCCTCCGTTGGAATAGTCGTTTATGCTGATTCCATCAAGTCTGTAGTTGTTCCCTTGTGGGCGCGTTCCGCCGATGGTTAACTGCGTCCCGAGACCGCGGTTTGCCCGTTGATTACTCAAAGCGAGCGGGTATTGATACACCCCAGTGACTCCCGCTTGCAGCTGTGCGAGAGTCGTCCAGTCGCGCCCGTTCAGAGGCAATTCGCGAACTGTGGTCGAGTTCTCGGTTGCCTCCAAGGTCGAACTGGCCAATTGGATAGCGGCCGGCGTGCCTGAAACTTCGATTTTCGTCTTAACCTCGCCTGGGTTTAGCTTGAAATCGATTACCTCCTCGGAGCCTACTGTGACAAGAACACCCGATCTCACAAACGTTGCAAATCCTTCCTTGGACGCACTGATCTGATATGTACCAGCCAGCAAGTTCGGAGCCGTATAGATCCCGTCGTTGTCTGCGTCTATGGACCGGAGGATAGCCGTTTCGGAGTTCTTAACGGCAACCTGTGCTCCTGCAATCGCGCGTCCGGAGCTGTCTCTCACACTCCCAGCAATAGTCCCTCCAGCGACTTGTGCGAGACCAGCACTGCCGGTCACCAGTGCGATTGCAGTGACGCACGCGACCGTGAAAGAACTCGAGTTCAAAGCGGCCCAGGTTGGGTTTGGAAGCATCTCAACGTTCATCCACGGACGGATCCGCGATAACGCAAGTCCGCACCGGTCAGCAGTGAGCCGTCAAGGAATGGCCGATCTTAATCTCTAGAACGTAAGCTTTCATCAATTACTCTAAACACGCCAGATCATATAACATTTCCGGCATTAACTTGATGGCGCTGGATGTCACCGATCCTCATGAGATCGAGAGTGTGGCGAAAGAGTTTGTGGCGCCAGGAGGAGTCAATGTGGTGTTCAATAATGCTGGCTATGGTCTCGCGGTCCGCTCGAAGGGCTTACTGACGACCAAATTCTCCGCATGGTCAACACCAACATGCTGAGGGCGATAAAGAGCAGGATTGTTGATCAACACGACTTCGAACGGTGGATTGATGACAGCTCCCACCGAGTAAGTGAAGAAACTTTTCGCATCACGATTCCAGTTCGTGGCATACTGCGCGCATGTTGGCCACCACACTTCCCGACTTGAACACGCTGGATCGGGAAGCGTTGCAGGCCCTGCTGGTAGCGGAACACGAGGAACGGATGGCGACGCACGCGCGCCTGCAATCGCGCGAGTCGGAGATCGAACATCTGAAGTTGCTGCTGAGCCAGTTGCGACGGATGCAGTTCGGGCGGAAGTCGGAAAAGCTGGAGCGGCAGATCGAGCAACTGGTACTTGTATAGGCCATCGGGACACTCCGCATAGTTCCGCAGGTATGTGTTTCTAAACCGACGGAGCGCATGGTTCCCAGCTTTATGCGTTCCGGTGAACGGATTGAGGTAACCCAGTTCCTTAAGGGCCTGGTGCAGCTGCCGACGGACGATGTTTGACGGTGAGAGGGGTTCCCTTGTCGAGTACAGAACAGGAAGGCCGATGCCCGGTTGCCAACACAACCGGAATATAGTTGTCGATGGTTTTCGGAGATAAACCGTGTTCCGACATCTTTGCAACGAGGGCCTTCAAGACCGCATTGTTGATTTCGGACAAGGGCAAATCTCCGACATTTGGGTTAAGCCAGTTCTTAAGACAGGCCTCTCAAAGCTCCAAGGTCGAAATCGCAATGGGCTTGCGCTTCCGACTTCGGACGTGGTTGAGCCACCATTGTGCTTGTTCGTGGAACGTGACACCGTTTTTTTGCTTCACGACTTCGTTAAAATATTCCACGGTGTCGGCTCCGCTGTCCATGATGATTTCACGCGCGCGGCGTTCCCTGACGGTCTTGGACCGGCTACCGGGGCCTGAGATCGGGCAAATCCTCTCCCGCATGTGTTTTCTCTTTTCTAGTCCCGGTGCATCCATCCACCACCGAACAACCCACCATCTACCGCTTGATTCAATGTCACCTCTCTGACCAGTTCTGCGGAACATGCCTTTCCTCTCCGCTTCACTGGTGTCGCAGTTAAAACCTTAGTATCGATGGCGTTTAATCGCAACGGGGCAGGGATGATGGCGTCTCGGTTCCGATCCCTGGACAAATGCACCTGTTGAGGTGTGACCAAAGAGTCGTATTCGCACTCATCGCCTACACAGCCGATCGTTTTGGATAGCGCGGCCATGTTTGCAACCGACTGATCGAGCGAAGAGAACTGCCGGCACGTTGGGACAATTTGATCGATTCCTTAAATCGTGTCCAACAACTTCTCATCCGCGTGATATTCCTGCCGGGAATATCAGACAGGACCAAACCGATTTGTCACCTTACTTTTCGTTGGGCGAATCGCTTCGCGGATGCGGAGCGGTCGTTTCAGAAGAACTGATTCAGCGGACCTCAACACACTCATCTGGCTCGTTGGCAGGCACTTGGACAGAGACTTGGGAAATAATGAAATACGCGCCGTCACCAAAACGGCATCTCAGGGCCGTCTCATCAGCCGCACCTCGTGTACCTGTGTCCGCGTCCCGTTCGTTGACCAATCGCCCTCTAAGAACAATTCTCTTGCACGAAGTCTCGCGCCGAATGGCGCGATCCACTTGGTCGCGACTTCGTGTTCGTCTGTTATTCCTTCCAGGAATAACAGAGTGACCAGAAGTTGTTGGACATGGGTGATTGAGTCAGGTTACGTTTGCGCCACAAGCAGCCGATTTGAGGTGCTGTGGGAGGTGCAAATGCCACGTTGGTTCCGAGTCCATACCTTCAGTCAGATCGAGCGCTTTCTTCAGTTGAAGTGCGCGCACCCAACGGAGGTTGTTCTTGCCTTGTTTCTCCTGGTGCCTATCGCCGCGTTGGCACAGGGTTCACCGTTCGACACTGGCTTCACCGCCATCCAAAGCCTCTTTACCGGCACCATTGCGAAGGTTGCGAGTCTGGTCGCAATCGTTATCGGAGGCTACGGCTTCGCCCACGGCGAACCTGGTGCGAAAAAAGCACTCGCCGGTGTTGCTGCCGGAACGGGCATTGCCGTCCTAGCGGTGAATGTCCTGAGTTGGCTTTGGGGCGTATAGCGCCCGTCACGGTAACTTCAACCCGCGTTTGGATGAGGGACGTATGCCAGAAAAGCAGCAGCAGTCGCATCGGACAAATCGAGTCTTCAAGAGCCTGCATAAGCCTCTCACTTACCTGGGCGTGGAGCGAACGCTGTTCTACTTCGTCTGCGCCGGCGCGGTGGGGGCCTTTAATCTCTTCAATTCGCTCCTCGCCGGCATCGCGGTTTTCATCGGCGGATTTGCTTTCGGTCATTGGGTAACAAACAGCGATCCGGCGTTCCTCCGCATCCTGGCAAAGTCCGAGTGCTACAAGTTGCGCTACGACGCCGCCAAACAGCAAGTCCCGCGTGTAGAGGTGATGTGATGCTGCGTCTCCACAAAATCATCAAGCCGTGGAAAGAGAGCGCAGCTCTCAACGATTACATCAATCTCTACGGCTTCTGGAATGAGACCACCTTTCTTACGAAGAGCGGAGATCTCGGCATGGTTCTCAGTATTCCCGGCGTGGACTACGAAAGTCTTGACCGCTCGGAACAGGAGCATGCGGTGAAGCGGCTCGAAGCAGCGCTCAAAGCCTTTGGCTCCGGTTTCCATGTTTACCAATACCTCTTCAAATCAAACCGCCCGGACATCCCATTTGCAACGTATGACGACCCTGTTGTGGATGCCGCTATCGATCAGCGGCGGAAGTTCTTCGAAGTCAAGAGTGACCATCTTTATCAGGTGGAAATCTTCTACTGCATCCTGCTCGAAGGGACCAGGTCGAAAACCGGCGTGAGAACGGCGCTCGCTCGCATCCTGCGCGACCCAGAGGGCGGGATTCGTGAACTCAGATCGCAGTTCACCAACGGCAGCATGAAGAGGCTATTGCGTACGCATATCGAGCGCGATCTTCAACGGCTCGACCAACACGTGCAGGCATTCGCTCGGCAGCTTGCGGATTTCATGCAAATCGAGGTCTTGAATCAGCAGGGGCAGTTCAGGTTTTTCCGCCGCTTGCTGAATCATGACGACTGGCGTGTTGCCGGAAGGCCACAGTCCACGCAGTTTCTCGACTATCAGGTAGTGAACTCCGACATCGAAGCGGAACGCGATCATTTGCGGGTAGGCGATCACATCGTTCGTGTGCTGACGATGAAAGAGGCGATCACCGAGACGAAGCCCCTTGTGCTAGACGCGCTGCTGAAAATTCCGTCTAACTTCTACGTTGTGATGGAGTGGACATCTCTTCCTACGCACCAAGCTCGTAAGGAAGTGAACAAACGGCGCCGTCACTTCAATATGTCGAAGACGGGTTTCGTCTCTCAGATGGGCAACGACGCCATGAAGACGAACCCACGCGATGTGCTTGTGGACGAATCCAAGCAGGCCGATATCGAAAATCTGGGCGATTGTCTTCGTGCCCTGGGCGACGGTCAATCGCTTGGCGATTTCTCGCTCACGATTGTGCTGTATGGCCAATCACGAGATGAACTCGATCAACTCGCAGCCGAGTTTATTGGTGTCTTCACCAGTGCGGACGGCAATCTGTTTGCGGAAACCTATAACCAACTGAACGCCTATTTCGCCACCATCCCAGGCAACTATTCGATGAACCTCCGTCAACTGTATCTCTTGAACACGAACTACGCCGACCTCTCTCTCCTGTTCACGATCCTTCCTGGAGAAAAGACGAATGCCCATCTCGGCACGGAGTACCTCGCTGCGCTCGAAACCGACAACAGCACGCCATACTTCTTGAATCTGCATAACGGCGAGGTCGCGCACACACTGATTCTGGGGATGACGGGCAGTGGCAAATCCTATTTGTGCAATTTCTTGTTGCAGAACGCCCAAAAGTACGCGCCGCTGACCTTCATCTTCGATATCGGAGGCAGCTTCCAGTCGCTTACGACGATCTTCGGCGGCTCATACCTGAATGTCGGCCAAGAGGCGCGGGACTTCACCATCAACCCATTCTCCCTGCCTCCGTCGAAAGAGAACCTGCAATTTCTCTTCAGCTTCTTCCGGGTACTCATTGAGGGCAACGAACAGCACTACCGACTCGACTTCAAAGAAGAACGCCGGTTGTGGGATGGGATAGAGCGCATGTACGTGCTGGAGGCGAAGCAGCGCACGATCTCGAACTTCGGCAACATAATCGGCGAGTTGAAGGAACGCCTACACCGCTGGACCCGAGGTGGACAGTACGGCTTCCTCTTCGACAACGCCGAGGACACGCTTTCGTTCTCTCGCTTCCAGACGTTCAACTTTCACGGCTGGAACGATGCGCCGGAGGTCTTGGAGCCACTGTTGTTTTACGTTTTGCACCGCGCGTCGAACGAAATTACAGACCCAAAAAGACTGGCCACCTTCAAAACCTTCCTGCTCGATGAGGCATGGCTCTTCATCAAGAACGAGACGATCCGCAATTATGTGGTCCAGGCGCAGAAGACTTGGCGCAAACACAACGCCGCCATGATCCTGGCAACGCAATCAATCAAAGAGCTTGAGGAATCGGGGATGCTGGCGATAGTGGCGGAGAGCTGCCCGACAAAAATCTTTCTCGCCAATCCGGAGATGAACCGCGAAGTCTACCGGGAGGCATTCCATCTCAACGACACTGAACTGGACATTATCAGCGGCCTTGTTCCACCTGGCCAAATGCTGATTCGGAAAGCGCAGACCTCAAAAAAGGTGCATTTGAACGTCGATTCGGTATCGCATTGGATGGCAACCAACAACGCCCGCGACAACTTGAAAAAGCAGGACTACTTCGATCGCTTCGGTATTCCGGATGGGCTTCGTCATCTGGCGGAAGACTACCCACTCCAGCCGCGCACGCTGGCCAGATCGACCGCTACAACGAACCACAAAGGAGAAATGCTGTGAACCATCTGAAATGGATCCTCAATTGTCTGTTGATCGTTTCTTCCATCGGCCTCGTAGCGCAAGATTCCGCGCGCACGGTGCAGTATCACTCCCAGGACATCGTTCCGATCCGCGCAAAGTTGAAATACACGACCCTTATTGAACTGCCCACCACCGAAAAGATCATGGAAGCGGCCACTGGCGATAAGGAGTTCTGGATCGTGGACGTGGTCGGCAACTTCTGCTTTGTTCATCCGGCAAAGCAAGGCATCAACTCCAACTTAAATCTCATCACCGACAAG
>Ga0185299_10003037_pt1 | contig 23600 bp, 20 predicted proteins | sample PaiPotPPA55metaG_FD_128002 | JGI IMG/M metagenome (GOLD analysis project Ga0185299, IMG submission 128002) | Iron sulfur acid spring bacterial and archeal communities from Banff, Canada, to study Microbial Dark Matter (Phase II) - Paint Pots PPA... ... | reverse complement strand
CGACCCCGAGCCATTCACCGTAGCAACCTGAATGCTCATGTCATTGACAACACGCTGCCGCCCCAATTGACCGTGCGCTTCCTGGGGCACGATATCGGTAGTAGCCATCCCTGTGCCTTCCTTGCTTTCACCGTACAAAGTCCTCACCGGGCAAACTCCCCCTCGCCCGGGATTGTTGCGGAACTGAAGAGTGAAAACTCTCTATTATACGCCCCCGAATGTGGCGGACGGCCAACCACGGCAGCATCGGGTAGTGGCTTAATCTGAAAACTAAGCCACTATCTCACCGTCCCATTCATTGACTTGCTCCGTCCGCGCGGCCTAACATGGCAGTCGGGCCGAACTTCGCGTGCTGGTCTCATATGGTTGGCAAAGTCATCTCCCACTACCGCGTCGAGGAACATCTCGGCGGCGGCGGCATGGGAGTGGTCTACCGCGCCGTAGATCTCCGCCTGGGCAGGAATGTTGCTATCAAGTTTCTCCCACCCGACCTGATGCGGGACAATCAGGCGCTCGAGCGATTCCAGCGAGAAGCCCGCGCCGCTTCCGCTCTCAACCACCCAAACATCTGCACAATTCACGAGATTGACGAGGCCGACGGTCACCCCTTCATCGTGATGGAGTGCCTCGCCGGCCAAACCCTCAAGCACCTCATCACAAGCAAGCCACTCCCAAACAATCGCATCCTGGAAATCACCATCCAAATTGCGGACGCCCTCGACGCGGCGCACGAACGTGGCATCATCCATCGGGATCTCAAGCCCGCTAACATTTTTGTCACCAACCGCGGCCAAGTCAAAGTGCTGGACTTTGGGTTGGCCAAATTGGTCGCCAATCCGCGCCGGGTTGCCGAAGGAGTAGGAGTTTCGGCTCTCTCCACCGAGACCACAGACAGGCACTTGACCAGCAAAGGCGCTGCACTTGGCACCGTCGCCTACATGTCTCCCGAGCAGGCTCGCGGCGAAGAGCTCGACGTGCGTACCGACCTCTACTCCCTTGGTGCCGTGTTGTATGAAATGGCCACGGGCCGGCTGGCTTCCGGCGTCGGCACCACGGCGGTCGTCTTCGAGGCCATCCTCAATCGCACTCCCGTCCCGCCGACCCGGCTGAATGTCGATCTGCTCCCCGATCTGGGTTGGATCATTGCCAAATTACTGGAAAAAGACAGGCGCTTGCGCTACCAGTCCGCCGCGGAACTCCGCGCCGATCTGGGTCGGGTCAGGCGCGACACCGAATCGGCCCGTGTATCCGCCGCAGTCATGCTCCAACCCGCCAGGGCCCGCTGGCGTCTGCCGGCACTTCTGGCAACAGCCGGTTGCATCTTGCTGGTGACGCTTCTGGCTGTGGCTCCGTCTGTTTGGCGACAGCTACGGGGCGGCGGTTCCGCCTCCACCCGGATTCATTCTGTAGCCGTCCTGCCTTTCGCGAACGCTGGCGCCGATCCCAATATTGAGTATCTGGCTGATGGCGTGACCGATGGGATCATCAGTAGCCTCTCGCGGGTCCCGGAGCTGCGGGTGATGGCCCGGAGCACAGTATTCAGCTACAAAGGCAAGGAAACCAACGCCCAGAAGGTCGGCCGGGAACTTAATGTCGATGCTGTGCTTACCGGACGTTTTGCCCAGCGAGGCGATACCTTGACCATTCAGACTGATTTGGTCAGCGTCGCGGACGGATCGGAGCTGTGGGGCCAACAGTACAACCGCAGAGTGGCGGATCTGTTAAACGTTCAGGAGGACATCTCCAAGGAGATCTACGACAATCTCCGCCCCAGACTCACCGGCAAGGCAACGCTTCAACTAACCAAGCATTACACCGACAACCCCGAGGCTTATCAACTCTATCTTCAGGGCCTTTACTATAGGAATAAATGGACGGAAGTTGGATTCACCAAGGCCATCGATTATTTCAAGCAGGCGACTGAGAGAGATCCAAACTACGCTTTGGCATACGCGGGCCTTGCCGACGCGTACAATTTCCTCGGTGATTCTGGGTACGTCGCCCCTGCGCAGGTTCGCCAAAATGCCAGATTGGCAGCTACACAGGCGCTCAAGATCGATGACACGTTGCCTGAGGCGCACAATTCCCTCGCTCTGATTCGCGAAGCTTACGACTGGGATTGGCCGGGCGCGGAATCCGAATTCAAACGCGCTCTCGAACTCGACCCCAATTCTGCCGCCGCCCACCAATGGTACGGAAACTTCCTGATCAGGTTGGGGCGTACGGCGGAAGCCAGGGCTGAACTGAGGAAGGCTTTAGAACTCGATCCCCTCTCCTTGCCCATCAATACCAGCGTCGGGCAGCAACTCTATTTTGCGCGGCAATACGAGCCCGCGATCCAACAATTGAAAAAGACGCTTGAGCTGGATCCAAATTTTGTGCTCGCACAGCGTGCGCTAGAGGCCGCCTATGCTCAATCCGGTATGTACAGGGAGGCGATTGCCGAGCGGCAAAGGCTTTTGACTCTTTCAGGAAATCCGGATTTGGCGGTGGCCATCGGCGAGGATTACCGCAAATCCGGCTATACGGGAGTGCTGCAAGGTTCACTGGAAGGCCTGAAAGAAGTCTCAAAAGAGCGCTACGTTCCTCCCTATAATGTCGCGCAGATCTATGCCCGGCTCGAGGATAAACAGCAAACCTTAGCCTGGCTGGAGCAGGCTTTTAGAGACCGCGATACCCATCTGACCTACATGAAGGTAGAGCCTGCCTTCGACGAGGTCCGCTCCGATCCGCGCTTCCAGCAGTTGCTGCAGCGCCTGGCGATGCCCCAGTAATCTTCGGCCCTGCCGTCATCGCAACGGATAGCCCGCTTCCCCTGGCAGGTGCCCATCAACACGAATCACCTTGGTTCCCGGCCGAACATCCCGCGCATCGACGAAGGCAATCGCCCCCGGAATGGCGGACACCAACTCATTGGCCATGTCATTGGAGTACACCACTTTAGGCGCTGAAGCCGACTCCGCGCGAAAGATCTTGGCGATCCAAAACTGTTTAAACTGCGACTCCGACATCTGATAGATGATCTTGAGAACCACGTCCCGCTCTCTCGCCACGGGTGCGCGGATTAGCAACACTACGGCCAAGTTGGTATTCCAGTATTGCCGTTCACCCCGGAATACTTTGCGCACTTCGGCCAGGGTCAGATTGCTCACCGGAATGTCGGGATAAGCCACCAACGCCACGTCAACATTGTGGCCCTGAGCCACCGCTGGGGCCGTGCAGCAAAGGCACAGCCACGCCCACAGCAGCACTCTACCCCCGGTTTTCCAATATGTCCTCATAGCTCGCTCAAAAGGTAAACGCAGACTGGAAGAATGCCCCGTTCACACTAGGTGTACCTGTCGCTCGACGGAATTTTCGATACTCACCCTTGAAGCAGGCGAAGTTTGTAATGTCCCATCTCACCCCAACCAGCGAACCGACCAAGTCTTCCACCGAAGACGTCCCCGTGATGTCCCACACAGGCTCCTGGGTCGGCCTATGAATATACTCAAAACGATAATAAGGCTTCCATTTGTTTTCCTGCCAGGGAAGCCGGTACGCCACTTGCGCATAGTACCCAATGGTGTTGAACGTCTGCGACGTTTCCAAACTTGTGTGGTGAACATTCTCGTATTCTGCCAGTAATTCGGGGCGCCCTTTTGTCCAGGCTAGGTATCCTCCGGCAATCCATTCCCGGAAGTTTACTCCGGGCTTCGGAGTGAGTTCATCGTGATAATAGGAGCCCCCTAACTCCAGGCCATACAAGCGGGCCGGCTGGGCCGACAGCATGGCTAGCCACGCACGGTTGTTGTTGACATCGCCGCTGTCGCCTGCCTTGCTGAAAGTCGCATTACGCCCGTTACCCAGCGCTAGGCTATAGCGCAGGCCCAAGCCCCCTGAAGGGATGCTTCCTTCAGCTTGCGCGCCTACGATATGGACAGGAGTAAACGTTCCGCCAAATTTGATCATCTCCGGCCGGATGATCGTCGTTTGCAGCCAGGCCCCGTGGTGGAAAGCGGTGTTCCAGTAGCCGATCGGGGTATGAAACTTGCCAAATGAGATCTTGAAGTTGTCGTTATAGTCGAAACGGACAAACGAACGTTCCACATTCAGTTCGTAAGTGTTCGGCTGTGCCGTAAAGGTCACCTCGCCGAAGTAGCTGACCTTCCGCGAAAGCGGCGAAACAAAATGCAGGTCTAGTTGCCCCATAGAGAAGCCGCTTGAGGACTCTTTCTGGTCCGTCGCCTGGAAATCCACATCGCCGAATCCCCGGATCTGCAAGGACGGGTAATGGATGTCTGCCTCACGGACTTCCGCTGGGCTGGTTTCGTGCTCGGAGTGTAGCGCCTGGCCGGGGCTTGCGTCAGCCTGCGCCGGTTGGTGATCAGCCGGGGCCGGCAACGCCGGGTTGCTGGTCTGAGCCGCTAGCTTTTTGCCTTCGCGTTCTTCGAGTTCGCTGATCCGCTTTTCCATTTGTTGGATACGGTCCAGCAAGCTTTGGATGGAAGGTTCAGGCTGGGATGTTTGGCTCGTGGACTGCGCCAGCAATGTTGAGCTTGCCAACCACAGCATCAATAGTACGAGTAGAGAGCGCATATTGGCCTCCTCGGCAACTGACCTTTCTTGTTTGGAACCGCGGGGACCCGACAGATTAGACCGCTAGTCTATTCTGTGGGGGACCCTTTGGAGAAGGGCGAATTCAACACGATTTCCTTCTTGACATCGAAAGCGGCAGCGAGTCTTCAGTGCTATGGTTCCGATTCGAAGCTGCTAGAGCACCCAGTTACGACTGCGCGGACGGTTCTTGACCCGCAATAAGAATGTCAAAGCATGGGTCGCACCCGCCATACAGCGCGTTGTATTCACGCCGAGATCGCTTTGGAACAATCAGGGCAGATTTTGTGGGTGACTTTCGCTTCAGAGTGCGCTCTCACGTAATATTCGAAGGGCTGCCAATGGCCCCTTTGATCTTGTATCTTTTTGCACGACAAACAGATTGGCAGCAGTCCTTCCAGGGTTCGGATGTTCGCGAGAGCTGCCTTGAGTTCTCGAAGCGTATGTTCTTTTTCAGCTTCGGCTCGATCACGTGCTGCCAGGGATCGTTCCAACCTCATGAGATTACGCCGAAGCTCAAGTTGCGCCAGCACCTGCCGGCTCAAGGCCCTCAGCGCCTCCAACTGCTCAGGGCTTAGCTCCCGAGGTACACGGTCAACTACGCACAGGGTTCCGAGTGCTTGGCCATCCGTCATTAAAGTTGCACCAGCGTAGAAACGGACTTTAGGTTCGGACACAACCAAAGGATTCTCGGCAAACCTCTCGTCCTGACTGGTATCCGGCACCACGAAAACATCCGGCTGGAGAATCGCCGTGGCGCAAAAGGCGATGTCGCGGGAAGTCTCAGTGACCGAAACGCCAATCTTGGATTTGAACCATTGCCGGTCAGCGTCTATCAGGCTGATCAGCGCAACTGGCGTTTGGCATATGTAGGAAGCTAACAACGTGAGATCGTCGAAAGCGGCTTCTGGTTCCGTGTCGAGAATCTCGTAACCACGTAATGTCGCAAGTCTTTGTTGCTCATTTGCTGGTTTGGCGGGGATCATCGCTGGCCTCCGGAGCGGCCGCGTGCCGAAATATTACCGACTCTACCGCGGTTTACATGAGAATTCAAATACGACGGAGAGGATTCGAGGTTCAGGCTCTTTGTGCGAGTTGACTAAGGACCCATGCTTTCCATTCCATCAAGGGTTCCGCAACCACGAACCGCGCCCGGAACAGCCGCTCGGGTTCTACAAAGGGGGATTTCAAGAGAATGAATAAGTTTTAGCCCTCTCTCACCTGGGCGCCGACGTCAAACTTTTCCCGGCTTGCAGAAAAGAATCCAAGTTCGTCTTGTCGATCAAACCAGAACCGGTATCCACGAAGCTGGGAACAGGCGCATAAGTATCCTTTGATCAGTCGTTGTTCAGCGACTGCGGTTTGTGATGATAAAGCGTGAACTCTGCGACCCCGAGCCATTCACCGTAGCAACCTGAATGCTCATGTCATTGACAACACGCTGCCGCCCCAATTGACCGTGCGCTTCCTGGGGCACGATATCGGTAGTAGCCATCCCTGTGCCTTCCCTGCCTTCACTCGCACAAAGCCTTAACCGGGCAGACCCCCGGCTCGGGAGTCATACAGAGTGAAGAATGAAAACTCTTTATTATACGCGCCCGGATGCGGCGGAGGTAATCCAGCATGAGCAGGCAATAGCGGCGGATACTTGAGGATAACAGCCGTGGCTGTTCAAAAACTCTTTTTGCGGGATTTCACGAACGAAATTCGCTTCGCAAGTTATTGAATCTTCGTTTGCCGTAGGCGCTGAAATTCACTGAAATTACTGCTTTGGTTCCTTTTTCAACAGCCACAGCCGTTTACACCAACTGAGAATAGTTGGCGGAATGACGATATTACGCGGACTGTCCCAATCCGTTCCGAGTTGGAATCCCCAAAAGAACTCCCCTTATTCGATGGCCAGCTCCAACGTCGCAGAATGTCCGCCGATAGGACACCCCGAAACACCGCCCGACCCCAGAGTCCTCACAGAAATCTCCACACTGCTCCCCGCCCCACCGCCAAATGAGTTAAACGTCTGCTGCGTAATCGTCGTCTGAAGGTGGCTCGAATCCGTGAAGATGGTCGACATTGCGTTTCCGTTCCACATAATCTGGGATTGCGGGACAAACCCGCTTCCGTTCACGATCAGGAGAACAGATGTCGAGTCGCCCGCAACGGCGCCCGGCGAGAGTGAAGCAATTTGGGGTTGCGGCATCGACGCTTCGCAGCTGTTGAAGTCAACCATCGCAGTGCAGGTGCTCCAACCAGAGATCAGCAGGGTCAGGACTGCAATGAAGGCGATGCGAACCAGGGGAAAAGGCTTACAGCGGCGAAACAGGCAAGAGCGCATACCAGCCTCCTGATTTCGATTTCTTATTGTAACCCTACCGGCCGAGTTCTCGGACCCGGCACGCGCGCCAGCCACCGCCCCACCCGCGTCCGATACGCCTCGTAGTCAGCCCCGAAGAGGCGTGTGAGCGTTGGCTCCTCATACCACACGACAAAGATGTGCGTGGCAATAAGAAACACAGCCATGTAGGCCAGCAACGCGCGCGAACGATAGAAGAGCGCAACGCCGCAGAGCGTTAGGGCCGCCCCGAGGTACATCGGATTGCGGACATACCGGTACGGACCTTGGATCACCAGCTTGCGCGGCGGATCGAACGGTGCGGGCGTTCCGCGACCGATCAAGGCGAAAGTCAGAATGCACCACACGGCGAGCGCCCAGCCCGCCACTGCCACAACGATAGCGGTATATTCAACGGCGCCAAGTTGAGCCGGCCGAACCATCCCTGATCGTTCCAGAATTCGCGCTGGCACGAAAACGAGTAGCAGGCCAATAAAGAGTGTCGCGTACGTAACGGCCCTGACTAGAACAACCATCGGGACTCTCTCACCTCGGTGCCGACGTCAAACTCTTCCCAGCCTGCAGAAACGAATCCAGGTTCGTCTTGTCGATCAAGCCCGAGCCCGTATCCACGAAGCTGGGCACGGGCGCATAAATGTCCTTTGACCAGTCGCTGTCCAGCGAAGACGGTTTGTGATGATAAAGCGTGTCGAGCATCTGCATGCCGACGTAGGCCATGGTGTACGGCTTCTGCGCAATCGTGGCAACTATTACGCCCTTCTGTATCCAGTCGAGCGTCTCCGGGTCCGTATCCATCGCCATCACAACCTTGCCTTTCACGTTGTAGCGGTCGAGCAGTCCGGCAACCTCTTTACCCGATTGCGCCTCGAGGCAGACAAAGGCGTCAACTTTGTCTTTTTCCTTGCCGATGATTTGGGTCGTGGTATCGAAAGTAATTCGGGGATCGCCCTGGATATCGACCACGCGGGTGATCTTTATGTTGGGCGAGCGATCAAGCGCCTCTTTGTATCCGCGTTGACGCTCCTGCAGATTGGCCTGGCTGGGCATGGTGAAAATAACAACATTGCCTTTACCCTTGAGTTCCTGGGCCAGGCGTTGTCCTCCGGTGAAGCCGGCCTGGTAGTTGTTGGTGCCGATGAAAAAGAGCCGCTTGCTGCCGGGTGCGTCCGAGTCGATCGTGATCACGGGGACGCCCGCGGCCACAGCCTTATCAATGCTGTCTTTGAGCAGAGCGGGATCGGTGACGGCCAAGAGGATGCCCGTGGCTTTCTTTTGCACCGCCTGATCCAGAGCGTCACGCTCAGCCTTGGGGTCGTAGGTTTGCGGACCCACGAAACTGACGCGAATCTTCGACGCCTCCGCCGCCTTGGAGAAGCCCGCACCGGCAGTCTGCCAGTATGGGACCTGCAGGTTGGCCGAGACGAAAACATAATATTCGTCGGTGTCGTGCGCAGAACCACAACTGAGAAAAGTTGCCAGCAGAACAGCAACGCAACCACAGTGGAAAAGCCTACCTGCGAAGAGCATCGGATCCTCCTTCGAACGAACCATCGAATTGAGATCAGCAGAAGTGCCGGAGCCTGGTGAGAACTTTAGCGAGTGGATTGTAAACCAGAGGCGAAGCGAAGGCCAGAACGCTAAATGCGAACTTTATTCCAACCATACAGATAATTTGACATTCTTTTGACGCAAGCATGACACGCAACAAGTCTGAATAGCCTACCTTCATCTTGCGGTGAATCCAGAGCCAACACACGGGATCACCGGAAATCATTTCTGAAAAGACTGGAGCTGCAACATGACAAAAGAAAACCTCGTCCCGACTGCGTCCCCCGAAGCAACTCAATTAGCTAGAGAGGGCGCTGAGTCTCCATCCAGGAACGGCGTCAAGCGCCGCTCCTTCCTCAAAGGCCTGGGCGTGGCTGGAGCAGCCCTGTCCGCCGGTTCCTTGCTGACAACTACCGCCGAAGCCTCGCAGGGCAGTGGCATCATTACGGTAGGTGATGTAGCCATCCTGCGGTTCCTGGCCGCAGCCGAAATCCTCGAAACCGATCTGTGGCAGCAGTACAACGAACTCGGGGGAATCCAGGACAGCGAAGTACCCGGAGGCAGTGGAAGTCCAGCCTACGCCGCCGCCATTTCGTTTCTCGATGCGGACATGTCCCAGTACATTCACGACAACACTGAAGATGAGATGACCCATGAAGTGTTCATTAACGCTTACCTGATGTCAAAAGGCGCGGAGCCGGTCAGTCTCGATACGTTTCGTACCTTGCCAAGCAGCAAGGCTACCGGCGCCCAGCAAATCGGCCGTCTCACCAACTTGATGCAACTCACCGTGGACACAACCTGGTGGACTCGGTACCGCAGCCGCACCGGAAACCCCGATTTCGGCGACACCTTCGCACAGGCAATTCCAACCCTGGCAGTGGGGCAGCACACGGCAATTCCCAGAACCGACGCAGACCTCGAAAGGAAGAACTTCCTGCAGGCCATCGGCAACACAGCCGGCTTTCACTTTGCCACCATCGAGCAGGGCGGCAGCAGCCTCTACCCAAAACTGGCGCAGCGGGTAACCAGTTTGGAAGTCTTGCGAATCGTGCTCAGCATTGGCGGAACCGAGATCATGCATTTTCAGACTTGGTCCGATAAGGCCGGTAATGCAAAGGTGCTGCACGATGTCGTCGATCCCGTGACCGGTGTGCACGTAACTTTCCCCAACCTGAACGCTTCTCCATTCGGCGGAGAAGATTTCCAAACCAACCTGATCATGCCCGAGCCCACGGCGTTCATCAGCCGTAAGCTTCCGGCGTGCTCAATCATTCGCCCGACCCAAACCAAAGGCGCTGCCATGGGAGCGCTGAATGCTCTCACCGCGGACGGTCTCTTCATCGGCCAGTCAAAAGAGTTCTTCAACTTCATGCGAACTCTGGCGATCGAAGCCGATCTGGCGGTGCGCGAATAGCGGATTATTTTTGGCTTCGCGCTCTGCGGCAGGCGCTGCGTACGGAAACTCCGGCCGCAGCGCCTGAACTCCGTGATCCATAAACACTAGCGAAAAACATTTTAGAAGCGAGGTGTACACAAATGCTCGAAGGACTCTTTCAACCCATGCATCTGTTGATAATTTTTGGGATTGCTCTGCTCGTATTCGGGCCCAAAAAGCTTCCCGAACTCGGCAAGGGAATCGGAGACGGTATTCGCGGTTTCAAATCAGCAATGAAAGAGCGGGAGGACTCGCCCGAGAAAGGCACATCCGCCAAGGAGCAAGGACAAACAAACGTCTGATCCGTCAGGCTGATTAGTAGTAGCAGTCGAACCAGATTTCGAGGTTCAAGTCGCACAACGAACGCATCTGCTTCGGCGAGAGCGTCGGCCCCGAATGCCCGTAGTTTGAAAGCCAGTAGCACGAAACGTCCATAGAGACATCAGGCATGGCTTGGAGAGCTAGCAACTTGTCATGGTGACCGGCAAGCCCCTCCAGCAACCAATCTAAATGCCGCCGCAGGTCTTTAGAGTCGACTCGCTCTTTGGTCGACAGGAACCAGCCATTGAGTTTGCTGACGCCTCCCTTTGACGGCCCGTCAACGATTACTCTGCCTCGGGTCACTGAAGTCGTCGGAGCCATACCTAAGAAACGGCTCACTTCATCGGGCTCCATATCGCCGGTATAAGCGCGGAGCGTCGCATACGTACGCGCACAGGTGTCGTACGCATCTTTGTACTCAGAGCGAGAACCCTGGTCTTCGGTATTCGCGCTCACGCAGTGATGTCCCTAGCCGTCATCCTTTGAATATTAGGGTAAATTGAGTGACTCGTTCAAATGGACATTGCTGCTTTGGGCACGCAATTACACCAGCCGCGACGCCCGCTTCGGCGATAATAGGACGAGACGAGGCTTGCCCCGCGAGGCTAGCACGCGCTTGCTGCCGCACAACACCATAATCCGACGTGGAGATGGAATGCCAGGTACCTCCGAACTCGATTCCACCAAGAACAGCGCCGTCGTTGGCGCACAAGACATCCGCGCACAGAACGATGGCGCCCAAAACTGCAACGTGGCCCTCCTCGGTTTCGGTACCGTCGGCAGTTCCGTGGCCAGAATTCTTTGCGAGCGCTCGAACACCCACCTGCGCCTGACGCACATCCTCAATCGCAACGTCGCACGCAAAAAAGTGGACTGGCTTCCATCCTCGGTGCAGTGGACGGAGAATATCGACGATGTTCTGTCCTCCGACGTGGACGTCGTAGTCGAAGTGATGGGCGGCCTCAAGCCCACCGAAGACTGGATCCGGCGCGCGCTCGAATCGGGCAAATCCGTGGTCACCGCCAACAAGCAGTTGATCTCGCGCTGCGGCCCAGAACTAATCGCCCTGGCGCGGCGCATGAAACAGCAAATCGAGTTTGGCGCCTCCGTAGCAGGCGGCGTCCCGGTGATTTCCGGATTGCATGAGGGACTGGCCGGCGATGAACTCTTCAAGATCCGCGGCATTCTCAACGGCACCTGCAACTACATTCTCAGCCAGATCGAGAGCACCGGCATTCCCTTCGCCACCGCTCTGCGTGAGGCGCAGAAGCTTGGCTTCGCCGAAGCCGATCCGACGGAAGACATCGACGGACTGGACGCGCGGGCTAAGCTCGCCATCCTCGCGCGCGTCGGACTGCACTGCAACGTCAGCGCTGAAAACATTTCCGCCCGCTCGATTTCAGCCATCGACTCCGTTGATTTTGAATACGCGAACCAGCTCGGTTGCACCATTCGCCAGATTTCGTGGGCCGAATTAAAAGATGACAACTTGTTTGCCGCAGTCCAGCCGGCGCTGGTAGAACTCTCATCGCCTTTGGCGCGCGTGGAAGGCAGCCAAAACCTGGTGATGGCAACAGGAAAGTACGGCGGTGAAACCGTCTTTGGAGGCCACGGCGCAGGCGGACATCCAACCGCCGTTGCCGTCGTCTCCGACATTCTGGCCATCGCTCGCGCCAAGCAAGCAGGGATCAGTTATCCCGTACAGCCAGTAGAAAAAACGCCCACCGTCACCGCCGATTTCACCACCAAGCACTATCTGCGCTTCCTGGTGACGGACCGGCCCGGCATCATCGCAAGCCTCGCCACGATTCTCTCCCAATGCGGCATCAACATCGACGCGGTGGTGCAGAAACCGGGCTGCCCGAAATCGCACCTGCCCTTTCTGATTACGCTGGAGGAATGCAAAGCGTCGCTGGTGGAACAGGCACTACAGCAAATCAACTCGCTGGATTTCCTCGTGCAGCCCTGTTTGCATCTGCCGATTTTGTAGGAGGAACCTTGTCATACTCAGCGGCACCACATCGGCTGTGGGACAATTTAGTTCGCCTGGTCTTAGATGTGCTCCCCTTGGATTCTCTCCCCTCTGCGCAATTGGGACGATTAAGGCACGGATCGAGCATGAGACGGGCGATCCGGATTGTCACTCCCGTTCTGTCCCTGCTGGCCGTTCTCCTCTTAACGTTCGGCGCCGCCGCCTCCGAGAGCGCGTCCGCAAAGAATGTCAGTCCACGGAAACGCGTGTACGCGCCTTATCTTTTCATTAGGGCGCTGGATATGGGTTCCCCAGACAACGACATGGTCAGGATTTCCAGGGAATCGGGAATCAAGCGGTTCACGCTCGCATTTCTGGTCAGTTCGGGATCTGATTGCCAAGCCGCGTGGTTCCCCAACTTGCCGATGGTCCAGGAGAACACCATCGCCAGCCAAATTGGCCGGCTGCGAAAGTTGGGAGGCGATGTCATCCTTTCGTTCGGAGGCGAAGGCGGACTCGAACTTGCTCAGGTGTGCAACGACGTGCCCAGCCTCCAGGCCCAATATCAAGCGGCGATCGACAAATACAAGGTTCGCATGCTGGACTTCGATATTGAATCGTCCGCCATCAAAGACCCCGCCGCTGTCGACCGTCGCAACCAGGCATTGGCCAACTTGCAGGCGGCCAACCCGGGCCTTCTCATCTCCTACACTCTCGCTGTGCTGCCGACGGGGTTGCTCGCAAATGGCATCGACTTACTGAAGAATTCGCTCTCCCACGGGGTCGAAACCGGCAACGTGAATATCATGACCATGGATTACGAAACCATGTTCGCCCCCAACGCCATGGGGCAGAACGCAATCGATGCCGCGAACGCCGCGCTCAAACAATTACAATCGCTTGGTTTGGACGCCTCGCTTGGCCTTACGCCCATGATCGGGATGAACGATGTCTCGCCCCAAGTATTCACGCTTGAGGATGCCAACAAGATGTTGCGCTATGCGAAGTCGACCGACCGGATTCGCCGCATTGCCATGTGGTCTGTCGCCCGCGACCGGCCCTGCGCGGGCACACCGGGCGTGGCGAGCGATTGCAGTGGAGTGGCACAAAAGCCGCTTGCCTTCTCTCGAGTCTTCAAGAAGTTCTAACGCGACGCCTTCTTAATATCGGGAGCAAGCAGCACCACGACGGACTTCGCACAGTTCGTAGTTCTTACGCTTCCACCTGGAAGAACTGCGCCATGTTGCGGAATTTCTTATAGCGGGCCTCAAGCAACTCCCCGACCGGCATTCGTTTTGCCGCCGCCAGATGCTGCCGCAGCGCGGCATCCAGAAACTCCGCTGCCTGCGCATGATCGGTGTGCGCGCCTCCCGCAGGTTCCGGGATGATGCCGTCAATGCAGCCCAGCTCGTTTAAATCTTTGGCCGTGATCTTCATAGCCTCCGCCGCCAGCGCTTTCTTACTGGCATCGCGCCACATGATCGACGCGCAGCCCTCCGGCGAAATCACCGAGTACACCGAATTCTCCATCATCAACACGCGGTCGGCCACCGCAATCGCCAGCGCCCCGCCGCTGCCGCCGACGCCAATCACGGTCGCCACGATCGGCGTCTCCAATCGCGCCATTTCCATCAGGTTGCGGGCGATGGCTTCTCCCTGGCCACGCTCTTCCGCGTGCAATCCCGGATAGGCGCCATCGGTATCGACCAAGGTAAAAATCGGCCGCTTGAATTTCTCCGCAATCTTCATCACCCGCAGCGCTTTCCGATATCCCTCCGGATGGGGCATGCCAAAATTTCGATACACGCGTTGTTTCGCGTCGCGCGCTTTCTGGTGACCCACCACGATGACTTCCTCGCCGTGAAAGCGAGCCATCCCGCAAACAATCGCCGGATCGTCCCGGAAGCCGCGATCCCCATGAATCTCGCTCCAGTCCGTAAAAATGCGCTCGACATAATCCAGCGTATAAGGACGTTGCGGATGGCGCGCCAGTTCCGTTCGCTCCCACGCGTTCAGGTGCGAAGAAATTTCGCGGCGCAGGTCGTTCACCCGTTCGTGCAACTGCTTTATCTGGCGAAGGGTTTCCGCGTTCTGCCCCTCCAACGCCTCCAGCCGCGTGATTTGCCCCTCGATTCTTTCCAGTTCCTGCTGCGCCTTCAGTCCAGAATCCATCTTGATGACGTTTCCATTCTTTCGGGTATGATGCTCTTCCACAATCGAGAGCATAAAGTCCGTCCCGGTGATCGCGGCATGCTTCGCATCACGCCGTGACTTTTCTGCCCGCTTTATTTTCGTTCGTCTCATCGGCCGAATCTGCTCACTTGCACGAATCAACTGATGACGCGCACGCTGCCGCGTCCGCACAGCTCTTCCACACGGCCCCTAAAACTGCGGTCTGGCATCACATTATAGCCTTCCGCTTCCATCACCACCATGAAATCGCCTTCTCGCTCCACGTCGAAGAGCACCTTCGCCTCGCCCTTGCGCTCATTGAAGAGCGCATATAGCTCATCGACCGTGCTGTCGTTCGCGCTCCCCAGAGGAATCCGTATGCGGAGCGCCTTCGGTAATGGCACGCGCGCTTCGTCCAGCGCGATGATCTCATTGGCCGTGATCTTTGGATTAGCGCCTTCTTCAATGCGCACGCCACCGCGAATCAGCACTGGAACCTCGAGCTTCACCTTCTCCGCAAGTTTCCTGTAGGCTTCCGGGAAGACAAGCAGTTCCACCTTCCCCGACATGTCTTCAAGCGAGGCTTGTGCCCACAACTCGCCTCTTCGAGACTTCGCGACTCGCAGTCCTGAAATCAAACCCGCAGTCGTGATGCTCTCATCCTTGTTCGTGGATTTCTTCATGCCGGCAATATCTTCGGTTGAGAGCGCGCCCAAGTCGGCCAGCTTCTCCTTGTACTTTTCCATCGGATGCCCAGTAATAAAGAACCCAAGAATTTCTTTTTCCGCCGCCAGCCGCGTATGTTCATCCCAGTCGGGCGTGTTAGGGAGCGCGTCGCTAGCCTGCTGCGCGGTTTCATCCGCAAACACGCCAAAGAGCCCGTGCTGCCCCGACTCCGCGTCCCGCTGCGCTTTCTGTGCCTGCTCAATCGCCGTGTCGAGCGCCTGCATGAGCTGCGCTCTGCGCCCGAATCCATCCATGGCCCCGCTCTTGATCAGCGACTCCAGCACGCGCTTGTTCAACAATCGCAGATCTACTTCTTCGCAGAATTCGTAAAACGACCGAAAAGGCCGGCCGAGCTTCTGCCGCCCCCCAACAATGGACTCAATGGCATTGCCGCCAACGTTCTTCACGGCAGCCAGCCCAAAGCGAATTGCCTGCCCATGTGGCGTAAAGTTCGCATCGCTCACGTTGATGTCGGGAGGCTCAACCGCAATCCCCATCTCGCGGCATTCGTTGATGTACTTCACCACGTCATCCGTGCTGCCCGTCACCGAAGTCAGCAGCGCCGCCATAAAGTCGAGCGGATGGTGCGTCTTCAAGTATGCGGTGTGATATGCCAGCAAAGCGTACGCCGCCGAGTGCGATTTATTGAACCCATATCCGGCAAACTGTGCCATCAGATCGAAAATCTTCTCGATCTTCTTCGACGGAAAACCACGCTGCGTCGCTCCCTGCACAAATCGCTCGCGCTGCTTCGCCATCTCCTCGGCGTTCTTCTTGCCCATCGCGCGCCGCAAGAGGTCCGCTTCTCCGAGCGAGTAGCCTGCGAGTTTGTTCGCCGCCTGCATCACCTGTTCCTGATAAACGATGACGCCGAGCGTCTCCTGCAAAATCTCTTTCAGTTCCGGCAGTTCGTATTCAATCTTCCGGCGTCCATGCTTGCGCTCGATAAAATCGTCAATCATGCCGCCCTGGATCGGCCCGGGACGGTACAGCGCATTCAACGCGGTGAGATCCTCGATCGAGTTCGGCTGATAGCGGCGCAGAACATCTCGCATGCCGGACGATTCAAACTGGAACACGCCGGATGTTAGTCCTTTATGGAAGACCTTCGCGTAAGTCTCCTGGTCTTCGAGCGGGATATCGTCCAGCTTCAGATTCGTCCCTTTCTGCGCGATCAGTTTCAACGTGTCGTCGAGGATGGTCAGCGTCGTCAGCCCGAGAAAATCCATCTTCAGCAGGCCCATCTTTTCGATGGCCACCATGTCGAAGGCGGTGACGATTTCGTCGTTCTTTGTCTTGTGCAGCGGCACCAGTTCAATCAGCGGCCGCGGCGAGATCACCACGCCTGCCGCGTGCACACCGGAATTCCGCACCAGACCTTCCAGCTTGCGCGCCGTATCGAGCAACTGCCGCACCTGCGGATCCTTCTGGTACGCCTCCTGAAGCGCCGCCGACTCGGTAAGCGCGTCGTCCAGTTTGATATTCAGCGTCGTCGGCACCATCTTCGCAATGCGGTCCACGTCGCTGTATGGCATATCCATCGCGCGGCCAACGTCCTTGATCGCCGCTTTCGCCGCCATCGTGCCGAACGTAATGATCTGCGCGACATTTTCCCGCCCGTACTTATGAGTCACATATTCGATCACTTCGCCGCGCCGGTTCATGCAGAAATCGATATCGATATCCGGCATGGAAATGCGTTCCGGGTTCAAAAAGCGTTCGAACAGAAGTTCGTGCTGCAGCGGATCGATGTCAGTAATCCCGAGGGAATACGCAACCAGCGCTCCCGCCGCCGATCCGCGCCCCGGACCCACGGGAATACCGCGCTCGCGCGCGTAGCGGATAAAATCCCACACGATCAGGAAATAACCCGAGAACTTCATCTGCTGGATGATGCCGAGCTCGCGCGCCAATCTCTGTTCGTAGTCCGCGAGCGAATGCTTAAGCCGGCCATTCGCCGCCAGCGTTCGTAAGCTCTCCATCCGTCGCGCGAATCCTTGCCGGGTGATGTGCTCGAAATAACTGTCGAGAGTAAATCCGTCCGGCACGTCGAAGTGCGGAAACGGGCTGGGAACTTTTTCCAGTCGAAGGTTGCAGCGCTCGGCAATATCGAGCGTGCGCGAAAGCACCTGCGGCGCGTCCTTGAACACGCGCAACATCTCGTCGGCGTTCTTGACGTAGAACTGCGTGCCCTCGAACTTCATCCGGTTGGTTTCCTGGATCGACTTCCCGGTTTGAATGCACAGCATCACATCCTGGGCGTGCGCGTCGTCTTCGCAAAGGTAGTGGCTGTCGTTGGTCGCGACCATGGGCAGCCCGAGATCTTTTTCCAGACGAAATAAATCAGAATGGATCCGGTGCTCCATCTCCAGGCCCTGATCCTGAATCTCAAGGAAGAAGTTCTCTTTGCCAAAGAGGTCGCGGTAGAATCCAGCCGCCGACCGCGCCGCGTCGTAGTTCCCTTCCACCAGCCGCTCGGCCACTTCGCCCTTCAGACATCCGGAAAGCCCGATCAGCCCCCTCGAATGCTCCGCCAGAAATTTCTTGCTCACCCGAGGCTTGTAGTAGAAGCCATGCAGCGAGGCTTCCGACGTGATTTTCACCAGGTTGCGGTAGCCCTCTTCGTTTTCGGCGAGAACCAGCAAGTGGTTATAAGTGTCGCCGTCGGGTGGAGTGCGAGTGATGACGTGGTCGTCCTTCTTGCAGATATAGAGTTCGCATCCGACGATCGGTTTCACCCCGACCTTATGCGCGGCATTTACAAAATGCACCGCGCCAAAAATGTTGCCATGGTCGGTCATGGCCACCGCGGGCATGTCCAGTTCATGAACCCGGTCAACAAGTTTCTCGACGTCGCAAGCGCCGTCGAGCAGAGAGTAATCGCTATGGAGATGCAGGTGGACGAACTGGTTTTGGCTCATGAAGACAGCACTTGGCAGTTAGCAGTTAGCTCTTGGAAAACTGGAGCCGACTTCATTCTAACGTCTGGAAGAATTCGCGCAATGACAGAAAGTGGTGCAACTTTCAGTCGCTAGTCGATGGTTGTCGATCATTGGCCTACTTGCGCGGAGTGAATGCTCACGACTAACGACGACTGCCTTATCTCGGCACTTGGAAATCCACCCCGCGATCGTCGTTCATCTTGGCGGTGGCAGCTAGATCCAACTGGGCAAGTGGGATCTTCTTCCCGGCTTGGTGGTCATTGAGCACCCAGAGCGTTCCGCCAGCAATTGCGTAATTCCGCACTTCTTCAACATGCTGATCGCGAAAAACCAGTGCTGTCTCGGGCTCCTGTTCTTTCGGTCGATTGCGCGCTTCGATATCGGCTTGCAGCCGGTCGATCTTTCCGCTCAGCGTCTGCACATCGCGCTGCAATTCACCGTTTTCAGGGTAGGGAGCGGAATAGGAGGGTGCCTGATAGGAGGCACCAGCGTACGAATCCTGATCTTCGCTTTCCGTGTCATAGAAAAACGGATCATCGTACCAGCCGTAGGGATAATATCCCGCGTACCCGTAATAAGGGTAATAGCCTCTTCGCCCGTGGAAGCCTCGATCTCCGCGGAAGCCTCGATGATTGTGGAAGGAGTTTCCAGTTCGAAAATGATTTTCGGAGCCGTGACCAAAACCTCCGCCCTGAAACGCGACAGAGGCGTGTCCACCAAAGGAATGTCCGGCAAATCCGCCATGCGAGGCGAAATGGGTCCCGCCGCCGCCGCCGTGACGTTGTGCCCACGCGGGCAGAGCAACCAAAACCAAGTTAAACGCCGCTATGGACAACCAGCGCCGCATAAACCACATTATACCGCAGACGTTACTTGTTTCCAGGCAAAGAAAATGTAGCCGGCTGAGGGCGAAATATAATCCCCTGCTCAAGATCTCCGGCTCGGAAACCGCCTTTATTATTTCTTCTTCTTCTTCTTGGCGGTAACCTTCGCCTTCGCTTTAGCAGCCGGCTTCTTGGCCTTGGCAGGTTTGCTCGGCTTCTTGACGGCAGGAGCCTTGGCAGGTTTGCTCACTTTGACAGCCGCGACAGGTTTCGAAGCCGCTACGGCCTTCGCTGGCACCGCAGGCTTCGTCGGCGGGACCGACTTCACTTTGGTCGCGGCAACCGGGGCGCCCGGTGCCGCCGGAGCCGCCGCAACTTTTCCCTTCCCCTTAATGCCCGGCTTCCCGCTCGCCGCCACCGGGGGAGCAACAGCAGCAGCCTTGGCTCCCCGACCCCGCTTGGCTGGCGGAGGCGGTGGAGGCGGCGGAGGTGGCGGCGCCAGCGGCTTCAGAAACTTCAGAGTCTCCGTCCGCGAACGCAGCTTGCCATCCAACAACAGTAAGAACACATCGTTCGCGATCTTCGGATACGTCGCCATCTGCGGCGTGATACGCAGCTCCGTCATCTCCGGCAACGGAATCTTCTGTTGCACCTGCCGCCACTTCGTGAAGAAATTCTTGATCTTCTGCGCCACCGCCTGCTGCCGCGCTGTGATCGCAAGAAACAGAATCATCTCCGGACGCGCCGACGACAGTAGTTGCCAGGTCCGCGAAGGCGTGGCCGCTTCCTTACCCGACAAGCGCTTCGCCAGGCTGTGGGCGTTCGAATCCAGATCCTTCCAGGCCTCGACCAGATCTTTGCGCGGAATCGCCCGGCGCAAATCCGAAATATCCTTGTCGCCCAGCCGCTCCGTCAGGAAATACAGCACCGCCGGCGCAACCTCCGGCGTGTAGCCGAGCTCGTTCATTTGCTGCCGGGTCTTCATCAGCGCGCCCAATCCGGCGGTGTCCACTTTGGTCGTGCTCCAATGCGCGTTCAGTACCTTCAGCCATCCCTCTTTTTCGTACGCCTTCAGGACGCCGTGCGGATCGTCCTCATACGCCAACTGCTCGATCTCGTATCCGATGCTAGAACTCCGTATGTGCTCGATGTAGCCGTTTTCTTTTCCCGATTCATAACGCGCCTGTGTCCGCTCCTCAAGCGGCCAGTGGAAGCGCGTTGTAAACCGCGTGGCGCGGATCATCCGCGACGGATCCTCAAGAAACGCGTAGTTATGCAACACGCGGATCACCTTGGCTTCAATGTCAGCAACGCCATTGAACGGATCCATCAACAGCCCGCGCGATCCCTCATTCAGCGACAGGGCCATCGCGTTCACCGTGAAATCGCGGCGCCGCAGATCATCAATAATCGTAGCCGGAGCCATCTGCGGAGCTTTCCCGGGCTTGTCATAATGCTCCGAGCGCGCCATCGCAACCTCGGCGCGGACGCCTCCCGGCAAAGTCAGCAGCAAGGCCTTCGTCTCGTTGTCTGCGTCACCCACGACCGCTCCGGCCCGCTCCAGATCTTTCTGGAGCTTGAGCGCATTGCCCTGAACCGTGAAATCCAGATCGCGGATAGGAAAGCCGGTAACGATGTCGCGGATAGCGCCGCCCGTCAGATATAGGTTCATCCCCGCCGCCTTGGCGGCGTCCTGGACGAGGGTTACTGCCTTTTGTTGGTCCGGCGAGAGCCGGGTTTCCAGCGTGTATATGTAATCGGCCATGCCTTCCTAGTCGCCTTGCGGTGGCCCTTCGGTGGGCTCGCTCGGGGCGTTATTCACAAGATTTCCACAGGGGACCCGGCTCGAACCCAGTTCGAACCTACTTCGAACATCGACCGGCGGCTCGCGGACGGAATCTAACTCTCTCTAGACATTAGAGTTATACCGCAAGCCAACTGTTGCAGCAAACTAGAGAAAATAACACAAGGTTTACCGTTTGGCTACTGTGAAGGCACAAACTGTCCGAATTCGCCAGGAAGGTGCGAGAATCCCATCTGGAGCTTCAATCTCGTCACGCCCTACGCGCGACCGGGGTTGAAGTGTCCCTAGTCCCATGCCCTCGACCCACAAGAAAGTAATCGTGCGCAAACACGACCGCGACTCAATCAGCGGCTACGTAGCTCCCGCCAACTTTGTGGTGGATGGCAAACTCGAACTCCTTAACACTTCCGGCAACGTAGTAGCCATCGACCTGCGCGACATCAAAGCCGTTTATTTTGTCCGCGAATTCTCCGACACCGACTTAATGCTCCGCAAGACCTTCACCACCCGTCCCCGGACCGAAGGCCTGTGGGTGCGCCTGAAGTTCAAAGACAACGAAGTGATAGAAGGCATCCTGCCCAACGACCTAACGCAAAATCCCGCCGAAGGATTCCTAATGAACCCTCCCGATCTGCGCTCAAACACGCAACGCGTCTTCGTCCCGCGAGAAGCACTGACGTCGGTAACAGTGCTAGCCGTAATAGGCGCAGCCAACCGCCGCCGCAAAGGTGGACAACCCGATACAAGGCAGGTCACGTTGTTCGAGCAGTAGAAAACCAGGTGTCAGGTGTCAGGTTTCAGGTGTCAGGAAAAAGCTAGGATTCACGGAGAACTGGGTTGATTTTGTCTCTCCTGACACCTGAGACCTAACACCTGAGACCTGACACGCTACAATCTCCCCGAGACCGCCATGAAACTAGCCGACATAGCCAAAGCCCTAAACGCCCGCCTGGACAACGCCTCCTCCCCCACCACCGAAATCACCGGAGTAGCCGGCATAGAACAAGCCGCCCCAGGCCAGCTAACCTTCGTCTCCAACCCCAAATACAACGCCGCCGCGAAAACCACGAAAGCGTCAGCGGTAATAGTCGCCGAAAACTTCCCCGCCATCACCACAGGAATGCTGCGCAGCAAGAATCCATATCTAGCCTGGGCGAAAGCCATAGAACTTTTCTATCAACCGCCAAGCTACGCCCCCGGAATCCATCCCACCGCGGTAATCCATCCCAAGGCAAAAAAGAAGTTAGGCAAGAACGCGCACATCGGCCCTTACGTGGTGATCGACGAAGACGTTGTCATCGGAGACAATGCCGTCCTCCTGGCCCACGTAGTCATCTATCGTGGGGCAACCATAGGCAACAATTTCTTCGCCCACGCCCATGCGGTAGTCAGAGAATTCTGTCACGTAGGAGACAACGTCCTGCTACAGAATGGAGCCGTAGTAGGCTGCGACGGCTTCGGCTTCGCGAAAGACGACGCCACGCGCTGGCACAAGATCGTCCAGTCCGGCAACGTAGTAGTTGAGAGCGACGTCGAGATCCAAGCCAACGCCTGCATCGACCGAGCCAGCATAGGCGAGACCCGCATCGGACGAGGCACAAAAATCGACAACCTCGTCCACGTAGGCCACAGCTGCACCATCGGACACGACACGCTACTCTGCGCCCAGGTCGGCCTGGCCGGCACCACCGACGTAGGCAACAACGTAATCCTAGCCGGACAAGTAGGAGTCAGCGGCCACGTAAAAATCGGCGACGGAGCCATAGCCATAGCCCAAAGCGGCATCCCCCACGACGTTCCCGCCGGAGCCATGGTCAGCGGCGCTCCCGCCATCGATCACAAATTGTGGTTGAAGTGCTGCGCCGTCTACGCGAAGCTGCCAGAGATTGCCAAAGCAGTAAGAAAGTTGTCGGAGCGGGAGTGACTCTCCAGATTCAGTGTGGCGCGGGCGCCCTCGCCCGCGAGCCCGTGGGAAGTGAGTCCGAGCACTGCACCAAAAGTGGGCATTGACACTGGCCCCCCTGGGGCCTAGCTTCAAGATGTCTCCATTGGCCACAGCCAAAACTCAGCCGCACCTAGCGGCCCAGCAACGACCCTGACCCACGAGGACATTCGGGCAGTTGAAATATACGACCGAAAGCCCGTCTCCTGATGACGGTTTCGGCCCGAATACATGGTGGTCAAGCAGTTGGTCGCAAGACCGGCTCCACCCCGTGACCCACCACCGCAACCGGTCAGCTTCGACCGGTAGCTTCGAGCGTTTTCATAACAAGCGCAGAAGGAGTGTTCCTATGTTTACACGCACTGTCGAAGTAACCACCAAGCCTGGAAAGGCAAAAGACCTCTCTACTCTCATCAACGACAAAGTACTGCCGATTCTGAAAAAACAGACTGGATTCGCGGATGAGACCCTTTTGGTATCGGATACAGAACCGAATCTTGTCGTGGCGATCAGTTTCTGGAATACCAAAGAAGATGCTGAGCGATACCATCGGGAACAGTACCCTGCCATCCAACAGATGATACGGCACCTCCTCGACGCAGAGCCCGTGGTTCGGACCTTCAACGTCGATAGCTCAACCACGCACAAAATCGCTGCCGAGAGGGCCGCCTAAGAGGTCCCTTTCCCAGTCCAAGGTTTCGCGCACCATCGAAGAACTCGTTAAGGAGGTCGACCAATGAAAACGCTGTTTATGGTCATTCTCGCGCTCGCTGTCATTAGCATGACCGCGTTTGCGCAGTATCCATCCCAGGAGCCAGCGCAGAAAGATCAAGCTGCTCAAGCTCCGCTGAAGAGCATCGACGGTACGGTCAAGGTAGACGGTGACAAGACTACCTTCGTTGCAGACAAGGACCAGAAGTCCTGGGCCGTCGAAAATCCCGACGTGCTCAAAGGCCATGAAGGCC
>Ga0185299_10003036_pt1 | contig 23615 bp, 13 predicted proteins | sample PaiPotPPA55metaG_FD_128002 | JGI IMG/M metagenome (GOLD analysis project Ga0185299, IMG submission 128002) | Iron sulfur acid spring bacterial and archeal communities from Banff, Canada, to study Microbial Dark Matter (Phase II) - Paint Pots PPA... ... | reverse complement strand
ACCGGACTCCAATGCTGCAACGAGGAAATCCACGGCCTCTTTGGTTCGTGTGTTGACTTCTTCTAATTTCATGTTTTTTCCCTTTCTGCCGTTTCCGGCTTGTTTCTTTCTTCACTAGAGCGGCAGCGGGAAGAAACAAGGCGGAACGGTGAAAGGGACAGAACGGAGGCCGAAGGAGGGTGGCAGGGCGTGAGTGAAAGCGCGGTGAGTGCCAAACGGGGTTGGGGTTAGTTTGGCGCGAAAGCGGCGCAGTCCGAAACGCCCGTCCGAGCCGCGGCCAAGCGGCGTCCACCCGGAAGAGGACGCAGTGGGAGGAAATCGCGAAGCCACCTAACTACTCGGCGATGCGTAGAACGTGGGCAGTGATTTTGATGTCGGTGTAGGCTCAGCTGAATTCGGAAAAAATAAGCACACAATATGCGCACAACAGTGCGAGAAGATAAGCAAAATCGAGGCTTTCTTAGTGTCCGACAGTCAGTGGGCTTGATCGGAACGCCGCTGGTTTGCGGATGCAACAAAGTTTCACTCTGCTTTGCCCTCTTAGCCTTTCATGCTGGCGAAAAGCCTTTCCGGAGAGTCACAATTCTCGCATGGAACCGACACTGCCTTCCTTGCCCCTGCCCCTCGAAACCGATGGTCTTGAGAGCGCGAGGGAAGAGGCACTCGACTTTATCAGTTTCGTGGCGCGGAATTATCCGCCCGATGCCACTAACAACACGAGTTTTATGGGTGCATTTATGGAATTCTTTGGGGAAAGACGGGTTCTGCTCTCGGTTCAGTTGCTTGCTCTCTTGAAACCGGAGTAGTCCGGGCCATTTCATCTCCGAGGCAGTAGGTATTTCTCCGGTTCGTTGGTCAACGGATTGGTCGCGCGAGTGCCTTACGAATCGCAACAAACCTCGATTCAAAGGTGCTACGGTCATATTGTGAAAGGTTCTCTACTGCCGCGCGAGCATGCTTTGGGATGCGGCGCACGAATTTGACGATGCCCTTCGGAGAAATGAGTGCAATCAACGTCTCTGTGCGAAATGTGCCCGAACCGTCCTCTCGTCTTTTCTCTAAGTATTTCTGTGCCGTGATCAGAAGAACGAGTTGGGACTTTTTCTCGGCTAGTAGAGGGATCAAGAAATCTGTACGGCAGGACAATCGGTTTCCGGCGTTTTCGGTTTCATATTGGCCCCTGCCGCGTTTCGAGCCCCAAGCCCCAGCACTGAAGAGTGTCTCGCCCGTTTTCGCCGACCAGCCTCGGCGAAATGGGTCCTCGGACCTCAGGCCGAACTTACGGATCAGGTCGTCAGAAGGGCGAGAACGGTGGAGCACAGTTGAGGAACAATAAGGATCGTGCGTTTCCAACTGCATCGATGAATCGGGAGCAGACGCGGTCCAGGATTGGATTAACTTGGCGGTAACGGAGTCTTTGTCGTATGAGCCGTAATTATCTTCGTGCGGTAAATATCGATGGAAGGGCTCCCCGAGAGCAACAGTGAGGGCGACGTTCATTGCTTCGCAGTCAGTAACAATGGCGGATCGAACGCTGACATCAATTCCGTCAGCAGCTCGCCAATAGCCTTCGACAACCAAATCCTTATCAAGAGAAGGTGCCTTTGTTAGACCAACAATCGTTCCGAGGGTAGCCGGATCTGTCGGCACCCAGTCCTGGCCGCTTTCAGTAGGCTTGAAGTAACGGTTGACATCAAGAGGAAACGGATCGGTGCCATCGGCGAGCCACAACCCTTCTGGGCCTGAGAGGGCTTGTTTATTCATCCACTCTTGCCATGGATCGTCTTGGTGTGAGTAACCAAGCACGGGCGTGGTTTTCAGGAACTGCCCGACTGTAAGCATCAATGCGTGCCAGGCCAAACACCCGCCCCAGCGATCGCGCGACGGCTGTGAGGCGCTTGACCAACTTTCGCTCCGATCGTCAAAGCGCGTCTTGCCTCTTGCATCGGAATACATGTTTGTCACATCGGGAGACCATCTTCTGATCCATGCCGTGCAGCTGTCCTCGATTTGCCATTGAGGCAGTCCAAACACGCGAGCGACATCATTGAGCTCGTACTTGGCAAAATCGTAGTCGAAGTGAAATTCGTTCGCAGGCTTTGGATGTTCGGGGGGGCGTGAATCATAGAGCCCAGAAATATGATGTCGCAGCTCTTTTGCACGAGGAAACGGCGAAAGATTGAGCTGGCCGAGGGAATTGAGGAGATTCTGGCCCTCTGGTGCAGGCAGCGTTTGTGCGATGCTGCTAAGCGCCCGCCCGGCAAAATGTCGGATGAGGATGTGGGGAAACTTTTGATCGAAGGCGGCTGTCTCCAGTGCGGTTCTAAACGGTATCGCTAGCTCGGGGACATCAACGGCGATACGAGATAAAGCTATGAACAGCCACAACCGGGCGTGCAGGAAAAAGAAGGGCAGGGCTTGATCTTGAAAAGCCCCTGCGCCGGTTGAGTTTAGGCGAGCGACCAAGTCGCCAAGGATATCGTTGCGGCCCAGTCGTATAAGCCGACGTATGGCATGTGCAGCTCGCCAGCGCTCGGGGGCGCTTGGGGAACCGAGACGCGCCCAAAGCAGGCCCGCAACGATTTCAACATCCGAACCCGGTGCCGTGAGCTTCACATTCCAGGGTCCGTCGCCAACATCTTGAGGTACAGCTGTAACAGACTTGCTTATGAAATGACTTAAGGCGGACTGAACTGCGCCAGCGGTAGACACTTTCGCCATCACGGTGGCAAACCTAAGCCACGCGATACTACCGACAAATTGGGCGCGTTCTCCGAGAGCAACAATCATGGCTGGAATCAATTCTTGACCCGATCGGCCCGAGAATTCGATCAGTGACCGCAAACCATAGGATGAGTCCCAATCGGAGTCGATCAGTTCCAGAACGTGTCGAGCGGCGAGCTGCTTCGCCAGATCAGGCAGAGCATCGCTGATCGCGGCAGATTGGGTTCGCCATTTGGACACCAGCTCGTTGATCGCCATCAGCTTGTCTACGAGACTAGGTATTTTTGTTTCGCACACTGCTTCTAGAAACCGTCGCTGTTCCTCGACGCCACGGATCGGTTCGCCCAGGGCTCTAAGTAACGGCACCGGCAAGCGCCTGTGGGAATCGTCGGCGGTTTTATCGTCGATCATGGAATCAATGGCAACAGGGTCGCTAGTATCGATGCGAGCTAATAGCGCGTCAGGTGACGTATCGGGAACGCGGAGGGGTGCCACATCCACTGGCGAGACAGATGAACGGGAATCGATATCGACTTGGGACGTAATCTCGAGAATGCGCTTTTGACACGCACACTCCTTCGGTACGTATTTCTCGGTGACCGTGGCTATAAGATTCATCGTTTCGCGCGGCGGCGAACCCCGATATTGACGATCCATTTCGCATAAAACGAAATCAACGATCGCCTCGCGGCGATCCTGCGACGCGCGTGGAAGGATGGCGTCAAGGAAGTCCGCGAGCCTCCAGCTCCAGGTTTCAACGGGCTCGTCCAGTCCGATCAGTGCTCCCGCGAGTTCTGGAGTAAGGCGCTGGTCTTTGACGAGAGCGGTGAGGAGCGGGGGCAAGGAGTAACTCAAATCCATTTTCCCTCGGTCGGCTAGGCGTGCCACAATGGCGAGGGCGCCCGGTCCTGAGATGCGAGACATTGCTTGGCCAAACGCAACCCAGGCAAACTTCTCTGCTTCCTCGGGAAGATTCAGTTCGCATATCCTTGCGAAGGAATGTGTAACCGCCGGAGGCAATGGAGGGCCGTCGTATTGTGCTGCAAACTCGCTTAGTTCGGTGATCTTGTCGTAATCGCCCGAACCAAGAGCGTCAGCGAACTCCAGGCCGCGTTTGAAATATGCCCGTGCTTCCGATTTGGAGGTGAGCCAGATCGCGCGCGCCAATGAGCCGTAGGCATTTATTCGGGAAGGCGTATCTGTTTCGATAGAAATCTCATTGCTGGTGTGCTGGGCAAGGGACAAAGCAGCACTTCGCGTCGCTTTGCGTCGAGCCAAACGCGAGACCACGTAAGTCGTATTGTTGGTGTTTTGTGCGATAGGCGAGTGCACCAGCCAGTTGCATAATTTCGTAGCAGTCTTTTCCGAGAGTGTTTCGAGGGCATCAACTGTTTTGAATAATAGCGGGAAGCAGATGTTAGAGATGTAGCGCGGCCTGTACCGGTATGGGTACTGGTAATTGTCCGCGACCGAGGCGTCCTTCGCCAACAGATCAATCGCGGATGTGATCTCAGTGTCAGAAGAGGCAGTCCGAATGAGCTTCGTGACTTCGGACATATGAAGGATCAGTGGACGCACTCGGTGTGTGAGAGTGCGGCTTGCATTTTCGCGTTGACCATTGTCGAAGCCTTTCTTCGCTTTGGTTCGCCGCTTTCTATGGGTGACTTTTCTTAGGGTAAGCAACGCCTCGACTGCTTTTTCAAAGGCGACCGCACGTTTTCTTGAACTCAAACTCTTGATCTGAACATCAATCTCTTCAGGACAAATGTCCATTAGCGTCGGTGAACGATGCTCAATTGCAGCTCGTACGCACTGAGCTAACAGGAAAGGTTGTATCGAGTCGCTGATCCAAACTTCGCTGTCGAACTCAGCAAGGTTGGGGCGCCTCAAGGCTACGGCATCGAGAATTGAACGGGCTTCCTCGTGCAACCCGAGCCTAACGGCTTTGATGGCGGCGCTGAGTAGAGCGTCAGCGAAGCTAAACCGACGCTCCTCATGTGACCAGGTTGGCGAAGCCGGCGTGATGGTCGAGGAGGCCCGAGCAAGGAGAGTAACTATGCGCGCCGTCTGCTTTGGATCAAGGGAGGCATAGTTCAATAGCGCTGCAAAGAATGAGCGTGATTTCAATCTGCATCGGCAGGCTCTGCGGAATAGGTTATCCCTGAGCGACTTGGCTTTTGTTGATATGTCGGCGTGGCGTTCCAGTAGTGACGTGAGCTGGGCAAAAAGATTGAACGCATATTCCTCGTTCCAGCGGTCGATCCAAAGAATCGCGGCTGACGACCGGCCGTCCAGCAAAGCCCAATAGCTGGGTCCAAGGCGATCGAGGTCACTGACGTCTGGTGGCCGCAGTCGGCCGTGTTGTTCGGTCTGTGTGCTCCGCCAATTGAGCCAATCAAAGGCACGCAAGGCGTTGCGCCTTGCTTCGTTGAGGTCATCCAAAAGCGCATATGCCATTGACAGGGCGGCATGGCGCCGGCCGGTCCAGCTTGCCCGTGTCTCGAATAAGCGACGTAGTGCTTCGGCGTCATCACCAATAGCCACGAGATCCGGGTGGTCCTGCAAAAAGTGGTCAGAGCGTTCGTGCGCGCTCGCAACACGCGAGGCCTCAAGCAACAGGCGGGTGAGGTCGTCGGTGCGTTTCTGGTGGGCGCAAGCGATTAGTGCGGCCATCAATCGAGACAAGCGAATGGCGCGTTCCGCCACGCGACTGCTCGCGGAATGCGGCAAACGATCTTCAAAAGCAAGCTCGATCAGGTCATCGGTTCTGTTGAGGGAGGTTAAGACAGCGGGTAGAGCCCTTGCGGCGTAGTTGGATTCCTCCTGTCGTGCTTTGAGGCGTTGAACAACGGCCTCGCGGGCTTCGGCATCGTCTTGAATCTTGCGCTGGATTAATGTCTCGGTCGGCTCATCCGCAAAAATCAAACCGTGTGGTGATTGGGCAACGAGGGGGTGGAGATCAGAAGCGAAGCTCCTGACAGCTGCCTCCGATAGGCCCTGCGCTGCAGCCAATTCGGCGAGAGGCACCGGGGGCGGAAGAATAGCCAGGGATGCGAGCATTGCGTGAAGCTCGGCGGAGGTTACGCCGCGTTGTTGAGCTTCGGTGCTTGCCTTAGTGAATTGATCCCAAATCAGTGTATCGAGGAGAGTATCTCGCGAATCCGCAGACACCTTCACGATGTGGGCGTCGAACGGGCGCCCAGCCTTGAGTAGTGCCACAAGTACGCGCGGGTTGTTGTCGGAGCGAGCACGCAAATCGGCGATTTCCACCCGTGTTACATCGCTGTAATATGCCTGAGCAATGGCGGACGCCTCTGGTTCTGAAAGTGGCGGCACTTCAAATCTGCGGCATGTTGCATCGTCGCGGGCCAGGTCTCTTCGTTCTGTCCGGCAGGATGCGATCACAACGACGCCTTCGATCGGCGCAATGGAGAGACTCAGCAGGACAGCGTGTGCAAAGGATAGGGAGTGAGTTGCTTTTGCCTGGAGTGCCGCGTGGTCGATTGCATCAAGGAGCAGGAAGACGGACGCTGACCGGTTGGTATTTCGAAGCGATTTGACGGCGTGTTCGAGACGACGACGAAAAGCGCGCACCAGGTCGGGGCCGGCAGGACCGGGAATAAGTATGTCGCAAAGTCCCGAGACAGCAAGAAGGTTGGCAATGTGCGGAAGCGCTTTCTCAGGCAGGTGTCGCCCATCTGCAGGATCACGCCACGAACCGCCGCCGTAGCAATCGAAAAGGACCACAGCATTATCCCCAGAGAGCCTTTGTGCGAGACTTTGCATCAAGACGGTCTTGCCCATACCGCCGGGAGCATCGACTAAGAGGGGATCGCCTCCCTCTTTGATTTTTGCGACCAGCTCATCAATCGCAGGGCGTTCGATGACTTTGGGAACTGGAGGAAATGCATCAGGTGTTGGAAAGAGGTCGCGTTCGTCATCCACCTCCAGGCATGCAAGGACGGCAACGCGGTCGATAAGGTTGTTGTACTGCCCTTTGCTGCCGGCCTTTTCGTGAACCAGGTCACGCAGGTTAGCAAGCCTGAGCCGTGTTAAAGGATCATTCGGTGTGCTCCAATCTGCCAGTGTACGGCGCACCAATGCGCGCGCCTCGGTCAGCGTGCCCTGGGTTCCGTTCAGCGCAATGCGCTTCAAGAGGCTCGGAAGTCTGCCACTTACTTCAGATAAAGCCTCGTTGATATATTTCGCTTGATCGGCAGCATCTCCTTGAAGACTTTGTCCCTGACTGAGGCCTTCGACGGCAGCGATCAGTGCGGGACTGAACGGGCGATTTGTCACGATTTCGTAGCGTACGACGGCCTCGACCCGATCGATCCCGACCTGTGCAATGAAATCGGATTCAGTCTTCGCAAACTTCTGAAGAGTCTTCTTTATGTCGAAAGCGCGCATTTCAACGTCATGACGCGCAATTGAATACTTAAACTGAAGCACTTCGACCGCTGTGGCCGAAGCGATCTCCGTGGTGCCACGATACCGAACGAGGTCGGCGATTTCTGTAGCCGCGTCGGAAAGTGAAGGTTCGTCCTCCAGGGAAAAACCCTCGACTGTTATGGCCCGCAATGTGGTTGATGGATACAGGAGTCCGAGCGCGACACGCGCGGCCCAGGTCTCGTGGTAGGTATGCCCGTCCCGAGAAGCGCGCACCTTGTCGATTGCTGTTGGCGACGGTTGGTTCTCCACGCTCATTGCCGCGTCACTACAGGTGTAATTCCCATACGCAACTCGAATTCTCACAAAAACCAATTCCAGAGGCGGAGTCGTCAATGAGCGGCGATTAGCTGGTGAATGCGCCGCACATGGATTTGTTTCTCGCGCTTCCGCGTCTGGACGATGTCATAAGAAGCCTGCATCCGCGTAAGGGTGTCCATCTTCACGCCGAAGGCTTTCTCAATGCGAAGCGCCATGTCCCCGGACAGGTCAGCCTTTCCGTTGAGCAGGCTTGATAGGGCAGGGCGGGACACCTGCAGCGCGGCAGCGGTGGCCGTTACCGATAGGCCCGCGGGCTTGATACTCTCCATCCGGATGAAATCTCCGGGATGTGGCGGGTTCTTCATAGGCGTACCGATGGGTCTTTTCATCCTACTCATTCGTCGACCTCAATCTCCGCCTCCGCTTCGACCTCGACTTCAACCTCGGTTTGTAGCTCTATCACGGCCGTCCGAAGCGGCTCATAAATGGCGATCTCTTCGCCAAGGATCTGAAATGTGACTGCGAGAGCATATCGAGCAGATGAATCCGGGTCGTGGCTCCAACCTTGATGCCCGACGACAGCGATGCAAAAGTGATCGGGTAACGTATTGGACTTAACGACTGCCCAGTCTTTTTGAACCGTGCCGCTGTTGCGTCTGGTATTTCGAATGAAGCCGGCATCTGACTTCTCGTTCAAAGTCCAAGGCAGAGCGGAACCGGGCAGCGGCTCGGCGTCATTTTCTTCATCTCTCATCGCACGTACACGAAAATCGTTGATGCCTTCTCCGAGTTTGCTGCTCTTCCAGTCCACCCACGTTGACAGGTAGCGGCGCAAATTCCGACGCGTTCGTCGCGGCTGCGCGACATAAGAGAGTGTTACCTCCACGCGGATATCAAATTCGTCCGCTTGCCCCCGCAACTCGGCTGGAATCGGAACCTGATAAATATGGCATTCACGGGCACGAACAAGTTTTTCACCAGTGGTGATGAAAGTTGTGCGGTGGTCGGTATTGGCAGTAGCTCGGCTTTCGTCCGGGATGCCGTACCCGATGCGCCGAATGATTTGTCCGACTTGATCCAGAAGTTGTGCGCGCTGTTCCGGATTGGCGTAAGAGTTGGGATCACGAAGGGTTGCCAAGAGCGCTTCCGCCCACGTCGGCCAACGGGCTGACTGCACGATGAGGGCGCGATAAAGAAGCGCGGGCTCGTTTGGTAAAACCTGTTGGATTTGTGCCGCGATGCGAGACACTTTCGGTGCCGCGAAGGAGGTTCCGGTTACGTCACGATCAAATGGAGGTCCCGGTGGGAATGCTGTGGACCTAACCAACTCAGGGCAGGCTGCGGAGATGCGCCCTCCTTCCTGTACATCCGGCGGTGCATTGGCAGTCCGAACATCATCTCCCCCATATTCGACAATCTCGGGCTTGATCACGTTCCAGATACCGAAACCAGATCGTGAGAAAGCAGAAGGATGTCCCGCCTCCGGCGCAAAGGTGCTCCAGTCGCCAGCCTGCAACGAGCCGTATGCAACAGAACCAACGGTCAGAGCCTGAAGGCTTTGCCCAGGATTCGCCACTCTCGCAGATGCTTCAGACAGATAGTCAGGGTAGTTACGCCCGGCAACAAGATGATCTCTTACGCCAGGTTGCGGGTTCGTGCCCGTGATGGGCAAATTGCCTGCGCTTTGAACAACCAACACATCATAGGTAGCGCAAAGCAAATCGATCTCGGCCGCCCAAGCAGACATGTATCGGGTGCGGCAAAATGAGTATGCGTTAATTGAGTGATTAAAGATGCGTGTGTTGCGGGGACTTCGGTGGAATCTCTCTACTGCGGCACGGACAGCCTGGGGCGGAAACATTTCCACGGGCATGCTGTTGTTCTCGTCGAGTACGCGTGCATTCTGAATCCAAAATGGAAGCTGTGGTGTGCCGTTCTTAGCGACAACTTCACCATAAAGGATTGCCCCGGCGACACGGGTGCCGTGGCCGCCGGGCCGCACAAAGTCGCCAACGTCGTTTGCGTTCCTGCCGGGCAGAAAACAGTGCGATGTTACCTGGTCAACGGCAGGTTGAATGAGAACATGGGCCTCTTGGATACCACTATCGATTACACAAACGGTAGGTGCGTCGGCATTGGGTGCGGTCGGCGCTGCGAGCCCGGCGGGAGGCTCAACCGGTGCACCTTCCCTTTGTGGCAAGGCGATGTCCTCAGGTTCGACAACCTCAAAAATATAGGCGTAGTTGAGGATGAAGTCTTTGAGTCCCTTGCCGACAATCCTGAGCCTGATTGTAAAGCTGTCAGGAAGCACAGCGGCGTCAAACGGCGCGCCGTCGATGAGGTGCAGAATTTCGGCTTGGTAGAACCGGGCAAATTCTTCAATCTCCGCTTCGCGTGCGACTTTTATGTTGTCCCATGCGGTATAGGCGTCACTGCGAGCCTGCGCCCAGTCTCGCTCCTTCCTTGCCCAGTCAGCGTCCGTGTCACGCTTGCCCCTCTTAGGGTGCGACCGAATTTCCTGCGTGCCCGTGCACGCGACGCCGATATCAACAATATAGGTTTGCTCGTCCCTGACTCCAGGCCAATCAGCCAGAAGGCGGTCGGAGAGGATGCGACGAAGCCGGTCGGCTTGATCGGGATCATCGAAGAGTCTGTGTATCTGCGCAATTGCCGCAGAGCCGTGTACTTGCACGGCGAACCCGTTGACCATCGCTAGGAACGGGGCAATCTCGATGTCTTGAGAAGCGACGATGACGAAGCCTTCCTCTTGCTCAGCGACGATTTCAAACGCGAACTTCTCCCGGAGGACATCCAAATCGAGACTTGGATCGACTTGCAGCAGAATGGGGATACCTTCGGGAATGACAGGGAGGTCTTGGCGTTGCCTTTGATCCCTGCGTTCTTGCCAGTTGGCACTAAGCGTTTGTCCCGACGTTCGCAGAGCATCACTATGCCCTTGTCGCGCATTCCTGTTTGCTACGGTCTGAGGGGAGGGGGTGCCGAAGCCTCGGAGAAGGGCTATACCCCGATAACGGAGGAGCAGAGGTAGATGTTCAAAATTGTGCTGCCCCGGCATTCGTTAAACCTCTTGCGCAGGATTGTCGTTTCTTCGAAGCTCCGCGACAGCTTGTTGAAGATCTGATTCAGCCACGCCCTTCTTCCCTTTGAGCACAGCAGCCTTGGCAGCATCTTGAGCCGCCTTCACAACCATCGCCGCAGAGGCGCCAGACAACTGCTTAACGATGCGCTCCCAGTTGATCATCTCGATCTGGCGGACGGCAGAGAGCGTCATGGTTAGGAGCTTTTGAATTTCCTCGGGGCCGGGGAGGGGGACGAGAAATACGTCGTCAAATCGGCGGAAGAGGGCGGTATCGAGGGATGACTCGACGTTCGTGGTCGCGACGAGTAAGCCCGGCGCGTCATAGTCCTCCATGAGTTGCAACAGAGAGTTGACGATGCGGGACGCCTCACCGATATCCTTGGTGTTATTGCGTGAACGAGCGATAAAATCGCATTCGTCCAGCAATAGAACACAGGGGCGCTCTTTGGCGGCGATGAAGATGGCGCGAAGATTCGTTGCTGACTCGCCGAAGTACGAAGAAATCAAAGCGTCAAAGCGTACTTTCATCAACGGCAGTCCGGTCTTCCACGCGAGCCGCTTGGCCCCAAGCGACTTCCCGCATCCCGGAGGCCCGTAAAGAAGGATGGTCTTCCTCGGCCGCAGTCCGTAAAGCCCCAGCCTTTCTCTTGCGGCAAATTCACATTCGATACGCAAAAAGCGTTCTTCCGCTACGGCCGGTAGCACCATGTGATGGTCTAGCGATTCCGCTGCAAAGAGCGTCGCAAGAGATTCTCCGTGTCGCCGACTGAGTGGCAACTCCTTGAGACTTTGGTCGCCCGCTATGGCTGGTGCATGACCATTTCCTCGCGTTCGGGGCTGCTTGAGAATAGCTTCCAACTGGTCCGCGAGTTTCTTGTGACCCGTGCGGCGCTCCGCTTCAACGATTTTGTCGGCAAGTCGATCGAGGTCGCTTTGCGAACCATCGGCGATGGCACGAACGACCCGCTTTAGAATGTTGGCGTTCATGTGATCGATGCCTCTCCCGGACCTAGGTTACATACATAGCGCATGGTTAGTGTCTCGCTTCTGCCAATAAAGTCCGCGACGACGGGGGTATCTTCGATGGTGCGGTTGCGAGTATAAACCGCCACCCCTCGCCTTTTCGCTCCGAGCGGATGTCGTAGCCGCGCTCCCGCAAAGCGGTCACGTCACGGGAAACAGTTGGGATTGAAACGCCAACCTGGTCGGCAATCATTGGGGTGGAAAAAGTGCCCAGGCGGATCAAACGCAATACGGTCTGCAGCCGTCGTTCAATGTCGAGTGAACGTTGATAGAGCATTCCAGCCCCTCCGTCCGTGTACGCTCATTGTCTATCGTCTGATGATAGACTTGTCAACCGATCTGCGCCAGAGGAGGTTTTGCCTCGCAGAGCGCTGGCGAAATGATCGAACGTTGTACGCTGGCTCTAGCGACAATTGGCAAGAGACTTCCGGCCTCTAGATAAGGCCTAGAACTATTCGGATCGTTGTGCGAGGGACGGAAATGGTTTTGCCTAAACCATCGGAGATCGAAATCCTGCTACGGGGCTGGCTCGCGGCAAATCAAAAGGAGGACGCTCGTCTGGAATTTAAGCTCCGCGTTGAGCTGTCCACTGTCGGAGGAAAAGCTGAATTCATTCGAGACATGCTTTCATTGGCCAATTCGGATGGGGAGTTCAATCGCGGATACGGCTACCTCGTAATCGGATTCAGAGAGGGCGAGTATTACGACGTTCGAAGTCAATCCTACGACGGAGCAAAGTTTAGCCAGATTGTGGAAGCAAACATCTCTCCGGACGTCGATCTGTCCTATCACGAGTTCGACAACAGCGTGGGTGGACGCATAGGGGTGCTGACGCTCGCGCCTGATCCGAATGCTCTGTACGTCGTGCGAAAGGAACTACGCGACAGGGAGGGCAAAGCAGAACTGCTGCCGGGTCAGTCCTGGGGAAGAAAATATGCGGGACGCAAAATAATCCTTGAAGGACATATGATTCAGGCCCGCCTGAGCAACATTGTCACTCGACGTATCGAAGAAGCCGAGAAATGCCTTCAGGAAAAGATCGACAAGTTGGAACGCGAAGGCGGACCGGCATTTCAGGTCAAACAGATACGCTTCGACATCGAGGCGACGGCCGACCCCGCCGCCCTGGAACGGCAACTGGACCGGCTGCTCCCTTATGCGAGGGAGGAGTTCGGCCTTGGCGTCAAGCATGAGGTGCTCGACGCCGTTTCCGAGGTTACGGGCAGGGCACAGCAGGGCATGTCGGTGAATTTGGCGGCTTCGGTTGATGCGGTCTTGTCCCTCTTGATGCCAGTTGGCTGGGGAGGCATGCACTACCCATCGAGAGAAGAAATCTCTCAGGACGATCAAAAGTTGCTGGAACGAATTGAGCATTTGACGTTCGAAATGACGTGGGCAGCATGCCGGTATTTCCGCGATTTGGCGGTCGTCAAGGTGTGCGCCAGACGATATTGGGAATTGCTCCGGTTTACAGGGCTCAACGGGTTGCATCGGCTTCACGCATCGTTCTTGGAAAACGCACGGCAATGTCAGGAAAAGTGCAATGAAGAGCGGACGGGAAATGCATTCCCGGAAGGGTGGGCCGCAATGGAATCCGAAATCAAAGACGCGCTTGACCAGAACGAACAGGACGCTCGGGAGCGGGCGAGTAAAGCAACACTGAAACGAGACAACGGCGGCTGACTCTCCTGACTAACACTTAGGCTGGAAAGCAGGGGCGTGATTGTGGACGTGAGGAAGAAATGAAATTCAAGCTCGGAGACGCAACAGACAGCGAGCATTGCACGGCTCTCAAGCACGAGTTCCTGCGCTGCGAGGATGCATTCAAGGACTTCGAAACCTATGGCACGCTGATGATTATCAAGGCACAGGATGAGGCTCAAGGAAAACGTTCAGCCACCCCGCATGAAAAGCGCTTCATCGCATATAAGACTTACAACGCGTATTCGAGATTCATTCATCATCTATATGAATTCATGCTGGGCGCAGTTGCCAGAGAGACGGGTAACTCCCGGAAATTGGAAGCCGACGATGCCGGGCTTCATATCATGGGGCACGCGCAGAGGATCTTGACAGGCAAACGTCGAGCGATAGAAAACGGCACAGCGCCAGCGTGGGAAAACGATATCAGCTACTATCCGGAAAAAATTCCGGCAGAATTTGCAAAGGAGTTCCGGCAGTTAAGGAACATTGGTGGACATGTTTCGCACAAACGACCGAGCCTCAGTCTTTCTAATTTCTACCGGAAATATCACAAATACGTTCACATGCTTTACCGTAACGGCCTTGGCCACTGGGGATTGCGCGACAAGGAATTCCCCGACCTGAGGGAAATCACGAAGTTCTCCGTCCTTATTAAGAAAGGCAGCACCACCTGAGCCGGGCTGGAAAACCGCTTCTCTGCGGCGCCGTTTTGTGCATGATAAAATCTGTTATCAACAGTAAACGCTCCTTGCCTTCCTGCTCGGCCCTGCAATCGGGCACACCACTGACACCTGCGCGACAGACTTAGCCTGATCTCATGTGATCTGAGAATTTGGCCGACTGATCGGCCGTAAGTCTAGACCTGTCCGGAAGGTTCGGTCTGCAGGAGCGCCTGACCTGTCACGGGCTCCTTCGCGACCGATCTAAGCGTTTTGTTTGGTCAGGATTTCGATTACGTCCTTGGGATGCCGAGAGACGTCGGCCGTCCATTCACCGAAGCCTCCGTGTCCATTCACTGCCCTGACCCATTCCGATAGGAATTCTCGCTTAGTTTGTTGTTGTTGGTCATCCTGGCCCTTTACTTCCAAAATCAGCGTCTTGCCGTTTGTGAGCCGCACTAAATAATCTGGCCGGAATTTGTGAATGATCCCTTTGAACGAGTACGTAATCTCAAACCCAATATGATCGTTCTTCACCCAAGCCCGCACGTTCGCATTGCGATCCAGCTCCAGTGATTCATTTGCTTCCCACCGGCTGTCATACACGCACATATTGATGTGCGACCGCTGCGTATGCTCGCAAGGCTTGCTACTGTACCAAGGCAGCATGTCTCCGGTTGAGCGAATTGGGCGTTCGGTGTCAAACACGGGTTCCAGCGTCAAAGCGTTCTCGAAACGGATTGCCCCCCAAAGATGCTCCACAATCTTGGTCATGTTCAGCGTCAAAAAGAGGCGTCTTAGCTTGTCTTTGGTATTGAAAATCGGTGGATCAACCACCACCCGGCCGCTGTCGATGTACTTTTCGACCAAGCGAACCAGTTGGGCCAGTAAGTATTCCCGGTTTCCTTTCCAGGTCGGAGCCATCCGATCATACACTCCGCTTGCGGCTTCGAAGACAATTCTCTGCATCCGGAAGCGCCGCTCCAACTCGTCCAGTTGAATCTCCGTCAACTTTGTGAAGTCCGGCTTCCCGTCGATCATCGGAGCCAGTTCCGCAATCCTCGGAGTCTTATAAGCGTCTAAAACTAACCGGCTCACCTTCTCCGTCTCCAGTGAAAGCTGCGGGCGATACTCATGGTCAATCCGAACCACGTTGGGCCAAGTCATCTCGAACTGCGCCCGCCGTTCTGGAATCGGCTCAATCCGCGTCTTGCCAGTCGTCGGCGGAGGAGGAGGCGCGTCCGCGCTGCCCTCGTGCGGAAGAAACGTAAACGGCACTCCGAAAATGTTTACGTATTCCGGCTGAAACAAGCCGGTTTCCGGATTCACGTCGTAAGACATTCGGCGCAAGCCACGCCCGACAACCTGTTCGCATAAGAGTTGCGATGTAAACGCTCGCAGCCCCATAATGTGCGTCACGCTTTTGGCGTCCCAACCTTCGGAGAGCATGCCCACCGAAATTACGTTCTGAATGTGCTCGCCCGGCTGCCCCACGCGTCCAATCGTGTCCACCGTCTTGCGCATCAACTCAGCGCGTTGTTTCTTGGTCAGCTTCTTCTTGGGGCCAGCTTCGACTTCCTCATCTTCTTCCTCTTCGGGCTCTTCAGCCGCTGCGGTCCCAATCCCCACAGGCTCATCCTGCGCCTCGGCTTCGTCCAATACCTTCGAATCAATATGCAGAATCTTTTCCGGGTCGCACAGCTCTTCCAGCAGAATCTTCCTGTGCTCAAACGCGTACTGCACCCGCGCTGCCGTGTTGGTCAGGTTGGCGACGGTAATCATTACCGGCGTTTCGCTCCTCCCCTCCTCACGCCACTTCTTCACCGTCTCCAGCCAGTCCTTGCCAAGGAAGTAATAGCCCACGCCAACCAGATCCGGCAACGGAATATGCGGCTCCGCCTTGCGGTTCAGATCGGTCTTTACTTCCGGGTCGGTGTAGATATGGTAGAACTTCGATTTGTATTTGCTCGTCTGTTCTCCGTCGTCCCGCACCACCACCCTGGGCGTTTTCACCAACCCTGCTTCAATCGCGTCGTTCAGGCCAAAGTCGCTCACCACCCATGGGAACAAGGTGTCCTCGCCGCTCTTTCGCCCCGTGGGCGCGAAAGGTGTCGCCGTCAGGTCGTAGCACATCAAAATTCCACGCGCTCGATGAATCCGGTCCAGCCCGCCCACCCACTTGGTCGCTTCTTTCAATTCGTCTTTGGAGAGACCCGCAATCTTCACCTTCGGCGGCACGCGCCACGCATGGTGCGCCTCGTCATTGATCACCAGAATGTTTTCCGCCGAGTGCATCTCGCCCAGCACTTCGCGCACGTACGCCTCGTCGCTCAGTGCTCCGCGCTTGTCCACGCTCCGCCGCTTAGTAATTTGTTCGTCGCTCTCCCAATCCAGCTTGTGCCAGTTGCGCACCAGCACGCGGCACGTTTGGCCTTGCCGCAACTTGTCTTCGAGTCCAGGCGGGACAATCTGGAACTCGTGATAGTAGTTCCCCGCGCTGCCCGGAACCAGTACTTCTAGCCGGTTCCTCACCGTCAGGCCGGGTGCGATCAGCAGAATGTTCTTGGAGAAGCGCTTGTCCTGTGGATAGGTAACTTTGTTCAGTACCTGCCACGCAATCAGCATGGCCATCAGAATCGTCTTGCCGGAGCCGGTCGCCATCTTCGAGCACAGCCGCGTAAACTCGCCGCCGTCCCCAGGCACCTTGATGCCCACGCGCTCCGACTCCGGAGCCTCCGCCAGCCACATCAGAGTCTCAATCGCTTCCAATTGGCAGAAAAAGAACCGCTTACTTTCCCGCTGTTCCGGGTCGCGCCAGTGCGCTAGCAGGCGTTTGGTAATACCGCTTGCGCCGGGGTAATCAGTATCTCGCCACGCTTCGACGCGGGGACGAATTTTGTTCACCAGCGGCAATTCGACAAACTCGCCGGGGTCATCAAAGGACTTGGAAGCGTCCGAGGCGCGAATATATCCTGCGGAGCGACGGCCCGGTTCACGACTGAATCGGCGCGTTTCGCGGTTGTACTTCCAGTGCTCGCCGGGTTTCTCGTAAGGCGAGCAGATGATGAGCTGGTCGATACTTTCCGAGGAGGGTTGCGTCGCCATTACTTCACCTCGACGACTTTAAGGCTCTCAATTCCCCGGTCATCGATCACCTTTACTGCAATGCGCTTGTATTCGCCCGTTTCAAACGGCAGGGAAACCGTACCGCGATACGCTTCGACCAAATCAGGGTCGATCTCCGCCTTCAGGTTTTTGGCCAGTCGCGCCCACCCACCGTCTGCGTCGGAAATGGGAAAGAATACTTGCCGCGGATAGAGGCTCCGCCCGTCGTAGTCCGTGTCCAGCAGCCACATCGCAATCTTCGCTGTGTCGCCGGAATCGATTGTTCCAGTTCGAGTGTTGTAGTAATCGAAACCCTTGACTTCGGCTTCCCACTTGCCCTTGTTGTCGCCCTTGGCAATTCTCCGCAGGTCCACATCTGGACGCCCCACAAGCCAGAAGCTTTGGTTCGATGCCCGCTTCTTCTTCAAATCTTCCGTAAGCAAGTCGGCATTCATCTGCGCCGTCAGAAACGTCATTCCAGTTTTTTCTTTCGTCATGCCATCAATATCTTTGGCTGCTTCAGGGTCAAATTCGAACGCAGCAAAAACGAGCATCGTTGGCTTTGGGCTCAGTGTTCGCGCTTCCTCCCATGCGAGCTCGACTTGGCGTTGCTCCAGAAGGCTGTGCTGGGGGCCAAAGGAGATGACTACCCGTTCCTGCTTTGTGCCTTTAGTCTCGGCGTCAGCGTGCAGCCAGCGTGTACCGGCTAGAGGCTCAACCCGCGAGAAGTCAACGTGCTGACCGCCTTTACCACGTAGGCCAGTTTTCAGCAGTTCGTCTCGCCATTCCCCGTGCCGAAGAGTGGGGCCAGACCGCGCGATGGAGATATCTGCAACCAACGGTGGGCCCTCGATCTCGTCGAGTGACTTAACCGTGGGAGCGGGCACTGCCTCAACCGTGAAGGGGCCAGTAACCCGAATACGGCTTTTGTCGAGATACGGCTGATCAGTGAGAGTTTCGCGGTCGGCGCAATGAGCGACAGCTGCATCAATTTGGTCGCGGGACATACCTTCGCGAATCTCGGGGTTGCTGGCTATCGACTTCAAAGTCACATGCGGCACGCTCTTGTAGCGGAATCCACTACCTACACCTTCGTCTGGCTGGGCCAGTTCGTAGTAGTCAAAATCTGCTGCCATCAAGCGCTGTTTCGCAAGTGCGATAGCAACACGCGAGGTGTCGCATGTGATCCAGCGTCGGCCCCACTGCTCAGCAACATAAGCGGTGGTCCCGGAGCCACAAGTTGGATCGAGAACAAGATCGCCCGGATCAGTCGTCATCAATACTGCACGTTGAACAACCTTTGAAACGGTTTGTACAACATAGATCTTGTCAGCCATGAAACTCGCGCCGACATCGTCCCACTTATTGTTGATTGGGAATACCGGGAAATCCTCTAGGTAACGAACATACCCAACACGATTTGCCGTTGCTTCGAGTCGTCTGGCGAGCATTAGGTTTTTGACACCCGCCTCGTTCGTCTTCCAGCGAGCCTGAAGGCTCGGCCGGTGCTCCTTCCCGTCGATCTCTATCGGGAACCAGCACGCAGCACCTTCCCCCTTCTCACGGCCAACGCTCTGGCTCGTGAAGTTGTCAAGACTGTAAATCCGATCACCTGCAGGAATTGCGCTCAAGTCCAGTCGCTCCTGAGCAGATAGATAGCGGCGTTTCCCATCGGTTGACTCAATGCGGTTGTAGTTTGTCGCTCCCTCCTGTCCTGCCGCTTTGGTAAGGTACAGGGGCCGGTATTTCATTTTTTCAAGATTGCGGGCGTACCACACGAGATAGTCACAAGTTCCGGGCAGATACAGGACAGTTGCTCCGGTTGTTTTCGCAAACGTAACGAGCGAAACAAAGTTCTTCCCGCCGAACACCTCATCCATGAGGTCTCGGACCAGGTGAACATTTTCATCGCCGATTTGCACAAAACACGATCCTGATTCGTGAAGCAAATCTCTGGCAAGCAGCAAACGGTCACGCAAATACGTCAGGTACGAGTGAATACCTAGCTCCCAGGTGTCGCGGAACGCCCGGATCATCTCCGGCTCCTGCGTCAGGTCTTCATCTTTACCATCTTTGACTTCGCGCTTGTTTGTAAATGGCTGGAAATTCGAGTTGTAGGTCTTCCCATAAGGTGGATCGAGATAGACGGTCTGTACTTGACCAGCCATTCCCTCTTTTTCGAGAAGCGAGTTCATTACCAACAGGGAGTCGCCAGCAACCATGCGGTTGGACCAGCCGTGGGCATGGCGGTAGAAGTCAATGGCCTCGCGCAGCGGCGGATTTTCTTCCCGGCGCTCGAAGAGCGACGGCTGCACCGGCAAAGCACTGCCGTTACGCCTCCGCACGGCGTCGATGATGGTGTGAGGATCGATCCGCTCATGCACGTGCAGCGAGACCGTCGGCACCTCGAACGAGCTATGTTCTTTCTTGCCCGCCCACACCAACTGCGGATCAAGATGCGGATCGTAATCCAGTTCCTGGCGCGGCTTCACCGATGGCACGGGAGCAATGTAGTCGTAAACTTTGTGCGTGGGCGCAACCGGATCGGTTTCCGGTGTCACCAACCCCACTGGCGGGTTGTTTATTCGCTTCTTGTCAGTGTGCTCATAGCGCTCTATCGGGCGCTTTGGCGGCTTGCCGCCGCTGGTCTTTCCTCGCGGCATCTACTTGTTACCTCTTCGCATAATTCGTTGTTGGGGAACGCTGAATTCTAAGCTGCGAGGGCACTAAAAGCCAATAACGAGCATTGTCCTTACTCAGTAGTCGCGGGGCCCGAAGAAGAATTATCCTTGATTCTATTTCCAGCCTTGATTTGGAGTCCATGAAAGAGTGTCGGGCTTTGTCGGAGATCCGCTAGAGATACACGGCAAGAGGAAGGCACGAAGGATGGCGCCGACTTCTTTAAGAGATGGGGCTTTCTCTCCTGGGTTCAGCCGGTTCACAAATGCACTCATTGCTGTCTCTTCTGCGGATCGTTTAAGAAGTCGTCGGTTAGCGCAAATGGGACTCCGGTTGGAGTCGCTGATCCGCGCCTCTCAAATGAAGCAAGGATCGCTTTGCGTAGGGACGCCATATCGAATGTCCAAGTATTTGCGATGAACCAGATGTCGTAGAAGTCCTTCATCCGGCTGTTGCGGATGTCGAGCAGGATCATTGCCTGAAATTTCTCAGCGATGCTGGCTTCTCGTGGATATGCACGAATGACAGGTGCTTCCATAGGCAAGAGGACAGGAAACGAAGCCAGTTCGGGTTCCGGGTACACGGCATCGCCAAACCCGATATCGATCTGCATCGGAATGCGGGCTCGGGCCAAATCGGCTAGGAGTTTGATGCGAACGCCATCGTACTCGTCATCCTCTTTGATCTTTGTGCCCTCGACCGATGTGCTGTCGAATACAAGACCGTCTTCTTCCTGAATCTCGCAGATGGCCCGGATTGTTTGTTCAACCGCACCGATCGCGGATGATCCTTGTCCGAGCAGATCCAGGTCTTTTGTAGGACGGTGAGTCTGGCCTGTCCACAGAGTAAAGAGCGTGGCTCCTTTGAGGGCAAACTTGTCCCGATATGGCGAGCGGCCCAGGCGATACAAGAAGCGTTCAACGGCGTATCTGCCAAGCACCCGTTGGTAGTCCTCGCTTCTGCTGTGCGCAAGCGAAAGCAATCGCGCGCGGATGGATGCTGCCGTGTTCTTGCCCTTCTTGCGTGTCACAGCGCCTCCATGTAGGGGCGAATGACATTGCTAACCCTGCAGATTTTGGCGTAACGGTAGATTTCGTTGACGTTAGCCTTCTTTTGGCGAAGACAATCCTTTAGAGCTTCGATCGCGACATCAAGTCCGATTTTGTTTCTGAACTTAAAGCAATCGGCAACGGTTTTCGCTGCTGAATAGACGCGAATCGGAACGCCTTCGACCTGGTGGTTCTCAGTTCCCTCGGTCAGTGATGGTCCAGAAAGGCGGACGATCCGAAGTGATGGTGATGTGAGGGCGGGCCTTCTTGCCCCCTTGCGGAGGGCAATCCAGATGGCAGGGGGGCTCTGTGTCGTGATCTCGTGGAAGGCGAGAGCTGAAAGCAGGCAAATAACAGCTTCTGGAACACGCTTCGCCACTTCAGCGTAAGAGTGGCGTTCCGTTATGTTGGCGTCGGGCAGTGTATAAATTCCGCGTCCAGGCCGGCTGAGCCGGCCTTGGCGGTGCAGACGAACGAGATACTCCCGTGGAAGGCCGATGGCCTCAATGTCGCGGGGCCTAACGATCCCGTGCTGGCCGACGTACCGCATAATTTTCTGGAGAGGTTTTGCCATAACGCGTGTCTCAATATGTCATTACTTAATCATATCTAATGACGTTTTGCAACACACCATGGGGTCTTGCCTCAAATACCCTGCCCCAGACTGAGATCTGCGATCGCGTTAGCTGTCGAGTGAGAAAGCTGAATAGCAGAACTCTTCGAAACCTCGCCACTCAACCTTTGGCAAAGTTCGGCAGTGTCATTGGTATAGATCTTAGCGTCGAGGCTTGCGCGCGAGATGGAAACGTAGGCGAAGCGTGAGTTGAGCAGGTCTGGGTGGACGCTGGTATCGCCGTGAACGAGGACGCGATCGGCGGTAAGCCCCTGGGAGCTGTGACTGGTAACGGCGTAGCCATGATCCAGATGACGATGCTCGTTGGGGTTGAATTCGATCTGGCGGTTGTTGTCGAGGCGGATGGATAGGCGATCATCGGCGCGGATCGCCTCTATAGCGGCCATATCGCGATTTGCGACGCCGAGCGATTTGTCGGGGGCAGTAAACTGGATGCGTTCACCTACGGAGAACTCCCGTTGGATCTCTTGGTAGACGCTGACGCCTGTAAGGCGGCGGGGATCGTAGGTCGCATGCTCTCCGTTCGCTTTCTTGACCGTCAGTTCGTTTGCGGATGGGTTGATCGCGATAACCGATGCGTAGGCGGCAGCTTCGATTCCGATGGCTTTGCTGCCGCGCGTGTAGCGAACTACGTCGTCGATCCCATAGTGGCTGGCCCAGGATCGTTCAGCTCCAGTCATGTCCTGACGCTGAACCAGCACCCGGAAATTACGATCTTCCGGGGCAACGGCGCCCGTGGCTTTCAACTCCTGGCGAACCGCGAGATTCAGTTCGCGGCGAGAAGCATTGTCCGGTGAAACGATGAGCGTGTTCTGGGGCGATTCCACGTAGCTCTTGGCCATGGCACGAACTCGCTCTTCCTGGTTAGGAATTTCCTTCACGCGACCCTCTTGTTGGAGTATGTCGAGCGCAGCGGAGACTTGGCCGGTCGCCAGCAACTCGACAGCAGATTTCAGAGCCGGGTCCTTTTGCCGAACGATGTCGTCCAGCATCGCTGTGCGCATTCCCGCATCCTGCAGTTGCTCGAAGGGGCGGCCCGCTTCGACGCCCTGATGCTGGCGGATATCGCCGATCAGAAGCACGCGGTCATCGGGACCAAGCCGGGAAAGAAACTCGCGCATCTGGTTGGTGCTGGCAAGGCTCGATTCATCGACAAGGTACAAGTGCTTTCGCTCTCCTACGTCTGGATCTGCGGTGCGGGCCAGGAAGCTTTGTAAGGTTCGGGCTTCAATTCCTGCCTCATTCAGTTGTCGCGCGGCGCGGGAGGTCGGGGCGAAACCCTCAACCTGATAGCCCTGCCTTTCCGCGGCGCTGCGGATGACTGTGAGGGTGGTCGTCTTGCCCGAGCCGGCGAAGCCTTGGATTCCCTGAATGCGGTCCGGCGAACTGAGCACATCTTCGATCACGCTCTTCTGCGCGTGATTGAGATGCGAGTGCTGATCGGCAAGGGCGATGGCGTGTGGACGCGAGAGGACTGGTTGCGCATGGTTTTGTCCCTCACGCATCGTGCTGATAATTTCATGTTCCGCTTCGATGGTTTTCGCCGTGGTGTACTGGCGGCCCGGAACACCCTGAGTTCGTTCCACGATTTGAAATTCCCCGGAAGCCAAACGAGCCTCAAGATTGGAGCGAACCTGTCCATGGGTGATCTCACCCATGCCACGGCGGAGCCCGTCGCGGATCAACGCACGTTCGTCCACAACCGCCTCACGCTCAAAGTTCTTGTCGCGAGCAAAGGTCAGAGATTCTCGAACGCGGTCAAAAACGTCGACCGGCCTCTCCTGATGTTGAGACCGTTCACGAGCCGCGCGTACAACGGCGTCCGCTTGGTGTCCAAAGTCTGCAGCCAGCTTTCGGTGTGCGGCCATCACCTCGCCCGGTGAATGAATTTCCTTGCGGTCACGGGTCGAGTGCGCAGCGATCTCGGCAGCTTCCTTCCCCGAGCGCCCCGTGCGTTCGAGGTATTCACGAATTTGCTGGCTTCGGGGGCTGGATGCGTCGAGATATCCCTGCGTGTATCCCTTGATCTCCGGAGCACCGCTCCGCCCTGTCGTAATTTCGTAACCAAATTGTCGGAGGCGGTAAGTCAACTCGGATTGATAGATCGCCGTGGCAAATTGCTGGGAGGCGAAGAGGCTCTGCGGCTGGATTGCGCGCGGCTGGCCATTGTCGCGCTCCGTGACATTGAAAACGACCGCGTGAGTATGCAGTTGTGGCGCGACATACCC
>Ga0185299_10003034_pt1 | contig 23623 bp, 25 predicted proteins | sample PaiPotPPA55metaG_FD_128002 | JGI IMG/M metagenome (GOLD analysis project Ga0185299, IMG submission 128002) | Iron sulfur acid spring bacterial and archeal communities from Banff, Canada, to study Microbial Dark Matter (Phase II) - Paint Pots PPA... ... | reverse complement strand
AAACCCTGGATTGGGGCGAGTCAAGAGCGAGCGGACTGTTCTTGGTTGTCGTTGTTTTTCAAAGCTATTGAAAGCAAATGGTTTATTCGCAAGAAAGATGAAATAATCAAAAGAATCGAATCTTTTCGGAGTACAGCCGAGAGTTCCTTGAGGCTGGCCAGAACCCACCTAGACCAGGACTACGCAAGAGCGTTACATCCCCTTTTACCCAAAAGCTGCCTGAGGAATGTCTATGCTCACGTCTTGCGACGACTCCGTGTTCCGATGACTGCGAGCGCGTTTTGGCCTTCCAGGCCGGCCGATAAATGGCAGCATCGATTCTCCTACTGAACCCCAACCGGCACCGAGCTTCAGACAAGCTCACCAAGAGTGCGAATAGAAACCCGGTGGAGAACAACATGCGTCGCGACCCCAACAAGAGCAAGAGCAAAGCCCGGTGAAAGGAAAAACCAAAAACAAACCTTGACTCCAGTGACCCGCTCATAGAAAACGGCCTTGTGGCGACCGAACAATGAATGTCAATTGATCGGCCAGAACGGGCTTCGAGACCATTAGCCTCCAAATGAACAACCATACTGGCGCGGCGTTAGGAGGCCGCCGGTATGGCACATCGGAAGACATTGAAACGCTCCAAGGCAAAAACAATCCTTCCACTAGCCGACTTAGAGCAGTCGAAGAATGCGGTTCTTCACCCGCTCGGCGCAGCCAGTTCGCAAGAATCATACGGTCATGCCATCGACGAATTTATTGGATGGTATTGTTCCGAACCACGTCTGGCATTTAACCGAACCGTCGTCCTTCGCTACCGGTTCTTCCTCGAACAGAAGAACCTAGCGCCCTGCACCATCAATGTGCGCTTAGCCGCCGTGACTTCTCACCGGCTCAGCGGTATCGAACTTGAAATCATCGAAGGCCAGCGGGCCGCCGCTTTGCCGCTGGTCATAATGACGTTCGTACACGACACTCGACCCGTTCCATCTGTGGAGAGTGCGCCAGGTCACGGTGCAGGTCTTAGCAGACGCCCCGACCAATTTCAGAACCCACGCAGAATGCGTCTCGCCGATCGCATCTCCCGGAATCGCGGCCTCTCGAATGGATATCGACACCCCACCGCCTCCGGCCATTATGTGAAGGGGGACCAAGAAGTTCAGGAGCAGTGAGCGCAGTCTTTTCTTCCCACGAATCGGCTCTTTCCGAGTATCGCTGGTTACTTCGATATCATCGGCGTAAAATTTTCATGTCGTCCGCGCAGCGACATCGAATTGCAACTCATGCATATAGCGGAAAAGATTTACCGAACATTGGCTGGCCGCTCTTGGACTGATCCTTAGTGGCCTCGTCCTGAATTACGTCCCAATGCTCGATCAGAGTCCCGTCTTTGATAACCACAATGTCCACTGCGATCCAGTTCACAGGTGCGCCAAAGCCCGAAAATCTGCCGTGAACGATGACAAAATCGCCGTCCGCAACAATGACTCCTGGCTCATACTTCAGCGTGGGAGGGAATGCTTCTGATGAGATTGAACAAACCTTCGCGGCCCGGCTCGATATGAGTACTATGCTGGATATGGAGACCAATAGCGTTCGGCAGCAGCATAGTCTCGTTTATTGAATAATGTATCGAAGGCCTCCAGAACGAGCGCCTTGTTCTTCTCTTGCAGCGTCTGGCTCATTGAAAACTCCTTTATCCATTTATCCTTGGCTCACGACATCCGGCTATTGCGGTTGCAGCATGAGATCGTTGAACTGCGTCACAAACGCAGCCTCATTCGGACCAGGGTTATTGCGCAGTGGTTTTGCCCGTTCAACCAATATCTCCTCCGCATCCGTGCCGAGCACCTTGATCGTCTCGTCGATGAACTCTTTCAAAGGCATTGCTCTGGGTTCCTCGTTGCTGTTCATTAAGTCGGTCTGCACCCACGGTGGCACGATCTCCAGAACGCTGACCGAAGTACCTCTCAACTTGTACCGTTGCGAGAGTGCGTAGGTGTGCAGCGCCGCCTTCGTGGACGAATACACCGCGGTCAGCGCGAGCGGGACATACCCTAAAACAGATGTGTTGTAGATGACAGCTGCCTTTTCCTGCTTCTTCAAGTGCTCGATTAACGCCGAAGTCATCCGAATCGGCCCTAGCAAATTCGTTGTAACAGTGGACGTGAGTACGGCATCGTCGATGACGCCGGCCGCGTCGTCAACTTGCATGATGCCCGCGTTATTGATGAGCACATTTAGCTTCGGATAATCAGCGACCAACCGCCTGGAAACCGACGCGATGCTCGCGGGGTCTTCCACGTTCAACTCGACCGACTGCATTCCTGGATTTGCTTTTGTTGTCGCTTCGAGATGACCCTTGCGCCGACCGGAGATGATGACCCGATTACCAAGCCTGTGCAGCGCCTCAGCCAATCCGCGACCGATGCCCGAACCACCGCCTGTGATGAAGATCGTATTTCCAGTCAGGTCCATAGCCTTGCTCCTAGCCTTAATAGAATGTTGTTACAGTCAGTCTATATTCTTCACGTTTGCAGGTTGCTCTGGTATCTCGTCGACCCGGTCGGGATAGAACGCAATATGCCCCTTGATCTGCTCAACAGCAGGAAACGGATCCTCGTATGACCACACCGCGTTGACTGACTTCTTTCCTCCAGCGGGAACGCTGTAGTAACTGCAACCGCCTTTATAGGGACAGTGGGTGGCGTGATCCGTCCGTTCCAATTGGGAAAAATCAACGTCCTGACCTGGAATGTATTGAACGGGCGGATAGGCCGCTTCGCGGAGCGTCAGGGCGTTGCGGGTATCGGCCACCACACGGCCGGCGACGGACACGACAACGCGAGCGGGATTGCGCTGGATGGAAATCGGATGATCTGGACCTGGAAGCTTGACCTGCTTTTCAGTCATGTTTTGGTTTCTCCTATTCTGCTCGTGCTCAGCCCTTTAGGAATGGTCGGACCCAAATCACTGAGCCGTCTTGCCGCCGTCCACGAGGTACGACGCGCCCGTGATGAACGACGCCTTGTCGGACGCGAGAAACATGATGGTCTGGGCGATCTCTTCGGGTCTCCCTACTCGTTTGAGCGGCACGGTCGCCGCCAGACCGGCCTTTCTTTCGGCAGTACCAGAGAAGCGGTTCAGCATCCCAGTCTCGATTGGACCTGGGGCCACCATGTTAACGCGCACCCCGGAAGAGGCGGCCTCGAGTGCGGCCGACTTGGTCAGTCCTTCGACCGCATGCTTGCTCGCGGAGTATATCGACGCGCCACGAGCGCCAATATGGCCGTAGGTGGACGACACGTTCACGATACTGCCGCTTCCCTGGGCAAGCATCACGCGCATTTCGTGCTTCATGCTGAGGAGCGTACCCAGGACGTTTGTGTCGAAGGTCGCGGCATAGGTTTCTGCAGTCTGTTCCGTCATCGGGCCGGGTTTGCCTTCCGTCCCAGCGCAATTGACGGCGGCATCCAGACGGCCAAAGCGCGCGACAGCCTTATCGACTAAGCTGCGCAGGTCTTCTTCGTGACGCACGTCGGAGCGCACGAATTCGGCCTCTGCGCCGAGCTTGCGGAGTTCAGCAACAAGTTTCTTGCCTTCTTCCTCGCGCCGGCCAGAAATAACAATACGTGCGCCTTCTTTCGCGAACCCGAACGCTGTGGCACGTCCAATTCCGGTTAGTGCACCAGTGATCAAAACAACTTGTGTGTTCATATCAGTTCTCCTCGAAGTCTATTTGTCTGAGGCGGCCCTGGAATTAGTTAGCCAACATCCCTCCATCCACTGGGATGGACGCACCGGTCATGTATGAGGCGTTTGCGGAGGCTACAAAGACGATGACATGAGCGATCTCCTCCGGTGTTGCGAGACGCTTGACTGGCACGGTCGAGACGAGTGCGGCCTTATTTTCATCCGTATTGGTGAAGCGTGTGAGCATGCCGGTATCCGTAGTGCCCGGAGCCACTACATTTACGCGCACACCGGTCCCCGCGACTTCCAGTGCAGCGGACTTGGTCAGTCCTTCGACCGCATGTTTACTCGCTACGTAAACCGATGCGCCGGGAGCGCCGACGCTTCCATAGGCCGATGAGACATTGACTATGCTCCCGCTGTCTTGCGGAAGCATCACGCGCAGTTCATGCTTCATGCTCAACAACACGCCCAATACATTGGTATCGAACGTGGCCGCGTAAAGCTCTGCCGTCTGCTCGGTTACGAGTCCCCGCGGCCCCTCCGTACCAGCGTTGTTGATGGCAATGTCCAGGCGGCCAAAACGTTTGACGGTTTGGTCCACCAGGTTTCGCACGTCTTCTTCAACGCGCACATCTGTACGAACAAACTCAGCCTCGGCCCCGAGTGCCCTGAGTTCCGCAACCAATTCTTGCCCTTCTTTATCACGACGACCGGACACCATAACTTGAGCCCCTTGTTGTGCGAAAATTACTGCGGCGGCGCGTCCGATTCCCGTTAGTGCTCCCGTAATCAAAACTACCTGGTCTGACATAAACTCTCCTTGTCCGCTGATGTGGTGGTTGTGGACACAAAATCCTGTGTCCCGGTTGAAAATCGCGACAGGCGAGACATCGTGCCGGACGTGAAGCCCTCCAATGATGTCCATCTGCGAGCTTGCGATCAGTTTGGACTGCGCGGTTATGAACCGAGCAGTTCTATATGATGAGGAAGGCGCAACGAGGATGCAACAAATATTGAACTAGTTAGTTCGATATAGAATAATACGCATATGGGGCGCCCGAAGAACTTTAATCGAGAGGAAGTACTGGAGAAGGCCATGCCTGTCTTCTGGAAGCATGGGTTTTCCGACACGAGCCTTCAGGAGCTGGAGCGAGCCACGGGCGTGAACAAGTCGGGTTTGTATTCAGAGTTCCGGGACAAGGAAGATCTTTTTGTTGCATGCCTTCGGCACTATCTCGAGAGCCAGGAGAAAAGGGGGCTTCTCACTAAGGAACCTCTGGGCTGGGATAACGTGGAAACACTTCTCAAACATGGACCTCTCAACAAGGGGGAACAGAAGGGATGCTTTTCCGTTAACTCCATGCGGGAGTTCGCCATCCTTCCGGACGAAGCTCATGCGCTCGTGGCAGAGAACCGGGCGGCGTTGCAGAGCCTTCTCGCCATGAATATTGAGGCGGAGAACCCCAAGATGGATCCCCGCCTGCTTGCGGAGATGGTGTTATCTTTCTTCTCCGGGTTATGCATTGAGCGCAATCTTGAATCCGGCAAGGCCTCGTCGGCGCGCAAGATTGGGAGTCTGATGAAAATGCTTCGTAGCCTCTAATCGAACGTCGCGATTCCGCTCCGTCCACTGGCTCCCTCCCCAAAAAAACTGCAACTAAATCAGGATTACGAATCTAATCCTTTAGCAGGGTTGTCCTCGCAATCTGACAAAGCTTTGACAAGAGGAGAGTCGTCCGCTTCCTCCGCACGATGTTCCAGGCGCTTTCGCCGATGACGCGTGTACGAACTGTCATGATCTCGCGAAAGCGGTGGGACGAAAACTCGCATCCGATCGCTTTGGCTTTGAGTTCAGCTATGACGACCTATAATTACGCGATGGCATCCGCAGAGCGTAGCTCCGAGCAGGCTCGGCAGGCACAGGACGTTCGCCTGGTGGTCGACACGATCCCCACGCTCGCGTGGTCCGCTCGTGCGGACTCGGAGAATTGCGGGAGACGCAAATGGACGTGCATTTTTTTGCAACGCTGCTTGCGGCGCGTTACTCCAAAAGAGAGGAGGAGTTCGACACGTCAATTTTCATAGTTGGAGGAAAACATATGCAGAATCACAAGTCCACAGTGCGACGAAACGTCCAACGAAACCAGGTACCCGCGAAAAAGGCTGGCGAATTCATGATCGGAAACGACCTTCGCGTTACGCGCCTGGGATTCGGCGCGATGCGTATCACGGGAGATGGAATTTGGGGCGAGCCTGCGGATCGGGCTGAGGCCGTCGGGGTCTTGCGGCGCGCAGTCGAATTGGGAATCAATTTCATCGACACCGCGGACTCCTATGGTCCCGGCGTGAGTGAAGAAATCATAGCTGAGGCGCTGCACCCCTATCCGACGGGGCTGGTGATCGCCACCAAGGGCGGCTTTGACCGGCCCGGTCCCAACCAATGGGTTGAAAATGGAAAGCCGGAACACCTGACAGCCGCCTGCGAAGGCAGCCTGCGCCGGTTGCGCCTGGAGCGGATTGATCTTTATCAGTTGCATCGAATCGATCCGAAGGTGCCGGCTGAAGATCAGCTCGGCGCGCTGAAGGATTTGCAGGCGGCAGGAAAAATCAAACACATCGGTTTATCGGAAGTGAGTGTGCGACAAATTCAGCATGCGCGAAAGATTGTTCCGATTGTGAGCGTTCAGAATCGTTACAGCGTCACCGACCGTGGATCGGAAGATGTTTTGGAGTATTGCGAAAAAGAAAAAATGGGTTTTATTCCGTGGTTCCCACTGGCGGCCGGTCGTGTTTCCGGTTCTGAGAGCCCAATCAGTCGTATCGCAACGCGATTGAAAGCTACGCCATCCCAGGTGGCTCTGGCATGGCTGCTGGCTCGATCTCCCGTTATGCTGCCGATCCCCGGAACTTCCAAGGTTAAACATCTCGAAGAAAATGTGGCGGCAGCGGAAATAAAGATTGACGCAAACAAGATGCAGGAACTAGATGGCTTGGCGCTTGCCAGCTAGGAAAGAGCAACGATGCCTTTGATTGGCGAACACGCGTTTTCATCAGAGGTGGAAAAGGAGAAATGCGATGTCCGCCGCCCCCCAAGCCACAATTCAGCGTCCTCCGTTGCCGCCATTTACGCACGAAACGGCGATTCAGAAGGTTCGACTGGCAGAAGATGCCTGGAACTCTCGTGATCCGGAAAAGGTCGCCCTGGCTTACACAGTTGACTCACACTGGAGAAACCGCTCGGAATTTGTGAACGGAAGGCAAGAAATCATCGCGTTTCTCAGACGCAAATGGACGAAAGAGCTGGACTATCGGCTGATCAAGGAGCTTTGGGCGTTCGAGGGAAACCGTATCGCCGTGCGCTTTGCCTATGAATGGCACGATGACTCCGGGAATTGGTTTCGCTCGTATGGAAATGAGAATTGGGAGTTCGATGAGAACGGGCTGATGCGCTTGAGGTTTGCTTCCATCAACGATCTGCCTAGCCAGGAGACGGAGCGCAAGTATCACTGGGCACCAGGGCGCCGTCCGGATGATCATCCGGGACTTAGCGATCTTGGCCTCTAAGGGCTTCCTGCGGCCCGGTTGCTCCTGGCACACTGACCTGGCGGACGTGCATGCCGCCAAGTAAGTCAATCAATACTGCAAAGGAGACCTGTCATGCCACTCGCTCGAATCGATCTTGCAGAGGGTAAGACTGCCGACTACCGCAGGACCATCGGAGAAGTGGTCTATGACGCATTGGTTGAAGTCTTGAAGGCCCCGAAGGATGATCGCTTCCAAGTCATCACGGAACATCCAACCCAAGATTTCATCTTTGATCCCAGCTTCTTGGGCATTCAGAGATCGAAAGATTGCGTTTTTATCCAGCTCACGCTCAATGCTGGGCGAACCGTGGATCAGAAACGTGCCTTTTACAAAGCGATCGCAGACGGACTGCACGAGCGTATCAGCCTACGCCGGGAAGACGTGTTCATTTGTCTGGTTGAGGTCGGCAAAGAGAACTGGTCGTTTGGCAACGGTGAGGCGCAATACGCGAAATAGGCCACAGAGCTGGAGTCTCTAGGGGCAGGATGAAAGACGTCTATACTTTATGACTACGAAACGATGCACCTGGGTCAGCTTGGAAAATCCGCTTATGCTCGAGTATCACGATCGCGAATGGGGTGTGCCAGTCCACGATGACCGAAAACACTTTGAGTTCCTTGTGCTAGAAGCTGCTCAGGCTGGGCTCAGCTGGTCGATCGTGCTCAAAAAGCGGGAAGGGTATCGCCGTGCCTTCAGCGAGTTCGATCCTGACAAAGTGGCGCGATATACCGAGAAACGAATCCAGAAGCTCACATTGAATCCGGCGATCATTCGGAACCGGATGAAAATCGAAGCTGCGGTACGCAACGCCCGGGCGCTCCTCGCAATTCAGGAAGAGTTGGGAAGTTTTGACGCCTATTGCTGGCGGTTCGTCGATGGACGACCCAAACTCAACCGTTGGAAGGCGATGCTGGAGATTCCGGCTACCTCAAGTGAATCGGACGCGTTTAGCAAGGATCTCAAACAGCGGGGGTTCAGCTTCGTTGGTTCGACCGTCGTTTATGCGCACATGCAGGCGGTCGGCATGGTGAACGATCACCTCGTCGACTGTTTCCGATATCGAGAGATTCGGCGCCTGGATTCCGTCTCGGAGCCGCACATACTGACGACTTGAACAAGACATACGAAAAGGAGATAACTATGCAAATAGGCATGATCGGTCTTGGACGGATGGGCGCAAACATGGTGCGGCGACTGATCCGCAAGGGTCATAGCTGCGTGGTGTTCAACAGATCACCACAAGCGGTGAACGAACTCGTCAAGGAAAAGGCGATCGGCGCCACATCATTCGCAGACGTCGTGAAGAAACTTGAGACACCGCGAGCGATCTGGCTGATGGTGCCGGCGGCGGTTGTGGATGATACCATCGCCGATCTTTCCCCTCATCTCGAGGCTGGGGACATCCTCATTGACGGGGGCAACTCTTATTACGTCGATGATCTGCGGCGTGCAAAGCAACTCGCTCCCCAAAAGATCCACTACGTCGATGTGGGAACCAGCGGAGGAGTTTGGGGTCTGGAGCGAGGTTACTGCATGATGATTGGGGGCGAGGCCGAGGTTATCCAGCGGCTCGATCCAATTTTCGCTGCCCTCGCCCCGGGAATAGGCGCCGTTCCGCGCACCGCCGGACGGGACAAGATCAGCCTTGAGATCAGTGGTACGGCCGAACAAGGCTACCTGCACTGCGGCCCAAATGGCGCCGGTCATTTCGTCAAGATGGTCCACAACGGAATGGAATACGGAATTATGGCGGCATACGCGGAGGGTCTCTCTATTCTGCGCAGCGCTAACGTGGGCAAACAAACAAACGCCGCAGCCGATGCGGAGACTACGCCATTGCGCGACCCCGAGCACTATCAGTACGACATGAATCTGCGAGACATCGCGGAGGTTTGGCGTCGTGGAAGTGTGATTGCCTCGTGGCTGCTGGATCTGACAGCCGGCGCGCTCCTTCAGGATCCGAATCTTTCAAAGTTTGCCGGCCATGTCTCCGACTCTGGCGAAGGACGCTGGACGATTAAAGCTGCGATCGACGAAGCAGTACCAGTCCCGGTTCTCACCACCGCGCTTTACGAGCGATTCAGTTCTCGGGGCGAAGCTGACTTCGCCAACAAGCTCTTATCCGCGATGCGGTATCAATTTGGTGGACACCTGGAGAAATCCGAGGGCAAATCCAAAGTGGCTTGAGGGGACGTTGCCGGCGGCGTTCTCTAATTCCTTGACGCTGTAGACGCTCTGCGCCCAGGGACCAGCTCTTAGGTGGGTCGGCCGACCGGAACTAATGGATGGCCCATTCGAGCCTTCTGAATCACTTCTGGATTGGGCGATAATTCACCTGGATCAGGCTCTCCCCCGGAAGTGGATAATCTTCCGGCGATCGCGTTTTGATGGTCTGCCTGCCGGCAACTCTTCGAACTGTTTCATCGCTTTTCGCTCGTCTGCCAGTTTCTTCCGCAATTCACGGCTGGCCTCCGTCTCGAAATAGAGTCCTCGGGCAACCGAAGCCGGCCCACGCACTGCGCTCAATAGCAGAACCTGCACCTGATACTCGCCGCCCTCCGTTGTTACTCGCAGCCGGTCGCCAACACGGACCTCGCGTGCTGGCTTAGCCGGTTGGCCGTTCGACTCGATCCTGCCGAGTTCACAGGCACGTTTGGCCAGTGCACGCGTCTTAAAAAATCTGGCGGCCCAGAGCCATATATCGATTCGTACGCTGGTCATAATGCATCTTCAGTGCAAGGGCAGGGCAGGTCTTGTATTCTGGAACCTATTCTGGAACGACGCTACCTCGCTCGCAGAAGCCGTGTTAGCCCGGAATCAAATCGCAGGAGACTCTCGTGTATAAATTCATCTCCTTCATGGCACTCGCGGTCGTCGGTATCGCGCTGCCTGCCATGACCATGGCGGAGTCCTCCACTCAGTCTACCGGCAAGCCCTTACGCGTCGCCATCGTTGGACTGGTGCATGGGCATGTTGCCGGATTTCTCGGTCCCGCCCTAAAGCGCAGCGACATCGAGATTGTCGCTATCGTCGAACCGGATCAACAGCTCGCACATCGGTACACCGACCAGTTCAAGCTCGATCCGCTATTGCTGTATAGCAATGTTGAACAGATGCTGACGACGGTGCGGCCGGAGGCCGTGTTGGTGTACACCGATACGCGCGATCATCGCCGGATTGTGGAAGCCGCGGCACGCCATGACATTCCGGTGATGATGGAGAAGCCCCTGGCAGTCAGCGTGGAAGACGCGCTGGCGATCAAACGGGCCGCCGAAGCTGCGCACATTCCTGTGCTGGTGAACTACGAAACCACGTGGTATCCCAGCAATACTGCTGTGTATCAACTTGTGCGCGATGGTGCGATCGGCGATATTCGCAAGGTTGTCGTCCATGATGGCCATAGGGGTCCGAAGGAGATCAATGTCACCCCCGAATTCCTCTCATGGCTGACGGATCCAGCGCGCAACGGTGCAGGAGCGCTGTTCGATTTCGGCTGTTACGGCGCAGACCTCATGACGTGGCTAATGCAGGGGGCAGTGCCGATCACTGTCACGGCGGTCACCCAACAGCTCAAGCCTGAAATTTATCCGCACGTCGATGATGAGGCGACCGTCATTCTCACTTATCCGAAGGCGCAGGCCATTCTGCAAGCATCGTGGAATTGGCCATTCGACCGCAAAGACATGGAAGTATACGGAGAGACTGGCGAGGCAATCACGGTCCGCCGCGACGACCTCCGCGTACGTCGGAAAGGAGACGATGAAGAGCGGCAGCAATCCGCTCCGGCGCTCGCCGCTCCGTACAACGATTCAATCTCATACCTGATCGCAGTCGTCTCCGGAGAGATCAAGCCCGCCGGACTTTCAGCGCTTGATACGAATGTCACCGTGGTCCGCATTCTGGAGGCCGCGCGAGAGTCGGCAAGAACAGGCAGGACGATCAGGCTCGCAGATCGTTAATGCTGACCCGAGATCAAAATAGACGAGTGAGGGCACGCCCGCGAAAAAGAGGTCACGATCCATCCTGGCAAATACTGTTGATGTCTTGGTTCTCGCACACAGATTTGGGAGCACCCCGCTTGGCGACGTTCAGCATCGCGCGGCCTACGCATTCCGTCGTCGTTACGTACTTCGGGAAAAGCAACCTCCATACTGGATAGAGCGGCCCCATCATCGCGTAAGCCGCTCCGTACCATTTCGTCTTTGTCCGAATCCCGTGGAGTGGCTGAATGTAGCCGGGACGGAACATATATGCAGCCTTGAACGGCATCTGCAACAACGCGTTTTCTGTGTTGCCTTTTACCCGCGCCCACATCGTGCGACTGCGCTCCGTGCTATCGGTGCCCGAGCCCGACACGTAAATGAAAGTCATCGCTCGGTTGAGCTTGGCTAAGGTTCTGGCCACGGAAGTCGTGAGATCGTAGGTTATGCGCCGATACGCCTCCTCGTTCATCCCTACTGCGGAGACGCCGAGGCAGAAAAAGCATGCGTCGTAACCCGAGAGCTTACCTTCAATTGCGGAGAGATCAGAAAGGTCGTTGGGTACGATTTCGTGGAGCTTCTCGTGCTGCTGTTCGGTGGCATTGCGCCCAATGGTGAGGACGGTTTCCACTTCTGGATCGAGCAGGCATTCGCGCAGGACGCCCTGCCCGACCATACCTGTCGCCCCCAGAAGAATCACCTTCAGAGATGACCACCTTTCAATTCAATCTGCCTCGCTAGAGTGGAAGGGAAAGAGCTCCTAACCCCTTACTCGAACTGAAGCATTACAATCTCGGGATTCGATCCCAGCCGCAGCGGCGGTCCCCAGGTTCCTGCTCCGCTCGAAGTGAAAACCTGCATCTTCCCGATCCGGCTTAAGCCGTACACAAACTGCCGGTAAATCCGCCGCGCCATCCAACTCCAAGGTACGAACTGCCCAAGGTGCGTATGCCCGGATAGCTGGAGGGAGACGCCGGCAGCCGCTGCGATCTCGGGATGGTCAGGCGCATGCGTCAACAGAATGCTCGCGCGGTCGCGATCCAGGCTGATGCCTTGTAGCACCGACGCAAGGTGGCCATCGCGCGTCGCGTTCCGGTACGGCACACCGATGATCTGCAAACCGTCGACTTCCACCTTCTCATTGCTAAGGACGCGCACTCCGGCCGCCGCGATGGCATGCAGATACTTGCTGTCGTCGCCAAATTGCTCATGATTTCCCGCGACGAAATACACGCCGTGCGGCGCCACGAGCTCGCTCAACGGTTGCGCTGCTCGCCGCGCGTCGATGGCCGTCCCATCATACAAATCTCCAGCGATAAAAATCGCATCCGGCTCTTCCCTCAAAATCTTCGCAACCAAGCGCCGCAGAAAACTGCCGTTTCGGACATGTCCCAGGTGCACATCGCTGATCAGCGCCGCTGTTCGCCCGTGCCAGGCGGCCGGCAAGTTCGCAAGCCGCACTGTCGTTCGCGTGATCCGCGTCCAGCTTGCGTTGAAAACCCCATAGAGTCCGGCCAATACTGCAGCGCCGAACAGCAATTCCACGGTGCGATGGAAGTTCACGGCCAGCCCCACCAGCCGCGCAATTCCGAAAATAATCCAGGAGGAAACCGCCGCAAGAAAGAGGAAGCTCACCAGCCCCATCCAAACCGCAGCCGCCCTGTAAAACGCGCGCAGAGCAGTGTTCGTATAGCGAAAGGCGAGCAGCGAAGCGGCAATAAAGCTCACCGACAAAAACCCGAGGACCAGTTTGATCCAGAACGCGCCGGGAGTTTCGCTCCCCACGGGCGAAAAGATCCAAGTCTCATAGAGGAGATAATGGGTCAAAAAAAGAACGGACTGAGTGATTGCAACGAAACCGATTAACTCTTGTCGTACACGCATGGTTCATTAGACTCCCCAACCCGCCATTCGGATTGTTTGGCATAACCTCTTGGAAATTCGCCAGGGGATTAACCGGACAAATACGTTCTCCCCTTGATTTCATAGTATACCGTATAGTCGTTTATGGTATACTCAGTATCGTTGGATGGGATGCCAGTGAAAAAGGCTCATAAAAAAATTGCCGGAGCTGGGGAGGGTGGGTCGGCCAAGCCAAATGCCATCGTGCTGGCGGGACTGCAGCTGTTTACCCGGTACGGATATCGCAAGACTTCGATTGATGATATTGCCCAGGCGGCGCAGGTGGCCAAGCGCACGGTATACCTGCACTTTGAGAACAAGGCGGCGGTCTTTCTGGCAATCCTTGAATATCTAGGCGACCAGGTGCGACTGCGGTGCGCTGCAGCCGAACTCGAGGGTGGCACGCCCGTGCACCGGCTGACGGGGTTGCTCGATGCTTACTTTGGAATGGGGTTTGATCTCTTCAGCAAGTCCGAGCACATGCCGGAACTGGAGGAAACTTTCTCCAAGCTGGCGCGGACGAAGATCGTCGGCCTGAATACGGAGTACGAAGATCGGCTCGCGAGGTTTGTGCGATCGCTTGAGAAAACGGGCGAGATCGGAGGGCCTCCGCAGGGGCTTACCGTGGAGCAGATTGTCCACATCTTGATGCGGGCGGCAGAGGGGGCCAAACACGATTCCAAGGTGCAGGGCGACCGGAAGGCACTTGAACGGCGCTTGCGGGAGTTAGCGGTGCTTGCCATGGCCGCGATGAAAAAGTAATCGACAAACTCAGCCGGGAGTCTAGCCTCCACTCGAGAGAACGCGCAAATTCCTCCAAAGGCGGTAGCCGCCAACGTGGCCGAGGAACTGTTCGAGGCCATGGAGCGGGCGTATCCGGAATTTGCCAACGATCCCGTTGGAAGCTGGCGGTCGCGTCCATTACAGATGATCCAACTGGAGGATCGAAACCTATCTGCACCGCAGAGTCGACATGGATCTGATACTCCGCGATCAGGTTGCCTACAAAATTGCCAGTCGAATCACCGAAAAAACGGGATTGCAGCGTGGCCCGAATCAATCTCTGGACGATTTTCTCGAGGCATCAGCCCGGCAGATCCGCGACACCGCGCGATTCCGCTGAGTTCTGGGACAGATACGCGAAACGGACAATAAGTGGACCAAGTCCGGTCATTACGGAAGTGAAAATCACCCCTCGCAAGCGAATTATCGAGCCGCACAAGCTCAAATTTAAGAAGGTTCGGCCGGATCAGGCTCTCGCACCGGAACATCAGGTTGTTCGGGACTGTCTGGTGGCTCCTTTACGGGAGGAGGCGATGGGTCTGGGAATTGGCGCAGGTCAAATGGCATGGGGGTAGGATGCCAAAATCGCCTTCTGCGATCACCTGGTTTCGCCGCCGCCGATCAGTTCCTAAACTTGCGTGCGCGGGTCAAAGCCGCATCGGAGGTACAGGAGCTCCGCATTGGCGGTTGCCTGGACATGATGTGGTCGCGTGGGTGATCGGACGGGACCACGGTTTCTTCTCCGTGGCTTCCCACGACGACAAAGTACTACTTTCAGATTATTGACCTGCCAATTTGTCTCCCTATAATCACGGCACTTCAGTCCGGTGTGAAATCTCTTCGCGCTGCTCCACACGTTCGGCGACGAGAAGCATCGGGGAACGATTTGCTAATGGGTGAGGAAAACGCATGATGAGTCGTAGAAGCTTGGCCTCTCTGCTGCTTACAGTTTTTGCGGGTTTGGAGGTGGGCGCGCAGCAGATCACGGGTAGCATTCGCGGGACTGTGGTTGACCCGAGCGGCGCGGTCGTGCAGTCCGCTGCAGTGAGCGCCCAACAAACCGAAACAGGCCTGACGCGCACGGCATCTACCGATCGCGAAGGCGCGTACATCCTCGTCGAATTGCCGATTGGGCATTATGAGATCAAGGCCGAAGCCAAGGGCTACCAGAAATATCTGCAAGAGGGAATCTCGCTGGACGTCAACCAGACGGCGACGGTCAACGTTCGCCTCAAGCTCGGGGCGGAGACTCAGCAAGTTGAAGTGAAGGCGGATGCTCAGTTGGTGCAGAGCACGGTCAGCAGTCTCGGGCAAACTGTGATGGAGCGCGAGATCCTCGACCTGCCGCTGGACGGCCGTAACTTTTCCCAGTTGGGGACTCTTCAGCCCGGCGTCGTGCCTTTGACCCCCGGACTTCTTCAAGCCGGAGGTCCCGCGCGAGCGGGCCAGGCTTACGCCGTCGATGGCCAGCGGCCGGAGTCGAACAATTTTCTGATCGACGGTGCCGACAATGTCAATGCGGTAGACGCTGGTTTTGTTCTTAAGCCACCCATCGACTCGATCGCCGAGTTCAGAATTCTTACCCACAATGCAAATGCTGAGTTCGGGCGCAACACTGGTTCCACCACCAACGTCGTTACGCGCGGGGGCACCAATTCATTTCACGGGGCCGCCTGGGAGTTTCTGCGCAACGATGCAATGGATGCGTCCGATTTCTTCTCCAAGAGCGTTCAACCGTTGAAGCAAAATCAGTTTGGCGGAACTTTCGGCGGGCCAATTCTCAGAGACAAGACTTTTTTCTTCGGATACTACGAGGGGTTCCGCAATCGGCAGGGCGAGACCGTACCCGCAACGGTGCCTTCGCTGGCTGAACGGCAGGGCAATTTCGCGGAGTTGTGTACCGGTTCCGGGAACCAATTCATGGGCGGCGTGTGCGTCGATAAAAGCGGACAGCTCTTCTTTCCAGGGCAGCTCTTTAATTTCTCCACCGGTCAGCCGGTGCCGGTTCCGAACAACCAGCTACCCGCCATTGATCCGACTGCGGCGAATGTCTTACCGTTTTTCCCGCTGCCGAACAGCGGGGAAAATAGCTTCATAACCACGCAGACCCTAAGCGAGAATAATGACCAATTCGGATTCCGACTGGACCATTATCTTTCTCATGCGGACACGCTGAATTTCCGCTACATGTATAGCAGTGGTCCGACGACGGATCCGCTTTCGCCCGTGGGCGCCAACGTTCCCGGCTTTCCGGTAGGCGAGTACGATCGGGGACAAAATTTTGTCGCCCAGGAGACGCACGTCTTTTCGCCAACGACCATCGCCGTCGCGCGCTTTTCGTATCTGCGCAATAAGTTCCTTCTTGACCAGCACCTGAATCACGAGTCGCCGTCGGATTTAGGTTTTCAGTACCAACCTACTCTGGCTTCGGCCGCCGGGCCGCCGTTCATTCAAGTCTCGGGTTACTCCTCGGTCGGCGATCCGATCACGGGACCACGCAACACGTTTCAGAATACGTTTGACCTCTCCGGCTCGCTAAGCTGGATTCACGGCCGCCACGAATTGAAGTTCGGCGGAGGCTATCGGCGCGACCAGATCAACGCCCTGCAAGGCATCGCAACTAACGGCTTCTTTGTATTTGCCAGCTTTCCCTACAGCGATGGGTTTGCCAGCTTCCTGTCGGGCAATCCGGTAGTTTTCCTACAAGGCGGGGGCGATTTTGGTCGCGAGATCCGTGACCGAGCCCTGAATTTGTACGGCCAGGACACATATAAGGTGAGTTCTCATCTGACGCTGAATCTTGGACTTCGTTACGAGCTGCCCTTCCCCGCCACCGAGAACAAGAACCGGGTGAATCTCTTTGTTCCCGGGGCGCAATCAAAGGTAATTCCCACGGCTCCGGCGGGACTTCTTTATCCGGGCGATCCGGGTGTGCCCTCGGGCTTGATTTCCACGCAAAAGACAGCGTTTGCTCCGCGAGTCGGCTTTGCCTGGGACCCGCCGGGCGACGCCAAAACCGTGGTCAGCGCCGCCTACGGAATTTTCTACGAGCCGTACTACACTGGCCAAGGTGGCCCGCTGCAAGATCCGATCAGCGCGCCGCCCTACCTGAAGACTCTGCAGATAGGTTTTCCCGTCAACTCATTTGCGAATCCGTTTTATGACCCTAATCCCTTCGGAAAGCCTTTTCCCGAGCCGATGACACTGCTCGTGGTCTCCCGCAACCTGCGTCTGCCCTACGCGCAGGACTGGAATCTGAACATTCAGCGGTCGTTTGGCGCGGACTGGCTGTTTCAGATCGGCTACGTGGGCACGACAGGTGTAAGGCTACCGCGATTCATCGAGGGGAATCCAGCGATCTACAAGCCAGGCATTGACCCCAACACCAACACACCTTATTCCACAACGAGCAACGTAAACCAGCGGCGTCTGTATTCCGGATGCACGCTGGCACAGCCGGACAATTGTGTTTACGGTTCAGTCGGCGAGATCGCCAGCATCGCGAATTCGAGCTATAACGCTTTGGAAGCCAGCCTGCGAAAGCGTTTCAGTCACGGACTTTCTTTCCTCGCTTCCTATACCTGGGCGCACTCCATCGACGACGTTTCCTCCTTTAACATCACCGGCTCGGCATCGCAGCCAGTGGCGGGAGAAAATGATTTGGCGCAGAATCCGTTTAATCTCGCGGCGGAACGCGGCCGGTCCATGTTCGATGCCCGCCATCGCTTCGTGCTGAGTTATCAGTGGAGCCTTCCTTTTTTGCAGCATTCGGGTAGCTGGTATGGGCACGTTCTGGGCAACTGGCAGTTGAACGGAATTGTAACCGCCATGAGCGGCACTCCTTTCACGGTATTCGATTCTAACGACGTTTCGCTGCAAGGGCAGGCGCCGGAGATTTCTGGATTTTCCAGCAATCGGCCCAATGTTATTGGGAATCCGAATTCCGGGCCGCATACCACCGCACAATGGTTCAACGTAAATGCTTTTCAGCGCATTGCCCAAGACCCGAATTCTCCGGTCCAGCAGTTCGGGAACGAAGGCCGTAACGCAGTCCAGGGCCCGGGATACGTGAACTGGGACTTCTCGGCATTCAAGAACATTCGCCTGACGGAATCGAAAGAGGTTCAATTCCGCGGCGAGTTGTTCAATGTACTGAACCATACCAATTTCCGGTTGCCGGTCAGCGACATCAGCGCCCCGTCAACTGCTTTCGGCCACATCCAGTCGGATGTGAGCCCCCGGGTGATCCAGGTGGCGCTGAAGTTTCTGTTCTAGGCATTTCGGTGGCTTATTGGAAACCTTATAAATTGTCATCCCGAGCGAAGCGAGAGACCTCCACTGACCCGAAAATGTGTGCCGGGAATAGAGGTCCCTCGCTTTGCTCGGGATGACAAAGTCTAGTGAGAGGACTTTGGGTACAAGACGCAAATCAGTGAAGCGCGCATTGGTCCTAGCATTTGCTGTGACCGCTCTCGTATGGCTGCTCGGTTGCGCCGCACTCTACCACATCATGCGCCAGCCGCCGGAAACATTCGCGCGCTTCGTGGCCAGATTGCCGGGCCCTGTTCCATTCCTTCTCTTTCCGTTTGAAACCTTGTGGACACATGCTCGTGCCGGCGACTTGCAGGTTGGTGACCCAGCGCCGGACTTCTCGCTAATGAAGCTCGACAAGAGCGCCTCGGTGCAGTTATCCAGTTTGACGGCGGAAGAGCGGCCCGTAGTGCTGATCTTCGGCAGTTACACATGACCGCCGTTCCGGCGGGAGGTGCCCGCTCTCAACAAACTCTCCGAGCAATACGGGAATAAGGTTACTTTTCTGGTTGTCTACATCACGGAAGCGCATCCGAGCGACGTTTGGCAGATGGAAAGCAATATCAAAGACAAAGTTGTCTTTGCCAGCCCGAAAGACGAAGAGGAGCGCGCACTGGTCGCGGGGGCGTGCGTGCGAAAACTAGGCATCCAGATTCCCGCGGTGATCGATGAATTCGGCAACTCGACCGAGCAAGCATACACGGGCTGGCCCGATCGTCTTTACGTGATCGACCGAAAGGGTCGCATCACCTACAAGGCCAAACCCGGCCCGTTCGGCTTCAAGTCGGAGGAATTACACGCGGCGCTCGGGAGGTTGGTAAATTAAGGCGTCCGCGTTGTATTCTCGGGTCGTGCCACGTTTGCCTGCGTTACGTTCGCTCGCGCCCCGTCGATCTCCAACTCGCGGATTGTTTTTGGGGCTGATCATCACCCTGGCCGCCGTGGTTGCTTACTCGGGGTACATCACGCGGCAAATTTCGGGTCTGCGTGAACTGCAGAACAATCTTGTCGACCGCAATCGTAAAGACTCGCTGCAACTGCTTCGCATCCAGAATGATTTGAACTCGCTGGCTCTGGCGATGCGCGACATGCTGGACAACGATGAGCCGTACCCGCTGACGGCGTGGTCAGCGCAGTTCCAGCGCGTTCGTACGGATCTGGACGACGCGCTGCGACGGGAGCAGAAAGTTGCGCCGGTCAATCGCAGTCCCGAACAAGAGCAATATTTGAACAACTCAGTCGCGCAGTTCTGGGATGCGGTGGATCGGACCTTTCGACTGGCGCATGATTCCAATCAGACGGAAGCCAGGACGCAGATTCGAATCTCGCTGCGGGCCCGGCAGGAAGCGCTGAGTACGGCCGTGTCCCGGCTTCTGGTGCAGAACAATGAGAGTGAAGAGCAGGCTGCGTTGCGGATCGGAGAGATTTATGACCGCGTTCAGCGGCAGGTATATCTGTTCCTGACGGCGACTTTGATTGCCATTCTCTTTACCAGCCTGTACTTGATCCGGTCGAACCGGCGATTGTTCGCGCAGCTCGCGGCGCTTTCCGAACAGCGCAGCGAACTTGCTCAGAAGCTCATTTCCACCCAGGAATCTACGCTGCGGCACATTTCACGCGAGTTGCACGACGAGTTTGGACAGATCCTGACTGCCGTAGGCGCCATGCTGACGCGCGCCGGAAATCACGCTCCGGAAGGATCGGCGCTGCGCTCCGAACTCCGTGAAGTTTGTGAGATCACGCAAAGTACGCTGGACAAAGTACGCAGCCTTTCGCAGGCGTTGCATCCGGTGATGCTCGAAGAAACCGGGTTGGAGAGCACACTCGACTGGTATTTGCCGGTGGTGGAAAGGCAAGCCGGGATTCACGTATTCTATGAGAAATCGGGCGAACCCTTTCCCGTAGATGGCAACGCCGCCATTCATGTGTATCGCGTAGTGCAGGAAGCTCTGAATAACGTGACCCGGCATTCGGAAGCCAGTGAATCCTGGGTGCGGCTGCGATTTTTGCCGCAAGCTTTGGAAGTCGAGGTGGAAGATCACGGGAAGGGCTTCGAAGCGCAGGGCGCAAAGCAGGGAATTGGCCTGGTTGCGATGCGGGAACGCGCAGAGTTGCTGGGGGGCACGGTCGAATTTTTGCGGCCCGCGCAGGGAGATGGCGGGAGAGGTGCGAACGGAAGAGGAACGCTGGTTCGATTACGAGTCCCCAGAGAGAAGCTAGAAGCTTGATTCCCATGTCGGGAAAAATTTCGGTTTTGCTGGTTGACGACCATTCTCTGGTGCGCCGGGGATTCCGTCGCATTCTGGAGGATGAGCCGGATATTGCCGTTGCGGGCGAGGCTGGCGACGGCCTCCAAGCCATCAAACTCGCAGACGAGCTTCGTCCGAAAGTGATTGTCATGGACTGCGCCATGCCCGGGATGAACGGACTGGAAGCCACACGCCAGATTCTTGCCAAGCATCCGCAATCCTTGGTGCTCATGCTCAGCATGCATCCGGAGGAGACTCTGGTGCGGCAGGCGCTGGAGGCTGGCGCGCGCGGTTACGTCCTGAAAAATGCAGTGGACCTTGAGTTGGGCGCTGCCATCCGGCGAGTCGCGAACGGCGAAACTGTGCTCGACTCCCAACTCAAGCGCCCGGCTCCGCTCAAAGGCAAGCGCCACGCCGCGCTCACCCCGCGCGAACTCGAAGTGCTGCAAATGATCGTGGATGGCAAGTCCAACAAGGAGATTGCGTCCGCCCTCGACCTTAGCGCGAACACCATCGCCGTCCACCGTGCCAACATGATGGACACCTTGGGAATCCACAAAGCTGCCGAGTTGGTTGTGTACGCGATCCGCAATGGGCTGGTTGATCTGCCGTGAAACGATCTTCCGTGAATGGTCCTGCCGTCAATCGCCGGTCGTTTCTATGGGGAATGGCAGGCTTGGCGTCGGCGTCGATACTGACATCGACGTCGGACTTGCTCTTGGACGCATTTGCAGCTCCTCCCGCGCCTACCCCTGGTTTTCGTCTGGTGGATGTGACGGCGCCGTCTGGAATCAAATTCCGTCACAACAGCGGTGCCTACGGCGGGAAGCTGCTGCCCGAAACACTCGGCGCCGGTTGCGCATTTCTCGACTACGACTGCGACGGCTGGCAGGACATTCTTCTCGTGAACGGCGCGGATTGGCCCGGACACAAACGCGAGCATAATTCTGAGCCCAGCACGCTGAAGCTCTATCGTAACAATCGCAACGGCACATTTTCCGACGTGACGCGCAGCGCTGGGCTCGATGTCGAGATGTATGGCATGGGAGTCGCCGTGGGAGATTACGACAACGACGGCTATCCTGACATCCTTATTACTTGCGTTGGCCAGAACCGGCTGTTCAGGAATAGCGGCAAGGGGACGTTCGTCGATGTCACCAAGTCGAGCGGGCTGGGCGGACGGCAGGCTTTGAGCACGTCTGCTTTGTGGTTTGATTTCGATCGCGACGGACTGCTGGATCTGTTTGTCTGCAACTACGTCAAGTGGTCGCCCGAGCACGATGTATTTTGCAGCCTCGACGGCAAGCACAAATCGTATTGCACGCCCGAGGCCTATCGCGGAGAGACTTGCTGGCTGTTTCGTAATCGCGGCAATGGAACCTTTGAGGACGTCACGGCCACGAGCGGAATCTTCGACAGCAGCTCGAAGTCTCTGGGTGTGGCCATGCTCGACTACGACCACGATGGCTGGCCCGATTTGCTGGTGACCAATGACACGCAGCCGAATAAGCTTTATCGGAATCAACGCAATGGTACGTTTAAAGACGTAGCCGTGGATGCCGGCATCGCGTTTTCCGCGGAAGGACGAGCTCGCGCCGGGATGGGTGTGGATGTGGCCGACTTCGACAATTCAGGAAGCTCGGGCGTAGCCATCACGAATTTCGATAACGAGATGACGGGGCTCTACCGGCTTTCCGGCAGCGGCAACTATGTTGACGTAGCAACGCAGAGCGGAGTGGGACTGGCGTCGAAAGACAAGTTGGGATTTGGATGCGCGTTTCTCGACGTCGATTTGGACAGCGCACTCGACTTAGCCGTTGTGAACGGACATATCGACGACACTGTGCGCAATGTCAGCGGTGTCGGTTACGCGCAGCCGCCGCAACTGTTCCTGAACAGCGGGAGGGGAACGTTCGTTGACGTGGCCGCTGAAGTCGGCGGCGGCTTCAGTCAATCCAAGGTCGGACGGGGGCTTGCCTACGGCGATTTCGATCGAGACGGCGATCTTGATTTGCTGATTACGACCAACAACGGTCCAGCCTATCTCTACCGCACTGACCAGACTGCCGGGAACCGGAGCATCCGGATTCGCTTGGTCGGGACGAAGTCCAACCGCGATGCAATCGGGGCTTCAGTGAAAATCTTTCACGGCGCATCGAATGGCGCATCGAATGGAACCACGAGCCAATCACGCCTGGTCAAAGGCGGGTCCAGCTATTTGTCGCAATCGGAACTGCCCGTAACCTTCGGACTGGGTAAGCGGGACAAGGTCGATCGTCTGGTGATCGAGTGGCCCAGCGGAAGAGCGGAAGAATACAAAAACCTCGCGGCCGGCCGGGCCTATGAGTGCGTGGAAGCAAAGGGAATCACGGCTCCGCCGGGCTTCTAGCCTGCCAGCTGCGGAAGACTCGTGTTTCGTATCAGGCCGTCGCTTTAGCGATGGCGTTATTTCTCGAAATCACAGGCGCGTTCAGGCGAGTGAAAGGAGAGTAGAAATGTCGACGATGTTCCAGACAATAGGAGCAATCGCTGCGTTGTTTTTCATTTTGGGGTCGGACCCGATGGACCCGAAGTGCCGGAGAGTCTGAAGGCGCCAGCGAGCGAGGAAGGGATTCTGATGGGCACGCAACGAGCGTGCTGATATACGTGTGCCAAGCCGAGACAGAACAAAAGTCGGCTTGGGTACTGAAGGCGCCAGAAGCGGAGTTGACCGACGCCACCGGGACCCAGATCGTGCATCACTACGCGGGACCGGCATGGAAGCACATCGATGGAAGTGAAGTGAGGGGTAAGGTGGTTGCCCAGCAGAATGCGCCGAAGCCAGACGCGATTCCGTGGCTGCTGTTATCGGCAGCGAGTCACACCGGGGAAGACGTTGGCCCGTATTACGACGATTCAACGGATCCGCACCGAGGCCGGCCTGCCACCCAGTGCGAGTGAGTGCAATGTGTCCGCGAACGACAAGGAGTCGAGGAGCGCCTACTCCGCGGACTACTATTTCTACGCGCCTGCCCAGCAGTGAGGATAGTTATTCCTCCCATATCACGAGCCGGCGTAGAGTTGAAACGGCGCCCAATAAAAAGGATTGTGGAATCCGCCGCCACGAAGCAATGACAACTTGGCAGCGCG
>Ga0185299_10003033_pt1 | contig 23629 bp, 26 predicted proteins | sample PaiPotPPA55metaG_FD_128002 | JGI IMG/M metagenome (GOLD analysis project Ga0185299, IMG submission 128002) | Iron sulfur acid spring bacterial and archeal communities from Banff, Canada, to study Microbial Dark Matter (Phase II) - Paint Pots PPA... ... | reverse complement strand
CACCGGAGAGACCAGATAGATCGCGACCGCGAGCATGGCGACGCCGAACAGACGTTTGACCGACGCTGCCCAGGGACCGGCCCGGCGCACCAGGCTGCCTGCGGTGGCGCCCACTACCACCAGTGGCATGCCCATACCGACGGCCATCGAGAACAGCGCCGCTCCGCCCAACACTGCGTCACGCGTCTGGCTGATATAGAGCAAGGCGCCCGCCAGCGGCACGGCCACGCACGGCCCGACAATCACCGCCGAGAGCGCGCCCATCAGGAACACGCCGGCAGCGTGGCCGCCCGGGACGCTACCGCTCGCGCGGGCGAGCGCGCTCTGCATCGATGAAGGCAACTGCAGTTCGTATAGGCCGAACATCGACAGCGCGAGCAGCACGAAAATCGCCGCAAAACCGCCCAGCGCCCAGGGGCTCTGCAGGTACGCCGACAGGAGCGAACCGGCCAGGCCCGCAGCCACGCCTGCCGCGGTATAGGTAATGGCCATGCCCAGCACATAGACGATCGACAGCGCGGCTGCGTGTCGCTTCGTCACGTGCTGACCATGGCCCACGATGATCCCCGACAGGATGGGAATCATCGGCAGCATGCAGGGTGTGAAGGCCAGCAGCACGCCGAATCCGAGAAATGCCGCAACGAGCGTCCAGGCGCCGCCGTGCGAGAACAGCCAACGGATACGTCCCGCGTCCGACGTATCGTCCAGGATTCTGTTGTGCGGGCCGGAGGCAACGGTTGCGATTCCCGGCCCTTCATCGGCGGGCCGCTGCGCCGATGCCGTATCCGTCCCCTGCAGCACAACGGTGAGCGTTTTCTCGATAGGCGGATAGCACACTCCCCGAGGTTCATTGCAGCCCTGGTAGCTCGCATGGAGTCTTACCGATTGGGGACGGGCATCATTCGGCGAAAGATGGATGACGGCCTCGACGGGACGGTGATAGACCTCGGTCTTGCCGAAGGTCGGATCCTCCTTGAAGTCGCCGGGGGGCAACGAGACGCTTCCGATCGCAAGCCCGGGCGGCGCCTCGATATTGAACTTGATGCGGTCGCGATACAGGTAGTAGTCCTTGGCGGGCGAAAGGGTGGCCACGAGCGTGTTCGCGTCCTTTGCACGTACGCTCAACTGGTAAGCCTGATCTGGCGGCAGGAGTTCAGGCTCCGACGAGCGTCCCGTCGACCAGTTCCCGACTGCGTTGAGGGGTCCGCTGGCGCTCGACACCTGGCTGACCTGAGGCTGCGCTGCAGCTGATGGCAAGTTGCTGGCCGCGTAAATATTGAGCGAAGCGAACAGCAGTAGCCACAGGACCGTGCGGACCGCGCCCGCCAGGCGCAGCATCGCGACGGCGGAGGGCATCGTCCGCACAATCGACCACACCGATGCAGGCGGCGCCGGGCGGTGCCCGATGCGCAGGCGTTGGACAGGCCGGCTCATGGCGGCGGAAGAGCATGGTCTCATTTGGCCAGTTCCTTGTCGATCAGCGCCTGCAGCGCGGCGAAATCCGGTTCGCCCACGTACCGCTGCAAGATCCTGCCGTGCTTGTCGATCAGCACGGCCGTTGGCGTGAGGTTCACGTCGCCGAACGCGGCGGCAATCGTGCCTTGTGAATCGAGGGCGATCTTGAAGGGAAATCTGTGCTGCACTGTGTAGTTACGCACGTACTCCGGCGGATCGTATGACATCGCCACAGCCACCAGTTCGAAGCCGCGCGCAGCGAAGTGCTGCCAGGTCTTGACCACGTCGGGCATCTCCTTGATGCAGGTGGCGCAGCTCGTCGCCCAGAAATTGACGAACACCACCCTTGCGCGCAGCTCGCTCATGGATATGCGCTCACCGTTAAGGGTCGTGAATGTGACCGCCGGTGCGGTCGGTCGCAAGAACAGTACGGACGCAACGAGCGCGATCAAGGCGGCACCGGCCAGCGCTGCGAGCACCTTGGCGAGATGGGGGAACAAGCGGTTTTGAGACATGGTTGCCACCGATGAGCTAACGTTTCGCGGCGCGGAGCAATTGCTTCTCCAGTTCCGCGCGCGGCACGGCGCCAACCAACCGCCGGCCATCCGACAGCACCATCGTGGGCGTTCCGACGATCCTGTGCTGCTTCGCGAAGCTGGCGATCGTCGCGATCGGGTCGTCGCAAGTGCTTGTGTTGGGAGGCGCCACGCCAGTGCGTATGATGTCGTCCCAGGCCTTGGCGCGGTCCTTCGCGCACCAGACCGTCTTGGACCTATTCACTGCATGTGGATGCAACTCGTCGATCGGGTATAACAGCACATACACCGTCACATCGTCGATGCCGCTCAAGGTTTGCTCCAGCGTCTTGCAATAGGGGCAATCCGGGTCCTCGAAGATCGCAATGCGCCGCGTGCCGGCACCTCTGATTCGCTTGATGGCGAGGTTCAGGGGAAGGCTGTCCCAGGGAATAGCATTGATCTCCGCCAAACGCTCCTCGGTGAGATTCACCTGGTTCCTGGCGTCGATCAGCGGGCCGCCCAGAACGTAGCGGCCGTCCTCGCTGACGTAGAACATCTGGCCGTCGATCGCTGCCTCGAACAGACCCGCGACCGGCGTCCTGGCGATGCTTTGAACCGGGCTTTGCGGGAAGGTGCGAGCAAGCATTGTGCGTACCGCGCTTTCGTCGGCGCCAGCACGTGTAGCCAGCGCGATGAGTGCAGCTGTGGTGGCCATTCGAATAAACGTCGTCGTCACTTTGTTCACTCCTTCAGCAGCAGCCTCACATCGGCTGCCATCGCATCGACGCTTGTCCCAGGGCTTATCAACAGACGCAGGTGGCCTGTCGGATCGAACACATAGATCACGCTACCGTGATCGACGCTGTAGTTGCCTTGCGCGTCTGTCTTCTGCACGCGGTAGTAGAATTTGAACTCGCTGGCCACGGCCGCGGTAGTGTTCTCGTCGCCGTAGAGGCCGAGAAAGCTCGGGTCGAACGCGGAAACATATTGCGCAAGGACCTGCGGGGTGTCGCGCCTGGGATCGACGGTGACGAAGAGGCCCTGCACCCGGCGGCCGTCTTCACCCAGCTTGCTGCGCACCCCCGCCATCTCGGCCATGGTGGTCGGACACTGGTCAGGGCAATGGGTGTAGCCGAAGAAGAGCATCACTACTTTCCCCTTGAAGTCGGCGATGCTCCGCGGTTTGCCGGTGTGATCAAGCAAATGAAAATCGCGGCCCCAGCGGACGCCAGTGATGTCGCTGGACGCGAACCGTGGCGATGACGCATGGTTGTCGCAGGCGACCAGCACCAACGCCAGTACGACGGAGAGGACGCCCCTGGCGATATACAGGCGTCGGTCTATCGGCAACTTATTCATGGTTGTTCGTCTCCTCTCCTACGGTCTACGCTGGCAGGTAGCGTCGTATCAGCCGTAGCATTCGCGGGTCGTCCCACGCGGCGGGTCCCAGCTTGCGGCCCAGCTCGCGTCCGTCACGGTCGACCAGCAGGGTGACCGGAATGCCGGTCGTGATCAGGGCGGCTGCGTCGTTGAAGGTGTCGAGATAAGGGTGCAGGTGCTTGACGCCGGTCTCGCGAAAGAATGCCTGCACCGCCGGCAAGCCGCCCGCGTCAACGGACACCGTGACGACTTCGAAGTGCGGTCCGCCCAGCGTTGCCTGCAGGCGGTCCAGCGTCGGCATTTCCTCACGACACGGGGCGCACCAGGTAGCCCACACGTTGAGCAGCACGACCCGGTCGCGAAATGCGGCGAGGCTCGTCGCTGCGCCGTTCCCGTCGGTGAATCGCAGTGACGGCAACTCGCGCGTCCGCGCGTGGACCACGACGCCGCCCACCGTGTCGTCGGAGACCAGCCGCCAGTACGCTGTCCCGCCAGCGGCCAGGCCCGCGGCTCCGAGCCCTGCTAGCAAGGCTCTTCTCATCGTGCGCCGGTTATGCCCGGCTCCAGGCTTCGCGGCGGCGTCGCCCGGAGCCATTGGCGGATCAGCGTGGCCGAACATCTCGTTTTCCTTGTTCATGCGCACTGCCTCCGAATGAACCCCGAGATTTCCTCAGGACGCAAGAAGACCACCGCAGCGCGGTCGCCACGCATGCCGGTGCCGACGAGCACGGGCTTGCCAGCGGACGGACCCTCAGCGCTGCCATCCGTTTTGAACCGCAGGTTGAACTCCCAGAAGGCGTGGGTCTTCCCGTCGGCCATGGTGAGGCGATAGGTATCGCCGCAGTAGCGGATGGCGGTGACCTGCGAAGCAGCGTCCGCCTCCTTCAGGTCCGGCAGGCCCTGGTCAGGTGCCGACACGCGACCGCTGGAAACCGCCCGGAGGTAAGCGAGCAGATCGGTCCGGGTACGCGCATCGGCAATGCCGGGAAAGTCCATCGCGTTGCCCGGCACCACTGCCGCGGGGTTCTTGAGCCACGCGTCCAGGTGCCGCGCGTCCCAGACGAGACCCGATCGTTTCAGCGCATCCGAGTAACGCGCGAACCCGGCGGCTGTACCCGCCTTGCGATCCCATACATCGGCCAGGCTCGGCCCTGTCATGTGGCGCCCGGGCGCAAATGAATGACAGGCCATGCAGGCGCGGGCGGCTTGCGCACCACGCACGAGGTCGCCGTCGGCGTGAGCCGGCGGACCAAAGGTAAGCGTGACCAGGACGAGCATGATCGCGCGTCGGCGAGGCTGCCAGATCATTGGGCAGATCCAGTTTGCGTATGAAGTCAAGCGTTGACCGCGATGCGGGCCAGGCGCGTTGTCACGACCAGGGTATCGCGCGAACCGGCCTGGCGACGCCGCCACAAACCAGCACCGCAGTGGCGGACGAACGCTCAGGCCGCGTCACCAGGACCCCAGCGACGCTCAGGCGCGGTACCTCTCAGGCGAACCGGCGAGGTGGGCGGTCGGGGGCACCGGTGAAGAAACCGAAGCCAGTGGAGGGAACTGGAAGAGGAAGAGCGGCACTTGCCGTCGGAGCAGCGACCGCTGGCACCTGTGGGAATGGTGCAGCGACGATGTCGCACGCTGCCGAGGCGGTGCAGTGCCCGGTCAACGACTTGGACGCGTGCGCGCTCGCCGGCATGGTCCCGCTATCCGGCGTTAGAGCGTGGATACCGGCGTGCAGTACGGAACCCCCATCCTGATCAATGCCCATGCTGGCGTTTGCCTGATCGGACGACTGCGAAGCGGGCATCGGCATTTCGGTGCAACGCAACATGGCACAGCCCCCGTACCCGTGGAGCGGGAGCGCAAGCAACATCAACCAGACGAGCGCTGTTCGGATACCGTGGACCATGAAATCGATTATACACACGCGTCGCCACAAGGGACCGGCGTCTTCACACGTCGCCGCCTTGCGTTCGCGTTGGCCGCATGGCTTGGGTATTGCGGAGCCGTTTTCGCCGGGTGGGTCTGCAGCGTCCAGACGTCTGCCTCTGACGGGACGAGCAAACGCGAGACCGCCTTCTGTCCGCCGACGCGCACGCGCATCAGCATTCCCGGCGTCAGCGACGCCGCCGGCGGAAGTAGGGACGACAGTTTCGCCGGACGACGCGATTTTCGCTGCAAAGGTTGATGCAGTTGCCGCCGATGTCCTGGCTGCGGCCGGAAAGCCGCAACAGGTGACGAAGAGTCGACTCTTTGGCGCGCTACCTCGGCGTCTCGCTGACATTGCTTCACATCGGGCGCGCAACCCCGCGACGCTGGCCCGCGTAACGGAGAATCGCGAATCCACGTGGCACTTCCGGGCTAGTCGGTATTGCGCGTGAGGCCGAAAGCAATGACGGTCGCGGTCGTGCTCTCCGGTCTCATCCGCATCATGGTCGGTCATGGCGCCGGTTCGGAAGTCATGCAGGCTCAGGCCGCCCAGCACCTCGGAATGCGCGCGCAATCTGGCTGGCGGTGCAGCAGCCCAATGTCATTCACCGACGCGGTACCTGCAAAGGCAACCGTGGCACAGAAAACAGCAGACAGGGACATCAAGTTCGTTGCGCCCGCTCGGAATGATGCGCATCCCATTGGGCCGTAACAGGCCCACGCGCCAGGCCGACCTGTCTGTTGCCGGGATCGGGTCGGCGGCGCGTTGATCTGGCGTCGGCGGCATCTGCATTGCCACAACCGGACATTGCTCGACGCCGCTCTTGTCGTCGAACTCAATAGGATGCGTGCGTTGAAACTTTGCGGTGATCTTCGTCTTGCCGATATTGGAATCGCCGTGCAGGATCGAATGCGCCAGCATCCAACTAATGCGTCGCCCAGGCTAATCCGAACGCAGCCTTCTTTCGCACGGCCGGCTGGAAAGGGGAATAAAGCCGCGCGGTAGCAAGTAATACTGTCAGGTGTGTTGAACAAATCCCTGAAGGAGAAGAAGATGAAAGAGCACGGAGATGTTTCCCGGCGGTTACCGACGAAGTGGGCTGTGTCTGTCGCGACGCTCAGCTTCGCCAGCGCTGCGTTCGCTCATGTTTTCCCGCAGAAGCAGGAGCCAGGTGCCGGCGCAACGGTCATGTCGCCCGCGCAGATCAGAATTGCATTTGACGGGCAGCTGGAGCCGTCCTTTAGCACTTTGACGGTAACCGATAACAGCGGTAAGCAGGTGAACACCGCAAAAGCCGCCGTCGATGCTCAGCAACCGACGGCAATTTCCGTCCCCCTGCCTTCTCTATCGGCGGGTCACTACACCGTGCATTGGGCCGCTGTGGCCTCCGCTGGGCATCGTACCCATGGTGAATACTCCTTCGACGTGAAATAGCGTGCAACAAAATATCGACCCGCTCGTGATCGAGCAGATGGTGATAGCTGCCGGTGCTGACATCGTATTCGCGATTGCGGTGGGATCCGCCTTACTCGCCTTTGGAGGCGCAGCGCGCCTTCGTGTCATGCGGACAACGCTTGTCGTGTGGCTCGTCCTGCAGGGACTCTATCTGCCTTTGCAGGCGAGCGTGATGTCTGGCACCTCGCTTGGCGTTGCCTTGCCTGCAATTGCGCTCGTGATCACGCGGTCGCACTTTGGGCTGATGTGGATCATCGGGACGGCAGCCGGCTTCACCGCTTTGATCGCGGCGTTTGCGCTGCGGCCGGCAACTGAAAGGTCGACCTGGGCGAGTCTGCTTACGGTTGGGTTGGTTGTCGTCGCCTTCGCCCATGCGGCTTCGACTCACGCGGCGGATGCTGGTAACTTTTCGGTTGCAGAGCTGGTGCACATGGCACATCTGCTGGCGACAGCGGGATGGGCAGGGGTAGTTATCGCTGCGGCTTGGCCGTTACGACGAACATTTACGATCACGCCGAACGCAGTCACGCCTATCACACGGCTGTCGAACGTGGCAACGCTCACGTTTTTGTTCGCGATCGGTACAGGCCTAATGAATGCGTACCGCGGACTCGGTGGATCGCTCGCGCCGCTGACCGACAGCCTCTGGGGCGAACTGCTGCAAGCGAAAGCGCTAATCGTGATTGTGGCCATCACGATTGGAGCGATCAATCGCTTCGTCTTCATGAAACGCGTACGCGCCGGCGATTCGCGTGCACTACGTGCCTTTATGCGACTGGTAACGGTGGAGGCCGTCCTGATGCTCACCGTGCTAATGGCGGCCGCCGTTCTCGGACACAGCATCCCGGCTGCGGCCAGCTAACCGCCACGCACCGACTCCTTAGCCGCGCCGCTCGGGACGTCACGAGCTGTTGAAGTTTGTTAATTCTGCTAGCGGCGCCCACGCATCCGCTAACCATGCCCGTTAATTTCGCTAGCGCGGTGGCACGCTGCCTTCACTCGCCACTTTACGCGATTACGCGTTAAACGCTTTTTAACGCCGCCTGCTGACAAATTCCCGTACTACTTCATCGACTCGGGGTCGGCGACCCGAGCCCATTGTGTCGACCCTATCAGGCTTTATCTCGCGCTATTCGCCCTTGCCTGCCGACGCGGCCTGATCCGCATTCATGCCTTGCTTCTTCGCGTGCTTCTTGGGGTGCTGCTTGATGCCCATCGCGCCGCTCGCCATCGTATCGCTGGCCATGCCGGAGTCCTTCATGCCCATTGAGCCGCTCGCGCCTATGGCACCGCTTGCCTGAGCAAAAACGGCACCGCTCGAAAGCAACAGCGCCGACGAGCACATCGCGATGATCATACGTTTCATTTGTTCGCTCCTTTGTCACGAGAAGAATCCGGCTGACGGCACCGGTGGTTTTCGGTTTGCCCGAGGTGGCCGGGGCAATTGCCGCCTTAGGATCCGCCGAACCAGTTGTAACCCTGATCCGACCAGTAGCCGCCAGGGTAGGTATTGGTGACGAACATTTCCATGATGTGCTTCGGATTCTTGTAGCCGAGCTTGGTCGGCATGCGCAGTTTCATGGGGAAACCGTATTGCGCCGGCAGGGTCTTGCCGTCGTACTGGAACGTCAAGAGCGTCTGCGGATGCAATGCGGTCGGCATGTCTATGCTCTCGTAATAGTCGTCCGCGCACTTGAAGCCGACATATTTCGCGCTCGTATCCGCGCCGACTCGACGCAGGAACTCCGCAAACGGCGTGCCGCCCCAACGCCCGATCGCACTCCAGCCCTCGACACAGATATGTCTCGTGATCTGCTCCGCATGCGGCAACGCGTACAGCTCAGGCAATGTCCAGCGTTTCTTGCCGGTCACGAGACCGGATAGCTCGAGCGCGAAATCGCTTGCATCCACCTCGGGCACGTCGGCGATCCCGTAGTACGCATTGAATGGGAACGGCCGAGTGAGCTGCGCCTCCGCGTACGTCGCCGCGAGGCGCTGCGGATCGAACAGCCAGGCCTGCACGCGGTCGTTAAAGCGCGACACGCTCATCAGGAAGCGGTTGACCGACGCATCGTCGGTCAACGAGCAGCCGGTCAGCAGCGACAAGCCGCCGAGCGTCAGCGCCCGCTGCGTAAAGAGCCGCCGCGATGGCATCGCCAGCTCGCGGCGCACGTCGATTAGGATCGACGCACGGTCGAGCGGCGCTGGCTTTCTCGCGTTTGACATGATCTTCTCCTAGCGCCCACGCAGCATCGCCAGCAGCGAGCGCGGCACGACTGCAACCATTACCACGTGCACCACAAAAAACGCGACCAGGATCGCCATTGCGCAGAAATGCACGATCCGAGCCGTGTCATAGCCCCCCATCAGGAAGCGCAGCGTCGGAAACTGCACCGACTTCCAGATCGCCAGTCCAGACAGCACCAGCACGATCAAATCGCCGATCACGACCAGATAGGCGAGTTTTTGCACGGCGTTGTAGTGGCGCAAGTCATCGTGATGAAGCCGTCCCGTCAGAGCTGCGAACAGATCCGCGAAGACAGCGCGCGGCGTCAGCGGAAAAAACTTGGTGAACATGCGGCGGGTCGTCAGGTTCAGGCCGAGATAGATGAGGCCGTTGACCATCAGAACCCACATCGCCGCGAAATGCCATTGCAGCGCACCGGCGAGCCAGCCGCCGAGCGTGAGATGTAGCGGGATCATGAACCCTTTGAACACGGGCGACGCGTCGTAGATACGCCAGCCCGAGAGCACCATCACAATCGCCGCCAGCGCGTTGAGCCAGTGCGTGATCCGCAGCCACAGCGGATGGACGAGGTCTTTGCCCGTGCCCGCAGTCGCCCCTCGCTGCTCGCCGGCGCTCTCGCGCCTCGCTTGCGCACGTATCGATGCTTTCACAGACCCCTCCGTATCGGCCGGCTTTCCGTTGCGCGTTACCAGCAAGGCGGTAGCCCAGTCGCTTGGAATTTTTCCGCTTTTCGCGTCCTCGACAAAGGCAGCTTTGCCGAGCTGCTCGGCGCGCGCATCGCTCGCCAGCGAGTCGACGCCCTGATCAGCCGGTTCTCGTAGAGCGTCGCGAAAGCGTTCGTAGCAGCGGCCGTTTGGGTGCTGGCGCGCCGCGCCAATCTAGCGGTGCGCACGAACGATCCTGCCGCTTGCGGATCGAGTATCAGCGTCAGCGCAATGTCGGGCGCTAGCTGCGCGTCGATCCACGCAATCGGGTCGTTGAAAGCATCCGGCCTGTCCTGGCGGCGCTGCTCCCGTCCGGCGACGAACACCTCCGGCGTGTAGAACGTCTGAGCGCGGGCGCACGCCGTAAGTCACCGCTGTCTTCGGTAAAGATAGGCCGCGAGAAGCGATCAGTCTATCCAGGGTTGTTCCAGTAATCGATGTGCAGCGCAAGCGGCACCGAGCGGTCGTTGTGCGAGCGAGCGCCCTCTTCGTGAAGCTATCGGGTGGCAGCTGGACAGCTGTTGACAGCCCTCGCTGGTAAAGAGCTCCACCAGCGTGAGGCGATGCGGGCCTTTCGACGCGGGTCGAGCGCGGAGCCCCATTAGTTCGTCCTGGCACTTTCTTCGAAAAGATACGAAGGGCATCGAGCAGTCGCAGCACTTCGTCATAATCGCGGCCCGCACTTATCGGAAAGGCGAGCATTGCCTTGACCTTTCGGGGCCGACAATAAACACCGAGCGTATCGTGGCATTGTCCGCCGCGCTTCCCGACCCTCAGGTCCGAGTCGCCGATCACCAGTCCCATCGCAGCGGACAGCGTGGTGGCGAAAAGTCGATGACCCATAGCCAAACCTCCTCATATGACCGGCCTCAATACGAGAGCTGTCTGCAACACTTCGTCAGAGGCAGCGAAGGGTTACAGGTCGATAAATGGCCGCACATTGCCGGCAACGCGACGAACCCGATCAGCGAAGACCATGCACCGTGAACACCGGTACCAGATAGTGTCGACACAGCGTGAAGATGGTCGTGAGTAGCAGGACGCTGCCGAATTGCCACACGATCACCATCAACGCAGCATCCTCTACATGAGAAAGCCGGACTCCTACATTGGCGAGCGCTGCAGCGGCCAGGCTGCCCCACAATACTGCATAACGGGTGTGCAGACGCGCGCCCTTCCGGATCGCGAGCACGATCGCCAGCGCCGGGACTGCACCGGTCAACGCGATGGCCGGCAGGCACATGAGGTCTGAGTGAAACTCCATCCCGTTCACTCCCAGGCGCACCCACTCGTCCCAGTACTGACGACCTAGGGCCGCCATCCAGAGCGCCAGCGGTGCGGCGGGTGCCCACAGCTTCCAGCGCGGTTCGCCCGGAACGCACGTGACAAGCGCGGCCCAGCCAGCCACTAACGCCGTGGCCAACGAAGCCAGTTCCTGAGTCAGGAAAGTCGGATCGGCGAGTCTCGCATTGATATCGGGACGTACACCCATCGCGCCGACCATAAGGGCCGTGACCGGCACCGACACGGTCAGCCAACCGATCAGACGCCAAACGGGGGGCCGCACGGGTCGAACCGGCGTCAGGGCCGCAACGAGCGCGTCGATGAGGTCGTTGGTCTTCATGTCAATTCCTCCCAACCGGGCCGCAATGCTCACCCCGGTCGCTGCCGACACCTCCGGGAAGGACTTTTCTCTCTGCTTGAGCAGTTCGATCGCCCGTCGCTGCCCGGCGGCAGGATTGAGCGGCCGCTCCATTGCCGTACGGTCTCGCGCACCATGATCACAGCCGAGCTTTGTTCAAGCGCAGCGCATTCATCACCACGGAAACCGAGCTGAAGCTCATCGCCGCTGCCGCGATGATCGGTGACAGCAACAGGCCGAAGAACGGATACAGCACGCCGGCCGCGACCGGAATTCCGAGCGCGTTGTAAATGAAGGCGAAGAACAGGTTCTGCCGGATGTTGCGCATGGTCGCGCGGCTCAAGCGCCGCGCCCGCACGATAGCCCGCAGATCGCCCTTGACCAGCGTGACGCCGGCGCTCTCCATGGCGACGTCAGTGCCCGTTCCCATCGCAATCCCGACGTGGGCCTGAGCGAGTGCCGGCGCGTCGTTGATGCCGTCGCCTGCCATGGCCACAATATGCCCCTCTGCCTGCAAGCGCTTCACTATCGCGGCTTTTTGCTCGGGTAGAACGTCGGCGAACACTTGGTCAATGGCAAGCTTGCGGGCCACCGCGTCAGCGGTCACGCGGTTGTCGCCGGTGAGCATCACGATCTTCAGGCCCTCCGCGTGTAGCGCCCGGATCGCTTCGGCTGTCGTGTCCTTGATCGGATCGTCGACCCCGATTAGTCCGGCCGGCCTGCCGTCCACCGTCACAAACATCACGGTCTGACCCTCTACCCTCATGGCCGCAGCTTGCTTATCCAGCCCGGCCACATCGACGCTGAGCGTCTCCAGTAGGCTGCGGTTACCGACGCCCACCTGCTGGCCACTCACGAGGCCGGTCACGCCCTTGCCCGTGAACGACTGGAAGTCAGCCACCGGCAACAGCGCCAGGTCCGCCTCTTGCGCGCCGGCTACGATCGCGCCGGCCAGCGGATGCTCGCTAGCGCGTTCGAGGCTCGCACCGAGCTGCAACACCTGATCAACAGCGAACCCCGGGGCCACCATCACGGTGGTGAGTCTCGGCTTGCCGAGCGTAAGCGTGCCCGTTTTGTCCACGACCAGCGTGTCCACCTTCTGCAGGGTCTCGAGCGCCTCGGCATTCTTAATAAGTACCCCCGTCGCGGCGCCGCGCCCGGTTCCGACCATGATGGCCATCGGCGTCGCGAGCCCCAACGCGCACGGGCAGGCGATGATAAGCACCGCGACCGCGTTGATTACCGCACGGGCCAGTCGGGGTTCCGGACCCCAGAGGCCCCAAACAACCAACGTGATTACGGCGGCCACGATCACAGCTGGAACAAAGTAACCGGATACAACATCCACTAGTCGCTGAATCGGCGCACGGCTGCGCTGAGCGTCGGCGACCATGCGCACGATTTGCGCGAGCAGCGTCTCTGCCCCCACCCGTTCGGCGCGCATAACGAGGGCGCCGGTTCCGTTCAGCGTCGCTCCGATGACACGCTCGCCTGCTTGCTTTTCGACAGGAATCGGTTCGCCCGTCACCATCGATTCGTCGACCCCGCTCGCCCCTTCGGTCACCACGCCGTCGACGGGGATTTTCTCGCCTGGTCGCACGCGCAGAACGTCGCCCGGTCGAACCTGCTCCAACGGAATGTCCTCTTCGCGGCCATCGCTCTGAATAATCCGCGCGGTCTTGGGAGCGAGGCCGAGCAGCATACGGATGGCCGCACTCGTTCGGCTACGCGCACGCAGTTCCATCACTTGGCCGAGCAGCACCAGTGCAGTGATGGCGGCCGCCGCTTCGAAATACACCGGCACGGTGCCGTCCGGCATTCGGATGGTTGACGGGAAGAAGGATGGCATCAAACGCGCCACGGCACTGTAGCCCCAGGCGACGCCTACGCCCAGGGCAATAAGCGTGAACATGTTCGGGCTGCGGTGGACCACCGACTGCCAGCCGCGCACGAGGAGTGGCCACCCGCACCACAGAACGACCGGCGTGGCGAGCACAAACTCGATCCACTGAAGCGCATCGGGGGAAGCGATGCGGGCCGCGACAGCCGGCCATAGATCGGCACCCATGGCCATTACGAACACGGGGAGCGCGAGCGCGACGCTGGTCCAGAAGCGCCGTGTCATGTCTACCAGTTCCGGGTTCTCATCGGTGGATGCGGCGACCTTCGGCTCGAGCGCCATGCCGCAGATTGGACAGGCACCGGGTGCATCGCGCACGATCTCGGGATGCATCGGGCAGGTATATTCGGCGGGCGCTGCCGTGGGCAGAGAAGGAATTTCAGGTTCCAGCGCCATGCCGCACTTCGGACAATTTCCAGGTCCCGGCTGGCGGATCTCCGGATGCATCGGACATGTATAGAGGCCCGTAGCCTCTCTTGCGACCGGTACCGCCGAGGGTGGATGCGCATTTTCCTCGACGGTCATTCCGGATACCGGATCACTGTTCGCCACGAGCGCTCCTTACTTGTTCGAAGCGGGCGCATTGCCCCCGCAATTGACGGGCTCTTGCGTTCACACCGCCCGGACGCTTTCAAACCGATGCACACGGTATGGCCAGCAATGCCAGAGTCCGGCCAAACTAGTCCTACCATTGACGGCGCATACTCTTTCCGAGCAGCTTCGCTCCGGGGCTCGGAGGCGGTGAAAACCCGCGCGGGCCCCAAATTGATCAAACAGCTTCGATGGAGGGACTCATTTTTTGTCCGCCGGTCTCTGCTCCGGTTCTCGTGCCGCGCTCGTGCCTGACTTGTCGCCATGATTCTGAGGCGAATTCATGCCTTTCATCATGAACAGCATCGACAACGGGCACAACAGGAACAGCAGGTACGGTCCCAGCCTTAGTACGGTGACCTGGAATTGCGGGAATGCGATATATGCAACCGCCAGCACGGCCAACAGGCCAGCGCCGGTGGTGAGCATGGTTTTCGTGCATTTCATGGTGTTACTCCTGAATCGGGCCGCCGTTGCCTCGAGAGCTCGTTGAAGATAAACATGTCATTCCCGACAGTTAAGTTTGGATCGTGTCGGCATATTTGCGCATGATGTCCTCCATCGCCCGCATCAGGTTTGTGTTGCCCCCCAGTGCCGTGGCTGCTTTCCCGATGTCCATCGCGCCCTCTTCGCTCCTTGCAGCGTGTGGCCGAAGGTAGGTCGGCCGCCTGCCCGAGTTGCGGCTTAGCGCGGCCGCGCTGCTTGGCTCGAGGCCGGTGCGTCGCTGAAGATTTGGAGCACGCGTCAACAATTTCACTCTAGACGTTCCTCCAATTGGAATGTCAAGGTGCTTTCAGCGTCGCTTCTGCGCAATAGACGAAGCGCTCAGAACCTCGCCACCGCATAAAAAAAGGCGTCGCGCCGACGTGGACCGGGCAGGCTCAGATTCCCTCAACTCATCGGCGCCCGCGACGGTCATCCCTCGTGCAATCAGCGTCGGTTAAAAAATGTACCGAGAGATAATAGGATACGGCCGCACGCGCTGCGCCAGGAGACATGAGACTGTTTGCGATCGACCGGTACGGCAGGCGACTGTAGGACAATGCATCTGCATTGGGGCTCGCGTTTGGTGCCATTTCCAGATAATTGCGTCCGGCCCGGACGCTGCGCATTGAGGGCGCGAGTCGTAGTAATAAGTCGTAGTCGGAGTTTGTCGCTTCGTGCGTTTCGAGCCATTGTTCCAGCAGGACCCTGACGCGATTACGACGGCACGACGGCTGCGCCCAGGACACCCCTCTTGGCACTTGCGCTAGGCGGTCTCGAAACGCCGCCTACGTGCGCCTTTCCCGCGAATACGCCCATGCCATTACGGCCAAACCCACCAGAATCATCGGCAGTGACAACCATTGCCCCATCGACAAATTGAACGCAAGCAATCCGAGAAAGTCGTCCGGTTCGCGCGCAAACTCGACGATGAACCGCGCGATCCCATACCCCGTTACAAACAGGCCGGACGCCGCGCCACTCGGCCGCGGCTTACCCGTATATAGCCACATCACGATGAACAACACGATGCCTTCGAGCGCTATCTCGTAGAGTTGAGACGGATGACGGGGCAGCGCGTGGTACCGCAGAAAGATCTCACGGAGCCCGTTTTGTGCCGCCTGCTGCGGATGCGCGATGAGCCACGCTGCGTCTTCGTTGACAGAGGTAGGAAAGAGCATTGCCCACGGCGCATGCGGATTGGTCACGCGTCCCCACAGCTCGCCGTTGATGAAATTGCCCAGACGCCCCGCAGCAAGACCGGTCGGCACCATCGGCGCGACGAAGTCAGTGACTTGCAGCCAGGTGCGCTTTCGCTGATACGCGAACAAGACCATCGCGAACGTCACGCCGAGCAAGCCGCCATGAAACGACATGCCACCCTCCCAAACCTTGAGGATGTCGAGTGGGTGCGCGAAGTAGTAGCTCGCCTTGTAGAAGAGCACATAGCCGAGCCGCCCGCCGAGGATCGTGCCCGCCACGCCGTAGAACAGCATGTCGTCGATATCCTTCGTGGTCCAGCCTTGCGCGGCGACGTGCGGCAAGCGCAGCCGCAACCGGCCGATGACGATCGCCGAAATAAACGCAACGAGGTACATCAGCCCGTACCAGCGCACCGCTAGGGGGCCGAGATGAATCGCGACCGGGTCGACGTTCGGATGAATCAGCATCGATAGGAACCTTGATCAATTCTGTTGGCGGCAAGAAACGGATCAACAGTGGGTCGAACAGAGGGCGCAACGGCACTGGTTTTGTTGCATGGCAACCGCGCTCGCGTGCCGGCCGGTGACGCCCACATCGCCATCTGCAATCGCATGCGCGCAAGTAAGCCGATAACCCCGCCGTGTATTTTGAATAACGTCTCGGTTCGTCATAGGTTCGTCAATTCAGTGGCGCGTCACGTCGCGGCCCTTGAAGCCTGACTTCAGGAGCAGCGATTCGTATTGTTGCGACATCACGTAGGATTGCACCTGCGCCATGAAATCCATTGTCACCACGACGATAATCAACAGTGACGTCCCCCCGAAGTAGAACGGCACGTTCCAACGCAAAACCATAAATTCCGGCAGCAGAGCAACCACGATCAGATATGCCGCGCCGGCCAGCGTCAAACGCGCCAGGATCGTGTCGATGTAATGCGCGGTCAATTCACCCGGACGGATGCCGGGCACAAACGCGCCGCTCTTCTTCAGATTGTCGGCAGTTTGCTTACCGTTTAGCGCAAGCGCGGTGTAAAAGAAGCAAAAAAAGGCGATCGCCAGCGCGTACAACATCGTATAGACCGGTTGGCCCGGTGAAAGTTGGCCGGCGGCGTCCTTGAGCCAACGCGTGTTCCCGCCGCCGCTGAACCATTTCGCGATGGTCGCCGGGAACAGAATGATCGACGATGCAAAGATCAGTGGAATTACACCCGACATGTTCAGTTTGAGCGGCAGGTGCGAGGCGTGGCCACTGTATAGCCGGGTGCCCACCTGATGCTTGGCGTAATTCAGCAGGATCCTGCGCTGCCCGCGCTCGACGAACACCACGAAATAGGTCACCGACGCAATCAGCGCGCCAATCACGATCGCCGAGAAGATGCCGATCGAACCCGAGCGAACCAACTCGAACAGGCCGCCTATCGCGTTGGGCAGGCCCGCCGCGATACCCGCGAAAATGATGATCGAGATGCCATTGCCGAGGCCGCGTTCGGTTAGCTGCTCGCCGAGCCACATCAGGAACATCGTGCCGGTCACCAGCGTCACCGCCGTGGTCAGGCGAAACATCAGGCCCGGATCGTTCACCAGGCCAGGTTGGTTTTCGAACGCCACCGCGATGCCGAGCGCCTGGAAGGTTGCCAACGCCACAGTGAAGTACCGGGTGTACTGGGTGAGCCTACGTTGGCCCGCCTGGCCTTCCTTGCGCAACGCCTCCAGTGCGGCGAAATCATTCCCAGCAACTGAATGACGATCGATGCGGAGATGTAGGGCATGATGCCCAATGCGAAGACCGTGAAGCGCGACAACGCGCCCCCTGAAAACATGTTGAACAGGCCTACGATGCCGCCCTGCTGGCGCTGGAACAGCTGCGCCAGTTGACCGGGGTCGATGCCCGGCACGGGGATGTGCGCGCCGATCGGATAAACAACCAGTCCCAACAGCAGGAAAACCAGCCGGCGGCGCAGATCGCTGTACTTCGGACCTAGCACACTGGTGTACCCGAGAGTCTCAGACTTCGCCATGAACAACTCCGTGTTGCCGCGTCACTTCGATCGCTACACCGGACCGGCTTGGTACATCCACCGCCTCGAACATCGCACGCATGGGGCCGGCCGGCGATCGGGCCGGTCTCATCTTTCGCGAGCGCTAGTTCCCGGTTCGAGCCATGACGGCCCGTCCCACGATGTTGACCGCCGCTGCGGTAACAACGTCCGCATAAAATGGTCATGCTCGTATCGAGCGGTGACGCACGCACTGACCGCGCGTTGACAACCACTGTGTTACTGGTCCGCCACGACCCAGGGTCCCTTCAGCGCGCGGCAGCCACCGCGCGAATTCTCGCCCCATATTTTTTCTCTCTGATCGTCGCGAAACGGGGCTTTGCTGTGTCGTGTGTATTCTTTCCCTTCATCGCGCTTCTCGTCGCGTCAGGACTGTGTCGGCGTGCCGAGCTGTTTTTTCAGTGCTTCGAGCCGGTCGTCGACCGAAGGTCCTTTCGACAGCGCGACGAGCTTGTCGTCGAGCGCCTTGCCACTCTTTTCGTCGGCCGAGCCCAGCCGCGCGTCCGAGCGCGCGTCTTGCAACTGGACCTTATCCTCGAGCTTCTCGAAATCCGCCGCGAAATTCTTGCCGCCAATGCCGCCCAGCACACTCGCTGCAGTGTCCTTCGCCTGCGCGATTTCCTGCTTCGCCTGCAGGATATTGGAGCGCGCGTTCAGGTCATTGCGGCGTTGCCGCATTTCTGCAATTTGGGACTTTAAATGGTCAACCGATGGCTCAAGGGTCCACAGTTCCTTTGCGAGCGCATCGCGTTCCGCTTCGGCATTCGCTTGCGCGGTCAGCGCTTCGCGGGCGAGCGATTCGTCGCCGCCTTGCAACGCTCGTTTCGCGCCATCCGCGTATTTCTTCGCCTTGTCCGCGGCGACGTCACGTTTGCTTTGCTGCATCGCGACCTGGGCTTCGATCTCAATCAACGAGTTCTCGGCTTTCGCCATGCTGTCATCAAGCTCGCGAACGATCTGGCGCCCATCGCGCGACGGGTCCTGCACCGATTCGGCGGCGTCGTTCAACAGGCCGTTGAGCGTACGCGATATCGAGTTAAGTAACGACATGAAGTCATCCTAAGGATGAATGGCAGCGCAATGCTGCTCTTGCGGCGCCGAACTGGAGCAGTGCCCGCGAACGCAACGGCCGTGCTAGCCGTTCAGTTCGGTCGCGACGCCCACGGCGCCGGCGTGCCCCGGTGGTCCGGTCGCGCGTGTAGTACGTTGTCTCGCCGACCGCTCGCAGCCGGCCTATGTCCACAGACTTGCGCGACACGCCAATCGGCATCTATCGTGCCGCTTTCACGTCAGGTGCGACACGGCTATTTCGGTCGGTTGATGTCCATCAACACATATTCACTGTAGAGCTTCTGGTTGTGGAAAGGTCAAGGAGTTTCTGTACGAACTCGCCACCTGTGGATATGCGAGCGAGTGACGAGGCGAATCAGGGGACCCGCGTTTTGTCATCCGTAGCAAAGCCGAACTCACATCATTATCCGGCGTCGACTCCATTCTTGTGAGATCGCGATTTGTGAACAACCACACAACCTAGGCGTTGGGTGATCAGCAGTCGTGAAGCCTCGTGCGTCTATGATCCGAACGAGACGTGGCAGGTGGGTATGTGGCGATCAAGGCGGCAAAATATGCGGCACATCAGTTGCGCGTCGAACCGAAGGCGGCGTCGATGTCAACGCCGCCCGCGTCTATCGTTGTCGGTGCTGCCATTACCTCGGTTGCGACACGGTCCGTAGATACGGCTTGAGTGTCTTGAAACCCTGCGGATACTTCTTCTTGGCCTCCTCATCGGACACGGACGTCGGAATGATCACGTCCTCACCCGGCTTCCAGTTCACCGGCGTGGCGACCGCATGCTTGGCGTTCAACTGAAGCGCATCGAGCAGGCGCAGCACCTCGTCAAAATTGCGGCCCGCACTCATCGGATAGATGAGCATCGCCTTAACCTTCTTGTCGGGGCCGACTATGAACACCGAGCGTACCGTGGCATTGTCCGCCGCGCTTCTCGTGCCTCCGCTCGCGTTCGGATGAATCATGTCGTAGAGCTTCGCGACGTTCAGGTCCGCGTCGCCGATCATCGGATAGTTCACTGCGTGCCCTTGCGTCTCTTCAATGTCGCCGACCCACCTTTGATGGTCGCTGACGGGGTCGACGCTCAGTCCAATGATCTGGGTATTACGTTTGTCGAACTCTGGTTTCAGGCCGGCCATGTATCCAAGCTCGGTCGTGCAGACGGGTGTGAAATCCTTCGGGTGCGAGAACAGGATGGCCCATTTGTCCCCCATCCATTCGTGAAATCGGATCGTCCCTTCAGTGGTTTCGGCCGTGAAATCGGGTGCTTCGTCGCCTATGCGGATAGACATGTTAAACCTCCAGTACTTGCGTGAGTCGGAGTATCCCAGCCGCGCAATAGCGGGCACTCCGGGTTGAGAGTCACGAACAATTATTGCGCGCTTTTTTTGGGGACGAAGCGAACCTGGATAACTCCAGTGTGCGCAAAGAAGCACCCTCGCACTCGCCGAGTTGAACTTTGCAATGCCTGCACCTCCAGATCGCTAGGTTGTCGGATGTTCATCGCTCGAGGAACTATCGTTTTCCACAGCATGTCCGTGCGCCCGCCAGCGCAGCATGCCGCCCGCCAGGTTCGCGACTTTATCGAAGCCCGCCTGTTGGAGGATGAGCGTGGCTTGCGCAGAGCGTCCCCCCGCCCGGCAAACAGTCACGATGGGGCGCTCCCGTGTCAGCTCACCTACGCGCTGAGCCAGCTCGCCCAGCGGAATGAGCGTGGCACCGCGAATGTGTGCCAGCGAACCGCCGAACTCGGACGGTTCTCGCACGTCAACGATTTGAACTTTATCGGCGTTTTCTTCAACCCATTCCGGTTGAACTTCCCATACAGCTGCAAAGGTGCAGGCCAGCGGCGCCCAGTTCGGATCGATTGTCGTTGTTGGATCGTTCGTAGCGAGGCCGCATTTCAGATTCGCTGGCACCGCGATATCGATCTTCCTCGGATGCGGCAGCCGAAGGTTCGCCATATAGCCAACGAAATCATCCTCGCTCAGCTCGCCGCCTAACCTCGGATTGAAGCGCAGCTCTTCCGCGACACTCGTTGCCGTCAGACCATGATAATCATGGGCCGGGTAGAGCAGACACGCCTCGGGCAGCGTGAGGATTTGACGATGCACCGATTGGTACATGACACGCGGATCGCCCTGCTGGAAATCGGTGCGGCCGCTGCCTCTGATGAGCAAACAGTCGCCGGTAAACGCCATGCTTTCGTCGTCCAGCACAAAAGTAATGCATGCATGCGTGTGACCGGGCGTCGCACGGATCCTCAAATGCCGCTCGCCGAATGCAACCTCATCATCCTCGATAAGATACCGATCCGCGCCAGTTACTCCGCTGGCGGCCGACACGGCAATCTGAGCGTCCACTCGGCGCTTGAGCATCGATGCGCCCGTTACGTGATCGGCATGGACGTGGGTGTCCAGGGTGTAAAGCAATCGCAGGCCGAGTTCTTCGACTAGCGCCGCGTCTCTGCGTGCCTGTTCGAACACGGGGTCAATGATCACCGCCTCGCTGGATTTGCGGTCGGCAAGGAGGTACGTATAGGTCGCTGATTGCTGGTCGAATAGCTGTCGAAAAATGAGCATGGTCGAGTTCAATGGCCCCGCGCCAGGGCCGTTACGAAAGCGTACAAGAACCGCGGTAGCCTGAGCGTTCCCAGTCGAAGCTGACGATCTGTTCAGGAGATCAATCGTTAGCCCTGCATTGATGGATGTCTGAAGTCCGCCAAGTGATCACCGCAAGACGCACGACAATCGTTGCACGGCCGACGGGAAGGCGGATCATTCGACAACGAGTGACCAACGTCATCGTGGACAGCGTCGCCAGCCGACCACCAGTGCCCACATGTCACCTCTCTCGTCATCGATCCCATTATTGCCACTACCCAACGGCGCGACCATCCTGTTGCACACTGTTATGCTGACTCCGCCTCGCAGCGTCAGATGCCCTGACGCACCACGATTACCCGGCGCGGACAACAGCTGTGTAGCCAGCGTCCGAAATGGCTCGAACGATCTCGCCGGATGACACGTCGGAAATGACGGTCACGCATCTGGCGCCGACATCCACGGTGACCGAAGCCACGGGGTCCGCTTCTCTTACGGCCTCAGTGATTGCGCGTGCGCAATGCTGACAGGTCATTTCATCGACTGACAACTGCATAATTTGCTCCCAAGTTTTGCTCGACCGAGCGGGCCTTATTAAAAGTCGGCACCGCCAGCGTCCGGGACGAACAATCTTCACTCTATAGGGCTTTGACCTCACGTCGACGTATCTGCTTTTGCCTCAACGCGACTGAGGTTGTCCGCCTCGAGACGTTGTATGCCTTGCAATATCGTGCAACTCGAACGGCTGTCGCCAGCACATCGCTGCACGAGTTGATTAAGCGAATCGCGCATGGCCGTTAATTCGGCTATCTGGGCGTTCAGTTCCGCGACGTGCTTAAGTGCAACCGCCTTGACGTCGGAACTGGCTCGGTCCTCATCTCGCCGCAGAGCCAGCAAATCCCGGATGTGTTCGATTGGAAAACCGAGTGCGCGCGCCTGCCGAATGAAACGCATGACGTGAACGTCGCTCTCCTTGTAGATCCGATAGCCGCTCTCAGCGCGCCCGTGCGGCTGAATCAAGTCAATACTTTCGTAGTACCGGATCATCTTGACCGACATACCGGTGGCCTTGGCAGCTTCTCCGATGTTCATATAACTCCTCCTTCAATTGCGCGAGTAGGCTTAACGCGCGCGGTTATTTCACTCGGCGGCCTCCAGCGTTTGAGCAAGAGTGCATTGCCCACGACGCAGACGCTGCTAGCTGCCATTGCCGCGCCCGCGATCACGGGGTTAAGCATGCCAAGGGCGGCCAACGGAATGCCGATGACGTTATAGGCAAACGCCCAAAACAAATTTTGGCGAATCTTGTTCCATGTGTGACGAGACAGATCGATCGCATCGGCCACCAAAGACGGATCGCCACGCATCAAGGTGATTCCGGCCGTATGCATCGCAACATCGGTACCGGTCGCCATCGCAATCCCGACATCGGCGGCCGCCAGCGCCGGCGTATCGTTTACCCCGTCACCAACCATCGCGACCACCCGACGGCCTGCTTTGAGCGAATCTACGGCCTTGGCCTTGTCCTCAGGCAACACGTTGGCGATTGTTTGTTGAATGCCCAATTCCCGGGCGACGGCATGCGCGCTCCCGTAGTTGTCTCCGGTCACCATCACCGTGTCGATTCCGAGCCGGTGCAATCGTTGCACCGCGTCCCGTGCGATGTCTTTCACCGTGTCGCCAAACGCGAGCGCACCCAGCAGACGCGGTGCGACTGTGACGTCTGCCAGCCATGAAACCGTCTTTCCCGCGCGCTCCCAATCGCCGGCAATGGCGATCAATGGGCTCATGTCAACCTTCGACTCGGCCATGAGCCGTGCGTTACCAAGCCGCAGCTCTCGCATCACGCCGGTGTGTGTCACATGGGCCGCCATGCCTCGCCCCGGTAGTGCCTGAACCTGGTTGGTGACGGCAAGGTCGAGCCCCGAGCGCGAGGCGGCTGCAAGGACTGCGGCGGCAAGAAGATGTGAACTGCCCGTCTGAATGGTGGCGGCCAACGCCAGTACCTCTTCTTCAGCGACACCTGCCGCGGCAACATGAGCCAACAGCGTGGGTTTGCCCTGCGTGAGTGTGCCGGTCTTGTCGAACGCAACAACGGTGATCCGATGGGCCACTTCCAACGCTTCGGCATCTTTAATCAAGATCCCGCGTCGAGCGCCGGCACCGGTGCCCGCCATGATGGCGGTCGGCGTGGCCAGTCCGAGTGCGCATGGACAGGCGATGACGAGAACCGTTACCGCATTGATAATCGCGTATTCGATACCGCGACCGCCAAGCCACCACCCCACGAGCGTGACAGCGGCGATGCCAAGTACGATCGGTACGAAAACAGCCGCGACGCGATCGACCTGACGTTGAACGGGGGCCTTAACCGCCTGGGCGTTTTCGACGAGACG
>Ga0185299_10003032_pt1 | contig 23629 bp, 22 predicted proteins | sample PaiPotPPA55metaG_FD_128002 | JGI IMG/M metagenome (GOLD analysis project Ga0185299, IMG submission 128002) | Iron sulfur acid spring bacterial and archeal communities from Banff, Canada, to study Microbial Dark Matter (Phase II) - Paint Pots PPA... ... | reverse complement strand
TCGCCACTGGAATCACCCGTCGGGTTCTCCATGGCCGCCTCATTCGATCCAGAATAACATGCTGATTATGTTAGCTGAATCGCGGTCCTTGCGCCGCAAATTAGTGCGTCATCCGGCGGATGCGGGCCTAACCCTGCCCGCCCTGTTGATCGCTACTGTCGTCGTGGCTAGCGAGATTGCCTTTTTGTGCGCTGCGGCACGAAAACCTAATTCAAAACAATTGCCCCAAGAGATCACCGCGAAGAAGGAGGTCTCCTCTCCAGCCGCGCCGCCTCGATTGTCGCCGCCCCCGATGGAAATTCTTGCGATGTCTTGGTTAGCGGAACCCCGAGTTCATAGGAAGTCGTACAGACGTCTCGAACTGGTGGACGAGCTTCAGCGTGCGCGACAACTGAGTCTGGCAAATTGGAAGATTGTTACACACGGTCATGACGCATTTAACGTTGAAGCCGGTGCATTTGAAATCGAGTATTTTCAAGGGCAAACCAACATACGGGTGCTCGACTTGTCCCGTGTGACCATCGAAGGCGCTGCGCGCGGCAAGAAAAGCGAGTTGGCGCTGGTGTTCGCCTCCCCATTTATCAGTAGTCGCCGCCGATAGCGACCGGCCATCACGCGGCCACACCACCCGAAAGCAGATTGCCCGAGCCATGGCGATGGCCGTGCCGGTGGCCAGCCCCCACGACCAATCCGGCGGCCTGGTCGAGATCCATGACATGCCTGTGCTCAAAGACGGCCCCGCTGGGCGCCGTGCGCGACAACGCACCGCTCAACCATGCCCGGTAGGGTACGGGCCTCGTACTTTCGTAACGCGTTATGAAACTCAGGACCCCCTGACATACGACTTTAGGCCGGCGTGTGCAGTGCAAGTTGCCGACAGGGCTAACCTCGCATTTCCGGCTGTTTCACGTTGCCTATGACAGCCTGCCCACCGTCATTGACGTAGACGTGCTCGACGCGAACGTACTGTTGCCCACCGTGACGAAGCCGTCGAAGCACCTCGACCTGGGTCGCATAGGCTCTTAGCAACCGAGCCGCGGCCGATCCAAGCGCCGCCACTCGCAGCTCACTCCCATGCCCACCTCCGAGCCTGGCCAGGACCGCCATCGCTGCAGTGTGCGTGCAGGCCATTTGAACGGCTAGCGCTCCCTCGATCTCGTCCTTCGGGGCGGCGGCCTCAATCATGGCAAGCGCGGCATTCACGGCGGTTTCCGAGATGCCGCCGAAGGGCAGTCGAGCGGCGGCTTGCAGTTGAAGCAAGGAGGCATTGACGAAAGCGCTCGAGCTCGTGCCGAGTGCCCTCTTGAGCCTATCCCACCAAGCCCTAGTCTCGCCGTCGGGCGGATATGCCTTCGCCCGATCCGCGTTGATACGCCGCAACTTGACTCGCACGGGAGGGCGGCGCGCGACACTGGCAACCGCTCCATTCGGAATATCGCTTTTCGTTGTCATGGTGTGTTCTCAGGCTTGCCGAAGGACCGAACAAGTGACCGAAGCCACCGACGCTCCTCGATCGCCTCAGCGGACCAAGTGCCGTCCGTGAAATTCCCGTTGCGAGCGCCGCGCGGTGCGCCGGGGCTAAACCCGCCGTGTAGGCGACACCGCTTTCGACCGCGCATGGCCGGACATTGGCAGGGCGCACCCTCGCGCGTCGTCGCTCCGCATCGTGGCGCTCGCCGTAAGTTGTCAAGTCGTGTCCCGATACTCTGGTGCATGGGGTTGATCTCAAATTTTTTTGTCCCACCCTGGGGGGTGTGACTTCCTATTCTCGAATGATTCGTAGCGTGATGTGTGGTTGACGGCGATGCGAACCCTCCCTTTCGGTAGTTCGATTAAATCTCGCCCTCCCAAGCTTCATCGCCGGCAAGGTCAAAAGGGTCTCTATCGAATAGCCTTGGCGGAATTGGCGGAGATGGGTTAACATCTTGATTTTGTTTGCTTTCATGTCCGCCAACATCTCCGCCAAGGTTTTTGGGCTGGCGGAGTTCTTGGCGGAGTTCACGTGTTTGATTTCCTTTGACTTTCTTGATGTCCGCCAAGTCCGCCAAAGTATTTGGGGTTGGGACATTATTCTCCTGGCGGGGGTGAGCCTGTGGCAAGGACCACGGCCAACCATCTGCCCTTTTGCCGGTTAAAATCTTAAGTTCGGATTTTGCGCGTTCGATGGTTCGCCACATATGCCCAGCATCGCGCGTCGCCGCCCTCACGTCTTTTGTCGGCAAAGGTCCGTCCATCAAAAGCTCAAGCAGGAAGTCCCTGGCCTCACGGAATGCAGTACGTTTCTGTTCGTCGTATCGCTCTTGACGGTTTCCGCCTCAGCCAAGACGTCGCGAGCGTTGCCTTCGATCGCTTCGCCGAAGACAACATGACTCGCGACGATATCGGGGTTACTGTAGAGCGCCGCTTGCTGTAGCTCATACTCAAACCCGCCTTCATCCGGCCCGATGTTTGACTTGGCCCGCATGAAAATCCTCACGCCGGGCTTGTCGTCTTCATCCTGCTTTTTGGCCGCCACCATGACGACTCGGGCCAATGCGCCAAAGGCCAGTGAGCCCGTCACGCGGTCGATTGGTGACCTGCCTTCCGTGCCTTTGGTGAAGTGTGTCACGCCCAAGAGAGCGGCTTTAAGATCGGCCGCTAGGTCAACAATCGGCTGCAGGTCGCGCCGTGTTTCCGCGTTCTTGTGGCTGTCCTTAGCAATCGCCGTGACGATCGGGTCAATGATGATCATTACCGCGCCGCCGATGGCTTTGATGGCCTCGCACAATGCCTGAATATCGCGCGAAGGATCGAACGGACGCTTGCCCTTGCCGTCCTTGGCGCATCGGACAATGTGAACCCGGCTTAAGTCCGCGCCGGACGCCTCAAGGCGCGGGACAATCGTGTCGCCTGCATCATCTTCTCCGCTCCAAATGATGACGGTTCCGCGCTTGGCTTTGGAACCACACGGCAACTTGCCGCCGGATGAAACCGCTGCCGCGATCTTAAGGGCGATGGTAGACTTGCCGACGCCCGGTTGCCCGGCCAGGATGTGAAGCTTGCCGAGGGCAAGCCAATCCTTCCAAAGCCATATGATCGGCTCGGGCTTGATGTTCGCGGCGCACCCTAGCTCGACGGTCGCTTGATTCTCTTTCTCGACGTGCACGCCGTCGAGAAATTTACCGTTGCCGTTCGGCTTCGACTTCGGCTTTTTGGCCGCCAGCGCCCGCGCTTTTGCGCGTATGGCTGCCATCGGGTGAGGGGCTTCATTCGTCATCGCTGCCCCCTTCGTCGTCTCGCTCGACGTAGCCTAAATTCCAGCCCGCAAAGAATGCATTGCGCCGCTCAAGAACCCAACTGTGGAACCCGTCGGGATAAGCGGTTGCATCTTCACCCGTGAATCCTTGAAAGTAGCCGCTCTCAAACTCTAGGGGGTAGCGCTTCAAAAGATCATCACGCCACGCAAGGGCGCGTTGTTTCCACGCGTTCCCAACCTTCCACACAACTTCAGGGCGCGAACTATTTGCCGGAGTGGGAACCGACATAACGACCATCCATTCATCATCGGGGGCCGCCTTTGGCCTGGCAGCCGCACGCTCATCATCGGTCAGCGGCGCAAATTTATCGGAGATATCATCCAATGCGCCGCCCTCCCGTTTCGAGCCCAAGCATGCGGGCAAGCCGCCGCGCCGCGTCACCCTGCGAGACGCCCTCGAGGTAGGCGACGAGCGAAATCGGATCGCCACCTTTGTCGCCGGTCGCGAAGTCCGCCCAGCGGCCTGTTCGCAGATTGATCTTGAAAGAGCCCGGACGCCTATCCGAGCGCGTAGGGTTCAAGGCCACCCATTCGCCGCCAACGATCCGGCCCTCCAGTAGAAGGCGCCGCAGGATGGCAGGCAGAGCCGCGAGCGCAGCCCGGTTGATGGCGTCAAAATCGATCATCGCCGCCCCCAAACACAAATGCATTGATGGCTTGGCGCTCGCTTTCTTCGGCGGCCATTAGGACAAGGTATTCGTGCGGCGGCAGATGACGCTCTATCGCCTCGTTGACCAGGGAGCGGAGTTGGTTCGGGTCGATGGCATCAAGCTCAACGGATAGGGCGCCGAAGCCTTTTGCGCGGCTGTCGGATTGCTTCGTAGGCCTGCTTGGCAGGTCCCATTCAGCGATTTGCTCCGGCGTTACCGCAATCCGCTCGAAATAGATTTCAGCGGTCGGCGCGAGTCCCCTCAAGGTCTGCTCGATCTTCTCGCCGGCGTTGACGCCCGATGGATCGAAGTCGCCAAGATGGTAAATGAAGACCGGTCGCTCTTCCGCCTCCATGTAATCGGCGGCCTCGCTTAGAAACGAGAGGCTGGCGTAGCCTCGCGCCACCATGAGCGGCACGTCGTTCTTGGAGGTTACGGGCAAGATTACGCCCGAGAGAGCGTCCTTTTCGAGCCATATTTCGACATAGCTCTTTGAGCTCGCCCACAGGTCTTTGCGGTAAAGGCGGCTGGTTTCTTGCAGGGCGTGGTTTACGTCGCGGAATGTACGCGGCTTGCGTTGCCAGCGGGTGAAATCGACGATCCAATCATAAGGCATCGCTCCCGCGCGGCGCATGTTCGCGAGCGCGATTTGAACCTTACCGTATCCACGCTCGGTCTTCTCGACGATGTGGTGGACTGTTGCCTGGTAGAAAACCTGCCGGACCGTCATCGGCCGCATGGATTCGACGATGCCTCGAAGCCCTGCCAATCGCAATTGCATCTCTGACTTTGTGGCGCGATTCCTTTTGTAAGGCATGCCGGATAAGCGGATGAAACGTTCATCGGCCGTCCCCGTCGATGACATAAAACGGCGAAGAACCGATCGCCGCCGAGGGCGCGCGGTTGGAAAGTCATCGGTCACGCGCCCTCGGTGAGAAGACGCTCCCCCTCCGAAGCCGGGATCAGGCGCGATCCGCCAACCTTGATCGTGCGGATTTTGCCTTCGCGGATTAATTTGTAGAGAGTCGACTTACTCGGGCCGTAGGTGTCGCAAAATGCGTCAACCTTGAAGGCGCGGCGCTGCGCCGGGGGCAGCGGATTAACTCGTTTCATTGAAAAACCGCCTCGTTTGAGTTCGGACGGTTTTTTTGAATAATCACAATTTTCGCTGTGTCAAAAAGCGTTTCGGAATATCACGAAAATCACGAAAATCATAAAAGGGGTGGCTCACCTTCGCTTTGATCGCCCGGCGTGGATCAATATGGTTTCCCGGCTTGGCGGCTCGCCTTTGAGGGCATCTTTACAATGCTGCGCTTGCACGCGCCGGACAAGATCGCTGTTCGACATCTCCGTAGCTAATGGAATTTTGCCATTAAAACATTCATTGAGTAAAATCTTTGCTCGATCGCCGGCCCTGTAAGAGGCTCGCGACGGCGCTGTCCCGTCTGGGCTCGGCGCCGCGCGCGGCCACAGTCGCTCAAGATCACCGGCGGCCGCACGAACATCTTTCCAGCCATCAAGATCGCCATACTCCCCTGTCTCGCGCACAACCTGGCAATCGACTTTCGGTCCGTCGACGAAAATTAGCCGGTAATCTACCATCGAGAGTGGTGAAATCTCGACATGGTCCGGCGATTCGGTCTTGTTTTTTCTCGGGACTATTTCAGTATCGTCAAGGACTATTTCAGTGCCGTCAACATCCGCTCCGAGAATCAGCAACCCCCCGAACGTTTCCGAAAACCGGCGCCCTGAAGCTCGCAATATGCCTTTCGCGATGTGGTGGCGCGCTTTTTCAAGAAATGATTCTTTGCGCAAATCCGGGTCCGCCTCAGCGGCACGCAAAAAACCCTCGTAAAGGGTAGGAAATGGATCATCCATCGCGCACTCTCGCGATGCACCATTAGGAACACGCGGAAACCGGGAGGTGTACCCCGGCTTGTCCGCCCGTCGGCCTATCCGCCCGTGTACGTAATCTATATCGAGGTCCGCATCGGCACAACATTACCGCCCGCGCCAGGCTCGCAATAAGCCGACCATGACTCCATGAGCTTGCGCCGCTTTTCCAGGGAATCGCCCCGGCGATAGGCCGCCTCGACAGCATTGCCCGTCGCATGCGATAAAGCTTGCTCGGCGATCTCACGCGGGAAGTTTGTTTCTTCGCCACACCAATCGCGGAAGGTGGATCTAAAGCCGTGAATTGTTACGCCGGCGCGACAAAGTCTTGCCAGCGACGGGTTAGACAAAGGGTACCCGCGCCGCTGGCCTGGAAACACAAGAGCGCCGGTCCGGATTTCAGCAAGCCTTTTAGTGATCGCCATGGCGCGGGGGGATAATGGCACGCGGTGTACTTTCCCGGCCTTCATGCGCGCTGCCGCGACCGTCCAAATCTTCGCGTCCTGATCGATCTCATCCCACGTCGCGCCCAAAACCTCGCCGGACCTGGCCGACGTCAAAATCAGGAATTCGAGCGCAATCGCAGGGATCGTTTCTCGCTCGCGCAGCTCGGCAATGAAGGCCGGAACTTCGGCATAGTTCATTGCCGCGTGATGATTGCGAGAAAGCTTTTGCCGTTTGGGCAGGATCAAGGCCAGGTGACCGCGCCATGCCGCCGGGTTTTCGCCAGCCCGCAAGCCGTGCGCCTTGGCATAATCAAGGGCTGCTTCGATCCGGCCGCGAAGCCGTGATGCGGTTTCCGGAATCCTGCCCCAAATTGGTTGCAGGACGCCAAGCACGGCTTGCGTGTCGATCGCGTCAACGGGTTTATCGAGAATCGGCCCGCAGTAATCGTTGAGCGTTGTGCGCCATTGCGACGCGTGTACAGCACTGCGCCATTCACGCCGCTTGGATTTTATTAGCGCATCGGCGCATTCACCGAAGGTTTTACGCGTCGCCTCGGCTTCCCTGGCGGCCTTCTTTGCGGCGAGGGGGTCAATGCCCTTGGCGAGCAGCGAACGCCATTCGGCCGCCTTGGCGCGGGCTTCGGCGAGCGTCAAAGTTGCGGCCGAACCGAACCCGGCCTCGCGCTGCCTCCCGGCGAACACATACATGAACGTCCACCGCCGCGACACGGCCGCGCCGGTTTTGGAAATTGTGAAATAGAGATTTCCGCCATCGGCATGACGGCCTGGTTTCGACAGCGCCGCCACGGCCCTGGCCGTCAATTTCTTGAGCTGTCTCATCGTTCCGCGAAACTCACATGCCCTAGTTGTTGTCCTAGGGCCAAACATGGGTTTGCGGCAACCACATTCGCACTGTTTCGCACAGAAAATGGAGAAGCTCTTTAGAATCAATGTGGCGAGTAACCGGCCTTGCACACTCTAGAACGTCGGATTGCCGGAACGCACCTCCGCGAAGTGCTCGGCAAGGCAAACGATCTCGTCAAGTATGTTCCAGGCGGGCCGGGCAATTTCGCGCCGCGCCGGAAGCTTCGGATCTCGCAAGCTTGAGCGCAAGCAATTTGAGCGCAACGCGGCTCGCAGTCTAATTCGGTCGAGCGCAACGCGGCCGGAAGGCGCGCGACGGACCGGCACTGGCGCAACCGAGCGGTTTGGCTTAAGGCTCTTGGCGCGCCTTTGCCTTTCCTGGCGCGCGGGTTAAAACCCAAGATCCGCCGCTCCGCTCCTTCCGATCGCGTTCCTTCAACAATGCGCCTGTCCCGTTATTTTCTGCCGATTCTGCGTGAGACGCCGAAGGAAGCCGAGATCGTCTCGCACCGCTTGATGTTGCGCGCCGGAATGATCCGGCAGGAGGCGGCTGGGATTTACGCTTGGCTGCCGCTCGGACTTCGCGTCTTGCAAAAAGTTGGGCAGATCGTTCGCGAAGAAATGGACCGGGCCGGCGCGATCGAACTCTTGATGCCGACCCTCCAGCTTGCGGATCTTTGGCGGGAAACCGGCCGCTACGAGGCCTATGGCCCGGAAATGCTGCGAATCAAGGACCGTCACGAGCGCGAACTCCTCTATGGCCCGACCAACGAGGACATGATCACCGGGATCTTTCGCGCCTATGTCCATTCCTACCGGGATCTGCCCAAAATCCTTTACCACATCCAATGGAAATTCCGCGACGAGCAGAGACCGCGCTTCGGCGTCATGCGCGGCCGCGAATTCTTGATGAAGGATGCGTATTCCTTCGATGTCGACGAAGCGTCGGCGTGGCGTTCCTACAACAAGATGTTCGTCGCCTATTTGCGGATTTTTTCCCGGATGGGATTGAAGGCGATTCCGATGCGCGCCGAGACCGGGCCGATCGGCGGCGAGTTGAGCCATGAATTCATCATTTTGGCGGAAACCGGCGAGTCGGCGGTATTTTGCCACGCCGATGTCTTGGATTTGCCCATCCCGCCTGAAACCACTGACTATGATGGCAACCTCTCGCCTATCGTCCACGCATGGACGAAGCTTTACGCGGCGACCGGGGACGTCCACGATCAAGCCCGTTTCGAGCGTGAGACGCCGGAACAAAAACGCCTCCAAACGCGCGGCATCGAGGTCGGCCAGGTGTTTTATTTCGGCGAAAAATATTCCAAGCCGATGCGGGCCTTGATCACCGGCCCCGACGGAGTCGAGCGGCCGTTCCAGGGCGGCTCCTATGGGGTCGGCGTGTCGCGTCTCGCCGGCGCCGTGATCGAGGCGAGCCACGACGAAAATGGGATTATTTGGCCCGAGGCCGTCGCGCCTTTCAAGGTAGGATTGGCCAATCTCAAGGTTGGCGACGGCACGACGGACGCCGCCTGCGCCGCGATTTACGCAGCTCTCGAAAAAGCAGGCGTAGACGTGCTCTATGACGACACGGACGAGCGCCCCGGCGCCAAATTCGCCAAGCTCGATCTGATTGGGCTGCCTTATCAGATCATCGTCGGCCCCAAGGGACTGGCGTCGGGCACGGTGGAACTCAAGACAAGGGCGACCGGCGCGCGCGACAATCTCGCGGCCGACACCGCGGTCGCGCGGCTCGCGGGCGCATGATGGAAGCCTCGAAGAGCATCCGCCCGTTCGCGCCCTTCGAGTGGATGATCGCGTTCCGTTACCTGCGCGCGCGGCGCAAGGCGAGCTTTGTTTCGGTCATCGCCTTTTTCTCCTTTCTCGGAATTGCGTTGGGCGTCGCGACGCTGATCGTCGTCATGTCGGTGATGAATGGCTTTCACAAGGAATTGCTCGACAAGATTGTCGGCATCAACGGTCATATTTTCCTTCAGGCCGCCGACACCCAGTTCACCGATTACGATGAAGTGGTGAAGGAAGTGGCGGCGGTGCCCGGCGTCGAATTGGTCATCCCGATGATCGAGAGCCCGGCGGCGGCCTCCACCAACAGCATGGCGTTTGCCCTCGTGCGGGGAATAAGGGAGGCCGATATCAAGCGCCTCCCAGGCATCGCCCGCAACGTGAAGCTCGGCACGCTCGACGGTTTCGATGCGGCGGGCGGCGTCGCGATCGGCCAAAGGCTCGCCGAAAATCTCGGGCTTCGCATCGGCGACAAGCTGAAAATCCTGATCGCGAACGGCGCCCAGACGCCTTTCGGCATCACCCCGCGCAGCAAGGTCTATCCGGTCACCGCGATCTTTCAGATCGGCATGGCGGAGTTCGACAATCTCTTCGTCTATATGGCCTTGCCCGAGGCGCAGGGCTTCTTCAACAAGGACAGTCAGGCAAGCGTCGTCGAGATTTTCGTGGGCCGGCCGGAGGAGCTCGACGCGGTCAAGAGCAAGATCGACCGGGCGGTGATGCGGGCGATGATCATGACCGACTGGCGCGAGCGCAACAAGACATTCTTCGACGCGCTGAACGTGGAACGCAATGTCATGTTCATTATTTTGACGCTGATCGTGCTTGTCGCCGCGCTCAACATCGTGTCGGGACTGATCATGCTGGTCAAGGACAAGGGCCGCGACATCGCGATCCTGCGCACCATGGGCGCCACGCAAGGCGGCGTCATGCGGATCTTTCTCATCACCGGCGCCTCGATCGGGGTCGCCGGAACGCTCGCCGGCTGCCTTCTCGGCCTCATCGTCGCGAGCCATGTCGAGGGGGTTCGCCAGCTTCTCAAATGGCTTTTTGATGCCAATCTGTTTCCGGCCGAGATTTACTTCCTCTCGCGCGTGCCCTCCGTGGTCGATCCTGGCGATGTCCTCACCGTGGCTTCGATGACGTTCGTTTTGTCGCTGCTGGCGACGATCTATCCGTCCTGGCGCGCGGCAAAGCTCGATCCGGTCGAAGCCTTGCGTTACGAATAGCCATGTCCCCTCCGGCGCTTTGCCTCGAAAAGATCGAACGCCGCTACGATCAGGCGGGGTTTCCGCTCGAAATCTTGCGCGGCGCCGATTTTTGCCTGTGGGCCGGGCAATCGGTCGCGCTGGTAGCCCCGTCCGGCGCCGGCAAGTCGACGCTCCTTCATATCGCGGGCCTTCTCGAGCCGCCCGACGCCGGGGAAGTGTTTATCGCCGGCGAAGCGACGGTCGCCATGGCCGACGACGCGCGCACCGCGCTCAGGCGCGGCGAGATCGGCTTCGTCTATCAGTTCCACTATCTGCTGCCGGAATTTTCGGCGCTCGAAAATATCATGCTGCCGCAGATGATCGCCGGGCTTTCCCGCCGCGAGGCGAAGGAGCGCGCCTCGCAATTGCTGCATTATCTGGGATTGTCCGAACGCGGAGAACACCGGCCTTCGGAATTGTCCGGCGGCGAACAGCAGCGCGTCGCGATTGCCCGCGCGGTCGCCAACGGCCCAGGCATATTGCTCGCCGACGAGCCGACCGGCAATCTGGATCCGAAAACCGCTGGCCACGTTTTCGAGGCGCTCGACGCGATCGTCCGGGCGACCGGGCTTGCCACCTTGGTCGCGACCCATAACATGGAGTTGGCGAGCCGGATGGACCGCCGCGTCACCTTGCATGAGGGGCTTGTGGTCGAGTTGGCGTAAATAATATCAAGTCTCCTTAATGAAAACCCATACCGAAGCCGTCCTTGCGAGGAGCGAAGCGACGAAGCAATCCAAGGGCAGCCAAGCGACTCTGGATTGCTTCGCCCGTGGCTCGCAATGACGGCCGGGGCCACAACCTTTTGGGCCGCCAACATATGACGCCCCACGCCATGAGTCATCATCCGCGAGACTTGGTATAATTGGGAAAGTCTGGATTTGGGATTTCAACCATTGGCGCGGCCATGGCTAACTGCCTTCGCGCCGATCTCAATCACGGGCAGCAGCCGCGCCAAGCTGGCGCCAAAGCACCAAAGCGGTCCTCTATCTTCTGTACACGCCGCCAAGACGGTCCCCCAGAGTAGCGCCGCGCGCTGCTCCCGAGGAGCGCCCTCGCCCCCTCCTCCTGAGTTTATCGAAGGACGAGACAGCCCTTCGGGCTTCTCTCCAGTCGCCCGCTTCCATTGCGTTCGCTTCGCGAAACGCCTCGCTCGCAGTGGAACCTCCGGCTTCCTTCCGCTCAGGGTGAGGGCAAAGGTTACGTGCAAGCTTTCGGGACAGGTTCTTGGCGCGTGATCCGATTCTATTGAACCGGATCACCCTTGGAAGCCCGCGTTTTAGTGGAAAATGAGGGCCTTGACGGAGGTCACGCCCGTGTCGTCGCCGATCTTGAGCGTCACCGGCACCGGGTTCGTGGATCCGGTCAAGCTTGCGCCCTCCGCCGCTGCGACGAACGCGTATCGCGGCGTGCCGGTGGGCACCAACGCGATCAGCGCCTGCAGGCGCACGCTGGCGATGACCCCCGCGAAGGTGAACAACCCACCGTTCTTCTTGAAGGAGCCAGGCGGAATGGTGGTGGTGAAGAAGGGGCCGATCTGGAGCGTGACCGGCTCGGCGACGGGATTGATCCCGTTGCTGGCGGCGCTGCTCAAGGTGAAGCTGGACTCGAGGGCAAAGGAATCGTGGGTTGCCTTGCGGTCTAAGGCGATCTGGAGCTTGGCGCTGAAGGCAAGGAACGGGATGCCTTGCGGCGGCGGCACGATGCCCACGCCAAAGGGACGAATCCCCACCGCGAGCGTGGCCGCCTCCACCGTGTTGGTGGCGGTGTCGATCACCGAGAGCGTGTTGGAATTTCCATTCGCGACATAGGCGTGTTTGCCGTCCGGGGTGACGGCGACCCCGATGGGGAAACTCCCCACCGCGAGCGTGGCCGCCTCCACCGTGTTGGTGGCCGTGTCGATCACCGAGACAGTGCCTGGATTGGTATCATTGCGCCGTCCGGGGTGACGGCGACCCCGTTGGGGCCGCGAGCGTGGCCGCCTCCACCGTGTTGGTGGCGGTGTCGATCACCGAGAGCGTGTTGGAATTTCCATTCGCGACATAGGCGTGTTTGCCGTCCGGGGTGACGGCGACCCCGATGGGGAAACTCCCCACCGCGAGCGTGGCCGCCTCCACCGTGTTGGTGGCCGTGTCGATCACCGAAACGGTGTTGGAGTTAAAATTCGCGACATACGCGTGTTTGCCGTCCGGGGTGACGGCGACCCCAACGGGGCTATTCCCCACCGCGAGCGTGGCCGCCTCCACCGTGTTGCTGGCGGTGTCGATCACCGAAACGTTGTTGGAGCCGCTATTCGTTACATAGGCGTGTTTGCCGTCCGGGGTGACGGCGACCGCGAAGGGGTTAGCCCCCACCGCGAGCGTGGCCGCCTCCACCGTGTTGGTGGCGGTGTCGATCACCGAGACTGTGTTGTCCAATAAATTTGTGACATAGGCGTGTTTGCCGTCCGGGGTGACGGCGATCCCTGCGGGGAAATTCCCCACCGCGAGCGGGAACCCCGGCCCCCTCACCACCGTGTTCGTGGCCGTGTCGATCACCGAAACGGTGCTGTCGTTAGCATTCGCGACATAGGCGAAGGGCTGCGCCGCCGCCGGCGACGCCATCAAGCCTAGCCCCATCGCCAGCATGATAGCTGAGAGGGCCGCAAAACCCCGCGCCCAGGCGGCGCCGTTTCCATTATTACTGTTGCTATACATATAACATACTCCCTCATTTATACTGGTATTTTCCAGACCGCCGGTTTCAACCTCGTTGTACTTCCTTTCCGCCCTCCCGACAAGGCCAAACCGCTGCGCTTGGAAGCGGACCCGGCGGATTGCGAGCCGCCGCCCCGCGCAACCGAGGGTGGGTCACGGTTTTCCGCGCAATCGCACCAGTTTTCCGCGCGTTCCTGCCGGTCTCAAGTCGCCCGATGTAAGAGGCCATCAGTATTTTCGCCCCGTCAATCGTACTAAAATGTTTCACGTGACATTTTTGTACGATCCGCGCGGATGTTGATCGTTGTGCTGGGCGTCGGCAGGCCACATGAGCATGAGTGAGGAAAATAATCTTTCCCTTGCCTTTCGCGTTGCGCCCGAACACGGCGGCGAGAGGCTCGACCGTTTCCTTGCGGCAGCGGCGGCGAATTTATCGCGCACGAGAGTGAAGAGCCTGATCGAAGCCGGGCATGCTTCCATCGACGGCGCGACGGTGAAAGACCCGAGTCACCTGCTCCGCGCGGGCCAGACCGCCGGCTTGCGCCTTCCCCCGCCCGCCGATCCCGCGCCTTCGGGCGAACATATTCCGCTCGAAATCGTCTTCGAGGACGAATATCTGATCGTCATCGACAAGCCGGCCGGGCTCGTGGTGCATCCGGCCGCCGGACATGAATTGGGTACGCTCGTCAATGCGCTCCTCGCCCATTGTGGCGCGAGCCTCTCGGGCATCGGAGGCGTGAAAAGGCCCGGAATCGTGCACCGGCTCGACAAGGACACTTCTGGGCTTTTGGTGGCCGCGAAGACGGACGCGGCGCACCACGGCCTTGCCAGACTCTTCGCCGATCACGGGAAGACCTTACCGCTCACCCGCGCCTATCTGGCCTTCGTTTGGGGCACCCCGTCGCGGCCTTCCGGCACCATCGACGCGCCGCTCGCCCGTCATGCGACCAGCCGCCAAAAGATCGCCGTCGTGCCAGCCGGGCGCGGCCGCCGCGCACTGACTCGTTGGCGGCTCATCGAGAGCTTTGCTGGCGAAGCGAGCCTTATTTCATGCCAACTGGAGACGGGGCGAACCCATCAAATTCGCGTTCACACGGCGCATATCGGCCATCCGGTGCTAAGCGACCCCGTTTATGCCACCGGTTTCAAGAGCAAAACGGCGCGGCTCCCGCTTGCCGCCCAGGCCTGCCTCGCTTCGCTCTCCCGGCAAGCCTTGCACGCGGCGGTGCTCGGTTTCCCGCATCCGGTGACGGGCGTCCAATTGCACTTTACGAGCGCCCTGCCGCCAGACTTGCGAAGGCTGCGTCACGCCCTCGCCGGAGAAGAGATAGCGAGACCGTAACAATAAAATTGATGCCACGGCGGCAGGCCGATGCAAGGAACGGCATGATACGTGTTTCGCTCAAGTTTTCACAGTTAATTTACCGGAGGATGTAACGCCACGCGAAAGCCAACGTTATTTAAGAGTGAGGTAAGGGCCGCGAGCGTCTTTTGTATCGTACAGCGTGCCTCTTTGCGTTGTGAAATATTGCCGATCTTTAATCCGAATGCCTTGCTTAGCCCTCTTTCGGCCGCGGTCGCGGCATTCTATATTGTCGAATCGCATGGTCGGCATACGAAGCGGCCAAGGCGGACCCGCTGACACAGGGGTCCCAAGGAGAAGGTGCAATGAGTGCTGCCCTGCCAATGATTTCAGGTGAAAGCGGGCTTGCTCGTTATCTCACTCAAATTCGGCGTTTTCCGATGTTGGAGCCGCAGGAGGAATATATGCTCGCCAAGCGCTGGCGCGAGCATGAGGATCCCGGCGCGGCGCATAAGCTCGTGACCTCGCATCTCAGGCTCGTCGCCAAGATCGCGATGGGCTACCGGGGCTATGGCCTGCCGATCAGCGAAGTTGTCTCGGAAGGCAACGTCGGCCTCATGCAGGCGGTCAAGCGTTTCGAGCCAGACAAAGGCTTTCGCTTGGCGACCTATGCCATGTGGTGGATCCGCGCCTCGATTCAAGAATATATCCTGCGCTCCTGGTCGCTCGTGAAAATGGGAACGACAGCGAGCCAAAAGAAGCTTTTCTTCAATTTGCGGCGGGCGAAGAGCCAGATTTCGGCGCTCGACGACGGCGACCTGCGTCCCGACCAAGTCAAGACGATCGCGCGCAGGCTCGGCGTCAGCGAAAAGGACGTCATCGACATGAACCGGCGGATGTCGGGGGACGCCTCGCTGAATTCGCCGTTGCGCGAGCAAAGCGAGGGCGAGTGGCAGGATTGGCTCGTCGATGACGCCGCCACCCAAGAGCACACGCTTGCCGAACGCGAGGAAACCGGCAATCGTCTCGCCGCGCTCCGCAATGCGCTCGGCGTGCTAAACCCGCGCGAGCGACGCATTTTCGAGGCGCGGCGGCTTGCCGACGAACCGATCACACTCGAGGCGCTGTCCGATGAATTCGACATTTCCCGGGAGCGGGTGCGCCAGATCGAGGTTCGCGCCTTCGAAAAAATTCAATCCGCCGTGAAGGCCGGGATCGCCAAGACAGAGGCGCCGCCGCCGCCGCGGATCGAAAGCCACGCCGCGCCGCTGTAATACCAAGTAATATAATGGCTGCGAAGCGAGCGACTCACGCGCCGCCGCACATATGCTCCGAATCCGGCAGTTTCCAGCTTTTATGCGTGCGCAGATCGGTGGTGCGATAGACACGGCTGCGATCATCGCCCTTGGGGCAATGGCGCGGGATCGAGACGAGACACATCCGCACGTGGTCGCCCGCCTTCGAATGCTCGATCGCCGCCACGGTGTCGTAGCTAACCTGGTAGCCGCCATTTTTAAAGGTTATCGCGCTGCCGGAGCCCGGAACGCCGTCGAGGCGCGTTCCAATTGATTTGATTCTAGTTTTCACGCATGCGCCAACATATGTCGGCAAGCTGGCAGCGCGCGCCGGCGTGCAGCAAACGATAAAACGGCAAACAGGAAGAATTGATTGTGGCGGGACATTGGATGACGGATAATCACCATAGGCCAGTTAACCTTCCCCAGCCTCGCGAACCGCGCCATTATGCCCTCAGAATGCCCGCTTACAAAATGCTCCTTTATCAGGATTAATTTATGGACTGTCTTATCGAACAGTTCGAGAACTTCGGCTTTCGTCCGCCCTTCGCCGGCTATGGCCCAATCGAGGACAATGTTGAAGTAATCGTCAGGGACACAATGATCGTCCAAACTCTTCGCTAAGGGATGTACTAAGTTAAAACTTGTCATCAATCCGCCTGGAATACGTTCTGCGCCATAGTATCTAGTAGACTCTCTATTGAATTTGTCCGTAGCTTCTTCGAGTGCATTTGCCATAATGACATGCGCAACTGTATTTTGGTGGTTGCTGGACGTTATCCAACCAGAGTCTATGCGTCCTCTGGCATCCAGTAGAGCTTCTATTATGCCAACAAATGCACTTCTCTGCATCTCAATATCATTCATCTCAAAATTCCATCGGGGCCGGGGCGGCCGATATAGGGGAGCCAACCTCGATGAACGAGAGGTTTCGAGCACGATCTCGACTTCATCGTATCGGTTGAGTCCTCTCCATTCTCTATAATTCCATTCTCGATAAGCCGATGGTACGAGGCGACGTATTTTTGGTCGCTGGGATCGGATGTCAGGTTAAGGCATTTTTGGACCTTTACGCGATAGAGCTTTTCCTTACCGTCATATTTGCCCAATGAAGTTGAAAGTCTATTCAATACTTCAAAAAGAGGTTCCAAGTCATACCTGCCTATTCTGCACAGAAAAATACAAAGCGGATACGGAAGAGTCTTGTGAATAGCGACCGCGTCTGCGGCGAGGTCGCGTAGTCGGCGCCCTCCCTCAAATACGCCCAGTGTCGGTGAACGAGAAAGGGCCTGTTGAACGTTCTTGCGTAGTTCGCGAACCGCCAAGAGCGGACGACCGTAGTAGTGGTATGCAAACCAACCAATTGCGACCGTTAGCAGACCCCCTAACGGTGCGAGCAAGTCGTGCATTTTTTTGCCCTTTCAACTGCATCCCGTGGTCGCGCCGCAGGTGTCGCACTTGAGGCATGTCCCGTTGCGCACGAGGGTAAAATTCCCGCACTCGCCGCAGGCCTCTCCCGTAAAACCTTGCATCCGCGCCTGGCTGCGCTTTTCGGCGACGGCCGCCCGCTCGGAGGGAGTCGTCCATTCGAGCCCGCCGAGTTCTGCTTCGACTTCCTTTTCAAGATCGCCTTTGAGCGCCGTCGCGGGTTGCGGCGCGCCGCCTTGCACCAGCATCAATTTGTCGGCCTTGGAGCGCACAAAGCCACGCGATACGAATTTCGTGGTTCCCGTTGGTCCCGCGCCCTGTGGCGGACGGCTTTGCTCTTCTCCCTTGCCCAGCACGTCGGGGCCGATGTCGGAAGAATCGATGTGGGCGAGATCGTTGCGGCCGAGATAAGAGATCGCGAGCTCGCGGAAAATATAGTCGAGGATCGAGGTCGCGTTCTTGATCGCGTCATTGCCTTGCACCAGCCCCGCCGGCTCGAAGCGGGTAAACGTGTAGGCATCGACATATTCTTCCAATGGAACGCCATATTGCAGGCCGACCGAAATCGCGATGGCGAAATTGTTCATGAGCGAGCGGAACGCCGCGCCCTCCTTGTGCATGTCGATAAAAATTTCACCGATCCGCCCATCGGCATATTCGCCGGTGCGCAAATAGACCTTGTGGCCGCCGACGACCGCCTTTTGCGTATAGCCCTTGCGGCGGTCGGGCAGGCGCTCGCGCTCTCTGACGCGCTCGATCCGCTCGACAATTTTTTCGACGATTTTTTCGGCGACCGCCGAGGCCCGCGCCGGAGCGTTCGAGGCGATCAGCGCCTCGACGGCTTCCTCCACATCGTCGTCATCATCGGCGATCAACTGGCTATTCAACGGCTGTGACAATTTCGAGCCATCGCGGTACAGTGCATTGGCTTTCAGACCGAGCCGCCAGGAGAGCATATAGGCGTCCTTGCAATCCTCGATGGTCGCGTCGTTCGGCATGTTGATCGTCTTCGAGATCGCGCCGGAGATGAAAGGCTGCGCCGCCGCCATCATGCGGATGTGGCTTTCGACGGCAAGAAAACGTTTGCCGGTGCGCCCGCAAGGATTCGCGCAATCGAAAACGGCGTAATGCTCCGGCTTCAAATGCGGCGCGCCTTCGAGCGTCATGGCGCCGCAGACGAAAATATTGGCGGCGTCGATTTCCGCGCGGGAGAATCCCAAAAAGTTCAAGAGATCGAAATTTTGATCCTCCAGCTTTTCGGCCGGAATTTTGAGAGCGCCGGTGAGGAACTCGGCGCCAAGAGTCCATTTGTTGAAGACGAATTTAATATAGAAGGCGCTCGCCAGCGTCGCCTCCAATTCGGTGAGTTTTGCCGCCGTAAAACCTTTCGCGGAAAGGCTCTCGTGATTGATCGCCGGCGCATTTTGCAAGGAGCCATGCCCGGTGGCATAGGTCACGATCTCATCGATCTCGGGTTCCGAATAGGCGAGCGAGCGTAAACCTTCGGGGACGGCGCGATTGATGATCTTGAAATAACCGCCGCCCGCGAGTTTCTTGAATTTGACGAGCGCGAAATCAGGCTCGATGCCCGTCGTGTCGCAATCCATCACGAGGCCGATGGTGCCGGTCGGGGCGATCACACTGACTTGCGCATTGCGGTAACCGTGGCGCACGCCGAGCGTCACCGCGCGCTGCCAAACGGCGCCGGCATGATCGCCAAGCGCTCTGTACGGTAACGCCGCGTGGTCGAGCGGGACCGGCGCGATCGACAAAGCCTCAAAGCCGGAGGCCTCGCCATTTGCCGCCCGGGCGTGGTTGCGCATCACGCGCAGCATCGCGGAGGCGTTCTCCTTATAGCCATCGAAGGCGCCGAGTTCACCCGCCATCTCCGCCGACGTGGCATAGGCGGCGCCTGTCATGATCGCCGAAAGCGCGCCGCAAATCGCGCGTCCCTCGATGCTGTCGTAAGGGATGCCAGACGACATCAAGAGTCCGCCGATATTGGCGTAGCCAAGGCCCAGCGTGCGATAATCGTAAGAAAGCCGGGCGATTTCCTTGGCCGGAAATTGCGCCATCATGACCGAGATTTCGAGCACGATCGTCCATAGCCGCACCGCGTGCTCGTAGGAGTCTATGTCGAATTCGCCAGTGGCGGGATCGCGGAACTGGAGCAGGTTGAGCGAGGCGAGATTGCACGCCGTATCGTCCAGAAACATATATTCCGAGCACGGATTCGAGGCGCGGATCGGGCCCGCCGCCGGGCAGGTGTGCCAATCGTTGATCGTCGTGTGGTATTGCAGGCCGGGGTCGGCCGAGGCCCAGGCGGCGCGGCCGATCTTGTCCCAGAGGGCCTGCGCTTTCATCACCTTATGTGCCTTGCCGTCGAGCCGCCGTGTCAAGGTCCAATCGCGATTCTCCTCGACCGCGCGCAGAAACTCGTCGCTCACCCGCACGGAATTGTTCGAGTTCTGGCCGGAGACGGTGAGATAGGCCTCGGAGTCCCAATCGGCCGTAAAAGTTTCGAAATCGATGTTCGTATGGCCCTGCCGCCCCAGTTGGATGGTTTTCTTGATCAAGGAGTCGGGGACGAAGGCGCGCCGCGCGAGCTTGATTTCTTTTTTCAGGGCTGGGTTTTTTTCCGGATCGAAACAATCATCGCCCGGCCCTTCGCAATTGACGCAGGCGCGAAGAATAGCCTTCATCGCCTTTTGCAAAATTTTCGAGCCGGTGACGAGCGCGGCGACTTTCCGTTCTTCCTTCACTTTCCATTCGATAAAATCCTCGATGTCGGGATGATCGGCATCGACGATGACCATTTTCGCGGCTCGCCTTGTCGTGCCGCCCGACTTGATCGCGCCCGCCGCGCGGTCGCCGATCTTCAAGAACGACATCAGGCCGGAGGATTTTCCGCCGCCGGAAAGCTTTTCGTTCTCGCCGCGCAATTTGGAAAAATTCGAGCCGGTGCCGGAGCCATATTTGAAGAGCCTGGCTTCGCGCACCCAAAGATCCATGATCCCGCCATCGTTGACGAGATCATCGGCGACGGACTGGATGAAACAGGCATGCGGTTGCGGATGCGCGTAGGCCGACTTCGACTTGACGAGTTTCTTGGTCTCGTGGGCGACATAATAATGGCCCTGGCTTGGCCCATCGATGCCATAGGCCCAATGCAGCCCGGTGTTGAACCATTGCGGCGAATTGGGCGCCGCCATCTGACGCGCCAGCATGAGCCGCAACTCGTCGAAGAAGGCGGCCGCATCCGCTTCCGAGTCGAAATATTTGCCTTTCCAGCCCCAATAGGTCCAGGCGCCGGCAAGACGGTCGAAGACTTGGCGGGCCGAGGTCTCGCCCCTATCGCGCGCGGATATCGGCAAGGCCGCGAGCGCTTCTTCGTCCGCGGCGGAGCGCCTGAGAAAAGAGGGAACCGTGTCTTCCTCGATCCGCTTCAACCGGGCGGGCACCCCCGCCTTGCGGAAATATTTTTGCGCGAGCACGTCCGCCGCGACCTGGCTCCAAGCGGAGGGAACCTCGATGCTTTCTTGTGAGAAAACGATCGACCCGTCGGGATTGCGGATTTCGCTTTTCGTCGTCCGAAACGCGATCTCCGCGTAGGGAGATTGCTCAGGCTTGGTGTAACGCCGCTCGATTCGCATTGGTTGTGCCCCTAAAACTAGATCTCAATCCAATGAATATACTATATGTTGTGTCGCCGTCGAGAAATCAATGTTGTGGATTGGTTAAGAAACCGCTTGCGGGACCGGCACTGGACAGCGGCGCCGCGCGCGGCCATAACCGCCGGGTGCCGGCGGGAGAGCTCCCGCAACGCCGAAGGCAGATCAAACCGATGACATGGCTCGCTCGGATTTTTACCTGGTGGAACGGCCAGACCCTAAACACGGCACTGCACACATTGCTCTTCGGCGAATTCGCCGGCAAGGACGAATTCGGCAACCGTTATTATCGTACCCAGAAAATCGACAAGGCGCTTGGCTTCGAACGGCGCTGGGTGATTTACGCGGGCGAGAGCGAAGGCTCGATGACGCCACCTGGCTGGTATGGCTGGCTGCATCACACGGTCGATATACCGCCAACCCAGGAACAATACGCCCCACGCACTTGGGAATTGCCGCATCGGCCGAATTTGACCGGCACGCCGCAAGCCTGGCGTCCGCCGGGCTCGACCTTGGCCGCCAATGCGCGGCCTCCGGCGACCGGCGATTACGAGGCCTGGACGCCGGAAGGCTGAGGCGGAGCCTTGCCCACGGCCGGACGAGCCCGCCTCTACGAGGCGCACACTTGGACAGGCAACCGGGGGCAAGGCGCTTCGGCTTATGCGGCCTACGGTCGCGACCGCCCGTCCGGCCGATTGATCGAATCGCAGGAAAGCGGGGACATTTCGAGTCCGTCCTTTTGCGGCCAAAGGTGACGGTTGAAGGCGCTCCGCCTCCCCCAGGACGCCCGTAAGAAATGCTTCATCGCCGATTCCGTCAATTTCCGGGTCCTACTCGAGCCCGCGATCCAGCACGCCTCGAAGGCATAGGTGCGGTCAGGGGAAGCGCAAAATCGCCTTTTTTATGTCTCGATGTGCACCTCCGGAATTCTCCGGAATTCTTATGTGGCGTCCGAATTGTTCATGATCGAAGCTTTGACGCAAGTCTATCTAGCCCGATTGGGTCATTTGGCTGGCCTCCTTGTCGTTTCGATACTGATGGGCGCCGTTCCGGCGCGCGCCGGCAAGATCAAGCATCCGGTCGCGGTCTTTGCCGGCTTGGACAAGATCACCGGACGCACGATTGCCTTTCAAGCCGCGGTCGGCGAAACCGTGCAATTCGGTTCGCTCCAGATTACCGAACGTGTCTGTTATACGCGCCCCGCCACGGAGGCCCCCCAGACGACAACGTTCGTCGAGGTGGACGAGGTCGATGCCGCCAACAAATACAAGCGGATCTTTTCTGGTTGGATGTTCGCGGCGAGCCCGGGCTTGCACGGCATCGAGCATCCGATTTATGACATTTGGCTGACCGGCTGCGAAGGCGGCGAGGCCCTTAACGCGAGCCCCGAGGCGCCAGCGGAGGTCGCGCCCGCGCCGCCGGAAAGTCCGCAAAACCCGGCCCAAAAGCCATCCCGTCGGCCACGGCGGGGTCAGCCAAGCGAAAATCGCGCGCCCGCAAGCGACGAGCAGATTAGCGAGCCGCAGCCAGGGGCGGAGCCTCCGCCCCTTGGCCCACCAATTGAAGTAGGGCCGCCGCCGGGTTCTATTCCGGCCCCGCACGGGAATCGGCGGCCGCCCGTCCAACGATACTATCCGGCCGATCCTGGCGCGGTGCCTGATTCTCCCAGCGACGACGGATACTGAGTCGAATGCAAAGCGGCCGAGACGGTCCGCCGGGAAACCTTGGATTCGGCCACTTCGCCGCGTCGCTCCCGAGCGACTATGGCAAAACGAATGTTGTGACTGCGACATCATTTGCGTTGTTGTTCACCACCGCCAATTGATCGACATCGGCCTTCCCCTCGGACGTCCCCTCCGAGATGGATGTCGCAATCCCAAACGCTCCGCCCGCATTCTGATGGATGTTGTATTCATCGACGAAATCTTGGTCACCAATATCCTGAGCCTCCCATGCCGACCACGGGCACAATCCGTGTTAGAGCAAAAGGGCCGACAAGGTTTGACCCGTTCCGGCCCCATCATTTTGCACGGTCACCGGCCCTCTAGCCCGTCCCGTGCGGGAATTCGACGCTTCCCTCTAGCGGTTACGGGCCTCCGACCGGAGCAAACTGCACGAAGCCGTTGACGTTCGTGCCGTCGGAGAAGAATCCGACGAATTCGCCCCTGTCGTTGACGCCATTGATGATGGTTCCCGCCACGCCGAACGCGGGTGTCTGGCTCGAACCAGGGGCGTCAAAGCTAGCGAATTGCCTTCCATTAAAAACGAAGCCGTGTGTTGAACCCGTCGAATCCAAATAGGAGCCGACGATGAAGACATTGCTACAACAGAGGGCTTGTGTGCTCTTGGCGACCAGGCCATTGACAGTAACACTGAAGGTTTGAAATGGCCCCCCGAGTGGGCCGAAAAAGCCGTGGTCGACCTTGTTTTTATCAGCCCAGAACCCGCAGACCTGATTTCCGTCGGTGATGCCGCTCGCCTGTGTCGCGACCGCACCATTAAAGAGCGTCGGGGAAATTTCAGTAAAATGCAGCGGGTTGCTAGCAAGGTGAACAACGAAACCGTGTGCGTTGCCGGCCACTCCAGAATCCGGCAGCCTTATTTAAGTCATTGACGCCGAGAAGGTTCTGGTTGCCTGCGAAGGTCGCATTTGGATCAAGGATGGTCGTAAACACGCCCGGGACGTCTTCAAAGCCAAAATTAAGGCCGTTTTGATCCGCCCAAAACCCGACGATGACGGGCACTTTCTGGTTGTTGATGCCGATGGCCTGGGTCTGTGTGACTGTATGGCCCGCCGGCGCCGTCCCCGTGAAGTTCTCTACTGAATAGTGCGTGTTCGGCACTAGAACGTACCCATTGTTGAAGATAGCGGTGCCGTCGCCGAAATAGCCAACGATGATTTCGTTGTTACTAGGGTCAGAACTCATTAATCCTTCTTCGCTGACAATAAGATAGTGATTCTTTGGCGGGAAGGATTTGAAATTGTGAGCAGGAATTTGTTTTGGCTGAGCGACGAGCAATGGAAGCGGATCGAGCCG